>Ga0265316_10001987_pt1 | contig 21533 bp, 20 predicted proteins | sample 4522metaG_FD_202092 | JGI IMG/M metagenome (GOLD analysis project Ga0265316, IMG submission 202092) | Rhizosphere microbial communities from Carex aquatilis grown in University of Washington, Seatle, WA, United States - 4-5-22 metaG | ecosystem: Host-associated > Plants > Roots > Rhizosphere >... | reverse complement strand
CCGCCGAGGAGCGCTCCCGGCATCAGCCCGCCAGCGCCGAGCGTCCGCTTTCCACAATGCCCCGTTCCTACCCCCCGGCTATTAGGGACACCCCCTAGCGCGATGGTGCGCCGCCGGCGAGGGCGCGCGCGAAAGCGCGCGGGGTGGGCTGTCCGTCCCGAAGGCCGGCGGGCTCCCCTCGCGACTAGCTATTCGTCCACGACGTACACTCGTACAGCGACAGCGACTGTGGCGCGAACATTGGCAGGCTGATTCGTCGGACGGGTCGCAACCGGCGGCCCAGGGCGGACGTGATCCGGGCTGGGGTGGTGACGTGGTGGTCCTCGATGCGCCCGAACCCGAGGCTGCGAAAACACGCGGCCATGAAGCGGTTCACCATGGGGTAGCCCGTGACCAAGGTGCCGCCGGGGGCGAGAGCACGAGCAAGACTGCGCGCGGCCGCTTCGGGATCCGCAATATGCTCCAGCACCGAAAGGCACACCACGACGTCGAAGGCGCCGGCCTGGATGGAATTGGGATCCAAGAGATCGGCCACCTGGAAGCTGGCCCGGCACCCGGGGCTTACCAGGGATTCGATCCCAGGAGCCAGCAGCAGATCCGTGCCAAGATATTCGGGGAAGCCGGCGGTCAGGCTGGGAACCAGTATTCCACTCCCGACCCCGATCTCGAGCACTCGCCGGCCAGCTTTGGGGACGAGGCGGAGACCCATGCGCAGACGGTGGCGGTAGACATGACCGACCACGGGCCGATAATAGTAGGGCAGGGGATCGAATTCGCTGTTGGGCACCAGGGCGCCCGCGGGTGGAGCGCGGAACTTCACTGTGTGTCCTGTTCGCGGCGGGTGGCGGACCGCACGGGCACGGTCAAGATGCTGTTCGACGTGATTCTTGGTCCAATGACCAGGGAGAACGCCTCAGCAAATTCGGGATAGCGGCTGTCGACCAGGGACTGGAACTCGCGTTGCCTTTCCCTGAGGTCATTGGCAACCTGGTTTCCCCGAAGCTGAACCAGCTTGTAGCCGATCTGTGTGCGCGCTTCTTCACTCGTGGCCACTGCGTAGGCCTGCTCGAGATGGCGAACGGCCAAATCCTGGCTTCCTTCCATGGTCAGCATGCGGGCCACCAAGTTGGGGACGAAGTAGGGTACGCCTTCATAGAGCGCGGTCTGCCGCAGAATCTCCACCCCCTGCTGGCGCCAGCCGGGAATGCGAGGATCATCTGGACTCGCGTCGCTGGGCAATTCGTAGAGCAGGTTGAATCCAAGCTGGAAGGGGATCTCCCAGTCGAAGGGAAAGGCTTGCCGGCCGCGCTCGAGCACGGTGTTTGCCGCGAGTGTCATGTCGGGGACAATGTGTTGGCCGTTGTAAATGAGCATGGCGGCCCCGGCCAGATAGAGCCGGCGGAACTGTGGGTCGAGGTCGATGGCCGCGTGCAGGTACTGGGCGAGCCATTTGGTGGGCAAGCGCGCGTGAAGCTGGGTACCGAAGTAGACGTTGGCCCGGGAATGGATCAGGTCCGCCGCCAGCTCGGTGTGGCCGAGGCTGGCCAGCTTGAGAACTTTCGATGGCGGCAAATAGAACGTGTCAGCCTCGGGCGGCCAGCGATCGTGAAGGGCATTGGCCCGGGACTGGCAAAGCCCGGCCACGAGCGAAAGCCCCAGTAGCGACAGGCCGAGCGCAAATGCGGGACCAAGGCGGCGGCGCGAGTTAGAGGAAGCGATGGGGAGTGACATGGGGAAGGCTAGCCATCCACAGGCGGCGGGGTTTTGTCAGTTGGCTCGCCGCCCCCGTCGGTCCCAGTGATGCCCAGCTTGGACAGGCGGTAGCGCAGCGATCGAAACGACACGCCCAGCAGGCGCGCTGCCTCGGTGCGGTTGCCGCCGGTCCGTTCGAGCGCGCTGATGATGATGCTGCGCTCGAAATCCTCCACCACTCGTTCGAGGTCGAGTCCGCTCTCGGGAACGAACGGAGCGTTGCTCAAGCTGGAAGTGGCGGTGGACAGGCCGCCCAGAGTCGGGAGCGCGTCGACGGTGAGGTAATCGCCGGGGGCCAGGATCACCGCCCGTTCGATGAGATTCTCCAACTCGCGCACGTTGCCGGGGAAATGGTAGGCCATGAGCGCCTGCATGGCTGCGGGATCGACGCCGGCCAGCTTGCGCCCATGCTCGGCCGAGAATTTGCGCAGGAAGTGGTCAACCAGCAGAGGGATGTCTTCGCGCCGCTCGCGCAAGGGAGGCAGACGGATGCGGATGACGTCTAGGCGATAGAAGAGATCTTGGCGAAAAGTCCCCTTCTCCACCTCGGTTTCCAGATCTCGGTTGGTGGCGGCCACGATACGCACGTCGACCTCACGTTCCACCACACCTCCCACCGGCTTGACTTTGCGTTCCTGCAGCACCCGCAGCAGCTTGACCTGCATAGCCACCGGCAATTCGGCCACCTCGTCGAGCAAAAGGGTTCCGTTGTGAGCAGCTTCGAACAGGCCTTGCTTGTCGACGTAAGCGCCGGTGAAGGAGCCCTTCACATGTCCGAACAGCTCGGACTCGAGCAAGGTTTCCGGGATGGCCCCGCAATTGACCGCCACGAAGGGTCGATCCGCGCGCTGGGAAAGCTCGTGCAAGGCGCGGGCCGCCAGTTCCTTGCCGGTGCCGGATTCGCCTATCAGCAGCACGCTGGCGCGCCCAGGGCCGGTTTTCTTGAGCATGTCGAAGACCCGTTGCATGGGGGGCGATTTGCCCAGCAGCCGGTCAAGCTTGTAGCGGCCCTTGATCTCGTCGCGCAGGGCTAGGTTTTCTCGGGCCAGGGTGCGGCGCTCGAGGGCGCGATCGATCACCAGGCTGACCTCGTCGATCTTGAAGGGCTTGGTCAGGTAGTCGTAGGCGCCTGCCTTCATGGCCGCGATGGCCGTCTCGGTGGTGGCAAAGGCGGTGACCACGATGACTTGCGTATCGGGATGAAGCAGCTTGGTCTGTTCCAGAACCACCATGCCGTCGACGTCCGGCATGCGCAGGTCGGTGATCACCACATCGAACTCGCGTCCCTTCATCGTCGCCAAAGCCACGCTGCCACTGGGCGCTGCCTCTACTCGATGCCCGGCGCGACGCAGATGGATCGCCAGGAACTCGCGCATGGAGCGCTCGTCGTCGACGATGAGAATGTCACCGGTGGGCTGGGCCATGGGGTCAGCTCTTCTTGCGTGCGATGAGAATGAGAAAGCCGCCCAAGCCACGCAAGCCGGGCCAATCGCACACTGCGCGTTCGGTGCGTTCGAACAGCGCGGCCAGCAGGGGGATGCGGAAAACCTGCGAAGCAGGTGTCACCACGCGCACACCGCGCACGCCAAGGAACTCCACGTTGTCAGGCAGATAGCTGCGCGCGGTTTTCAGCGTGTCGTAGCGGGTGTAGACGTCGCGGTCGGTGGTCCCCGGGGCGATGGGGGCGGCTCCGCCCAGCAACTTGGCCAGGTAGCGCAGCGAACGCGGGTTGTAGAACTCCAGCAACAGGTGGCCGCCGGGACGGACCACCCGGGCCAACTCGGCCAAAGCCTCGCGGATGGGCGGCACGTGCGCCAGCACTTTCATGCTGTAGACCAGATCCACTGACCGGTCTGGCAAGGGCAGCGCGGTCAGCGAGCCTTGCACCACGGGCAAGTCGCGATGCTGGGCCAGTCCCAGCATGCTGCGGGACAAGTCGAGGCCGATGGCGGAGCGGGCCACGCGAGCGGTTTCGGTCAGCAAGAGCCCGGTGCCACAGCCTGCCTCTAGAACGTCAAGCCCGGTGCCATACCTGCGCACCAGATCCAGCTCCAGGTCGTCGATCAGGCGGTGATAGCCGCGGTGGCGCTCGCGTTCGTAGGTCGTGGCGAAGCGATCGTAGTACTGCTGCGTCGAGCTGAGATCGTGCATGGCTGGGAGCGAGTCTGATTATGCGTTCACTGCGGCTCGGACGCGAGAGGCTTGCGAAGAAAAACAGATCCGGATCTCACCACAGAGAGCACAGAGATCACAGAGCCGGATCAGAAAGGGAAAGGTTGGATTCGACCCGGTCCGAACCCTTTCTTTTTTCCGGCCTCTGTGTTCCCTGTGCTCTCTGTGGTGAAAAATCCGGATCCGGGGTCAGAATAGGTCGGCCCAGCGACAGAGTTCAATGCCCCGGCGTGCAAGGCCATCGCGCGCACGAGGCGAAAGCAGCGCCACCAACTCGCCGCGTTCGACGGGGTCGTCACTCTCGCGGGGCGCGCAGATGAGCTCGTGGATGCCTGGCCCCAGTCGGCCGAGAATCTCCATGATACGAATCTCATCCAGTCGTCCGTGTTCGAAGTAACCCCAACTTTTCGGTCCGTGGCGCAGAATGCCCATCTGCCGTCGGTTGAACCAGGCCAGGCTGGAAATGGCAGCGGTGGTCAGGCTGCGCCGGATCTCGGTGAACCAGGCCAAGGTGGGACTGTCCACCGTCGTGCGCACGCCGGCAATGCCGTGCCGGCGCGCCACCGCTTCGACGGCTCGGCCCACCACGGGCAAGACCCCCACGTGATGACAGGTGGTGAGGTGATCGATGGCAAGGCCTACGTCGCGCAGGCGCGCCACCTGGGCGTCGAACTCGCGTTCGATCTCTTCGGCCCGTAGAGCAGCCTTGGCCCAGGAGAGGAAGACCTCGCGCGCCTCCGAGGGAAACCGCTCGTCGGGACCGAGGAGCGAGCGCACTGCGGACGGCTGCGCAATGGGAGCGCCTCCAGTCAGAGTCAGATGCACGCCGATCCCCAGGTCCGGGACGGTGGCCAGCTCAGCCCGCACGGCGCCGGGGTCGGCACAGTTGCCGAGGACCGAAGCGCTGGTCACGATGCCTTCCCGGTGTGCGCGCAGAGTTCCACGCGTGAGTGCGGGGTCCCCACCGAACCCGTCGGCGTTGACCACCAGACGGATTGCCGAATCCGGTGCTTTCATCCACCGTGCTTCTAGCCGATTTTTCGCTACAATCCCGCGCTATCCTGACCAACTTGTCCTACCGTGATCCGCGCCGACGGCGGCTAGCCACTGATCGTCTCGCTTTCCCCGGGCGCGTATCCCAGCAGCGCCTGGCCAATGGTTTGCGCGTGTGCATCGTCGAGGCACCTCACCTGCACGGCGCGGCCGTGGCTCTCTACGTGCGGGCCGGCTCACGCTACGAGAGGGTGACCAATAACGGGCTCTCGCACTTCGTGGAGCACATGCTGTTTCGCGGTTGCGCGCTCTACCCCAACTCGTTCGCGCTCAACCGCGCGATCGAGGAACGCTGCGGAATGCTGATCGGAGAGACGGGACGCGACTACTCGCTCTATCAGGTCAATCTGCACCCGCGCGATCTCGGGGGCGCGCTCGACATTCTGGGCGATCTCTTCTTGGCGCCGACCTTTTCTGACCTCGATCTCGAACGCGCCATCGTGCTCGAGGAAATCCTCGACGATTTCGACGAACGGGGCCGTCGCATCAACACCGACGATCTGGCGCGCGAGGCTCTCTGGTCGGGGCATCCGCTGGGCTTCCCGATTACCGGGCCGGAGCGCAACATCCGGCGCTTCTCGCGCGCAGATGTTGTCCGGCATTTCCGGCGCCTGTACGGCGCGCGCAACATGGTCTTGTGTGTGGCCGGGCCGGTGCATCCTGCGGCCGTGCTGGCGCAGGTCAGGCAGGCCTTTGGCCGTCTGCCATCCGGGCGGCGGCTGCGACCCCTGTCGCCGCCTGCGCGAGTGAACGGACCACGCTTTCGGACCGTGCGCAGCGATTCGGCGCAGGCTGAGATTCAAATCCTTTTTCACGCACTGGCTGATCGGGATCCGGGCTCGGCCGCACTCATCGTGCTTCTGCGCATGCTGGACGACGGAATGTCCACGCCGTTGCACTATCGGGTGTGCGACCAGAAGGGTCTCGCCTACCACGTCAGCGCAGCCCTGGATCCGCTCTACGATACGTCGCTGCTGGAGATTGACTCTGCCTGTCTGCCGGAAAAGCTGCCCCAGCTGGTCAACGAGATCATGGCTCTGCTGTCCGGCCTGCGCACCACCTTGGTGTCGGAGGAAGAACTGGCCAAGGCCAAGGGGCGCTACGCACGCGATGTGGAGGCCGGGTTCGACGACTTGGAAGGTCTGTGCAGCTGGTTTGGCGGCACGGCGCTGTTCTTCTCGCGGCCGCGCAGTCCGGCCGAGCGCTACCGCCGGGTGGCGGCCGTCAGCGCGGAGCAGATTCGTCAGGTGGCCCGCCGCGTTTTGCGGCCGGAGCGAATGGTGGCCGTGGTGGTGGGAAGCGTGGAGCGCAGCCTGTCGCGACGGGTGGAACGAATCGTGCTGGATTCGTTCCAGCGTGGTTGATGGCAGCGGGAGCTGTGGCCATCTTATGTTTGGCCTAGCTGCGCGACGGTGACAGAATGCGCCTGGGTAAGGCAATGCCAAGAACTTTCGGTCTGCTTGTGTGTTTCCTATTCGCAGGTCGCATCGCGCAGGCGCAGGAATCTGGTCAGGACCCGCGCGTGGGTGAAGCGAAGACAGCTGCGTAGGCGGCGACCTGCAGAAGGGCATTCGCCTTCTGGCCGAGTTGTACACAGCATCCGGCGACCCGATTTGGCTCTTCAACCAGGGCCGCTGTTTTCAGCAGAACGACCAACTGACGCAGGCACTTTCTCGATTCAAGGAGTTCTTGCGCAAGAGCGAGGGGGCGCCTGGCGAGGATGTGGCGGACGCGCGCAAGTACATCGCGGAACTCGAGGCCGAACTGCAGAAGGCGCAGTCATCCAGCAATAGCCCGTCAACCCCGTCGGCGGAACCGTCCGGCGCAGTATCCACGACCGCCGGTCCCGCGGCGCCCGAAACCAGACCCGGGGGCGGTCTGCGCTACGCCGGCCTGGGCACCGTCATCGCGGGCGGCGCTTTCCTGGCCACGGGTGTCGTGTTCAGCGTGATGGTGAACAAGTCCAACAAAGACATCGAGTCCAAGACCAACCAGAATGGCGGCGTCGATTGGTCGGATGTGAAAGGAAAATACTCCGATGGCAGCCGATACGAAACCCTGCAGTGGGTCTTCTACGGCGTCGGGGCAGCGGCTGCACTTGCCGGCAGCGTGCTCTATTGGGTGGGGATGACATCCGCTGAACCGCCGCGGCTAGGCGCAACCCAAGTGTTTCCCGTAGTCGTGGCCAACGGTGCGGGCGCGGGCCTGCACATGGCGTTCTAGCGGCGCATTGAAAGATAATGACCATGACTAACAGCCAATATCGACTGCTGGTGTCCGCCGCGGTCGCGCTTGTTTCGTGCACATTCTCGCCCAACGTGCGGGAAGGCCAAATCCACTGCTACGGGCCGACAGAATGCCCATCCGGATACACATGCGTGACAGCCGGCCAGAAGTTTCCCGGCGTGTGTTGCAGAGACCTCAACTGCCGGAGCAGTCTCATGACACCTCCAGATGGTGGTGGCGGCGACGGGCCCATGACAATGTTGGACAGTCTCGCTTCGGAGGTTGGGACGAACGACACGACCGTCGGCGCGCCAGATGCACCCCAAGGCTCGACGCCAGACGTTCCTGCTGGCTCCGACGTGGCGCAAGACCAAATTGCAATCGGCACCGGCGGAACTACGGGCACGGGCGGGACGATCGGCACAGGCGGCACGACGAGTTTGGGCGGGACGACAAGCGTGGGCGGCACGGCCAAGACTGGTGGCACGACCGTGGCCGGCGGCTCCACGGGCTTGGGCGGGTCCGTCAACTCGGGAGGCACGAGGTTCAGCCCATCGTGGGAAGCAAAGGGACGGTCTATGTGTACTGGGGCGATCACTGGGACGGGAACCAAAGCACCGCCGCTCCTGGGTTGAACAACTATCTGGCGACGTATGTGTTCCAGCCGCTGGTCTTCTCTGGCGCAACGAAGGAGCTATTGCCGACCTACAAGACCAACTGGATTCTCGACGTGGGCGCTAGCACCTGGTCGTCGCCGCTGTAGCCAGGCGACCTTTCCACATCCATATCCATATGGTAGTTTGGTATGGATGAAGAAGACGCTGAACATCGACGATCAACTTCTCGCCGAGGCGAAACTCGCATCTGGGGCAAGCACGGATACCGAGACGATCCGCGTGGGGTTGGAGGCGGTGATCCGACACGCGGCCTACCAGCGGCTGAGAGCACTGCGGGGGAGCGAGCCTCACGCACGAGATGTCCCTCGACGTCGTGAGGGGGTGGTGAAGGCGCCAGCCAGGCGCAAGGTTGCGTGATGGTCCTGGCCGACACATCGGTTTGGATCCGATTCCTTGGCAATCGTCAACCCTACGCCGCCGAACTCGAGCGGCTCCTCGATCTTGATGAAGTGGTTGGGCACGCCCTGGTGTTCGGCGAGCTTCTCATCGGCGACATCGGCGGTCGCAGCAAGCTTCTCGCCGCCTACGCGCAGATGCATCAGGCGGACACAGTCTCTCACGCTGAAGTCGTCACCTTCGTGCGTTCGCGACGACTCTCTGGCCGAGGTCTGGGGTGGATTGATGCCCACCTTCTTGCCTCCGCGATCCTGCAGCGTCACCAGATTTGGACGGCCGACGTCCGTTTCGCCGCTGAGGCATCCGAGCTAGGCATTGCTCACAGGCCCGGTGCTTCGTAGAAACCTGTTCATCTCTGGGGAGGCATGTCCGCGGGCCTGTCTCGCCATCTAGTCGAGCGTCGGACATCAGTGATCCTGGAATCGGCAGACGTCGCCGGGCTGTAAGGAATCGCTGGCCTCGCGACACTAGTCAGGTGGTGTACCCCCAATTGACCCGTGCCGAGCACCAGACGACTCATAGCCTACGGAGATTCCCATGAGCCACGTGCCCGACCGCAATGCCGACCCTCGGGAGGCACGGCCGTCGCAAAAGTGCCAGGTTCTGGCCCTCCCCTTGCAACCGCCAGTTCACTTCAGCCCCTTCGAAGCCAGTTTCTTCCAGGCGGGAGAGGAGCTGGCGGCCGGGCCCACGGTTGCCGACAGCTTCGACGAGCCAGCCGCCGCTGGGCCAGTGCGCCGCTGGCTGCGCCGACACGCAGTCTGGGCGGTGCTGGGTGTGTCCGCCGCCGTGGCCGCGTGTGCCACGCTGGCTGTTTCACGCACGAACCGTGTGCCGCGTTCGCTGCTTCAGCCGACCGCGTCCCAGCAAGAACCGACGCCCGCACCATTTTCCGCACCGGCCCCGGCCGCGGAGGCCAGCGTTCCTCCTCCCTCCCCCGCCGCGGCCGGGGTGGTTGCGGCCCTCGCCGACGATTCCGCCGGTTCTCCGATCGCGGCTGGGGCCGCTGCGGCTCCGGCTGACGACGCCGTGCTGGACGCGTGCAAGAAGGCATTTGACCAGCGGCGGGCCAAGGATGTCGTATCCAGCTGTACACGGGAGTTTGCTGGTGGTCACGAATCCGCGGAGGTCGCCGTCATGCTTGCCAAGACCGAACTCGAACGCGGACGCACCCACTCAGCCCTTGATTGGGCGAGCAAGGCCATCGCGCTCGACGGCAACCAAGCCGATGCCTATGTCTTTCTCGGCGGCGCCGAACAGGCATTTGGCCATGCGGCAGCCGCCAAGGCCGCGTACAAGCGCTACCTGCAACTCTCTCCGCACGGCCGCTACGCTGCCGACCTGCGCGCCGTTCTCGGGTCGCTGTAGCTGCGACAAAGTCGTTTCGGGAGACCATGGCGGCCTCCCTGCGCGACTCACTTCTTGCGGGATTTCTCCGGCTTGTTTGCAGGCTCAGGTGCGCGCGGCGGACTCGCCTCGACACTGATGACCACCTTTTCCTTGATCGGGCGGCATATGGTTTCTTGGCAGATGACGAAGCTGGCATCGGCCTGTACCTCGCCATGTCCCTCCTTGCCGGCGACCAAGACCACGTCGAAGCGAGCGGTGGAATCGGTGCTGGCCGCCAGGTCCGCACGCACCAGGCGCGGTTTCTCGACGGTGATCCCCTGACCGGGCGTCAGCTTCAACGTGAATGGCGCCTCTTCATTTAGGTGCCAGCCCGTCTTGGTTGCGATGTTCACGCTGGCAGTTGTCTTCTCGCCCACGGTTGCCTTGACGGGATTCGACTTGACCTCGTAGGCGTCGCCCGCTGCCCGGGCCGGGCCGCCGGCCAGGAGCAGCCACGCGGCGCAGGCAGCTACCAGATAGGGTGTGATTTTTGCGAATCGCATCGTAAAGGGGCGCATGGTCAAAGTCAGTCTATTGACGAGATCCCGGCTCGGCAAACCCATTCGCCTGTTGCCGCAAAATGGGCTAACCTATGGGTATGGCGACTCTCATCGAAAAGGCGGAACGCGCGCGTCAGTTTGCGCGGGCCATCGCCTCTGACCTGGCAATGTACAACGAGGCCAAGCTGGCCGAGGGCATTCAAGGCGACACCCTCTTCGACCTGATGAAAGACGAAATCGAAGAAGGCCGCGCACATTTCAAGTCGCGTGTGACGCCCGAGATCGCGGCCACCAACCTCTTCGATCGCGCGCTGGTCGACATCCTGCTCAAGCAGCGCGGGCAGAACATCAAGTCGAAGATCTGGTGAGCGCCGATCCGTCCACGAGTTCCCGACGCTACACTTTCGTGGTCGCGCCCGGCGTGGCCGGACGCCGGTTGGACCTGGTGCTGGCGGCCGAGTTTCCCCAGGTTTCTCGCACGCAGTTCACGCGCCATGTGGCCGAGGGCGCGGTCACGGTCAACGGGCAGGTGGTGGCGCCTTCGCGCAAGTTGCGGGCTGGCGAGGTCATCTTGTGGACACCGCCCGAGCCCCGCGCCAGCATGGAACTGCGCCCTCAGGACATCCCTCTGAAAATCGTGTACGAGGATGCATCGCTGGTGGTGCTCGACAAGCCGCCGGGGCTGGTGGTTCACCCGGCGGCCGGGCACGAGGACGGAACCCTGGTGAACGCCTTGCTCGCGCACTGTCAGGATCTGCGTGGAATTGGCGGCGAGCTACGACCCGGGATCGTGCATCGCCTCGACAAGGACACTTCGGGCCTGCTGGTCGTGGCCAAGGACGACACCACCATGGTGGCACTGGGCGCTGACTTCAAGATCCACCGGGTCAGGCGTGTGTACGACGCTCTGGTGGTGGGACGGCCACCCCGGGCAGCGGGCAAGATCGATACCCTGCACGGCCGCGATCCGCACGACCGCAAGCGCTTCACCACGCGGGTCAAGACCGGCCGGCGCGCGATTACCAACTGGCGGCTGGTGGAAGATTTGGGCCGGTCCGCGCGCATGGAGGCCGAGCTGGAAACCGGGCGCACACACCAGGTGCGGGTGCACCTGGCGGCGCTGGGTTGTCCCATCTTGGGCGACGCCACTTACGGTCGATCGCCACGCGACGCTGATGTGCGGAATATTGGGCGCAACCTGGGCCGGCAGGCGCTGCACGCGCGCGTGCTGGGCTTCTTTCATCCCAGGACCGGCGCGTGGCTGGAATTTCAGTCGGAGCCACCGCCGGACTTTTGGGCGGCGCTGGACAGCCTGCGCGTTTTGGCCGCCGAGGACCGGGCCAAGGCCGACACGCGCGGCCCCTCAGGGAAACGAGGTTGACATGGAGACGAAGGACTTTTCGGTGGCAGGTGGCATTTCCGTTCCGCTGTTGCAGTCGCCCGCCATTCCCGCTTCGTTTCGCCACGGTTTTAGCACGCGTGCCGGCGGGGTCAGCCCGGCGCCTTACAACAGCCTCAACCTGGGCGCCAGGTGGGGCGATTTGTCCGAAAACGTGGCCGAGAACCGGCGTCGCCTCTTGGCCGCGTCGGGCGCGCACGCGATGTACCGGGTTTCGCAGGTACACGGGACGCGCGTGGTGCGAGTAACGGCCGCCGACGATCCCGAGACCGCGAAGGGCACGGAAGCCGACGGGCTGTGCAGCAACCAGGCGAGGCTGGGCCTGGCGGTGCACGTGGCTGACTGCGTGCCGGTCTTGATCGCTGATCCGCGCACCGGAGCGTGTGGGGCGCTGCACGCCGGCTGGCGCGGGACCGTGGCGGGCATGGCGGCGGCCGGCGTGGCGGCCCTGGTCGATAATTTTGGCTGCCGGCCCGAGGATCTGCGAGTCGCGCTCGGTCCCTGCATAGGCGTCTGCTGCTTCGATGTCGGGGCTGAAGTCGTGGCCGCCTTCGAGTCAGCATGGCCGGGCGCGCGCTCAGCGGGGATCGTGGTGGAGACGCAGGGCTTTCGTCCGCGCGTCGATCTGCGACTGTGCTTGAGTCTGCAGTTCCAGGCAGCCGGCGTCTTGCCCGAGCATATCGACGCCAGCGCGGACTGCACCAGCTGCGACCCAGCCGGCCGCTTCTACTCCTTCCGCCGTTCCGGCCGCCTGACCGGGCAGTTGGCGGGATTCATCGTGATTCCCGGAGGAACGTCCGGGCTACAGTGAAACCGTCGGCCCCGACAGCCGGTTACGCAACCTTGGAGCGAATTTGCGCATGCGGTGGACCTTGTTGACCACATCCATGTACGCGAGGGCGGATGCCTCGACGATGTCGGTGCTGGTGCCCACGCCGGCGAAGGTGCCTTCCGGCGCGACCGCTATGATCTTCACGCGGCCCAGCGCCTCTTGACCAGCGCTAATGGAATCCAGGTGAAAGTCGCGCACCGTGATGGTGAAGCCAACGATGCGGTCGATGGCCTTGGTGGTGGCGTCCACCACGCCGTCGCCGCTGGCTGCTTCCTGGGTGGACTTGCCCTCGTACGCGATGCGAACCGTGGCAGTGGGGATCACCGCCCGGCCGCCGGTGACGTTGAGATATTCCAGTTTGTAGGCGTCGGCCATTTCCTCGACGGTGGTCGCCTCCATCAAGGCCACCATGTCATCGTCGAAGATGGTGCCCTTCTTGTCAGCCAGGGCCTTGAAGCGCGGATAGAAATTCTCGAGGTCGATGTCCTTCTCGGCGTAGCCCAAGCTTTCCAGCCGGTTCCTCACCATGTGGCTGCCCGACCGGCTGGTCAGGTTCATCTTGTTTTCTTTCAGCCCAATCGACTGCGGGGTCATGATCTCATAGGTTCCCTTGGCCTTGAGTACGCCGTCCTGATGGATTCCCGACGAGTGCGCGAAGGCGTTGCTGCCCACCACCGCCTTGTTGGGCTGCACCGGCATGCCGCACAGGTCGCGCACCAACCTGCTGGTGCGCATGATCTCGGTGGTGGCCACGTTGCAGGTCACATTCAGGTAGTCCTTGCGCACCTTCATGATCATCACGACCTCTTCCAGGGCCGCGTTGCCGGCGCGCTCGCCGATGCCGTTGATCGTGCATTCCACCTGGCGCGCTCCATGCTTGACCGCGGTGATGGAGTTGGCCGTGGCCATGCCCAGATCGTTGTGGCAATGGACCGCGATGATGGCCTTGTCCACGTTGGGCACGTTGTTCATCAGGTTGTCGATGATTGCCCCGAAGATTTCCGGCGTGGTGTAGCCGACGGTGTCGGGAATGTTGATGGTGCTGGCGCCGCTCTTGATGGCCGTCTCCACCACACGGCACAGGAATTCGGGCTCGGTGCGGCCGGCGTCCTCGGCCGAGAACTGCACGTCGTCGCACTTGCTGCGCGCCAGTTTTACGCTTTGAGTGACCAGCGCCAGGATCTCCTCGGGTGTGCGATGCAGCTTCTTTTCCCGGTGAATGGTCGAGGTGCCGATGAAGGTATGGATGCGAGGTCGTTCGGCGAGCTTGACCGCCCTGGCGCAGGTGAGAATGTCCTTTTCCACGGCGCGGGCCAGGCCGCAGATGGCGGGGCCTTTGACCTCGCGGGCGATAGTTTCCACTGATTCGAAATCTCCCGGCGACGAGATGGGGAAGCCAGCTTCGATGACATCGACCTGCAAAGCGGCGAGCTGCCGCGCTATGCGGATCTTCTGTTGCACCGACAAGCTGGCCGGCAAGGCTTGCTCACCGTCGCGCAGGGTGGTGTCGAAGATGACGACTCTATTTTTCATAATGGCACTCCGTTGGAGACTTTCGAACCCGGCGCGGCCGAGCATACGTCCATCGGCCTGGCCACGCGAGCGTCATTTGCCGCGCAGAATTCGTGCTACGAAGGCGGGACGCAAGTAGAACCCACACTTGCCGATCTGGGTGGGCTCGCCGGACGGGCCAAAAGCGCGTCGTCGGTCGGCGGCGTTGCGTCCCTTGGGGCGCACTTGCAAGACTTGTCCTTGGTGGCCGGTAATCGCGGCGCCCTCGCCGCGCCGGAAGTAGCTGCGTACGAACAGCTCGAAATCCGCGCGCAGCAGGGCTTGCTCACCGGGCGAGGGCGTCCACAATCTGACTGCTACGACTCGGCGATCGCCGATCGAACCCGCATCACTGCCAACATCCAGGGCCACCCATAGCACCTGGCTCAGTTTCTGGCGCAAATAGCTGGTCTCCCAGGATTCGCCCGCGATGACGATGGGATCGATCTGGCACACGGCGGTTGATTCGCGCGGGACTAGGTCGCGGTCCACCGGAACGGTCTTGAGTTCGATGCCCAGCGCCGCGAAGTCCTGACCGCGACCTGGGCCATCGCCCGCGCCCAGCTCACGCTCGATGATCTGTCCTGACCAGCCCTTGGTCCGCACGCGGCCCGCGGGCACGGGCAATCCCAGGCCGTCGGCCAGCTCGGCCAGCGTCACGCCCACCAAAGCGCGCGCATGGGCCAGCAACTGCTCGCGTTCAGTGATCGGCAACTAGAATCGGCCGTGCGCGCTCAGGGTCAAGCCGCCGGGCACCCAACCCATGCCCACCGAGGTGTCGGCCGAGTTGTCAGCGCTGTTGGAGTTAGCGTAGAGGCGATAGAGAAGCACGGCCTCCACGGCCGCTGCCGCGCCGGCGATTCCGAACAGGGCGTACGACGTGTACGCTTCAGTCTTGGCGCTGTTCCAAGAGGACCTGGCCGTATTGACGTCGGTCGAGGGGGAGTTGGCCTTGTTCATGTCACTGCGGGCCATGAAGTTCGGAATCCAGGCTGCGGCAAAGATCGCAACAGCCGCGCCTCCGACCACCCATTCGGCGACGTGGTGCGAAGGGCGAGCCTCAGGAACTGGTTCGTTCACATGAGGCGGCGGCTCGATGGGGAGCGGCTTCTCTTTGGGGGGCGGTGGTTCCTCGGCAACCTCGGGCTTCTCCTCGCCTGTGGCGGCAGGTTCGGTGGCCGCGGGCTCTCCCCCGACGATAGATTCCTTGACTTGATTGATTTTCGTTTCCAGGTCCGCGATCTTGGCCTGCACCTCGTCCTTGTCTGGAGCGTCAGCCTTCAAGGTGAGATAGGCCTTGTACGACCTGAGGGCCAGCTCGAGGTCGCCGGAACGCTCGGCGACGCGTCCGAGATTGTAGGCCGTGAAGGCGTGGGCCACCATCTTCATGGAGCAGGAATAGGCCTTTACCGCCTCGACGTCGTTGCTGGCATTCTCGGCCGCTTCGGCTCGCGCGAACCACTCTTTGGCCAAGGCCCGACGCTCGTCAGTCCGATCCGGCGAGGTGGCTGGGCACTCGGCCGCGCGAACTGCGGCGGCGCTGAGAACCGTCAGGCCGCAAATCAGGAGGGACAGCGAAGTCGAGAGAGGAGGGGAAACGCGTGAATGTTTCATGGCTCTTACCAAAGCTCAGAATGGGTTGGGCCGGCCGACGAGGCAGTTCGTGGATCTGTTGCAAAGGGTGCGCTGGGTACCGGCGGCCATTATACCTGAATGTGGCGCAGACTCGTATCTTGCGATTCGTGCCGGGTGCCCAGGGTTCCCTTCGCCTTGGCGGACGGCATCGCCAAGTGTAACTCGAATCGCGGAACGCTGCCCGATTGCAGCATCGCGCATCGACAAGATCGGCGCCAGTCATTGGCTGGGGACGGCCGTGCGTTCTGCTGTCCACGAGCCGTATATAGGTGCGTTTCCGCTGCGGCTCCTGAAAAGGGCCGACCAGAGGCCCGGTCCTCCCAGGATGTAGGACGTGCTGCCCAACGTGTCCGCATGGCCGTCGCCATCGCGATCGACAATCGGGGCTGAGCCGTACAAGAAGAAATCGAGATCCCGTCCGTCCAGCGCAGAAAAGCTAGAGTCTAGACGCTGCGCGAGAGCCTTGAGGCCGGCGAGGCAGGCCGCTCTCACGCAGCCAGGTGCCTGCTCCACTTCGGCACACAGGAGCGAATCCAAGGCATCGCAGCCGTGCAAGACAGTCCCGCTCTCGTCGCGCGTTGCCATGTTCACCATGGCCTCGATGAAGGCGCTTACGCTTGTGGCATCGACACCCAGCCGGGGCGCCAGGCTGGATGCGGCGAATGTCAGGCGTGCGGCCGAGCCCAATTCCAGTTTGAAACCGTGGGGGCGGGTAGCGGTACTGATTTGCAGCTGACCCGCTTGGGACACGCCCGACGCGAACGCGGCTTCCGGCGCAGGCGAGGCCAGGGTTGACATGGGGATCGACGAGGGAATGTCTGCGTTCGGGAGCTCGATGGCGGTGATTTCATGATCGACGTTGAACGCATTGCCGGTGCCGCTGGAGGTCACCGTGAGGGTCGACTCGACGGTGAGACCGCTGAGAGTCTTGCCGAGCTCGTCGGGCAGGTCCGTCAGTTGCAAAGTAGCGAGAGAGGCCGTCGGGAACAGGGCGTAGACTTCGGAGTCCAGGCTGGGGTTGCTGGAACCATCGAGCCGATCCGCACAGGCCGCAGAGTCACCGGTCACGGCCCGTCGGGCAGCCAGCAGCGCGCCGAGCGTCCCCTCGCCCCCGTCGACCGGCTGGCAGTCGAGCGGGTCTTCCGCGCTGTCGCCACTGAGCGCATCGATGGTGCAGTCGAGCCACAGCCGCGCCGGATCGCAGGTGTCGGCGGACAGGCCGGTCCATGCCTGCTGGGCGGAGGCAGTTCCTGGCAGTGGCGACTCGAAGGGAAACTGAGACACAGCGTGGAATTTGCCCTCGGGAGAAGGGTAGAGCCGTGCCAATGGCAGCATGACGAACGTAGTCCGGTCGGCAGACAGGCTGGCACCCAACACGTCCGTACACCCTTCACTCACCACGTTGCCTTGGGCGTCGACGCCTTGACCAAGCACAGCGTGGACGCCGCTGGTCACGACGCTGGAGAAAATTGCGGGAGTCACCGTTCGCTCCCCGCGCATGGGCGGTGCGGGATGGGCCAGCGAGACGTTGCTACACATTGTATCGTCGTAGAAGTAGATGCGTATCTTGGCGACGGCGTCGCTTGGCGATTGGTCAAGGACCGCGGGCACGATTTCCACGCTGGCCAGCGCCGCGGAAGTGACGAAGATCGGAACGTCCATGGGCTGGACGTCCCCAACCGAGGCTTCCACTTTGAAGGTCAGCGGTTTCTGTTCGGTTATCCCTTGGCCGGCGATGACCTGCAGTGTGACAGCGCCATCGTCGTCGGTGATGGCACTGGAACAAGAGAGCCGCGCGCCCCCGGAGCCGGGCGTGTGCATGTCGTCCAGGATGGAGAAATGCACGACCGCTCCTGACGCTGCCTCCCCTTGCGCCCCGTATACGTGGAAGACAATCTGGCGGCTGCCGAACGGATGGATGGCCACAGAGTCTGATGTCGCCCGGATGGAGTCCGGATCTGCTCCCGCCCCGTGCGGCAGGGGCGGGAGAGTGCGACCTGAGCACGCCACGGCCAGCGCGACCAGCAGCGCCCAGCGCCCGTGAGCAGGAGAGTTTGCGAAGGAACCCATCGGCAGCGACCGAAAACCAAAGCTACCACAGCTTCGCGTCGTTGATCTTGCCGGCCAAGGCGAGTAGACCGGGGCGAGCAAAATGGGCGAGTTCGCGCACCTGCATCTGCACACACAATACAGCCTGCTGGACGGGGCGATTCGCCTTGACGAGCTGTTTCCCCGCCTGCTTTCGCTGGGCATGAAACAGGTGGCCATGACCGACCATGGCAATCTGTTCGGAGCGCTGCAGTTCTATGAGAAGGCGAAGAAGCACGGGGTAAAGCCCATCCTGGGCTGCGAAACCTATGTCGCCCCGAACCGGCTAGAGAAGACCGAGCGCAAGAGCCATCACCTGGTGCTTCTGGCCAGGGACAACGTGGGTTGGAAGAACCTCGCGTACCTCAACTCGATGGCCTACCTGGAGGGTTTCTACTACAACCCGCGCATCGACAAGAAGCTGCTGCGCGCGCACGGCGAGGGTCTGATCGGCCTGTCGGCGTGCCTGGGCGGCGAGGTGGCACAAACCATCATGCGCGCGGGACCTGGGCCTGCCGAGACGGTGGCGCGCGAATACGAGGACATTCTGGGCAAGGGCAACTTCTTCCTGGAGATCCAGTCCAACGGAATACCCGACCAGGAGAAGGTCAACGCCGAACTCATCGCCATGTCGGCGCGCACGGGGATTCCCCTGGTCGCCACCAACGACTGTCACTACCTGGATCGTCAGGATGCGCGCGCGCAAGAGGTCCTGATGTGCGTGGAGCAGGGCCGTACGCTCAGCGACGAGAAACGGATGCACCACGACACCGACGCGTACTACCTGAAGTCGCCTTCGGAGATGGCGATGCAATTCCGCGACGTGCCCCAGGCGCTGGAAAGCGCGGCTCGCATCGCCGACGCGTGCAACGTGACCTTCGACCTCGATCAGACGCACCTGCCGCGCTTCCAGGTGCCCGAGGGCTACGATGCCGAAAGCTACTTGACCGAGCTGGCGCAAAATGGACTGGAGAAACGCCTGCAGGCGTTACACGCGCGCGGCCAGAGGGTGGACCCGGATCAGTACCGTGCCCGCCTGGCGCTCGAACTGGGCGTTATCCAGAAGATGGCGTTTTCCGGCTACTTCCTCATCGTCTGGGACTTCATCCGTTTTGCCAAGGAGCACGGGATTCCCGTCGGGCCGGGGCGCGGCTCAGGCGCTGGTTCGTTGGTGGCGTATTCGGTGTGCATCACTGACATCGATCCCATCGTCAACAAGCTGCTGTTCGAGCGCTTCCTCAATCCAGAGCGCGTGTCCATGCCGGACTTCGACGTGGATTTCTGTATGAATCGGCGCGACGAGGTCATCGCGTACGTCACCGAGAAATACGGCAAGAACAACGTGGGTCAGATCGTGACCATGCACCAGATGAAGGCGCGCAGTTGCATTCGCGACGTGGGCCGCGCCATGGGCTTGCCGGTGGCCGAGCAGAACCGGGTGGCCACCCTGATCCCCGAGCCGGTGCAGGGCAAGTCGCCGCCCATCAGGGAGTCCATCGAAAGAGAGCCGCGTCTCAAGGCGCTGTACGAGGGTGAGCACCGCGAGCTGCTCGACATCGCCATGAAGCTGGAGGGGCTGAACCGCCACGCCGGCATCCACGCGGCGGGCGTGGTCATCGGCGAGAAACCGCTGTGGGAGTACGTGCCTTGCTTCCGGCCCGAGGAAGGTGTGATTGCCACTCAGTTTGACATGAACGACGTGGCAAAGGTGGGCCTGGTCAAGTTCGACTTCCTCGGCCTGAAAACCCTGACCGTGATCCAGACCGCGGTGGCTCTGGCCGACGCCGACCGCAGGGCGCGCGGCGAAGAGCCGCTCGACGTGGCGGCGATTCCTCTCGACGACGTCGACGTCTACAAGATGATCTCCGCCGCTGACGTCACCGGCGTGTTCCAGCTTGAATCGTCGGGCTTTCGTGATTTGCTCAAGAAGTTGAAGCCCGACTGCTTCGAAGACATCGTGGCCGCGGGCGCGCTATACCGGCCGGGCCCCATCGAGGGCGGCATGGTCGACGACTTCGTCGAGCGCAAGCACGGGCGCAAGAAGGTCGAGTATCCCCATCCATCGCTCGAAAACATCCTCAGGGACACCTACGGCGTCATCGTCTACCAGGAGCAGGTCATGCAGATTTCGTCGGCCCTGGCGGGCTACTCGCTGGGCCAGGCCGACCTGCTTCGCCGCGCGATGGGCAAGAAGAAGGCCGAAGCCATGGCCAAGGAAAAGGCCTGCTTCATGGCTGGCGCCGCGGCCAAAGAGATCGACGACAAGATTGCCGAGGGCGTGTTCGATCTGATGGAGAAGTTCGCGGGCTACGGCTTCAACCGCAGCCACTCAGCCGCGTACGGGCTGCTCACCTACCAGACCGCGTATCTCAAATACCACTATCCTGTTGAGTTCTTCGCCGGTCTGCTCACCTGTGGCAAGGACAAGACCGACGAGGTGGTGAAGTTCATCGCCGAGGCGCGCGCGCAGGGGATCAGCGTCCTGCGGCCGGACGTCAACGAATCGGGCGCGGATTTCACGGTGGTGCCCGAGGAGAAGCCGGTCGAAGAAGCGCCAAAGTCGGGCAAGAAGAAGGCCGCGCCAGCCAAGAAGAAGGCCGCGCCGAGGAATGAGCGCGTGGTGGGCAAGGCGATTCGCTTTGGCTTGGCAGCAGTGAAAGGAGTTGGCGAAGGCGCGGTCGAGACCATAACCGAAGCGCGCAAGACGGGCGGCCCTTTCCTGTCGGTCACCGATTTCTGCCACCGCGTGGACACGCGCAAGGTGAACCGCAAGGTGCTGGAGGCGCTGATCAAGGCCGGGGCCTTTGACGGAATTGCGACTGCCAAAGGAGTGAGCCGGGCCAAACTGTTTTCCGCCGTGGATGCCGCGCAGGAGAGTGCGGCTGCCGCCCAGAATGAACGCGACACAGGGCAGACCTCATTGCTGGCGCTGTTCGGCGGCGGTACGTCGTCTGCGCCGTTGCCGAACGAGGATGTCTTTGGCGAGGGCGAGGAATGGACGCCCAAGCAAGTGCTCGCCTTTGAGAAGGAGAGCCTGGGTTTCTACATCAGTGGTCACCCCCTAGACCGCTTTGGCGGCGAGCTGAAACGATTTGCCAATGCCATTACCACCAATTGCACTGAACGCGGCCCGCGTGCTGAAGTCATTTTGGGCGGAGTGGTGGCCGAGTACCAGGAGCGCGTAATCAAGAACGGCACCGGCAAGTACGCTTTCTTCAAATTGGAAGATCAGTTCGGCACAATTGAATTTCACGTGGCCTCGGCGAAGCTCAATGACTATCGCGAGGTGCTGACCAGTGGCGAGCCCTTGTTGATCAACGGCACAGTGGACGCGCCCTTTGGCGAAGGCGAAAGCGCGCGCGAGCGACTACGCTTCATGGACGCCAAGTTGTTGTCTTCAATCCGGGCGGAGCGTAGCAGCCTGATGGAAATTCGCCTCAATGCGGATCTGGTCACTGACGAGCAAATGGCGACGTTGCAAAAGCTGCTGCGCCAGTTCCCCGGCCCGTGCCACACGCGTTTGCGCCTGGAAATTCCCCAGCGCAGCGAAACCGTGCTCGACCTGGGCGACGAATTCAAAGTCGCCGCCGCCGACGAGCTGCTGGCCAAGCTGGAACAGGTGTTTGGAGAGCGGGTGGCGGTGCTGCGGTAAGGGAGGTAGCTAGCCCCGGAGTTTCACCACAGAGAGCACTGAGATCACAGAGACGGATAGGAAGGAAAGAAGAGGTACGGAGACGGATCCGGAACCCTTTCCTTCCGGCCTCTGTGGCCCCTGTGCTCTCTGTGGTGAAACTCCGGATCGCGCCGTTTGCCGTCAAATCGCAAGAGAATTGTGGTTAGCACCTATGAGGGTTGGGGAGAGG
>Ga0265316_10001986_pt1 | contig 21534 bp, 19 predicted proteins | sample 4522metaG_FD_202092 | JGI IMG/M metagenome (GOLD analysis project Ga0265316, IMG submission 202092) | Rhizosphere microbial communities from Carex aquatilis grown in University of Washington, Seatle, WA, United States - 4-5-22 metaG | ecosystem: Host-associated > Plants > Roots > Rhizosphere >... | reverse complement strand
TGTCATTCTACAGAATTAAACCGGCGGCACGGCGGGTGGCCCCGATCTCGAGAAGGATTGATCAAGTCGGGGGCGGGAATCGAGCGGCCGGTGGCGCATCCACCCGGGCGGGACTCCGGGTCTAAAGGGCCCTGCTCCCTCCGGCGTGGCCATCGCGCGTCGTCACTTGCCGTAGAGGTCTTGTTCAGAGACCACAGGCTCGAGATTCTCGCCGCGACTGGAGCGGTGAGCGGCAGTGAACATCGATCCCCGGGCGGGGACGACCGGAGCGAAGGCCATGAAGCCGATCTTCGGCGCGATGTCATCGTAGATGGCTTCCATGCCGCCGCGAATCGTATACGTCTCATGCCAGAAGCCGGTGCCTCCTGAGTCGCGCAGGAAGGTCTTCCACCACTGGCGGTGCGGATCGGAGCGCGTCCACTTGAGCAGTGAGTCCATGTCGCGCCAGTACTGGCGCATGCCGGCGTGCATGGGAAAGAGAGAGAGGATGAAGTTCTCGTGATTGAGCAGGCCGTCGGGCTGATCGGCGACGGACTTCGAGATCCTGGGTCCGAAGCCAAAGAGAGTCTTGAGGCCCGTGAGTCGGTTGACGCGCATTCCCAGGTAGACAACGACAAGATCGGGAAAGGCGCTGAGATCGACGGTGCGCCGATTGACGGATGCGGGCATTGGATCCTCCGGGGAACGATGGGAGCAAGGAAACTGGCCCTAGAGGACGCCGACAATCTCCTGCGCCAGCGTGACCTCCATCGCCTGCTGGTTGATAAGGGGAACTCCTCGAACCTGCAGCATAAAGTAGACATTGCCCTTTTGCACGGAGAGCGTTCCTCCCATTGGCGTCGTCTCGTAGTTCGCAGCATCGCCGATGCTCATCGGGGTCCTGGTTATGGGAGGCGGCATCGGCGTGAGCCGGGTGGCGAACGTATTCGCGGGCACCAACACCAGCTCGACCTTCTTGGTCCCATTCGGACCGCTCGCGCCCGTCGCGATCCACTCGCAAACCTTCGCACCCGCCGGGATCGGCTTACCAAAACTCGCACCCAGCACTGCGCTCACCTGCTGAGTGGTGAGCAGAGAACACGGGCCACCCGCAGTGGCGGGAGCGGCGTACGCGGTTCCTGTGCACAGCAGCATCACCCCAAGGGCCCGGAAGACGATTGGGGCCCGGAAGACGATTGCGCCAAAGCGTCGAAGCTCCATACAAAGTCTCCTTTCGCTGACCGTTTCTAGCTTGCCGACCGTTTCCAGCTTACCCGGGATCTTTCACCCGCTCAAGCGAGCCGCTTAGCGCGGCAGCACCTGGTAGCGCGCCATCATGCCGGCCAGCATGTGGTCGCTGATGTGGCAGTGGTAAAGCCAGATGCCTACGTCGTCGGGAACCATGTCGGCAGTGATCATCTGCGCGGATGCGATGTTCAATACATCCGTCCGTTGGCCGCCCACCAGCACGGTGTTGCCATGCCAATGTGGCGTGTGTCCGTTGAAGAAGTCGCCGAGCGTGGCTACGTACCAGCGCACGTGATCGCCCTTCTTCATGGTCATCATGGGCCCGTTGCCGTAGATGTATCCGTTGATGGACCACTTGATGTTGGTTTCAAAGAAGCCCGCGCCTGCGATGGTGCCTAAGATCCCTGTCGTTGTGACGGGCTTGGACTCGTATCGATTGAGCTTGGTGGGATCGGGGATGTGGGCCTTGATGTTGTCGTCGAGATACCAGCTCTCGTTCTCGTTGATGGCGATGTAGATGGTGACAAATCCCTCGTCGACATCATTGGGTGTACCGTCAGGTCGGGCCATTCCGCGGCGTGTGATGACCAGGCCACCGAAGAGGCCGGAGGCTACGTCGCGCAGTTCGTCGCAGTGCGAGTGGTAGAGCCAGAAGAGGGAACTGGGATCGGCGGGGCCGGGTCCGGCGCGCTCGGGCGCCTGCCAGGTGTAGGTGTGGGTCGATCCGGGAGCGACACAGCCGCCTTGATCAGCCATGCTGCCGCTGCCGCCGTTGTAGTCCGCGCCCTCGGAGTTCTTCTCGTAAAGAACGCCGTGTGGATGCATGCTGTAGGGGTGCGTGGCATTGTTCTTGAAGACGACCTTGATGGTGTCGCCGACTTCCGCGTACAGGATCGGCCCGACAATGCCGAGGTATGCGTCCTTGGCTTCGCGCGGCTTGACGGTGGTGAAAGTGGCGTCGGTGTATTCGCGGTAGACGGCCTTCTTGTACACCCGGCCGATGTGGTCGGCGCTGGTCTCAACAAAGCCCTTTGCGATCTCGTCGAAGGGCATGCCCATGGCCTCGTCACGGCCTGAAGGAGCGTAGTCCCATTGGACTTCGTCGGCTGCGACATAGTAGGTGCGGGTCTTGCCGGCGGATGAAGCGGGTGCGGCATGCAGCGATATTGGAAGGGCGCATAGAGTGGCGGCGGCCATGCAGATTGCGCCGAGCTTGATGCGGCGGAGTGTTCGCTTGGACATCGTTCCCCCGGAGAATCGGTTGGAGTTGGATTTGGGCGCGGCGGTTCCTGCCGCGCGTCGCGTTTCAATGGATCCGTTGAGGGTTCTGGGGAAGCTACGCTCGTGATTCTAATTCGGCTGCAATGGCCCGGCAAGGTCTTTCTAAGCGCCGGCCCGATATCTCATGGTCTACGGGTCTTGCGGCCCGGCTCATATAAACTGGACAGAGCGAGTCGTGCTCTGTGCGCGCGGTGCGGATGCTTCAATCGATCCGTAGCAGCAGGCAGAGAGTTGTGGCCGCGCCGTTGAAGCCGTCCCGCCATGGCGGGATGAGTGCAGAGACACCTCAGAAGGAGAACCAGCTACAGATGGCAAAAATTGCAAAGACAGGTGACCGCAAGAAGGTCATGGACACCACGAAGTCGACCGACTGTCCCAAGTGCGGCAAGCCCACGCGCATCGTCAAGCGCGTGAAGGATCGCGAGAGGGGCGTTCCGGGCGGAGTCTATATTTCCTGCTCCGCATGCGAGTTCTACGAAAAGCTTTAAGCGTTCCTTGAGCTTTTATCAACGGCGAAGCCCGGCGAAAGCCGGGCTTTTTGCGTTTGAATGGTGCGTCAGCCTGTAGCGTCCCAACTCCGATGATCGGTTTTCCGCTACCCCACCGCACGATTGCCGGAACGTCTTATAGACTCATTGCGTACCCCACGTACAGGAGAACTCAATGAAGACTTTTGTTCGCTTCACCCGCATCGCGGCATTGCTTTGCCTGAGCGGCTCGCTCAGTCAGTTCGCCGCAGCGGCGCCGCCAAAAACCACGTCCAGCGCCATCGTCATCGTCTTCAAAGACGGCCATCGCCAAACTTTCAATCTCTCTGACATTGACCGCGTCGAATTCGTGGGGACCTCTCCGGCTTCCGCTGACAGTTTCAACTCCAGAGTTCCCAGCCGTGGCCGGTTCCTTGGCAAGTGGGAGTGCGGCGACGGGCATGGAAGCGATTTCTACATCACACTGAACGACGATGGCACCGCCTACAGGTCTATTGGTGACGTTCGCGGGCATTGGGAGTATGTTGACGGCGAGGCCCGCATCATGTGGAATGACGGCCGCCATGACGCGATTCGCAAATCCGGACCGCAGTACTTCAAGTTTGCCTACGGGGCGGGCAAGTCGTTCACCGACGATCCTGACAATGTGGCTCACGCGCGCAACACGGCGGCCGGCCCAGCCTAGCTGCTGAGCTCCTACAGCGCTTCCGCCATCTCCTCCAGCACCGCCTGTGCCGCCTCGGCGGGATTTGCCGCCTGCGTGATGGGCCGCCCGACGACGAGGTAACTCGCTCCCGCCCGCAACGCTTCGGCAGGAGTAGCGAGGCGTTTTTGATCGTTTGTGTCGGCGCCCGCCGGGCGAATTCCGGGAATCGCCAGCACGCCCTCTGGACCGGTGAGCGCGCGAAGGGCTGCAACCTCCTGCGGCGAACACACGAATCCGTTGATGCCGGCGTTGATGCACATGTGCGCGAGCAGTTCCACTTGCTCTGCGGGCTTGCGGCTCACGCCGGATGAAGATAGTTGGGCAGCGTCCATGCTGGTGAGCACCGTGACGGCGAGGAGCTCGGGCGGTTTTTTCACGCCGTCGAGTGCCGCTTTGGCCGCGGCCAGCATCGCGGGCCCTCCAGCGGCATGCACGTTGACCATACCTACGCCCCACGCGGTGGCCGAGCGAACGGCTCCTGCAACCGTGTTGGGAATATCGTGAAACTTAAGATCGAGGAAGACTGAATAGCCCCGCGCCACCAGGGGCTCGATGACGGCAGGCCCGGCGGCTGTGAAGAGCTCCAACCCAACTTTGAACCACTGGCAGGTTCCTTCGAGCTTCTTTACCAGCTCTGATGCCGCAGCTGCGCTGGGCACGTCGAGAGCCACAATAAGTCGCTGGCGCGCGGCTTCAATATGATCCGCGACGGGCGAGCGCGCGGAAGCGGGTGCCGGATTCAAATGCTCCGAAAGGGCCATACTTCGATCCTAACGGATTGTGGGCGCTACGATAAGAGAGTGTGCGGACCGGCATTGAGGCTAGGATCGGAATGAGTTCGTCGCGAATGCGTTGGTGGATCGTTTGTGTTCTGGGTCTGGCGGCAACCGGCTCAACATGGGCTGCGCCTGTCGATACCAACCCCATGAACTACGACCCGCAGGTTCGCGCGGCATTCAAGGATTTCTACAATCTGGATTACGCGGGCGCGGTTCAGAGCTTCGGACGCTATCACGTGGAACATCCGGGCGATCCTCAGGCGACGGCGTACCTGCTGAACGCGATCATCTTTCAGGAGCTTTACCACGAGGATCTGCTGGACACGACCTTCTACGCGAATGATGGTTTCCTGACCGGGCGCCATGCAACCGAAGAAGATCCGAAGAAACGCGACCAGATTTTTGCGCTCGCCGATGAAGCTGTCCAAGAGGCGGATTGGCGGCTGAGCCAGAATCCCAATGACGTGAACGCGCTGTTTGCGCGAGCCTGGGTGCGCAGCCTGCGATGCACGTATGTGGCGATGGTGGAGCGGGCTTTTGGCACGGGTTTCCACCTGGCGACGAAGGCCCGGGACGACGCAGCCCGCGTGCTCGAGCTGGATCCGAATTACGTGGACGCAAAGCTGATCACAGGGGTCTATGAGTATGTGGTGGGTGCGCTTCCGTGGCCGTTCAAGTTCATGATCGGCTTCGCGGGGATTACGGGATCGAAGGCCACGGGCCTGGCCATGCTGCGCGACGATGGCAGCCGCGGGGTGCTGACCAGGTTGGACGCGAATACCGCAATCGCGCTGTTTCTGCGCCGCGAAGGGAAGTACGACGAAGCCATTCAGGTGGTGATCCAGCTGAAGAACGAATATCCGCACGATTACCTCTTTTGCCTTGAAGAGGCCAACCTCCGCAAGGACGCGGGCGAGGGAATGAGAGCCGTCGATGCGTACCGGCAGATCCAGGCCAACAACGCCAAGCCGGGCTACTTCGTCGATGCGCGCATGGAGCTGGCCGACTTTGGGTTGGGCGACGCGCTGCGCGGCCAGAGACATGACGATGAGGCCGCACGAGCCTACGAGGAGGCGGCATGGACGCCCGGCGTGGGACCGGAATTGAAGATCCGTTCGCTGCTCGATGCCGGCGAATGTCGCGATCTGGCCGGCCAGCGCCAGCTTGCCGTTCGCGACTATCAGGCGGCCATCGACACCGGCCCCAATACTTCGCGCGCCGACCAGGCGCGAAAGTACCTCCGCGAACCGTACCGCGGAAACTAAGGCCCAGGAACAGATGCGCGCTGGAACCGCCGGGGATCTTAATCCGTATGATGAAAGCAGTAGGCCTGTTCCTCGGAGGACTGATCATGGCAGCCTTTTGTCAACAATGTGGTAGCGCTTTGCACCCGACCGCGCGGTTTTGCTCGGGGTGCGGGACGGTTGCGCCCATGGCGCAGGCGATGCCGGGCCGGCCGCTGATCCGGCCGCACGCGGGGCGCATGATTGGTGGCGTTTGCATGGCTTTGGCGCTGGCCAATGGATGGGACGTGGCCACGGTCCGCATCCTAACGGTAATCGGCTTCTTCATTTCGAGCGGACTGGTTGGCGTGGCCTACTTGGCCGCATGGATCGGCATTCCCGAAGAGATGCCACCGTATCCTGGTCCCTATCCGGGAGCGTATCCTCCTCACGTGTAATCGGCTCAAGTGTGACCGGCTCAAATATCAGCTGCGAATACGTTTCCGGCGGCGCCCGATTGAGTTTCAGCGAGGCGGGCGAGGGGCTGCCGGTAATTCTTCTGCATCCCACACCCCTTGACCGAGAGTATTGGCGACCTCTTACGCGAGAGCTTGCGGGAATCCGCTCGATCGTTCCAGACTTGCGCGGACACGGGCGCTCGGAGTTGGGATCGGGGCTGCCGGCTGGAGCATTTACAAGGGTTCCGGGCGCGCCAGTCCTGACCATGGCACAGCTCGCCGTGGATATCGTGGCTCTGCTCGATCACTTGCAGATCTCCGAAGCAGTTTTTGGCGGATGCTCAATCGGTGGCTACGCGCTGCTGGAGTTGTGGCGAAGGGCGCCGCAACGGATGCGCGGCATGATGTTCGTGTGCTCCAAGCCGCAGCCCGATTCCGAGGCAAACCTGACCAAGCGTATGGAGACCATCGCGCGTGCGCGGGCAGACGGTGTTGAAGCGCTCTTCGACGGCATGGCGCAGAACACGGTGGCGCCTTCGGCTCGCAAGGAACGTCCCGAAGTCGTGGTGGAAGTTCGCGCGCAGATGACGCTGACGCCCGAGGCTTTGGTCGCGGTGCAGGCGGGGCTGGCGGCGCGCCCGGATTCAGTCCCGACGGTGTCGACGATCCGCGTGCCGGTGCTGGCGATTGCAGGCGCAGAGGACGCGGGCGTGACGGCCGCGGATATGGAAGCATTCCGCGCGGCTCCCGGCGGATGCGAGTTGCATGTGCTTCCGTGCGCCGGGCACTTTGCGGCTTACGAACACCCGAAAAAGGTTGCCGCGCTGATGGCGCCGTGGCTAAGGCAGTTTGCGGTGTAGTCGCCGGCGCCAAGCCCAATCAGATGCCGCGCTGTTAGAATTCCGCACGGACCGCTTTCCCTCCCGGAGGAGAATCGTATGAGCAAAGTTCTCTTGAAGAACCCCGGCCGCCGCGAATTTCTACGCGTCGTGCCCGCGGGCGCGGCCGCTGGTTTCACTCTGGCGAATTCGTCGTTTCTCGCTCCAATGGCAAGCGGACAGGGCGCGGCCAACGTTGGCCCGGCGGGATTCCAGTTGTTTCGCGCGCAGGAGATTCAGGACGACGCGAAGGCGCTCGTGGCCAGCCCTGGCAACAACAATCTTGTGCAGGGGAAAAACTTTGCCGTCGTGTTGACGGTGGAGACGGCAAAGAGCGCCGCGGAGTTCGAGTGGCACGAGGGACGCGACCACGTTTTATGGGTGTTGGACGGGGAGACGGTCTACCAGGTAGGTGGGACGCCCAAGGGAGCGCACAGCATTGGGCCCGGCGAGTGGCACGCCCCGCAAGCGGAGGGGGCGACCACGCTGACGCTCCAGAAGGGCGACATGCTGGTGATTCCGCGCGGCACCCTTCACAAACGGAGCACTGCGGGAACCGTGACGTTTACGCTGATCTCGCCGCAGGGGACGTAGTGAAGCTCACGGCTCACGGTTTGCAATGATCGATTGGACTGTGAACTGCGAACTATGAACTACGAACTTATGAACTGTCTCTCAATTGCGGCTGCGCATTTTGGCCAGCAGGTTCAGGATCTCGATGTAGAGCCAGACCAGCGTGACCATGATGCCGAAAGCGGCGTACCACTCCATATATTTGGGCGCGCCATAGGCAACACCCTGCTCGACAAAATCAAAGTCGAGGACGAGATTGAGCGCGGCAATGGTGACGACGAGCAAGCTGAAGCCAATGCCAATGGGAGTGGCGCCATTGACTGTGGTGAAGTTGACGCCGAAGAAACCCAGAATCATTTCAAGCATGTAGAAGAGAAAGATCCCGCCGGTGGCCGCGACTACGCCGAGACGAAATTTCTGCGTGACCTTGATGACTCCGGTCTTATAGAGAAACAACAAGACGAAGAGGGTGCCGAAGGTCAGGCCGACGGCCTCCATGGCAATCCCCGGGTAACGCTGTTCGAGGATCGCGGACAACCCGCCGAGTACAAGCCCCTCGAGCAGCGCGTAGACGGGCGCAGTGATTGGCGCCCAGGTCCTCTTGAATGACGTGATCAAGGCGAAGATGAGTCCGCCGAAGAGGCCGATCATCAATGCAGGGCCGGCTAGGGTCAGGTCGCGAGTCTGCATGAACGAATTCCACGTCCATGCGGCGGTGACCACAGCGCAAAGCAGCAGAATGCCTGTCTTGTTGATGGTGCCGCTCAGCGTCATGCGCGAGGCAGCGTCGATGAGGCTGCCACCGTACTGGCTCCCTTGGAAGTCGTTGAAGGTGTTCTTGCCGAGGGCTGGGTTCGAAGTCTTCATCAGTGCCATTGCGATCACTCCGTCGTGCAGGCCTGGGAATCCTCATGCAGCTTCAGGATTGTTTGGCCGTAACTATCATTCTATTCGATGGAAAAAAGCCCGCGAAAGTTTCAGCTATGCCGATCAGTTAATCGAGCGTCTCGACGCCGTGCTCGCTTTCGTGTCGAGCGCCGGTGGTCAACAGAGTCTCGATCGCGGCGACGGGCTGAATGCCGCCGCGTGCTCCCTGCGCCATGCAGTTCATTGCCGCGGCGGCGCAGGAAAAATCGAGTTGGCGGTCGAGAGGCCAATCGCGCAGGAGGCCGTAGATGAATCCGGCACGGAAGATGTCGCCTGCGCCGGTGGTGTCGACCACAGGTACGCGATAGGCGGCGCTATGGATCAACTGCTTGCCGTCCCATGCCAGCACGCCGTCCTCGCCGAGAGTCGCTGCGCTCAGGCGGCATCCATAACGCGCTTGCATGCGGCGCAGAGCGCGCTCGAGGTTGGTTTCGTTCATCAGCCGGCAGGAGAAATCCTCACTGACGATCAGGTAGTCGATGTTGGCGACGAGCTCTTCGATGCCTGGATAGGTGTCATCGAGATCAGCGACGACAGGAACGCCCGCTGTACGCGCCCAGGCAGCGGCTTGGGTGGCAGCGGCTGTGTCGTGGCCGTCGACGTGCAACACGCGGGCATTTACAATCCATTCGCGGTTGATGTCGGCGGGTTGAAGAACCATCTCTTCGTTGCGTTGGCAAATGACGGTCCGCTCGCCGGGGGCATCGATGAGGATGACGTTGTGCAGGCTCGCCGCCCCGGGAACGGTGACGATTTGCGCCTCGGCGCCCACGCGGCGGAATGCTTCCTTGTGCAGGCGCGCCGCATCATCGTCGCCGAGCTTGCCAACGTAGCGCGTTTTAAGGCCCCAGGTCTGGCAGGCAACGACCGTCGTTGCCACCTGGCCGCCAGGTTGCGTGGACCGAATGCCGTAATGGACTTTGGAGCCGGGCTCGGGAAATCGCTCGAGCGGAATGAGAGTGTCCGTGGCGTTTAAACCGACGCCGACAAGATCCACAAAATCGATGGGGGGCAGCTCATCCACAGAAACATTGTAATGGGCGGGCGAAAGAGACCGCGCAGGCTGAGGCCAGGTGGCCGAATGCTGTAGGCTCAGATTATTCTTTTTGTTTTGGACGTCACCCGTGGCTCAGCAAACATCTTCACGCCCCTTTCGACGCCCTGAGGGCGATGCGCTGCATTGCGGAAGCGTGCCGCTTGAAGCGCTTGCAAAGCGGTTCGGTACGCCGCTTTACGTCTATTCTGCAGATCAGATTGCCGAGCGGCTCGGGATGTTCCAGCGGGCCCTCAAAGGGCGTGAGCACCTGGTTTGCTATGCAGTGAAAGCAAACTCCGCACTGGCGATTCTAAAGCTGCTGGCGGGACGCGGCGCGGGATTCGATATCGTATCGGGCGGCGAGTTGGAGCGCGTGCTGGCTGCGGTGCCTGAAGCAGCCGACCGCGTGGTTTTTTCCGGGGTGGGGAAAACAGCGGCGGAGATGGACGCAGGGCTGAGGGCCGGAATCCTGGCTTTCAACGTGGAGAGCGAAGCAGAACTGGCACTGCTGGCCGAACGCGCGCAACGCCTTAAAACTCGTGCGCGCTTTGCGCTCCGTGTGAATCCAGACGTGTTTGCGGATACGCACCCGTATATTTCAACGGGACTGCGCGAGCACAAGTTTGGCATCGATATTCGGCGGGCGCGAGCGATTTACAAACATGCCGCGCGAAGTCGCTGGCTTGAGCCGCATGGCATCAGCGTTCACATCGGGTCGCAGATCCGCTCCGCTGATCCATTTGGTGCGGCGATCGAGCGTGTGAGCAAGTTGGCGCAAAAGCTCAGGAGCGAAGGGATCGAGCTAAAGATGATCGACGCAGGCGGCGGCCTGGGCATCGATTATCACGACGGCGGATTTGACGCAGCGGGCAAGGTGGAGGAGTACGCCGAGGTGTTGAACCGCGCACTGGACGATTTCGATGGGCGATTGTTGATTGAGCCCGGGCGATTCCTGGTGGCGCAGGCCGGGGCTCTGCTCGCGCGTGTGCTTTACGTGAAGCGCAATGGCACAAAGAATTTCGTGATTATCGACGCAGCTATGAACGATCTGATCCGCCCCGCGCTCTACCAGGCGTATCACGAGATTGTTCCTGTGCGGCCCAGGACAGGGAAGGCGCTGATCGTGGATGTTGTGGGACCAGTGTGCGAGTCGGGCGACTTTTTCGCGCGCGACCGGAAGCTCGCGCCACTCGAGCCAGGCGATCTGGTGGCGCTGCTCGATACCGGCGCCTACGGCATGGCGCAAAGCTCAAACTACAATTCGCGTCCTCGCGCGGCAGAAGTGCTAGTCGAGGGCGCGAAGGCGCGACTGATCCGCAGGCGTGAGACGATGGCCGATCTGCTAGCGACCGAGACGATCTGAAGCAGCATTTCGCTTTCTGCGCCGCCAGGGTTTAAGCGGGAACCGGCTCACGACGACGTGACTTTGCAAATCCTGCTAGAGTGTTGCCCGGGAGGATTTCCCATGCATTTTGGAGTCAAGATCGCATGCGCTCTGGCGATCGCGGGTATGTGGTTTGGGTTTTCCGCGCGCGCAGTCGCCGACCCGCTCACGGTCAAAACTGAACAAGGCAAGATCCACGGCAAGTTGATCAGCAATGGAAATGTACGGGCCTATCTCGGCATTCCGTATGCAGCGCCGCCGATCGGCGGCCTGCGTTGGAAAGCGCCGCAGCCGCCTGCACATTGGAAGGGTGTGCGCGGAGCGACGAGCTATGGCGCGCATTGCGCCCAGAATCACGTTTTTGACGACATGATCTTTCAGGATAGCGGTCCAAGTGAGGATTGCTTGTATCTGAACGTTTATGCGCCCGCCGATGCGACTTCAAAAAGCAAGCTGCCGGTCATGTTCTGGATTCATGGAGGCGGATATTCGGGCGGCGGCGGAGACGAGCCTCGCCAGAACGGGGACTTCCTGCCGCTGAAAGGTATCGTGCTGGTGACGATCAACTACCGGCTGGGTGTGTTCGGTTTTCTGGCGACAGAAGATCTTGCCCGGGAAGGGGGCGGGACTGCGGGTAACTACGGATTGATGGATATGGTTCAGGCGCTCAAGTGGGTCAAGGGAAACATAGACCAGTTTAGCGGTGATCCGGGGAACGTAACGATTTTTGGTGAGAGCGCGGGATCGTCGGCGGTGAGCACGCTGATGGCCGCGGAGCCGGCGCGAGGATTGTTCCAGAAGGCCATCGGCGAGAGCGGGGGTGCGACGGACGTGGGCGGGCACGGATCTGCCGAACAGACGGAACGAGAGAAGCAGGAACAGGCGTGGGTGGAATCGCTGGGTGCTACCAACCTAGACGCGTTGCGGGCCATGCCGACGGACGCGATCCTTGCCGCCGCAGCTGCGAAAGGCGCGCCGCATTTTCCGGTCGTGGTGGATGACCGGTTGTTGACAGAACCGATTGCGGACACTTACGCCGCGGGAAAGCAGGCGCATGTTCCGCTTCTGGCCGGGTGGAATCGCGACGAGTTCTTCTTTCCTGCGATGGGCATGACGACGGAAAAGTGGCAGGCGACTGCGGTGAAGTTATTTGGCGATCATTCGGCGGAGTTTCTCGGGCTGTACCCGGGCACGACCAATGAGCAAGCGGTTCGGTCCGCGATCGATTACCACAGCGATACGTTTATCGCGTTCAGCACATGGAAATGGGTTCAAGCGCAGGTGAAGACGGGCGATGCTCCTGTGTATCGCTATCACCTCGAGCTCGCTGCACCGCCGAGCAAGTTTCATCCCGGCTCCTATGCGTTCCACTCCGACGACATCGAGTATGTGTTCGGTACACTCGACACGCGGCCCGGGGCGGTGTGGCGGCCTGAGGATCGCAAACTCAGCGACGAGATGATGGGCTACTGGACGAACTTCGCGAAGACTGGTGATCCAAACGGTCCAGGACTGCCGGAGTGGCCGAGGTTCGACAAAACCGGTGGGCTGATTCACCTCGACGCGACAATCTCGAGCGGTCTGGAGACGGTGCGGCCGCGATACGAATTCCTGACAGAGAATCAGCCCGCGAAGGTGCAGTGAACTGCGGAATGCAAAGCAGCTATTGGTGGACGCCTGAGGCGGCGATGAAGCCAGAGTCTTGAGTAGATGGCGCACCGGTTGAAGGCGGGAGAGCAAAGCTCGATCCGCTGGCGTTGAGGGCCGTGGAGTAGTCGGGACCGAGACCAAGACTTTTGAGGGCGCGTGAATCTGGCATCAGCTTGGTTTGCCAGCCATGATCTGCCTGATACTTCTGCATGGCAGCGACCGTGGTGGAATTCCAGTCACCGTTGGCCTCGCCTGTCAGGTAGTGTTCGCGGATCAGAGCCTGCTGAATTTGCGTCACGCGATTGGAATCGATTGCCTGCTGGCCGCGAGCGCGACGCGCTTTGTGGCGACCATGCAAAAGCTTATGGGAAGTGCTGGTGTGGGCGGTCTTGGCGGTTCGGCGAGTGTTCGCAGCGAACGCGGGAGGCGCAAGAAGAGCTGCCGAGATCAGAAGCACCAATCCTGCGCGAGATGAAAACATCTTATGACCGCCCGACTGGAAACAAGATTTTAAGATCTGTTCCAAGAAGTCTAGCGAATGAACTGTTACGCGGCAAGGGGAAAACGAATCGATTGCCGCGGGGTGGATTACTTTGGATACCAGCGCCGGAAGCGGAAGTTCGCCACCGGCGCGGCTCCGGAACTGCTACAGCGTGCCACCAATATAGTTGATGCCAAGCTCGGGATGATGGGGATCGATGATTTCAAAGACCACATCGTCGCCGGTCTTCAGCTTGCTTACCACGCCATCAAATTGTTCCTTGTTCGGAGTTGGCTGCCGGTTGACGTGCGTGATCACCAGGCCCGGCTGCAGCCCCTGCAAGTCAGCGAAGGAACCGGTGCGGACCGAATCAATGACCACGCCGGAAGTGTGGATGCGGGAGACTGTTGCCGGCGGAGCATCCTGCACGACCACGCCGAGCTTGGCTTCACCAGCGCCGCCACCGTCGTCCTGATCGCTTTCGGGCTGCGGGTTGTTGAGATCGGCGAAGACTTTGTCGCGATCACCGATGGTCACCGTGGTGTCCTGCGGCTTGCCGTCGCGAACGAAACCCAGGCGGATGGTTGATCCCGGAGCGCGGCTGGCAATTTCGTTTACGAGATCGTCGCCATCTTTGATGGAGCGCCCGTCGATCGTGGTGATGATGTCGCCCGCTTTGAGGCCGGCTTTGTCCGCGGGTCCACCGGGCTGGACTTCCTGAACGAGAACGCCACTCTTGAAGCCGTAGACGCGGTTGACCGCGCCCGATAATCCTTCGCGGAACTGAATGCCGATTGAGCCGCGCGTGACTTTGTGGCTCGGACTGATGAGGTCGTTGTACACCGAGACGACGGTGTTGGAGGGCATGGCGAATCCGATGCCCTGATAACCAGCTGACTGAGTGTAGATGGCGGTATTGACGCCGATCACTTCACCATTCATGTTCAGGAGGGGACCGCCCGAGTTGCCGGGATTGATGGCCGCATCGGTCTGGAGGAAATGCTGGAACTGGCCTGCTGCACCCTGATCGATCGTGCGGTTCTTTGCGGAAATGATGCCCGCGGTGACGGTTTGCGCAAGGGCAAAGGGGCTACCAATGGCCTCGACCCAGTCGCCGACTTCGGCCGTATCCGAGTTGCCCATTTTGACCGTGGGAAGCGGCGAACTGGTGTCAATCTTGATCACGGCCAGGTCGGTGGCCTTATCGACGCCGATGACGCGGGCAGGACGGCCAAGGTCCTGGGTGTCGGGATCGGTGGAAAGCTTGACGTAGATCTTGTCGGCTTTGTCGATGACGTGATTGTTGGTGATGATGTAACCCTTGGAATCTACGATAAAGCCGGAGCCGAGGGATTGTTGCACCTGCCCGTTGTCGCCGCCGTCATCCGGGCCGGGAACCTGGCCGCCGAAGAATCGGTTGAAGAAGTCCTGGAAGTTGTCCGGGCCCTGTCCCTGTTGACCGTTGTCCTTATTGTCGTCGTCGCCTGGATTCTGCTGGTTGGGCTGCGAACGGAACTGATGGAAGTTGCGGTGGCCACCGTTTTCAGACTGCTTGGGGAGAGTCTGAGTGTTGATGTTCACCACGGCGGGCCCGACAATCTTGGCGATTCTCACAAAGTCATTCGGCGGAGTGGGCGTGGTGACGACCTTGAGAGGAGTAGCGTCGCTGCTGCTCTGACTCTCCTGGCCGTGGACTCCGTGCGCGGCAAACGAGCCGGCCACGATGGCGGCGGAGACGGTGGCAAGCAACACGAAAACCGAGGTGAGACGGCGCGAACGAAGCCGTTCAAAGAGCGATTTCATAGACTTCACTGACCTCTGATCGATCACAGCCTGACGGCTGGGTTGTGGTTGGCACTGCTCCTTCAGTATAGCGATCCACGGGCGGATTCAGCACTGACTCTTCCGCGTGACGGGCGGGGACGGATGAGGCCGAAGCCACATACTGAAGAGTTAGACGCTGCATGAGGTAAAAGAGCCGCCCAACAGCGGAGACAACGTCCAACTCCAGAGACAAAAAGGTGACCTATAACTCCGCAGCCCAATCGAGCATGGCGAGGGTGAGCAGAAGCACGCGTTTGAGCCCGAGATCGCGATCTCGGGCGGAATACCATTCGTGCAGGGTGTGGGCGGCGCCGCCATCGCCGCCCGCGCCGATCGACAGGGAAGGGACACCGAGAGCAAGGGGGATGTTGGCGTCGGTTGAGCCGAGGCGAAGATCGGTGCGGAGGCCGAGATGGCGGTCTACGGCACGCAGCGAAGCCAGCAGGGGAGAATCGTCCGGCAACTGCGCAGCCGGGCGGTCGCCGATTTTGGAAATCGAAAAGGACAACCGCGAGCGACTGCTGGCGCCAGATGATTTCGATTTTTCGTTCCAGTGCTCGACGGCATCTTCGACGGCCCGGTGAAGAGAGACTTCAAGGCGCAGAAGCTGGTTGGGATCGGTGGAGCGAAAATCGATGCTCGCCTGAGCGCTCTCAGGAATGGAGTTGACGCTGATGCCTCCGCGGATTGTGCCGAGGTTGAGGGTAGTGCGCGACTCGTTAGGAAGAGATGTTTCGGCAAGTGCGGCGAGGGCGGTGGAAAGCGCGGCGATGGGGTTGGGAGTGCCCGCGTCAGTAAAGCTGTGCCCTCCGGGTCCGGTAATGGAGACCTGGTAGCGGCGGCTGCCAAGGGCCTGAGTAACAGCTGCATCGGCGCCGGGCCCATCGAGAACAATGTGGGCGGCGATGCGGCCGGCGAGCGGGCTGTGCTCGTAGATATGCCGCACGCCGCGCAGGTCGCCTTCACCTTCTTCGCCAACGTTTCCGAGGATGACGAGCGGAACCGGCAGCGCGACACCGGCGTGGCGGAGCGCGCTAACGACAGCTAACATTCCGGCAACACCGGCGGCGTTGTCGCTCGAGCCCGGGGCTTCAAGACGGTCACCGTCGAGAACCGGGTTGATCGGAGTTCCGGCGGGGAAGACGGTATCAATGTGCGCGGAGAGGAGAATGACGGGGCAAGTGCTGTCGGCGGGCAGGTTTTCTGCAGGCAAGATGCCGAGGACGTTGCCGGCAGCGTCGATCTCGACGTTGCTCAGACCCGCATCATTGAAGCGATGGGCCAGCCACTCGGCGCGCTCGCGCTCACCGTGCGGGGGAGCGGGAATGGCCACGAGCCCCACCTGCCAATCCATGATGGTTTTGGGATTCGCGTGCAGCCATGTGAAGGCGGCGTGAATGGGCCTTTGCGCGGCGAGGGCAGTGACGCGCGAGAATGCCGAAGCTGAGGAAAGGACCGGCATCGAGTTGAATTCAGAGTAGCAGGAGGAGGAAGGCAGAGATCAGAGAGCAGAGAACAAGAGTCAGGGGTTTTGGTTTGGGTAGTCGACTGAGTGGAGAAACAATCCGCGCGCGGGGGCGGTGGGGCCGGCTTGAGAGCGGTCGCGTGCTGCGAGGATGCGGGAAATTTCTTCAAGGGCCAGTTGACCCCGGCCGATGTCGATCATGGTGCCAACGAGATTGCGCACCATGTGGTGGAGGAAGCCATTGCCGCGGACGCGATAGATGAGAAGCTCGCCGGCGTCGGTTGGGCGCTGCTCCCAAGCGGAGGAGAAAACGGTACGAATCGTTCCCGTGTTCACGGCCTTCGCCATTGCGCAGCGAATCAAGTCGTGATCGCCGGGTTCTTCATCTTCGGCCAGAATCCTTTGCGTTCTGTCGGGATCGGTTGCGGCGAAGCTCAGGAAGTCGTGCTCACCTTCAAAGAGGCGCGCCGCGGCTTGAAGTGGTTCGAGATCGAGCGGCCAAGGGCAGGAGTAGACGTAGCGTGCCAGGAAGGGCGAGCAATCGGAGGCGAGTAGGAGTCGGTACTCGTATGTTTTGGCGACAGCCGAGTGCCGCGCATGGAAGGTGCTTCGCGCCGTTTTGGCCTCGGACACGCGGATCGACGGGGGGAGAGTCCGATTGAGGGCGCGATGCAAGTTCCCGGGCGGGATGGGAGCACGCAAAGTGAAACTTGCGACCTGGGCGAGGGCGTGGACGCCGGCGTCAGTGCGGCCGGAGCCCTGGGGGAGGGGCGATTCGCCGGTGATGCGGCCGAGTGCGGCCTGGAGCTCGCCCTGGATGGTGGGCAGGCCGGGCTGGACTTGCCAGCCCTGAAAGTCTGTGCCGTCGTAGGCGAGGGTGACCTTCCAGTTCTGGAGACTGGGATCGGATGGAGGCTCGTTCGTCATTGAAGCTCGTTTGTCACTTGAGTCGATTCTAGATGCGAGGGCGCTGCGCGGTTAGCAGAGGTTGAACCAGTCGACCGTGGACGGCGAACCATTGGCCGTGCATCGCGAGTGAAGAAGTGAAAGAGTTAACGACTGAAACAAGAGTAAAGGAATGAGAGAGTTAGCGGGCGAAAACGCGCAGGTCGCAAATAGGCAGTTGGCGCGTTGATTCTAAAAGAGTTGTGAAGCGCGAATTGTGAGTTATTGGATGCCATTTTCCGCAGTTTCTTAGATCGGTTTGTTGATTCTAAAAGAGTTAGATGGCGAAAATCAGGCGAAACATCCCAATTTTTTTTTATTTAATTATTTTCGTGATAGTGAACCGGTGAAAAAGTGAAACTGTGAAGAAGTGAAACAGTGAGTCGCGGGTCGTCAAGCGTGCTCCGTGAGGTGTGAACGCTGATCTGATACAGCCCGGGGGCCGGAATTCGATTTGGTTTCAGTATGCGCCAGAGGACAGTAATTATCGGCAAACTTGATGGAAGAAAGTGATGGAGTGAAAGATTGAGTAAGCTAGTTGAAAATCAGCGAATTAGCGGCTGAATGAAAGGAGGGGGTGGGCAGAGGGGGCTTGACAGGTCGTCAGAAAACGATCCGTTGAAGTTGCAAGAGGGAGGCATCTGGAGTATTTTACTAACCAGTTAGTTAAATACCGTCCGGCCCACTCATTTGCTGCCAAGGTGACGAGATGATACCGGGAGCGCTGGAGCGCGAGGCGGCGATTCGGATTCGTGGTTTTGCCAAGACTCGTTGCTTGCGAACCGAGAAAAAGACATGAGCAGAATGGAGCCTTTCGCGGGTCTAAAGGAGCAAGCGGGTAACAGGCTGGAAAAGAATCAGGGAATCAAGCGATGTGTGGAACGATAGGGGTATCGAATTCGTAATTAACTTCGTAACGAGCAATCGCCCATTCCGGGAGCGTCGAAGCGATAATCGTTTTGACACTCTCAAAACGTGCATCCGGAGCAGCAGAGCCGCCTCCGCGAGGCATACAATCCGCGCGGCGCAACCCATTGGAGAAGAAAAATGCACTTGAAGAGGACCGGTGTGTTGAGGAACGACAAGATTGCTACAGAAAGTGAATGCATAAGCGCGAAGCCGACGCGGCGGATAGCGGGGCGAGGCGGTGAACGGTTGCGAGTCCTTGCGGGAGTTCTGTTGACGCTGGCCGCGACGATGCCGCCGGGCAATGCGCAAGCGATTGGAGCGGGCTCAAACGGGCCGGACAAGGCAGCATCGCAACTGCCAGCAGCGCCGACGCCGATTGCGACTCAACCGGTTCCCTTGCGGACATCGAAGCGCGATTATTCCAAGCCGTTTGGAAGCTGGCTGCGCAATCCGATCGGCGTTTATGCGCCGACGAATATTCCCCAGGCAAGCTTTCAGAATTCGGTGCGGCTGGCCGACCTTGTGAAGGATGGCAAGATTTATCTGAGCCTTTCCGACGCGCTGGCATTGGCGCTCGAGAACAATTACGACATCGCCATTGCGCGCTACAACCTGGACATTGCGGACACCGATATCCTGCGGGCCAAGTCCGGAGCGCCGATTCTCTTTGGAGCGCCGTCGGGCCTTGTGACGGGCACGCTGGGTGGTTCCACCTCGACGCTAACGACAGGCGGAGGACCGGGCGGCACCACGGTTGGTTCAGGCGGCGCGGGTTCCGGCGCCAGTGGATTGTCGGAGACTACGAACGGAGCGGGACCTTATCCGGAGAATCTCGATCCGAACGTTACGGGGACGATCGAGTTTGACCGTGACCACCAGCCTTCGACGAACTTCTTCACCGGCGGCACCAGCTCGACGAATCAATACAATTTCTCGGTAAACCAGGGCTTTGTGACGGGCACGAATCTGCAAGTCGGTTTCAACAACGAATACTCCACGACAAGCAACTCGATTGCGGAGTTGAGCCCGGAGTTGTACTCGACTTTCAAGGCGCAGCTGACCCAGCACCTGCTGCAAGGGGCGGGCATCTGGGTGAACAAGCGCCTGATTTATCAGGCGATCAACGATCGGCGCATTACGGACTCAGCATTCCGTCAGCAGATTCTTTACACCGTAAACCAGGTGGAGACGATTTACTGGGGGCTGGTGCAGGCCTATGAGGATGTGCAAGCCAAAGAGCGCGCCCTGGACCAGAGCAACCAGCTGCTGAGCGACAACAAGAAACAGCTACAGATTGGGACGATGGCGCCGCTGGACGTAGTGAACGCCGAATCGACGGTGGCCACTGACCAGCAATCGTTGATCAGCGCGCAGAGCGCACTGAACTACCAGCAACAGGTCATCAAGCAGGCCATCGCGCGAAACCTGAACGATCCGGCGCTTTCTGCCGCGCCGGTGATTCCGACCGACCGCGTGAGCCTGGAAGCGTTGCCCGAGGAAACGCAGCCGGTGGAGGCGCTGGTCCAGGAAGCATTCCAGCAGAGGCCGGAGTTGGAGCAGGCAGTGCTGACCTTGAAGAACGACGAGATCACACTGAGGGGCGCGCGCAATGCGCTCCTGCCGGTCTTCGATGTGTTTGGTTACTACAACGGGCAGGGAATCGGCGGCTCGATAAGCCCGAACTGCGGCGTGTCGGGATTTTATCCGCCGAGCGTTTGCAACCAGGGTCCGACAACCTATGGGACGACCGTTCAACACGCATTCAACAACTCCGCCCCGGACAAGGGCATGGGCTTTAATTTGACCATTCCGATTCGTAACCGCGAAGCGCAATCGGTACAGGAGCGCTCGGTGATGGAATATCGCCAAGCGGAGCTCCGGCTTGAGCAACTGCATACCGAGATCCGCATGCAGGTGATGAACTCGATGTACGCGCTGGCCAATGACCGTGCTCAGGTGAAGGCGGCAGAAGCGGCTCGCGATTACAACCAGCAAAGCCTGGAGGCAGAGCAGAAGAAGCTGCACCTGGGCGCATCGACGACAGCGAGTGTGCTGCAGCAGGAGCGCAACCGGGCGATGGCAGAAGACAATTTGATTGCCGCGCACGCTGCCTACGCAAAGGACCGCTCTGGTCTCTACGAGACGCTGGCCTCTACGCTGCAGCATTACGGCATCAATCTGACGGAAGCCGCGTCAGGAACAGTGACGACGACACCGGTAGTGACCGGCGTGGAAGCGGCGACACCGGGGAATGAGCCGACGATGACGCCACCGGCGACGCAGGAACAGCCGACACCGCCGCCAGCGCAGTAGGCGGGTAAGCGAAACAGGGAATGTTCTATCCCAGGTCTCAAAAGCGAGACCTGGGGCACCCGAATTCAGTTGGATCGAGAGATGGCCCGGCGAGAAGCCGGGCCATTTTGTTTTGCAGGTGAGTGGAGGGTCGGAAGTGGTGGGTGGGGTCTTTGCTGTCCCACCCAAAGCGCGAAACATCGCGCTTTGGATGGGGCACACAGTTTCTTGGTGAGTAACCGTTTCGCCACGCGGTCGAATTACCGTTCGGCGACGCGATCCAGGAGGTCGAAGAACTCAGGGAAGCTGATGGCGGCGGAGTCGGCGCCCTGGATGATTGTGTCTCCGGTGGCGCGGAGGGCGGCGACGCTGAAGGCCATGGCGATGCGATGATCGCCGCCGGAGTCAATGGTTGCGCCGTGGAGGGACTGGCCACCGGGGATATCGAGACCGTCATCGAATTCCTCGACTTCAGCACCCATGGCGCGAAGGTTTTTGGCGACGAGTGCGATGCGGTCGGACTCCTTTACGCGGAGCTCGCGCGCGCCGCGGATGCGAATACCGCCGCTGGTGAAGGGCGCGATAGCGGCAAGGACGGGCAGTTCGTCAATGAGCTGAGCGGCAAGAGCGCCGCTGACTTCAGTAGAGCCAAGGCCCTCGGGCGTTGCAGTGATTTGTACAACGCCGACGAGCTCAGCGTGTTTCTCTTCTAGGTTGAGGACATTGATGCGCGCGCCGAGAGCGGTGAGGACATCGAGGAGCGCGGCGCGGGTGGGGTTGAGGCCGATGGAATCGAGAACCAGGCTCGAGCCGGGGAAGAGCGCGGCGGCGCAAAGAAAAAATGCAGCGGAAGAAAGATCGCCGGGAACGGCAGCATCGAGGGCGTGGAGCGTTTGTGGGCCGGTGATGGTGATGGAGCCGGATTCGCGGGTGAGCGTGGCGCCGAATGCGCGAAGGGCCAGCTCGCTATGGTCGCGGGTGCGGACTTCTTCGAGGATCGTCGTAGGC
>Ga0265316_10001985_pt1 | contig 21536 bp, 16 predicted proteins | sample 4522metaG_FD_202092 | JGI IMG/M metagenome (GOLD analysis project Ga0265316, IMG submission 202092) | Rhizosphere microbial communities from Carex aquatilis grown in University of Washington, Seatle, WA, United States - 4-5-22 metaG | ecosystem: Host-associated > Plants > Roots > Rhizosphere >... | reverse complement strand
GTGCGGGGGCCGGCCCTCCAACGGCGAGCGCCGCGCGCCCCAGCGCGAGGCCCGTGACGGAGGCGACAATGACGACGACAGCGATGGACCGACGGTCGCGCATGAGGGGCCTCGAGGCTGCCCGGACGACAGCTACTAGGTATGTTGCCAGCTACTCGGCGCGCTGGCCAGCTTTCCCATCGGTACGGGGAGCTCCCACGGCATAACGCGCTGCATGAGAGAATGGGACCGTTTTGGCGTCAGAGCGCGTCAGAGCATGTTGGCCGCAAGCTCGGCGAGGTCGCTCCGCTCGCCCTTGGCGAGCACGATGTGGGCCGCAATTTTCTCGCCTCGGAATCGTTCGGCGGCGACGGTCAGCCCGTTCGAAGCACTGTCGACGTACGGATTGTCGATTTGCCCTGGATCGCCGGTCAAGACGACTTTGGTCCCGTCGCCCGACCGCGTGATGATCGTTTTGATCTCATGGGGCGTGAGGTTCTGCGCCTCATCGACGATGATGAACTGCTGCGGCAAACTTCGCCCACGAATGTACGTAAGAGGCTCCACTTGGATCTGGCCGCTCTCCAGCAACTCGGCGTAAACGCGCGGGCCTTTGCGCGCCCCCGACGAGAAGAGAAACTCGAGGTTGTCGAAGATGGGCTGCATCCACGGATTCAGCTTCTCGTCGACGTCGCCTGGCAGAAAGCCGATGTCGCGCCCGAGAGGCATGACGGGTCGGGAGACCAGCATCCGGGTATACGCGCCGTCTTCGACAGTTCGCTTCAGCCCGGCCGCGATGGCAAGCAGCGTCTTGCCCGTGCCCGCCTTGCCGACGAGCGTCACCAGCCGAATCGACTCGTCGAGGAGCAGATCGATGGCAAAGGACTGCTCCTTGTTGCGCGGGCGAACGCCCATCACGCCGTCGCGAGGCACGCGCAAACTCACGATGGCCCGTTTGGTCGCGTCGTAGCGGCCGAGCGCCGTGTGCGATGCGTTGGCTCGGTCCCGCAGGAGGAGGCACGTGTTGGCGGCCGGACACGGCTCTCGCGGCGAGATGCGCCCCTCGCGGAAGAACGCGTCGATCTCCTCGCCGTCGAACTCCATCTCGGCAACGCCGCTCGTCAGCCGGTCTGTTTCGACCCGCTGGTTCTCGTAGGTCTGCGCGACCATGCCGAGCGCGTCGGCCCGGATCCGCAGGTTCGTATCCATGGTGACGAACACGGTGGGGCGGCCCCCATCGTTCTCGCGAACGTCGAACGCGGTCTGGAGGATGGCCTGGTCCATCGCGGTGTGGTCGATGGCGCTCGGAAGCTCGAGCCGCTTGGTCGGAACCGCGACCCGCAGCGTTCCGCCGGAATCCAGCGAGACGCCCTTGGACAGCGATCCGCCGCGATCGCGCAGCTCGTCGAGCAGACGGGCGATGGCGCGAGCGTTGCGGCCCCGCTCCGAGCCCTCGCGCTTGAACTGGTCGACCTCCTCGATCGCGTAGATTGGGATGATGACGTTGTTGTCCTCGAATCGGAAGATTGCGTGGGGGTCATGCAGGAGGACGTTGGTGTCAAGGACGTAGTTTTTCTTCATCGCATGCTCGGGAACCGCGCGAACGCGGATCACGAACGGGTACCACGTGAAAGCTCCTTCGACATACCTTCCCGGCTCTCGGGCGAGCTTTTGACGTGAGCGGTCCGGGCGCCTCCGCGAGCGGCCGAGCCCGGGTGCCCAATTGGGTGGAAAAACTCGTCGTGCGCGCGGCAGGCGAGATAAGACTCCTCGCGTCGTTGACCCCTGCGCGGGCCGCCTGCGAACGCGAGCGGCTCGCGGCCGACCTCCGGCGAGGGAGAAGCTCCTTGCCCCGCTGGACGTATGCGGCGGCGAGTCACGACGAGCTGAGGCGCGCTCTCGACGTGGCCCAGGCGGCCCTCGGTCGGATCGACGAGCCGGAGCACGAGCTCTATCGCGCACGCATCCGCGAGTTGTCGCTCGAGGCCGAGCTGTCCGCCGCGGCTGGAACGCGCGAGGTGGCCCGGCTCGCCCAGGAGCGCTTCGCCCCGGCCGGGCCCTCGATCGCACGGGGGGCGGCGCAGCTCTGCGCCACGTGGCTGAAAGAACCCTCGGAGCCTCGGTCGGGCTCCCTTCTCGCGAGCGACGCGCCCCACCCGCGCTCTCTCCTTTCGCAGATGCGCGAAGCCGTGGGCAAGCTCCGGCTCCCTTTCACCGTCGTCGCGGAGCGGTCGCTCGCGGCCCTCGCCGCGACGGGCGACCGCGTCATCTTCGTGGCAGCCGGGCGCTTCGTGCACGACGAAGACGCCGCCCGCACGGTGCTCCACGAGGTCGAAGGACACGCGCGGCCCCGCGCCCGCTCGTATGGGGCACCCTTCACGCTTCTGCGCGTGGGGACGGCGGGCGGCGTCGACGACCAAGAAGGGCGCGCCCTCGTGCTCGAAGCGCGCGCCGGCATGCTCGGTCCGAGCAGGAAGGCCCAGCTCGCGGCACGTCACCGCGCCGTGGAAGCAATGTTGGACGGCGCCTCCTTCGCCGACGTAGCTCTTCTTCTCGTCCGAACGCTCGGCCTGGACGCGGACGACGCGGTGCTCGTCGCCGAACGGGCTTTTCGCGGGAGCGACGGAGCGTGGCCGGGGCTCGGACGCGAGCGCATTTACCTCGAGTCGTTCGTGCGCGTCGCGGCGCACCTCGCGGCGCACCCGGAGGACGAAGACGTGATGGCATCCGGCCAAGTGGCGGTCGACTCGATCGCGGCCGTGCGCGATCTCGTGTGCAATTGACTCACATGACGTGCACGGGGACGGTCGCCCAATTCGCGCCTCCACGATCGTCGTGCACGACGATCCAAATCGTCCCATCGCCGGGGTCATTCGGCGGGTGGAATTGGTCGTCCGTGACGCTCGGGTCGCCCACGGAGCCGGTCGTCGTGTCGTAGAGGAGCCGCGCCTCGTCGCTCAGCGAGCCGAAGGTCGAGAAGAACTCGGCCCAGATCTCCTCTTTGTCGTTGTTGGCGGGATTCGCTTCCTGGCTCGAGGGAGGCACGACCGGGCCGATGTGAACGTTCGCGCAATCGTTCGGCGCGCAGCGACGCACCTGGAAGCCCAGCTGAAGATCGACGGCCTGACCGTCGACGTCGACGTGATCGATGACCGGGTTCGTATTCTGAAGCTGGTCGTAGGCATACACGCGCGAGAACCCGAAGACGTAATCGTTCGGTCCGAGCAAGTTGTGCTGCGCGTCGAAGCAGCCGACAGGAGCGGCCTGCACGTTGCCGGGGTTGGCGGGCAAGAGCTCCAGATGCCCCGCGCAAGCGACGTTGAAGACAATCGCCAGCCCGTACGGAGTCACGGACGCGTGGGTCTCGTGAGCCGCGATCACGTCCGGCCGCATGGTGAACGAAAAGGCCGGGCCGCTCGGCAGAATCGAAGTGAGGTCGACGCCGGGCGTGAGCGGTCCGCCCACGAGCAGGCCCCCGTCCCGCGCGGCCGGTGCGCCGCCGTCAGCCAGCCCCGCGCCGGCTTCTGCGCCGCCGTCCACCGCCCCCCCGCCGACCGCCTCGGCGAATTGAGAGAAGCACGCGTAGTACGCGTCGTCCGGCGGGTCGAAGCACACGAACGGGAGCCAGTAGAGCGTCATCGGCGTCGTCTTGTCGGCGCGCCCGTCGACAGCGAGCACCTGCACGTTCACCGTCGCGCCCGGCTTTGCATACGGCTGGTCTGCGCTCGACGCGAGGATACGCACGCTGTTGACGAGGCTCGAGCTTTGGAAGCCGCCTGGCGCGCACGAAGACGACACCCAGGCGATGAGCCCGATCGCAAGCCAACCCGGAGCGCGGCTTCTCATCGCTCACATCTCCACGTGCAGGCCCAGACTCGGCAGAATGGGCAGATCGTTCGCATAACTGCTGTGCGTGGAATTGTAGTCGTAGCTGATGCCGGCGACGTTTCCACTGTTGAAGACGTTGAGAACGTCGAGATACGCCCCAATCTTGCCCCAGGCGTACTGCCAAGTCTTGTCCACGCGCAGGTCCAGCGAGTTGAAGACCGGGAGCCTCGAATTGAAGGGGGGCTGCGATTGCTGCGCCAAATACGTCCCGATGTTCTCGTCGTAATATCCGTACGTCTCGGGCGTATACATATAGCCGCTCGTCAGCCTGTAACGCGCCCCGAATTCCCAGCCCTTTCCCAGCCGGTAGCTCCCCAGCACCGTGAGGATGTGCGTCTCGTCATATTGCGAAAGTCGAAGAGGTAGCCCCGGGGCGTCGCGCCGGACACTGCGAGAAAGGGTGTACGCGACCCAACCGAAGAAGCGCTCGTCGGGTTTGTAACGGATGAGCGTCTCGGCGCCATAAATGACGCCACTTCCCGTGCTTCCGATGTTCTGGGCGACGAGGTGGTCGAGCTGCTTGTAGAACCCCTCGAGCGAAGCTTCGATGTGCTTGGTGAACTCGCGCTCGACCCCGACGTCGTAATGGTACGCGCGATTGCTCACCAGCCCGGGCGTCCCGAACACCGGCGCCGTCTCCTGGGGCTGCGGCGGCTGCGCGAAGAGCCCGGCGCCGGCTTTGAGCGTGGTTCGGGGGCCGCGCGTCACGTCTTGGCGCACGACCACCCGAGGCGCCAGGTCCCACGACTTCGTGGCTTTCGTGTAGTCGAGACGAATGCCGGGAACGATACGCGTGCCGCTCCAAGGGGTTGCTTCCCACTCCGTGTAGAAAGCGGGCTCGTAGATGGAACCCGATGCGTGCGTGTAGAGCGGAGGCTGGGTGCCGAAGGGGCCCGAGGGGGGTTGCCCCGGCTTCGGAACCGGCGGAGCTTGCACGGTGATCGTGTACGGCTCGTACAGGAGATCCAGGCCGACGTTCATCGTCAGCCTCGGCTCGAGCTTCTGCGCGAGCTCGATCCGCGACGTAATCGGCCAGTCGGACAGGTCGAAGTCGAGGTTGGCGATGTTGAACTTGAAGTAATCCTGACCGGTCGCCGCCACCACGCGGAGCTCCGTGCGGTCGCTGAAACGATTTCGATAGAGCGCTTGGGCGCGCCAAAAGCCGGTGTGGTACCCGAGCCCGCCGGTGAGCGTGGGATTGCTCGCCGACGCGTTGTTGAGCAGAATCGAGAAACGGTCGTCCGAGCCGAAAAACCCGAATCGGATGCTCGATCGCTTGCCGAGGTCGCGCTCGAGAAGAGCCTGGTAGTCGTAGTAGACGGGGGCGACGGTCACGCCCGCACCCAGGCCCGTCAGTACCGGACCCAGCCAGGTGTCGAACCATGAGCGACGGCCCGCGATGGCGAAGGTCCACCCCGTGTCGAAGAGAGGCCCTTGCGCCACGAGCCGCGTATCGATGAGGTCCGCCTGGGCGAAGACGTGGAGCTTGTCCTTCGCCGGACTGGTCAACCCCACGTCGACGATGCCGCCCATCGCGCGGCCGTACTGCGAGCTGAAGTTGCCGGGGTAGAAGTCGATCCGGTCGAGCATCTCGGTTGGAACCACCGAGGAGAGGCCACCGAAGTGATACACGAGCGGGATCGGGGTCCCATCGACGAAGTACTGGGTGTCCTGCGGCGCGGCGCCCCGCACGATGAGTAGCCCCGAAAGCGCGGGCGGACGACCGACCCCCGGGAGGTTTTGCAGCGACCGCAGCGCGTCGCCGTTGGTGCCGGGGATCCGGTTGATCTCACGCTGTTCGAGGGTGCGCTTGGTCACTTCGCGCGGCGGCTTCTCGCCGCGCACCTCCACTTCTTCTACGATCTCCGCGCCCGCGTCCGGTGCGCTGGGCGCCGCCGCCGGCGGCGGGGAGAACGGCGTCAAGCGGTCGGTGGCGATCGCCTCTTGGCCGGGGTTGAGGATTTCGTCTGCTTCCTGTGGGTTCATCCCCGGTGCGCTGACGGTGACGTGATACGTGCCCGCCGGCAGACCTTCGAGTCGCCAGATGCCTTCGAAGCCCGTGGCTATCGTACGCTCTCGCCCCTCCGAGTCGCGCACGACCACGCTCGCCCCGGGGATCGGGCGGTCGCTCGAGAGCGTGACCACGCGCCCCGAGAGGACCGCAGGCGGCGGCGTGAATCGGTACGCAAACCGCGTTCGCGCCGCGACCGGCTTGCCGTCGCGCGTTGCCGGCTCGAAGGAAAGCTTTTGCGCCGCCGCCAGCGCCGCCTCGTCGAACCCATGACCCGCTGGCTTGTCGACGACGGCGTTGGTGACGCTGCCGGTCGGATCGATCGTGAGCACGAGCACGACGTCGACCGTTTCGTAGAAGCCCTCGGAGAGTGCCTGCGCGGGATACCGTACCCCCTCGTTCGACTTCACCGCGGGCGGCACGATGACCGGCTGCGGCTTGGCGGTTGCCCCCTTCTCGTCGCCGGCCTGCCCCCACGCGGGCACCGTCGCGAACGTCGCGAGAGCCGCGAGCCACGACGCAAAGAGGCGGGGGAAACGAAAGCGCGGCTTCGGCATCGCGCGGGCTCCCCTGGCTTAGTCGACGTTCGTTCTTCACTCAACAGGATGCGGGCACCGAAACCGGAAGCGCCGTGGGGGCCGCGACGCCGGGACACCGGCGGCCCGCCGGTGATATACGCGGCTCGCGCCGGATCCCGATGACATCTTCACCTGCCGTCTCCGCCGCAGCCAACTGGCTTGGAACCTGGTCACGGCCGAGCGACCGGCCCGCGCAGCTCGCGCTCGTGGTCGCTGCGGTGCTGCTGGTGGTTGCAGTGGCTCCGGGCGGCACGTTGTGGCTCGCGTCGATGTTCGAAGGGACGAGCGCGTCGGTTCTCGGCCGCCGGCGGCGCTTCTTGACGAGCGCCTTCTTCGCGGCTGCGTTCCTCTCCCTCGGCTATATCGCCGTTTACCTGCGTGGAGGTCCGCGAGCGCCCGAAGCAGCCGTGTACTGGCTGCAAGGCCGCGCGCTATCGCACGGTGCATTCACGTGGATTGCCCCGGACCCGTCGGCGAACTTTCGCGCGAGCGGCCTTTTGTTTCGAGCGCCCGACCGGTTGTCGGGAGTCTTCCCTCCTGGGTATCCACTGCTTCTCGCGATGGGTTTTTTGCTCGGGGCACCGATGCTCGTGGGGCCAATCGTGGCCGCGTCGCTCGTCTTCGCCACCTGGCTCTTGGCAAGCGAAATCGGCGCGGACGAGGAGCGCGCCACGCCTCGAAGCGGCCCACCGACCGAGGAGGTCGCGCGACTGGCCGCGGGATTCTCCGTCATCTCGGCCTCGCTCCGGTATCATACTGCGGACGCGGTGCCGTATGGCGCGTCCGCCGCCGCAGTGGCCTTGTGCCTCGCGTGCACGCTTCGGGGGAAAAGGACCGGGGCCGTCCGATTCTTCGGGGCCGCAGGGCTCGCGCTGGGATTTCTGCTCGCTTCGCGTCCATCTTCCGCGCTCGCCGTCGGCGTCGTGGTCGCGGTCGTCGCGATCGGGCTACGAAGAGAACGCTCGGCTGCGCGAGCCATCGCGTGGTCCCTCGGCGCGGCCCTTCCCGGCTTGCTGCTCCTGCTCGCGGCCAACCGTGCGGCGACCGGTCGCGTGCTGACGTCGGCCGCGGCTGCGTACGTTGGCGTGGTGGACGGAGGACCCGGCGTGGCTCGACTCGGGCTGCCGGCAATCCTGTGCTTGCGCGATCACCTCCTCGACATCGCCAACCTGGAGCCCCTGGCCCTCCTGGCGCTCGTCCCGCTCGTCGTGCGCGCCGGGCGTGCGGTCACGCTTACGGCGGTCGTGGTTGCGGCCGAGACGCTCATCCAGATGGCGATCCACGACGGACCGAAGCCACCGGACGCGGGGACGCGGCTCGTCGCTTCCGTGCCCCTGGAGCACGCGCTGATGGCATTCGGCGTTTCCCGTCTTTTTCAGCGCGCATTCGCCTCGGGGGCCGTCGGAGCGATCGCCGCGGCCCTCCTAGGGTTTGCATTGCACGCATCGCACGTGCACCAAGCCCTCGCCGCAAGCGACGACGGCCACCCCCGTTTCGATCCGGATGTCGTCCGGGAGGCCAACGTCACCCATGGTTTGCTCTTCTTTTCCGACGACGCAGGATACGAACTCGCTCACGATCCAGGCGTCGTCGCGAGCCACGGAATCGAGGCGGCCCGCATGCGCGGCGATGATCACGACCGTTTGCTCTTCGACTCGCTCGGACATCCGCCGACGCACCGCTACGTGACCGACGCCAAAGCCGCCTCGGCACCCTGGTGGTCGCCGCCGAGCGCCGGCGACGCGTGGCGCTTCGAAGCCGAAAGCGACTGGCCGCCAATCGATGTGAGGGGAGGAACCGTGGAGGCGACCGGCGCGGCCGATTCGTGTGCTTCCGACGGCCGCGTCCTTCGGCTTGCGCCCACCGGACCCGGCGCGGCGAGCGTGACATTGGCGCTGCCGGTTCCGAACGAGCCCTCGGCTTTCGCCGAGAAAGTGGGCTGGCTGGTCATCCCTCGGGTGCTGCAAGCCGGGGGCGGCGCAATCGGGGTGCTGAGGCTGGTCGAAGAGCTCGGGCAAGCGCCACTGGCGGAGTGGAACTGGAGCAACTCGGCAAAATCCACAAGCTGCGTCGATCTGCAGGCCCGGACCGTCGAGCTCGCGAAGGATCGCGCCGGCACCTGGCTGATACTCGGCGCCCAGGGCGGCGCCGTGATGCTCGACAAGACGACGATTCTCCGAGCGCGCCCGGCGGGCGCCCGGCGTTGACGGTCTGGAACCCTGCATGTTACCAGTTGTTTTTGTCTCGGGGCCGCCCCGACGGAGGCGAGCAGCATGACCAAGAGTGAACTTATCGATGCGCTCGCAGCGCAGCGCGCGGACCTGACCAAGGCGCGGGCCGAACTCGTCGTCAACTGCGTGTTCGACGCAATGACAGAAGCGCTTCAGCGCGGCGAAGGGATCGAGATCCGCGGCTTCGGCAGCTTCACCGTGCGCCCCTACAAGCCCTATTCGGGACGCAATCCCCGGACGGGAGAGCCGGTCGACGTCCCCGCAAAGCGTCTGCCCTTCTTCAAGGTCGGAAAAGAGCTCAAAGAGATCGTCAACAGCAGCCGTCACTTTCCAATCACCGGCGGCAAAGACGACGACTGAGCCGTGACCTCCCCTGCGCAGCAGCTAGCGCTCCTCGAGCGCGGAATCGTCGACCTGCACGTTCGCTCGGAGCTCGAAGAGCGGCTCGCGGAGTCGCAGCGCAGCGGTCGCCCGCTGCGTGTGAAGGCGGGGTTCGATCCGACGCGTCCCGACCTGCACCTGGGTCACACCGTCCTTCTCCAAAAGATGCGGGCCTTCCAAGACCTCGGGCACACCGCCATCCTCCTCCTCGGGGATTTCACGGCGATGGTGGGCGACCCGACCGGTCAAAACGAGAGTCGTCCTCGCTTGACGCGCGAAGAGGTGGAGCGGTCCGCGGAGACGTATCTGGAGCAAGCGCGCAAGGTGCTCGACGCGGACGGGTTGGAGATTCGGCGAAACGGAGAATGGTTCGATCGGATGGGCCTCGGGCCGGCGATCGAGCTCATGGCCAAGTCGACCGTGTCGCGCATGCTCGAGCGCAAAGACTTCCGCCAGCGCTTCGAAGAACAGCGCCCCATTCACCAGCACGAGTTCTTGTACCCGCTCCTCCAGGGATACGATTCGGTCGAGCTCGAGTGCGACGTGGAGCTCGGGGGCACCGACCAACTCTTCAATCTCCTGGTCGGGCGCGACCTCATGGCGAAGTACGGCAAACGGCCGCAAATCGTGATGACGACCCCCATCCTGGAGGGCACCGATGCCCGACTCGAGAACGGCGCCATCGTCGGCAAGAAAATGAGCAAGAGCGCCGACAATTACATTGGGATCCAAGAAGCCCCCGGCGTCATGTTCCGCAAGACGATGCAGATCGACGATACGGTGATCTTCCGCTTCTTCGAGCTTCTGTCGAGCCGCGGCAACGACGAGATCGCCGCGCTGAAGAAGGAGCGTGCCGAGGGCCGCAACCCGATGGAGATCAAGGCGCTCTTTGCGCGCGAGATCATCGAGCGGTTTCACGGCACCGAGGCGGCGACGCGTGCCGCCCTCGAATTCGAGCGCGTTTACGCGAAAGACGCGGTGCCCGAGCACGTCGCGCAAGTGACGGTCGACCCACGTGGCGGAGTCGCGGAGCTGGCCTGGGCGCTCAAGCAGGCAAACCTGGCCGCGTCTACCAGCGAGGCTCGACGTTTGGTCGAGCAAGGCGGAGTCGAAGTCGACGGTGTCCGCGCGACCGACCCGAAGGCGCGCCTCGATCCCGGCCGCGAGTACCTGGTGCGCGTCGGATCGAAGAACCGCCGTTTCGCGCGCATCCGGATCGCTGGATAACGCGGCCCGCGCCGCAATTTTCTCGTGGACTTCGCGCCCCCTCCGACCGCGTCTCGCAGAGACGTCCTCGCGCTGATGAGCGGGCTCGCGGTCCAGGCGTGTAGCGCTTCAACGAACGGCCAGCGAATGGGCCAGGGGGCCTCGCCGAGCGACGCGCTCGAGCTCGGCCGAGCGATCGACATGGTCCCCGCCGCGGGCCTCGTCTGGCTCGTCGAGATGAACCCGCGCGACCTTCTCTCCCGCTCCGCCCTCGGGCCGGCCGTGGCGATGATCGTGCCCGAAGCACGCTTCGATGCGTTCGCACGCCGGCGCGGTGGACTGGATCTGCGGCGCGCCGACCAGATCGTGATCGCCGCGTATCCGAAGGCCACGCTCGTGGTCGCGCGCGTCCCGTTCGAGCCGGGGCGCGTCGATGCGGCATTCGTCGCGCTCGGCGGAGCAGAACAAGGGCGAACCGTCGAACACGGAGTCACGCGAATGTGGCGAAACGTCAAGGGCGAGCACGAAGAGGTGGCGCTCCTGGCGGGCAAGGCGCTGATCGTCGAACGAGGGCAGCTCGGCCTTTTGCGGGCAGCGGTGTACTTCGCCGAGGGTCGGCTCCGCCGGTCGCTTCCCGTTCTCCGCGCCGAACCCCTCGCCTCGGCCGCTTCGATGGTGGGTGAAGCACCGCTCCGCGCCTTCGCGCCGGGCCCGTTCGAGGGAGAGTGGGCGCGCGGACTGGCGGGCTTGTTGCGAGCGACGACGGCAGTCGCGTTTTCCATGCGCCCGGTGGCGCACCCCACCCATAGCGCCCTCACGCTGCGTATCTTGCTCACGGGTGCCTGGGGCCGAGACGCGACTGCGGCAGGAGAGCGACTCCGCTCGGCATTCGGCGTACTGATGGCCGATCCAGTGGGACTGCTCACCGGCATCGATCATCCGCTGGAAGGTCCGACCGTAACGGCGGACGCCGGCGCGCTCACGCTGGACGTCACCCTCGACGCCCTCGCGGCCGCGCGGGGTGTCCACTCGATGGCCGACGCGAGCATCGCGGAGATTATGGCTTATTGACCGCGGCGGCCCGGGGCGTCGTCCGAGGCGCCGGGCCGACGTAGTCGACGCACGCATCGGGCAACCTTTGCATCAGCGGGCTCCGCTGCTGGGCGGCTTCGAAGGCGTTCGCGGCGAAGACGTTTTGGTTCAGGAACGCAGCCAAGGCAGCCGCCTGACGCGGGGTGCAGCCGAGGTCGAGAAGGACCGCGGAACCGCCAATCGCCATGTTCGGGGCGGCACCCCACTTTTCCTTCATCCCGACCGATAGCGCTTCCTGGAGCGTCCAGAACGGTAGTCGGTCTCTCCCCAGATCCGACACCTGCTTGCGGAGCGCCTCCATGCGCTCGTCGCGCTCGCGAAACGGAACGCCGTAACCGGCCATCCGCGGGCGTCTCTCGACTCTCTGCCGGACCGCCGCTTGCACCGCATCCGCATCATCGAAATGCTCGCCAAGGAGATCGCGAAGGGACGCGAGCTCCTCGGCCGCAGCCCCCACCGTCCAGGGTCCGATGCTCTTGCCCTCCATGGCCAGTTGACCGGCACCGAAACCAGCGAGCGTTCCCCCGTATGAAGCAACGAGGCGCGTCAACTTCAAGGGCCAAATACGCGGGTCAGCGGAGGTCGAAGCGACCGCGATGGCATCGAGAACGACCCTCTCGGCCTCCGATGGCTGCCGACCCATGGCGGCCATGGCCATGAGGCCGGTGAGGGTCTCTCGGCCGAGTAAATCAGTCAGCGTACTGTGTCCGAAATAGAGATTGTCTCCTGGGACTTGGCGGGCAACGCGGGTCTTGATCATGCGTCGCCGTCCACGTACTCGATGCCCGGCAGAAGCAGGGGATATGCGCGAAAACTACGCGCCGGAGTCGCCAGCGCTTCGGCCAAGGCGACGGGCAGCTTTGCGAACACCAGGGCACACTCGATATGTCTCGCTCTCTTCAAGCCGCATGCCCAAAAGGTCGCGAGAAGAGCCGCCGCGCGGCTGACGTCGTGGGCCAACTCGGGAACGTCGAGAAAGCCTTCGAGAGCCGCGCGCAATCGCCCAACGCTGGCGCGTTCTTCGTCGGACGCGGCGCGGTATTCGGGGGCCACGCGGACGACGCCCGCCCCGAGTGCTTCGAGCCACGCCGCGTGATCGGCAACGAGACAGCGCGCCTGTTCGGCGAGCGCCACGGCCGCGGTGCCCTGGATCGCGCTCGTCGTGCCCGAACAAATTCTCGCGAGGGCGGCGGCGTGGGTCGGCGCCTCGTTGATGGGCGCGGGAGCTGCAAACTGAAGGACGATTTCGAACGCTCGACCTTGGCCGGGCGTTGGAAGCTCACCGGTCAGCGATAAGAGGACGGTTTCGGCGAAGGAATAGTGCCGCGCGAGATCTCCCTCGACGTCGTAGCCGTGGATGGCCGGCCGCGGGCCGGGCGTCACGACGCGGGCTGTGAGCTTGTCCGGCCAAGGTCCGAGATCGAGCGGACCGGTACGTTCCGACGCAGGCGCTTCGGCGCTCCCGGCGCGGTGAACTCCTTCCACGCTCACGACTCGATGAACCCCGCGAGGGCTTTGGCTCGCTCGCCGAGCGGTGGAACCACGGTGGGATCGACGCGTACTTCGATCACCCCCGGGCCTTGCACACGAACCAGCTCGCGTACTGCATCTTGCATTTGTCCCGGACGATCGACCACGCGCGCATGCAGCCCCATCGCGCGCGCCAGCGCGGCGACTTCGAGAGGGCGCTTGTATACCGCCGCGCGCATCGGTGTCCCGCGGCTGAGAAGCTTGCTGCAATGCCAGGTGATGCCGTGCATGTTGTTGTTCTCGACGATCCAGATCACCGGCACGTCGAGCTCGGCGGCGGTGATGAGCTCCATCCCGTTCATCGCGAAACAACCGTCGCCGACAAGAGCAAAGATTGGCCGGTCGGGCGTAGCCAGGGCGGCGCCGATCGGGGCCACGGTCCCGTGGCCCATCGAGCCGAAACCGAGATTGATGAAGAACCGCTGGCCGCGCCGAATGCACAAATGATGCATGTTGAAGAGCATGTGCGCGCCGATGTCGGAGAAAATCGTCGCGTCGTCCGGCAGCACTTCCTCGAGGTCGACGCGCCAGCGCTCTGGTGTGAGCGGGACGTCGTCGCTTGTGCGCGCAAGCGCGGAGTCATATCGGCTGTGTCCGCGCTCGAGGGGCGGACTCTCACCCCATCGCGATGCGGAAGGCGCCCCGTCCCGGATCCGACGATGGATATGGTATGCGAGCTCCACGAGAATCGCTTGGGCGTCGCCCACGAGCGGGATGTCGACCGGGTAGTTTCGGCCGATTCGATCGGCGTCGATGTCGAGCTGGATCAAGGCTCCGCTCGGCCGCAGTCGGGGCGTCCAATTGAACGTGCTCGTTTCGCCGAGCGACGTGCCCACGGTAAAGAGGACGTCGACCCGGTTGCCGAGGATCGTCTCGCGCGCATCGCGGTGCCCCGCGTTTCCGAAAATGCCCAGCGAGAGTGGGTCGTCTTCGGGAAACACGCCTTTGGCGCGGGGGCTCGTGGCCACCCGCGCGTGGATCAACTCCGCCAGAACGCGGAGGTGTTCTTCGGCGCGGGCGGCGGCGACGCCCGAACCCACGAGCATCACGGGGTAGCGTGCCGCAAGCAGCGCCTCGGCAGCGCGCTGGACGGCGATGCGTTCGAACGCGCGCGTATCCGGCCGGTAGGTGCACGGATCGAACCAGTCCTCTTCCGCGCTCCGCTCCCATAGATCGACCGGAACATTGAGATGAACCGGTCCACGTCTGCCCGTGAGCGCTTGCCGCAGTGCCCGGCGCAGGTGATGCGCCAAGGTCCCTGGGCTGGTGACCATCGCCGAGTACTTGGTAATCGGGCGAAACATTTCGACGATGTCGATGTCTTCGCGTGCCGTCTCCTGGGCGGCCCCTCTGCCGAGCGAGTGCGACGCCGCCTGCCCGGTCACGACGAGCATCGGCACGCCATCCGCGAACGCGCAGGCGACGCCCGTCACGAGGTTCGTCGCGCCCGGACCCGACGTGCCCGCGCACACGGCGAGCTTGCCGGTCGTGCGGGCGAAGCCATCGGCCATGAAGGCCGCGCCCTCTTCGTGCTTGGTCACCACCAACGTCAACGCCGAGGTGGCCTCGATCGCCGCCATGAGCGGATGCAGGAGTCCGCCCGGAATTCCGAACACGTGGGTGGCCCCCTCCGCCGCAAGATAGCGCAGGAACACGTCCACCATGCGCTGCGGCCTCGGCACCTCCGCAGGCGCGGGTCGTCGCTCGGAAACCGGAGCGATCTCGACCGGCTCCGCCAGACCGGACTTGGCGACGGCGACCGGAGGCGCACGAACGATCGGCAGGTACGCTACCTTGCTGCCCTCGTCGTCCGGGCGGGGCTCCTCGGGAACACCGCCTGGCCTACTCATGCGCTAAGTCTTCGGATACGAACCACACGGCTCAAAGGCTCCACACCCATAAGTTTTGGAAGTTCCCCCGACTCTTGTTTTTCGGGTCTCGCGCTCTTGAGCGGCAGATGGACCCAAAACGTGGTGCCCTCGCCGACTTTGGACATCACCTCGAGCCGCCCGCCGATTCGATCGAGCAAGTGCACGACCACCGACAGGCCCACTCCGAAGCTGTCGCGTGCGCGAAGCTCCGGGTCGGACCCACCCGCGGTAAAGCACCGCTCGAGCTGCTCTTGATCCATTCCTCTCCCCGTATCGGAGACTTTAATGACCAGGAACCCAGGGGTGCCGTCAAGCTCCACGACGACGCTTCCTCGATCGGTGTACTTTGCCGCGTTGCCGAGAAGGTTGTCGACGATGCGGTCGAATAGCAGCGGATCGATGTCGATCGCGGGCGGGGCTTCTCGAGTGGCAAAAACCGTTGCACGAACGTCACCGCCGTGAAGCAACGCACGAAGCCGTCGCTGGAGCCGCTCGGCAAGCTCGGGTACTTCGAGCCGCTGTGACGCGAACGGCAAGGAGGCTCGCTGGCTGCTCGCGGTTTGCACGAGGTCGCTCAGCATTCGCTTCATCTGCGCGGAGGCGAGGTCCATGTCGTCGAGGACGGCCTTGACCTGAACTTCGCCGCGGCAGCGCATGCGCAGCACCTCCACGCCGAACTGCAGGACTTGCAGCGGATTGCGCAGATCGTGAGAGAAGCCGAGAAGTGTGCTCGCGCGCTCTTGCTGGAGTCCCTGCATCCCGCTCAGTACGTGCTCGAGCGCCCGCGTGCGCTCGCCCACCTGTTCTTCGACGTGGCGCGTCCACTCCTTTTGCCGCTGGTGAAGGTCGACGATCTCCCGGCGTGCCTCTGCCTCTTCACCCGCAATTTGGCGGAGGGCGTCCATCGTCTCCTGGCGCGTTTCCTGGTTGATGTTCTCGGTGCGACGGACTTCGACGATGTAGCCGAGCGCCGCTCCGAGCGTCGCGAGGAATATCGGCGTCGGCACGGACGCCACGCCAAATCGCTGGAGCAAGACTCCGAAAAAGCCGAACAACACCGTCCCCAACAGAACCGGGACGATCGAGCGAGCCGCGTACCAACGAAGATGAATCTCGCACGTCGCGTCGCCGCGGCCGATGCAAGAGTGCTCTCTCACGTGCGCCGGGGGCAATCCCCACATTGTTGGCAAGATCTTGCAATTGGCCTGACGCACCAGACAATTGAGGCGGCTTATCGGACGGCCTTCGGTATCGACTCGGAAAGCAACACTCGTTCTGTCCTGCGACAACACCGTGAACTTGCCGACGGTTGATACGAGTGAATAGCTCTTGCCCATCTGGGCAAACACCGCTCCCGGGGAAGCCGCCCAAAGCACGTACCGAATCGGCCCGTATGCTTCCCGAATCCGGTAGGTAGCCGCACGCATCAAAGTCTCGTCGTCCGCCATGAGGGCCCGCGCGCGCGCGAGGAACGTCTCGAACGTTTCCGACGAGACCCAGTCATTTCTTGCGTTGAACTGGGACGCTACGACACCGGTTCCTTCGAGCACCGATGTGAGTTTTTCAGCGCCGTGCTGGTCTTCAATCCAGCGGGCCAGAGGCCAGAGAATGCGTAAGTTGTAGTCTGCCGTTCCCGAGTGGCGACCGGATTGGCTCACCGTCACCTCCCTACTTGTACGCCCGCTTCCCGAAGATCGCATCCCGTGCCCAAGCCGTGCTGGATAGTGGTTTCGAAGCGACTCTCTCCGCGGTTGCCACCGACGCGCAACGCATCGCTTCTGCGGGTTTCCGTCTGCGGATTTTCTGATCGGCTGGGTATAACCTGGGGAGAGTTTCGGGATGATGCCATGATTGAGTCAAGAGTGGGCTAGAAAAGTGGCTCGCTCGAATAACGAATCGTGGGCCACTGGCCGTGCGACGCGAATCGCTGAATTGTCACGGGATGGGCACACGCGATTTGTGAGAAGGACGACGACCACTTTGGCGTCGGGGTCGATCCAGAGGCTCGTCCCCGTGAAGCCCAGGTGACCGAACGTCCGAGATCCCATTCGCAATCCCGCGCTCGACCCCTGGCCGCTCTTTCCATCGAACCCTGCGCGAAGCGTGCTTGCCTGCGCAACGCGGGGTCCCGCTTCCCCACTCGCCGGCCCCTCCTCCGCGGCGCTCGGTCGCGAGCGCGCGCGAACCAGCCAGCTCAGGTCGACGTCGGTCCCGAACGGCCCGGCGATCCCGTCCAGCGCGTCGAGAACCGCGATGCCGAACGCCAGCACGGCGCCGGCGGTCCCGAAGATACCGGCATGTCCTGACCCACCCTTGCCCGTCAGCGCCCAACCGTTCTCGTCGTGGACCTCCCCGACGACGGCGCCGCCGCGCCAGGCGACGGTCTCGGTCGGAGCGAACGGACCTTTTATCCCCCGTGCGGCGAGATCGCGCACGGTCCCCGCTTCCAAGGAAATACCCAGGGGATCGAGGACGAGTCGGCCGATTGCCTCGCCCGCGTCGTTCGCGCCGATGTCGCGAGCGAGCGCCTCGCCGGCCAGGATGTAGCCGAGGTCACTGTAAAGGGGCGCAAACCCTTCGACGGGGGGCTCGCCGATTGCGTCGATGCGCCTGGCGCTGGCCGCCTCGCGGAGCGCCGCGGACCGATCGAAGCGCTCGCCGCGAAGGCAAGGCGCGTAGAGGGGCCGGTGGGACTCGAGACCCGCGCGATGCGCCAGGAAGAGCTCGAGCGGCACGTGTTCGCTCGCCGTCCCTCGCGCCTCGGGCAAGAAGGTGCCGAGCGGCCGGCGCCGGTCGATTCCACTGCGCGCGACGGCGACCGCAGTCATCGGCTTGGTGAGGCTCGCGAGATCGAACTCGAGATCGATCGCGCCACCGATCTCTCGACACCATGAGCCGCTCCGCACCGCGCAACCGGCCGCGCACGCGGGAGCCACCCCATCGTCGACGATTCGGCGCGCGATGTCGTCTGTTGTCGTTCTCATCTCGAAAGAATGCCGCGTGACCAGTGTGCGACGAGGTGGAGAGTTGGGCAACGGCTGGGGCATTTCACTCAGATAGCGAAACGCGAAAGTCCCCGCGGACTTTGACCCTCCGAGCGCGCGACCTGTACACTCGTCACGGACGATGGCCGAATTCGTTTGGGAGGCGCGCGGACGGACGGGTGAGGTCCGCAAGGGTTCGATGGAGGCCGAGTCCGAAGACGCGGTGAACCAGCGGCTGCGCGCCCAGCAATTGCAACCGACGAAGGTCAAGAAGAAGCCGAAGGCGATTAGTTTTCAAATTGGAACGGGCGTCGGCCAAAAAGACATTGTCACGTTTACGCGGCTCTTCGCGACGATGATCGACGCCGGCCTACCGATCGTGCAGTGTCTCGACATCCTCCAGGGGCAGACCGACAACAAGTTCTTCGGTGCCATTCTTCGAGACGTAAAGGCGAGCGTCGAGCAGGGCGCGACCTTCAGCGATTCGCTCCGCCGCCACCCCAAAGTCTTCGATCATCTCTACGTCAACCTGGTGCAAGCGGGCGAGGTCGGAGGCATCCTCGACACCATCCTCAACCGTCTTGCGGTCTACATCGAAAAATCGATGAAGCTGCGGAGCCAGGTACGCGGCGCAATGGTCTATCCGAGCATCGTCATCTTCGTCTTCTTCGGCGTGCTCACCATCTTGTTGACGTTCGTCATTCCCGGGTTCGAGAACATGTTCAAAGACTTCGGGTCCAAGGACGAGCTTCCCGTTCTCACCCGGATCGTCATGACGATATCGAGAGGGTTCGTCGGTAACGTCCTTTGGATCATTCTCGGCTTTACGGGACTCATCGGGGCGGTCGCCTACACGTACAAGACGCCGCGAGGAAAAAGAGCCATCCACGCGACGTTGCTCCGCGTACCGATCGTCGGAGGGGTCCTCCGCAAGATCGCGGTGGCTCGGTTTACGCGCACGCTGGGTACGCTGCTCGCGTCCGGCGTACCCATCCTCGATGCGCTCGAGATCGTGGCGAAGACCGCCGGCAACGTCATCGTCGAAGAGGCGATCATGTACGCCAGGGCACGCATCGCCGAGGGCAAGAACATGGCTCAGCCGCTGATGGAGACCAACGTGTTTCCGTCGATGGTCGTCCAGATGGTCGGCGTCGGAGAGCAAACCGGCGCGCTCGATACGATGCTCAACAAGATCGCCGATTTCTACGAAGAGGAAGTCGACGTGGCCGTGGCGGCTCTCACGAGCCTCATCGAACCTGCATTGATGGTCGGGATCGGCGGCACCGTCGGCGTGGTTCTCATTGCGATGTACCTGCCGATCTTCAGCATCGCCGGGAAGATCAAGGCCGAATAAGCCGCGACGCATCGACATGGAGCTCGGGATCCGCTCTCGATCGCCGGATCACAGCCTAGCCGGCCGTATCGCCTGGATCACGGCGCTGCGCCTCGCGTTTCTCGTACTTCTGCTCGGAGCGACCGCGACGCTGTACCTGCAAGGCGAGCTCGCGCGGTACCCGTTCAGCCTGCGCGTCGTCTTCGTCACGATCGGATCGGGGTTCGCGCTCGCCGCGATTTACGCCGCGGTACTCCGCTCGGGCAAGCGACTTCACGCGCTCGCGTGGTCCCAAATCGCCCTCGACCAGATCACCTGGACGGCGATCGTCTACGTGTCGGGCGGGGCGTCGAGCGGCGCGACCTCTTTCTATGCGCTCACCTGCTTGGTGGGCGCCATCCTCGTCGGGCTGCGCGGGGCCGCGTTCGCCGCCGCGCTCGGAATCGGCATCTACGCGCTGCTCTGCGCGGGATTCCACTTCGGCTGGGTGCATCCCCCGCGCGATCAAGAAGCGGCGAGTTACGCGGTCCAAACGGCGCAGCTCATCTACCCGCTGCTCGTCAACACGTTGGGCGTCAGCGTCGTCGCGCTCCTCGCCGGGTACCTCGCCGAGCGCCTGCGCTTGACCGGCGGCGCCCTGCAGGACGCGACCAGGCGCGCGTTCGAGGCCGAGCGACTCGCCGTGCTCGGCAGAATTGCCGCGGCCCTCGCGCACGAGATAAGAAACCCGCTGGGCTCGATCACGGGATCGATCGAAATGCTCCACGAGTCTTCCGCGCTCAGTAGCGAAGACAAGCGACTCTGCGAAATCGTGCACCGCGAGGCGAGGCGGCTCAACGATCTGGTGGGCGACATGCTCGATCTCTCCAAGCGCCGTCCGCCGACCGCCCAGGCGACCGACGTCGCCGCCCTCGCACGCGAGGTGGTGGCGCTCGCCGCGAATGCGGCGCGAGGAACGGACGTCCGCGTGCGCTACGAGGGACCCGAGACCGATGCTGCACTGGCTCGCTGCGACGGGCCGCAGATGCGGCAGGTTCTCTGGAACCTCGTACGAAACGCGATGCAGGCGAGTTCGGCCGGGTCGACGGTCGTCGTGCGAGTCGAGCTCCACGAAAGGAGTGTGACCCTGGCGGTCGACGACCAAGGCCCCGGAATTGCGGAAGACTCCCGCGCGCGAATTTTCGAAGACTTCTTCACGACGCGAACGCACGGGGCGGGAATCGGTCTCGCCGTGGTTCGACGGATCGTGGAAGACCACGAACCGATGGGCGCGAAGCTCAGCGTCGAGAAGGCGATAGGAGGGGGGGCGAGCTTCCGCGTCACGCTCAGTGGTGACGTCGCCGGCCTGAGGAGAAGCATCGCGCCCCCGGCGCGGTGAGTAGCGCGAGAGACTTGCGTGGGGCCGCGCAACGATTATTGACCATATCTTGGTCGAGGTCCGTTTGCCCATGCGATTCCGCGCATTCCTTGCTCTCTCGTACGCTGCCGTCTCTCTCTCGCTCCCGTCGACGGCCTCTGCCGACGACGCCCAGAGCTTCATCGAGCACGAGCACGAAAAGCTCGAGCGCCTTTTGCGCGCGCCCGAGTCGTCGTCGCGGGACGCGCAGATCAACGAAGCTTTGGACGGGTTCGTCGACTACGGCGAGCTCACGCGGCGCGCGTTCGGCGAGCCATGCCCTCCTTCTGTACCGGGCTGCGACGACCTCTGGGTGAAGTATGCCGACCCCCAGAAGGACGAGCTCCGAAGCCTGCTCAGCCAGCTCGTTCGCAAGAGCTATCGGAAGAACCTGGTGAAGACGCTCGACTACGACGTCGCCTACCACGGAGCGCGAGACGCGGCGGGCGACACCCGCGTGCTCACCGAGGCGAAGAGCAAGAGCAAGCCGCGCGATCCGGCCGTCCGCGTGGACTACGTCGTGAAGCAGACCCCCGGCGGCTACCGCGTCGTCGACATCATCACGGAGGGGTCGAGCTTGACGAAAAACTACTACGATCAGTTTCGCAAGAAGATGAACGACCCCAGCCTGGGCTACGCCAACATCGTCGACAAGCTGCGGGAGAAGATTTCCCGCTGAACCATGGGTTGCTCGGGCGCGCCACCCCCCGGCCGCACCCTACCTTACCTTCCCTTGACGCGGTCGATGACCAGCTTCGCCACGGACTGGTCGAACAGCAAACCGTTGTGGCCCCGGTCCGGCATGACGACGACATCGCCGAAACCGAGAGAGGCGGTATCGACGCCGACGACGACCGAGTCGACCGCGCCGACGATCGATGTGTGGGGGACGCCACAGAGGTGCGCGCGCTCGCGCAAACGCTTGAGCAGCAGGCTCTGCCCGTGCAAATCGGCGCCGACGAGGAGGGGCGGAACGTTGACTCCGCCGAACGGGCTGGCGAGCGACACGGTCTTCGAGACACGGACATGTCCCGCCATTTCCTGGACATAGTAACG
>Ga0265316_10001984_pt1 | contig 21538 bp, 16 predicted proteins | sample 4522metaG_FD_202092 | JGI IMG/M metagenome (GOLD analysis project Ga0265316, IMG submission 202092) | Rhizosphere microbial communities from Carex aquatilis grown in University of Washington, Seatle, WA, United States - 4-5-22 metaG | ecosystem: Host-associated > Plants > Roots > Rhizosphere >... | reverse complement strand
GAGCAGCAGTAGCAGCGGTGGCATCACCAGCGCAGGCGGCGAGAGCAGCAAGGGTGGCATCGCCAGCGCAGGTGGAACCACGGGCCTGGGTGGCGCAACTTCCGCAGGTGGCGTCATTGGCGGCGGAGGGACTACCACCATCGCCGGCCGCGTGAGAACGATCATGCCGTTCGATGCGAGCTGGCTATATCACAATGGCGACGCGACCGGGGCGGACACGGCGGCCTTCGCGGACAGCGGGTGGCGCTCCTTGAGCGTCCCGCATGACTGGGCCATCGAGGGCACCAACCCTCCCGCCAATCCCTTCTCGGCCACGGCCGCCACGACCGGCCGAGGTGCTTGGGTGGCTTCCGGGATCGCCTGGTACCGCAAGCATTTCACGCTTCCGCAAACCCTCTCGGGCAACCAGGTCTACATCGAGTTCGACGGCGTCATGGGGAACAGCACTGTCTATGTCAATGGCACCAAGATTGGGAACCATCCTTACGGGTATGTGAGCTTCCGCTACGACATCACCGCGAACGTGCAGTTTGGGACAGCGGATAACGTGATTTCGGTCAAGACCGACACATCGGCACAGCCAGCATCCCGCTTCTACGCGGGTGCGGGCATTTATCGGCACGTTCGCCTCCTGGCCACTAACCCAGTGCATGTCGATCAGTGGGCCACGTATGTGCAGACGCCCACCATCGCCGCCGCGTCGGCTACCGTTCATGTCCAAACGTCGGTGGTCAACAGTGGCACGACCTCTCAAAGCGTGACCCTTCAAGGCATCGTCAGCGGGCCGGACGGGGCGCAGGCGGGAACCGCCTCAGCGGCTGCCGCGACCATTGCTGGGGGGGCATCAGCCAGCTTCACGTTCGACGTGACGGTGGCAAATCCCAAGCTGTGGGATCTCGCGAGCCCAAACATGTATTCGCTGCTGACCAACGTGCAGGTCGGTGGCAAGACCGTCGACGACGACGTCGTCTCCTTCGGCATCAGGACTCTCACTTTCGACGCCAAAGCCGGCCTGACGCTGAATGGAAAGAGCATCTACTTGCAGGGTGCCGCCAACCATCAGGACTATCATGGGCTTGGCCTTGCTGCGCCTGGGCGGGCAGTCCAGCGGCGGATCGCCCAGCTCAAGACCATCGGCGTCAATGCCTGGCGAACGGCGCATGATCCACCGGCCCCGGAGCTTCTCGATCTTACAGATCGCATGGGCATGTTGGTGCTTGACGAATTCACGGACGTTTGGGCAGCCCACAAGTACACGGATACTGGCGACTATGCGCTCTATTTCAATCAGACAGCGACGACCCCCACCGGCATGCCCGCAGTGCCCGGCGTAGCAACCGGAGTCAAGTGGTGGCAGGCCGACTTTACCGGCTTCATCATGCGCGATCGCAACCACCCCAGCATAGCGATCTATAGCTTGGGCAACGAGATCCATGACTCGCACGCAGCGCGCCTGCCCATCGCCACGCAGATGGTCTCCATAAGCCATACGCTCGACCCAGCTCACAAGGTAACCCAGGCACTCCTTGATCCGGCCAAGGCTGGCGATATCGACAACTCCACTACCCCGTCGACGATCAGCTATCCGATGGACGTTTGGGGCAACAACTACGACGTCACCTCTGCAGTCAACGCCACGACAGCCAATACGCCACTGGCTTCCGTGTTGACCGAGGAGGGAGAACAGACCTCGACGTGGAGCACGATTACCAAGACTCCTGGATTCACGGGCGAGTTTATGTGGACTGGCGTGGACTACATGGGCGAGGTCGATGGGCAGACCACTAAGATCGGCGGTGGTGGCGGCCTCATGGATTCGCTCGGATTCGTCAGGGCGAACGGTATTTCGTGGCAAGGAATTTGGAACATGCCCAAGTCCACCAACGCCACGGGAGCTGTGGCAGGCAAGGTCACAGTCACGGCCGATCATTCGACCCTGCTAATCGACAACAATGACGCCGTCTTCTTCAAGGCCGCCATCACTGGGGCGGATGGCACGGCAGTCACCTTCGCCATCACGGGCCCAGGAACGATCATCGCGGTGGACAGCGGTGGCATGGGCATGGAGACGTTCCGCGGTAACGTGCGCAGCACGGCCAACGGCGTGGCCTATGCGATCGTGCAGGCGACAGGCCCCGGAACGATCACGGTGAGTGCTTCAGCGACTGGCCTTACGCAGGGAAGTGCAAGCGTGACGGCCTCGGCGGGGACGTGGGTACCGTGTTCTGGGACATGTGACTAGCGGGCGCCTATCGGACCTACGCCTCGGTACGGCTCGCGGCGGCGAGATCCCGGACAAGTGCATGCCGCCCAACCAGCAGTAGAATCCCGGACAGGCCGACGAGAATGCCAGTGCACAGGACCGGAATGCGCAGGCCGATGGCGTCCGAGGCCAATCCGATGAGGAAGGGCGAGCAGGCGTCACCAAAGAGGTGAATCGTGGTCGTGTGCAGGCCCACGCCGCGCGCCCGCGCGTTGCCCGGGAGCACGTTGACCATGGCCGCGTTGAGTGGCCCGTAATTGAGGAAGAGGCAGAACAGGGTCGCTCCCATGGCCGGCCAGAAAATGGCAGGGTTCGGCGATAGCACGGCCACGGTCGTGAAGGGAATCGAGGCCAAGAGGGTCAGGCCGGAAAAGGTAAAGTGGGCACCACGGTACTTTTGCGCAAGGCGGTCGCCGAGTGGTCCGCCGAGCAGGGTTCCCACGAATCCTGTGCCAAGGAGAAGGGCGCCGAACAGGGTACCGGCTTGGGCCACGCCAAGGTGCCGTTCGCGCACGAAGTAGGCCGGCATCCACACGCCGAGCCCCCCCATGGTAAAGGTATAAATGGTCTGCGCGGCTACGTTGAAGAAGTAACTCGGACGTTGGCGCAAAGTGCGTAGGAACTTGGCCAGGGGGAGTTTCTGCTCGGTGTCCGAGTGGCCGTCGAAGCGGCCGCGGGGTGGGTCACGCAGGAAGAGCAGCGCCAGCGCGCACAGAAGGCCTGGCCCGCCCGCGATGAAGAACGATGGCCGCCAACCGTAGCGCGCGCCAATCTGTCCTCCCAAGAGGTAGGCGAGAAAGATGCCGAAGGGCATGGCCGCGTAGAAGATTGAAAGAGCCCGAGCACGGCGCGAGGGCGGGTAGTGATCGGACAGCAAGGACGGCGTGACGACGGTATAGGTGGCTTCGCCGATGCCGACCAGGGCGCGCGCCAGGAGAAGCCAGCCGAAAGTGGAGGTAAGGCCAGAGGCAAAGGTCGCGATGCTCCACAGGGCGACACCCAGGGCGGCGATCCGAAGGCGGGACATCCGGTCGCCCAGCCAGCCCGCCACCGGGCAAACCACGGCGTACACGACGATGAAGGACGATTGCAGCAGTCCCCCTTGGCCGTCGCTCAGGCCAAGCCCTGCGATGATGAGCGTCAGCAGAGGGGGCAAGAGAAAACGGTCAAGGTAGTTGAGGGCGTTGAGCCCCGTGAGAACCGCGAGGGTGGCCCCGGGCCGGGTCGCAAGAGATTCTTTGGGGAGCGACGACACGCGTGTCATGGGTACCACGAAACCGGCAGTCAGGGTAAAGTGGGCGCCATGAGCACACTAAAAGAAATCTTGTCCCGTCCCGGCGCCCGTCCCCAGGTGATTCGCGATTGCGAGCAGATCATTGATGAGGAGGTTTCCTCGAAGGGCCTGACCGGCATTCCTATCAAGGCCGCGCACGCCGTGGTCAAGGCCATCAAGCCTGGCTTCATTCCCGAGGTCATCGACGGTTTGCTCGACGACTTCGCCGACCGGCTCGATCCGCTGTACCAGGCCGCCAAGGCCAAGAACGAGCCGATCACCGCGTATTTCAATGCCCGCGCCGGCGAGGCGGCCGAGGCGCTCTTGGGCATCACCGATCAACGCGCGCAACGGGCGAAGAACCACGTGGTCAAGTCCGCCTACGAGAAACTGCGCCCCATGGCCAAGAAGCACACGGAGGCCGCCATCCCGCGCGTCGCCAAAATGATCGCCAAGCACGACACCGCGGCTGCCGCAGCACCGGCCTAGTGATCCAAAGTACGTAGAGCACAGCGAGCGAAGAGATTCCAAAGGCAGAAAGGGTTCGTATCTTTGTGCCCTCTGTCTTCCCTGTGCTCTCTCACTTCCCGAATTCGGGCGGCGGGGCGATACCGTGCACGTGCTCGACGAATTGCTTGGGTGGAAGGAACAGCAGCATCAGCCGTCCTAGGGTGATGATCTCGCCCCCCTGAAGCGGGCACGGGGTCAGCTTGCCGATGTCGACTTCGTTCACCAGCGTGCCGTTGGCCGAGCCCCAATCGGTGATGCGATAGCTGCCCGCGACCACGGCAATGAAGCAGTGTTTGCGCGAAACCGAATACTCGGGAATGACCACATCGTTCTCCGAGGTTCGCCCAATCGTGATGGGGCCCTTGGGCGAGTAGCGCGCCTTGACCAGGGGGAAAACTCGGCCTGAGATCCGGCCGCGCTCCAGAATGCCGTCGGCCACATTGATGATGCTGGTGCCTGATCCGCGGCTCTCCTCTAGCTCGCCAGCCATGCCCAGGGCCGCCAGAAAAGGCCACGGGTAGAGGCGCTTGAACGATTCGGCCCCGACCTCGTGGTACTGTTCGGCGTATTGCTCTAGGTACGAAAACACCTTGTTTCTCGATTGTCCTACAACGAGGTCAAATTGCGGCTTCGGCTGGCGAATAGGGCATCCTGTTCCTCTACGGTACCATGGGGCGGCGGCAAGCGCCGTCCTGAGTCTTGCCGCCCAGGGTGAACACCGCCCAAGCGGCTAGACCAACGACGCGTAGAAGCCGAGCCAGGTTCGAAGGACATTCTGTTCGGCGGCAAACAGTTTCGCCTCCATGCGATGCACGCTTCCCTCGGTGGCGCAGTGGACGATGACAGCGAGGATCTCGACGGGGCCCTTGGGCGTATCCACGCGCAGGCGGACCATGCTGTTCTCACGTAGCTTGCTGGCGCCGGCAAACCCGACGCCGTCCTTGGCAAAGTACAGTGTCTCGTAGTCTGCGTTGCCGGTGGAGCGCAGGACTTGGAGTTTGTAGCTCGCCTGCTTGGCTGGCTCAGTCAGCATCGAGTGGGGGGTTAGGACGCGGCTTCCGACCCGGAAGATCCCCGTGTCCTTGCCTGGCGTGGTTTCGTCCAGCGAAGCAACTGCGGTTGCGATCTTAGGCAGGACCGACAGGACGTACTCGGGTTCGCCCGGAAGCAGTACGCGAAGGGACGCGAGGCTTTCGGCCGTGGGGGCGGGCTCCACGTCCAGCAGGCCGGCGATGGCGTCGCACGCGTTGACGATATCGATCATGGTACGGTGGTCGGGATCCGACTCGGGATTGTGATGGGAGCCGATCACGCCCATAAGCAGGGGTGGCAGGTTCCAACGGGCGGCGGTGACGAGTCCGAGCTCGACGTGAAATCGATCCACGCAACCGGCCCACGTGGCTTCGGGCAGGACGCGGGCATCGCGGGTGCGCGCGATGACTTCCTCGAAGCACGCCGTCGCGACCACTTGGCCGAAGTCGTGCAACAGCCCGCAGATGAAGGCCTCCTCGGGGTTGCATTTGCGCCAGTAGGCCAGCGCCCGGGACAGCATGGCGCTGGTCATGGCTACGCGCCAATAGCGCCGGCGCAGCGAGGAGAGACAGCCAGTCACGATGGCGTGTGCGCCCACGCTGGTGGCGATGGCGATCTTGCAGACCTCGTTGGCGCCGATGCGTGTGATGGCGGCCTCCAGGGTCGAGGTGGGCGTGACCCCGCGAAAGGCCGCCGAATTGGCGTAGCGCAGGATGGTCGCCGCCAGCACCGGATCGCCGCCGATCACGCGCTGAAGGTCGCCCATGCCGTAGTCTTCCTCGCCGACCAAGCGCTGCAGTCGCATCGCCACCACGGGGTAGGGCGGAATGTTGACGTTGTCGCGCTTGATGAGGTCGACGACCAGCGCCTCTAGATCTTTCGCGTCCTCCATCACTGGCAGTCTATATCCGGATTGCGCGCAATGGTAGGTTTCCCTCGCATCAGCGACGGAGGCCGCCAGTGCTGGCAGCTGCGTTGGGCCAGGCGACCCAATCTACAGATCGACCTTGCAGAAGCCTTTGCAGGGCTTAGCGAACAGGTACCCTTGCAGGAGATCCACGCCGAGTTCGATCAGGGTATCGCGCTCGGCTATCGTCTCTACACCTTCGGCCACCACGTGCATTTCCATTTCGGCAAAGAGGGCCGTCATAGCCTGGATGACTTTGCGCCGCGTGGGTGAGCTGTCGACGCCGCGGACCAAAGACATGTCGTACTTGACCACCTCGGGTTGCAAGGGGGCGAAACTCGCGAGCCCTGAGTAGCCGGCGCCCAGATCGTCGAGCGCGATCCTGAATCCCAGGTGGCGCAGCTTGTCGATGCGCGTTTCGATGTCGTTCACGGAGGCCAGGGAGGCGCGCTCGGTGACTTCGAGAACCACGCGCTGGGCGACTTTCGAGAGTGGTGATTCTGGGTCGTAGAGATGGTCGTCGAGCATGTCGTGGCTGTGCAAGTTGACAAACACGAACTGGCTCGGGGCGCTGGGAACGTCTTCGGCCACGCGATTGCGCACGATGCGACCGACTTCGGCGACCCGGTCCAGGCGCTCGGCCGCGAACAGGAGAGCGCAGGGATTGGCGAGTTTGGGCTCGCTACTGCGCAGAAGCGCCTCGTAGGCGAGGATGCGTCGCCGTTTCCAGGACACGACAGGCTGGAAGGCCATCCAGACCGATTGCAGTGCGCGTTCGAAAATCTGGGTGAGTCCGGCGCGATCCTCGGCTGGGCTCCAAGCCTCGCCGGCCGAGGAGATGGCCATGCGGCGAAGAACGGCCAGACGGTGCATCTGCGCACAATAGATGACCGTGTCTTGCAACTGCACGGGCGTCAGCGGTTTGAGCAGATAGCGGAAGGCGGAGTGCTCGACGGCCGCCACAGCGGTATCGAGCCTGGGCGTCCCCGTGATGAGCACCACGGGCATGTCGGCATCGCGACGGTGAGCGGCTTGCAACACGCCGACGCCGTCGACGCACGGGAGAGTGATGTCCGAAACCACCGCATCGTAGGTTCCCGAAAGCAGCATGTTGACCGCCGTCTCACCATTGTCGGCGCAGTCCACTTCAAACCCCACCGCGCGCAGCGCACGGGCATAGGCGCGCAGCTGAAGCTGGTCGTCCTCGGCGACCAGAACCCTGGAACCGGTCGGCGCGGCACGCACATCGGGTGCTGGCGTATCTGTGATGCCATACGACGGGACAGCATTCGGGGGCATGGTCTCAGGCAGTGCAAACGCCGCGCCCAGTCGGGCCCGTAATCAGCGCCAGGGGAAAGGTCTATGTTTTCGCTGGCCGAGGGCGACATGCCAACGAGTGCCAGCGATCCCTTGTCGCCTTTCCGTCGCTGGGGCCTGACGCACCGTCGGAGACCCGACGGCCGGACAGAGGTTCGAAGCCGCCATGGGGTGAACGGATGAATGCGGCTAGCCCGAAACGTCAGCGCATTGTCGATCACCGTCAGCGGGAACCGTTGGCAATGCGACAGTGCGTGCCCGAAGGAACGGATTCCCAGGGGATAGTTGCGGCCCAACTCTTGCTGTTACCTGCGACGAGACCCGATGACAGGCACAGCATCTCGATGGATGGCGGCAGGCACAGATGGATCCCTTGCGCGCCGACTGCGCACGGTGGACGACTTGCGCATGGGTGACCATGCCTGTTTCATCTACGCGAGCGAACAGGAATACCAGTCGGTCCTGGCTCCCTTCGTACGCGCGGGTCTCGAACAGCGGCAGCGCGTGCTCTACATCCACGACATGCGCTCACCCGAGGCTGTGCGCGCGATGTTGCGGGATGCAGGCGTGGATGTCGATCACGCCGAATTTCGCGAGCAGATCGTCTTCATGTCCGCGAAGCAGATGTATGCGCGCGGTGCCGGCTATTCTTTTGCTCGGGTACTCGATCAGATGCACGCCTTGACCGCCATGGCCCTGGCCGATGGCTGGAGCGCCCTGCGCGTGACCAGCGAAATGACGTGGCTCTTGCGGCAGACCCAAGGGCCCGATCGCTTGCTCGCACAGGAAGGTCGAATGGGCGGGTTCTTTCGCGCCAGCGCCGCTTTGGGCATGAGTCAGTTCGATCGAGGGAAGTTTCCGCCCGAAGCACTTCTGGATGTCTTGCTGGCCCATCCCGTGGCCGTGCTGGGCACCGAGGCCGTGCAGAATTTCTACCACACACCGCAGGCCGAGGTCTCCGGTGGTTGGCGTTCGGAAGCGACGCTGACGAAATGGTTGTCGAATCTGAAAGAGCGCAAGCGCGCCGCCGAGAATCTGCGCGAGGCGCTCCAACTTCATCGCGAAGTGCTCGACAATGTGGGGTCTGGCATCATCGTGATCGACCGCGACGGCCGGGTGGTGCAATGCAATCCCTTCGTCGAGCGAATTCTTGGCGTTCATGGCCTCGACATTCAGGGCCGCCAGGTGGCCGACTTCTTTCCCGACATGGGCTCGGGCGGTTTCGAGCACGCGCTTGCCCGTGTCCTCGATGGGGAGACCGTGCTCTCGCCCGACATGAACCTGCGCAGGCCGGGGACGACGAATCCGTTCTGGATCATCGCGACGCTCGCCCCCTACCGCAATCCGGATGGACTCATCATCGGCGCTATCGCCGCCATCAGCGACATCACCAGCCGCAAGGACATGGAGGAAGCGCTGCGATCCAGCGAGGAGCAACTTCGCGAGACGCAAAAGCTGGAGGCCGTGGGGCGCCTGGCGGGCGGGGTTGCCCACGACATGAACAATGCGCTCAATGCCATCATTGCGTTTGCCGATCTGGCCATGCAAGGGGCCGGTGACAACGAGTCCCTGCGCGAGGACATCGGCGAGATTCGCTTGGCCGCGGATCGCGCGGCGGGAATCACCAGGCGCTTACTCGCGTTTTCGCGCCGTCAAGTCCTGCAGCCGCAGGTCATTGAGGTGAACGCCATGGTCACCAGCGTCGAGGACATGCTTCGCCGGCTCATCGGCGAAGATATCGCGCTGACGCTGCGACTGGCACCCGACGCCGGCTGGGTCAAGTCCGATCCCGCGCAAATCGAGCAGGTCATCATCAATCTGGCGCTCAATGCTCGCGATGCCATGCCCGGGGGTGGCCAACTGACAGTCGAAACCGACGTCTTGCACCTAGAGGTCGAGCAAGCTGGCGAGTTCGACACCATCGCCGCTGGAGACTATGCGGTGTTGCGCATCTTCGATTCGGGATGCGGAATGTCGCCCGAGATCCTTGCCCACGCTTTCGAGCCCTTCTTCACGACCAAGGATTTGACCCGCGGGAGTGGCCTCGGCCTGCCTGTGGTGTACGGCATCGTCAAGCAAAGTGGCGGACAGATTCGGGTCAAGAGCGAGCTCGGCAAGGGCACGCGCGTGGAAATCTATTTGGAGCGTGTGGCGGTACCCGCGGCCCTGGAGCCGGCCTCGGCGGTGGCAGCGGGCCACGAAACCGTGCTTCTGGTCGAAGACGAAGATCTGGTGCGCAAGGTGGTGGCGCGGATTCTCGAGCGGGCGGGCTACCGCGTGCTGGTGGCTGACTCTGGGGGCGAGGCGCTAAGCCTATGCGAGCACATGCCAACGCCTATCGATGTGCTACTTACCGATGTCGTCATGCCGGGGGTGGGAGGCAGAGAACTGGCAGTGCGCCTGTCCGAGAGATTTCCAGGAATCAAGGTGATGTTCATGACTGGCTATACCGACGACGAGTTCTTCCGCCGAGGCCTCTTGGACCCCGGACAAACCATCATGGTCAAGCCGTTCTCGCCCACGGACTTGCTGAAAAAATTGCGGGAAGTCCTGAGCGGGTAGTTCGGGCCGATTCAAGGTATGGGTCGACTCTGCCGATCCCAAAGGGGAAGAGGCAATGAAAGACGGCTCATTTCCGGGCAAGTCAGCGCTCGTCGCTGATGACGACGATGTGGTGCGCTCGACCCTGGCACGACTCCTGCGTCATCTGGACATGACCGTCCTGGATGCCGCGGACGGGGGGGAAGCTATCCGCAAGGTCGACGAGCACGGCTTCGACATCGTCATTTCCGATCTTTCCATGCCCCAGGCCGACGGTTTCGCGGTGCTCGAATCCGTGCGTAAGAAGCAACCGCACACCCCCGTCATCATTCTTACCGGCGCGGGCGGCGTGCCCGATTCCGTGCGCGCCATGCGCGAGGGTGCCTTCGACTTCCTGACCAAGCCGTTCCACCCGACCGCCTTGACCGAAGTGGTGCGCGCCGCGCTCGCCCAGGCCGGGGCAGCGGGGCTAAAGCCCAAGTTGTCGTCGGTGACCGGGACCCCGACTCTTGCCGGCAGCGGCGCTATCTTGCTCGGCAAGTCGGCGGTTCTGCAGGAACTCCTCGCGCTCGTCCAGCAGGTCGGCCCGACCGACGCCACGGTGCTCATCTCGGGCGAAACCGGCAGCGGCAAGGAAGTGATCGCTCGGCTCTTGCACGCATCTTCACCTCGGGCCGGACAACGCCTCGTGGCCGTGAACTGTGCCGCCATCCCCGAAACCCTGATCGAAAGCGAGCTCTTCGGACACGTCAAGGGTGCGTTCACCAACGCCCACGAGAATCGCATCGGCCGTTTGCGCGAGGCCGACGGCGGAACGGTACTGCTCGACGAGATCGGGGAACTCGCAATGCCCATGCAGGCGCGGCTACTGCGTGTGTTGCAAGATCAGTCGGTGACCCCGGTGGGCTCCGAGCGGGCGTACCAGATCAGCGTTCGCTTTCTGGCTGCCAGCAACCGGGATCTGGAGGCCATGGCGAACTCGGGACGTTTCCGGCAGGATCTGTTCTTCAGGCTCAACGTCGTGCCTCTCCACGTTCCACCCCTGCGCGATCGGTTGGACGACGTACCCACCCTGGCCGCGCATTTTCTCGAACAGGCCGCGCGTCGCTTGGATCGCTCCATCACCATCTCCGACAAGGCCACGGCGGTGCTGCAACAGTACGGCTGGCCCGGCAATGTTCGTGAACTTGAGAACCTCGTCGAGCGCATGGCCATTCTGGACCGCGACGGCGTCATCGACACCGACGACATTCCCCCGGCTCTCGGTGGCGAAACCGGTGAGGCCGTGACGCGCACGCTGTGGGATCTGTCAGAAAACGGCGTCGACCTTCCGACGGCGGTTTCCCGATTCGAACGCGCGCTGATCGGCACGGCCATGCGCCGGTCGAACAACAACAAGTCCAAGGCAGCGATGATGCTCGGGATCGGCAGGACCACACTCATCGACAAGCTTCACAAGCTCGGTATGTGAAGGGCGAATTGCGCGCCGAAGTTCAGCCTTTCTTGCTGGTGCCGCCTGGGTGCGTGAGCAGGTGATCCTGGACAAGGCTTTTCAAAGTGGCCATGTCGAAGGGCTTTTCTAGTCGTTCGTTGGTTACTGTTTCGAGGAAACCGCGCGCCTTGGGCGTGAAGGCACCGCCGGTCATGAACACGATGTCGGCCGCGCGTTCGGGCGCGAATTCCTTTAGCTCATTGTAGAAATCCACGCCGGTTACGTCGGGCATCATCAGATCGCACAGGATCAGGTCGAAGTGCTCGCCCGCGTGGATCCGGTCGAGCGCTCTGCGCGCGCTGGTTTCCGTGATGACTTCGTTGTCCTTGCCCAAGACCCGCTTGAGGGCCGTTCCCACGATGGGCTCGTCGTCGATGGCCAAAATGCGTGCGGCTAGCGCCGCGATGGGGCGGCGGATGCGGCTGGTTTTGCGAACCGCGCTGGTGGCCTCGGACGGTGGCAAAAACACGTGAAAACTGCTGCCCTTGCCGACTTCGCTCTCAACCGTGATTTCCCCGCCCAGGGCCTGCACGATGCGGTTGCAGATGGAAAGCCCAAGTCCGGTGCCGACCCCAACCGGTTTCGTGGTGTAAAACGGCGTGAAGAGGTGGCCAAGCACCTCTTGCGACATGCCGGATCCCGTGTCCCGCACCTCGACCTCGATGCGGCCGCGCGCATCGAGGTTGGTGGATAGCGTGATGGCATTCCTGTCGGCTCGGCCCTCTTCCATGGCTTGAACCGCGTTGACGATCAGATTCAGGAACACCTGGCCAAGGCGCGATTCGTCCCCGTGGACCATGGGCACGGGCTGGAAATTGCGCACGATGCGCGCGCGGTGCTTGAGTTCGTTCCAGGCCATGCGCAGCGAGGATTCGAGAATGCGCTGCATGTCCACCGGGCCCATCGAGGTCTCCGGCGTGCGCGAGAAGATCTTGAGATCGCGAACGATGTCGCGCAGCCGCTCGGATGCTTCCAGCGCGTCGCTCAGTTCTTCCCGAAGTTCGACTCGATCCTTTTCGCTGCTCTGGTCGAGCTTGAGGGTGGGGATGCATTCCACGGCCATGTGCAGGTTGGTAAGAACAGCCGCGAGCGGGTTGTTGATCTCATGCGCCACACCCGCGGCCAGGATGCCGACCGAGGCCATGCGGTCAGAAACCATGAGCTGCTCCTGCAGCCGCCGATGTTCGGTAACGTCGAAGATGGTGGCCAGGTGGCCAAAGCAACTGCCGCTCTCGTCCACCATGGAGTGGAACGCCAGCATGCCCCACAAGGCGGTGCCGTCATCGCGGCGCAGTCGACACTGGGCGCGGAAGGTGGCGGTGCCGTCGGTCTTGCCGTGCAGATACTCGGTGATGACCTCGACAATCTTGGTCTCGGCGAGAAAATGCAGCAACTCCGCGCGTTCGGTGTCGTTCGGATCCAGGCCGAGCATGTCGGCCATACGGCGGTTCATGTAGGTAGTGCGGCCGTCGCGGTCAAGCAACCAGATGCCCTCGTGGGCGGTCTCGACGATGCGACGAAACTTGATCTCGCTGGCCGCCAGGCTTTCCTCGGCCTTGCGGCGCGCGCGGCGCTCGGCGGCTTCGCGTAATTCGCGCTCGACCGCTGGCACCAGCCGGGCCAGGTTGTTCTTGATGAGGACGTCGTGCGCGCCCGACTTCAGCACCTCGACCGCGGTTTCTTCGCCCACGGCCCCGGAAACCACCAGGAAGGGAATGTCCGGCCCTGTCTCCTTAAAGATGTGAATGGCGGCCAGGGCGTTGAGACCGGGCAAGGAGTAGTCGCTGATCACCACATCCCACGGACTCGATTTGAGGGCTGCCCGAAAATCATAGGGCGTGTCCACTCGATGGGATTGTACCGTGAATCCCGCGCGCACAAGGTGCCGGGCGACGAGCAGGACATCGTCCTCGGAGTCCTCCAGAAACAGGACGTTAAGATGGCGGCTCACGGCAGTCCGCCCTCGGCGGCGGGCAATTGATTGAGAGCGAGCCAGTAGTTGCCAATGAGTTCGACGGCGCCTGCGAACTCGACGAAATCGACGGGTTTGCGGATGTAGCTGTTGGCTCCCAGATCGTAGCTGGCCGCGATGTCCGTTTGCTCGGTGCTGCAGCTCATGACCACGACGGGGATGTGCTGGCCTTTCGGATTTTCGCGTAGCTGGCGCAAGACATCGAGCCCACTCACGCAGGGCAATTTCAGGTCAAGCAGGATCAGCGCCGGCGGAGGATTCGCGTCGTGTCCCGCCCAGTCGCCCAGGCCGAATACGTAGTCGAGAGCTTGGCGTCCGTCACGCGCGCGCACGATCTTGCAGTCCACACCGCTGTTGCGAAACGCGCGCAAGGTGAGGTCAGCATCGTCTTCGCTGTCCTCGACCAACAAGATCACTCGTATCTGACGGCTCATTCCGGGTATCCCAACGCCCTTGAACATCCAGTGTATCGCGTCGAGATGGTCGCCGCCAGTTGACGAGGCCGATGGCTCCGTCGGTGCCACCCAATTGCCGCAGCCTAGAACTCGATATTCAGCGTCTTGCCATTCTGGGTGGTGGCAATCTGCGAATGGGGCAGGGTGACGGTGCCGACTGGCGCCACGATCTGCGAACTGCCCGCCAGGCCCAAACTAGGCCTTGCCGTCGAACTGCAACGCATCCTGAGATCCATGGAGTCGCTGGTTTGGCTGGTCGTGTTCTCGACCCGGCAACTCGACACGACCTGAACGGACACGAACACCAGGGAGCTGCGGCTGCCGGCGCTCGCGACCGTCGCAAGGAGGACGACGACCGCGAGCGCCGTGAGGAAGACGGCCAGCCGATGTCCTGGTATGGACCTGCTACGGGCCTGATTCGCGTGAAAGCATCGAGTGAACACGAACCAAGGAAGAGCAGAATCCGTGCCCTGGCTCGCGCCCTGAGTAACTACATGTATTTATTTGGTTTGATAGATTGCTATTTATACGTATGTCGGAATGGCGACACTCGCCAACAGTCAGGCCGCCGGAGAGCCGACAGCGGCAACTTCCCGGCCGTCTCAGAAATTGACCCCAAGGACATAGGCTTGGTTGAGATGCTGCTCATTTCGTTTCCTTCCTGGGAAGGATGCACGTGATCGTTCCCACGTTGACCAGCGCCGCAGAGGTTGTTGACACCGCAAGCGGGAAGGTACACACGCCGGCTTCGTATTGCACCTCGGCCGAGTACGAGCCAGGAGGCACGTTTTCGAGATAGAAGTTGCCAGCCTCGTCGAGGGGCGACAGCGTCTTCTGTTTGTCGACGAGAACGATGATTTGTCCGTACGCGGGCAGCTTGGTCACCCCCTGATCGTCGATGACGACCGTCCCAGAAACGCTCTGCACACGCCGCACTGGGAAGGTCACGATCGTTCCACCGCGCGTCGGCGGCGCGATGATTCTTTCCGTAGCCCCGATGTCGTGATCGAGAGGAATGTCCTTGTCGTCGATTCCGATGCGATTGCCGTAGTAGTGAAGCATGGTGGGGATCAAGAGATCCCCTTGGCTGTCGGTCGTGCCCACCACTTGATTGCTCACCAGTCCGTGGACCCCGCCGACGCCAGGAACTCGGATGAGAGCGTAGCTGTCCTGCACGGACCGGGTCAGGTAACCGCGGCCGCCAATGAGGACCAGTCCCCCTGTCGCCGTCAGCGTGGCGGTGCCTCGGTTCTCAGTGTCGAATCCTTGGTGCTGATAGTCGGCTTCGATTCGTCCGTAGGCGCCCTGGTACTGGGCGTTGGCTTCGTTGATGGCGTTCTCACCTTGCGCGGCTACCAGTCGGTATCCAACCCCTTGACCCAAGGGCAAGGATTGCTGAAGCGTGGCCTGCGTCGTTCCGCCGTGCGCCGACTGTCCTCCCCAGTGGTCGCTTCGAGTCGCACCCGCGGTGACCCGATCCGCCGGCACGAAGCTCAGTCCCACGAACATGTCGTACTCGGTTGGCCATGTGCGGGTGTAAATATTGCTCACCGTCGCGAACGCGTACATCCAGCGCGTGATCGACCGATTGGCAGCCAAGGTGATTCGGTTGCTCCAGCCCACGTCGCGCCACTGGGTGGCCTCGTACTGCAAGGACAGACTGGCGACCTTGCCGAGGTTGCGAGAGATCGATGCCAGCAAGTCCTTGCGTTGCCGGTCGCTCGACGAAGGAACCCCGACGGGCTTGGCATTTGCGGGCGGAAGGCTGGAGGGTTCCAAGTTCAGGTTGGAGTAATCCTTGCTTTGATAGCGAGCGCCGATTTGGAAGTTGAGCCGACGTCCAACGTAGGAATAGGACAAGAGCGCCGCCGCACCAGCGTAGCCGCCCTGACCGCTGGCCGCCGCTGCTGCCCCCAGTTCTCCCACGGGCAAGCGCAGGGTCAGGCTGGGCCCGCCGCTGATCATGTGTCGGGATCCCTCGGCGCGAGCACCCAGCGTCAACCAATCGGTCAAGCCGTAGCGATGCCGGACCAGGTAGGCCGGCGGGCCGTAGTTCCAGCTCTCAGTGCCATAGTTGATGCGTGCGAATCCGGCGTTGTAGCTGAAGTCTTGCAGCCCCTTGCCCAGCGTGCCGAGGGCCAGATAGTAGGGGTTGACGAGAGTCTGGGCCTGGCCGAAGGCGTCCCGAATCACCACTCGGGTCTCGCCGCTGCCGCTGGTCACGGGAAGGTTTTGCATGTTGAACTGTCCTGGCGGCAGCGCTTCCCGGCGAACCAGCTGACCGTTGACGTAGATTTCGACCATCGAAGGCGTCAGGGCCGTGCCCGAGAGTTGCTGGGTCGGCAGAAACACATAATAGGGGTCGAGGCCGTAGTTGCGAGCGACGCTCACGCCGCCGAGCATGGCCGCCCCGCTAAGCACGTCGCCGGTGGCGCTCGCGTCGCCTAGGATGATGCTGGTGAGACGATCCCGAAGATCGAAAGTGAGATTGGTCAGCAACCGATCCCACGAACCGTCGATAGCGCTGCGCTGGCCGCTGGCGTAAAGGAGGTGGCCACGCACGCTGAGCCCAGCTTCGCTGAACCCGTTCCAACCCACTTCATCCCGACTCTGAAGGTTGCTGAGGCTGAAGGAATAGTTGACGAACATGCTTGGAGCGTTGTCGTAGATGATCCCCTCCGGCCGCTTGGCCCTAAGGTCGAGTACGGTAGCTCCGAACAGTTTCGAATCGGCGGTGATGGTCAGCGTGAGTGCGCGTTCATCGAAGAGGAAGGTGATCTGCGGTGCGAGGGACCGCAGCGAAACCAGCACGTCCCCTTCGCGTTGCTCTCGCTTGCCCTCGGGGACGTGCAGGCCTGGCTTTTCAAGATCGGCGACTTTGACCAGCAGATCCTTCCCGCGCAAGATCACGAATACGTCGCCGATGTCGATCTGATTGATGGTGGCGTTCAAGAAGGCTGGATTGTCCTCACCGGACGCGGGTTCCGGCGTGGAAGCGATGGGGCCGGCGGCGTCGGGAGCGGATTGGGGCCTTGACTCGGCACCAGACCAGGCGTCCGGCCCGTCGGGTGTTATCCCGGCGTCGCGCCCTTCAACCCCGGAAGCGGCGTCTTCTAGCGCACGCACGAACGGCGCCGGATCCAGGCTGCTGGCTGCTCCAGCAACCGCCGGCCCGTTCTGCGCGTCGATGCCTGTCGAGGGAAGAGATTGGGCTAGCGCAGGGCTAGTCAGCCCGACCACAAATGCGGCTGGCAGCAGAGCGGGCCATCGGTAGCGTGCCCTTGCCCTGCACATCCTCCGCGCCCGGTTCGCCTAGGGAGCGCAGCCGGCGGCAGCCACGTCCATGTGGCCGCTGAAGTCAACCTCGGCCGAGTGCACTTCCACCGTCAAGGATTTCGACTTGGTGCAAGCGTCTTTCGGGATCTCGATCTCCCACACCCGCGTTCCGCCAGAAAGCACGTACCAACCGTCGATGCTCTTGTCGAAGGTACTTGCGCCGGCCGCATTGAGAGCTTTCACGTGCACGGACTGCACCAAGAAGAACACATTGCCCGTGTTCTTGACCGTGAAGCCGAATTTGCCTTTTGCGAGCGCCATGCCTTCGATCGTTCCCGCAGCCATGGGCTTGGCCGGGGAGACAAAAATCGGGACGCCCATCTTGGTCAGAACCTTGACTTCCGACTTGTCGTTGGTTTGCGGCGCGCGCAACGGGGGCAGTTCCTCGACGAAAACCCGGTAGCTTCTCTCGACTGCGCCCGGAGGCACTGTCGAGCCGATGCGCAGTTTTCGCTCCTCGTTGGGCGCCAGGGTGAGCAGGCCTGGATAGACCACGATGTCCTTAGTGTCCTTGAGCTGCATCTCGCCTTGGGGGCTTTGCTTCCACTCTTGCACGAGAATCTTGAAGCGGATCTCCTCGCTGGTCTGGCTCTGCAACGTAAGCAGGGCGCTCTGGTTCTTTGCCGAGAGCGAAACCTTGATTGGGTTCACCGTGAACGAGCTGGCACTCGCGCTGCTGGCTAGACCGACCAAACCGCAAAACAGAAACAGCGATGAAAGGATGGTTTTCCTCATGGCAGGTCAGGATACGCTGGTTTACCGTCTTTGGAAATTTCGCATTGGCGCTAGAAGTTGATGGTCGAGACGAGGGTGTCGTTGTAGGTGCCCGCGGTCGCCGCAAGCTGGGCGGGCGGGATGCGGCCGTACATGGTCACGGCCATGACCAAGCCAGTGCCGTTGAGATCCGGACCTGAACGAAGCGAGCCGCTATCGCCGGCTCCCCACACGCCGGTGCGGCCTGTGTCCTTGTACACCTCATAGTTGATGAAAGTCGTCGTGGAGGCCGTATTGGCCATGCGTCGCTGGTTGCCCGTGTTGTGTGCCCCGTTGCCAAGGTCGATCGTGATGCCACTCGTGCCTTTGGTGCATCGAATGGTGATGTCGCCGGTCTGATCGTCGGGAACCGTCGCGTTCGCGTTCACGGGATCGTAAGGCGCGAAAGCAATGACGGCCGTGCCGATGGTGCAGCTCGCGGAGACGGAGGTGGTAACTTGCACGACGTTGGACTGGCTTGTCGCGCTTGCGGGCTTGTCCAATAACAGGCCGACAGTTAGCCCAGCGAGCAGGAACATTCGACTTCTGCGCATCATGAAGTGCTGTCCTAGTTTCTGATTCTCCCCAAGAATTCAACCCGGATCCCCGTTTCTAGAGTGCGCCCAGCAGCTCGACCCGGCAATACCAAGCCGAGCTGCCTCGCACGATCAAACTAGTCGGTGGACCTCAGATGGACATTGCGAAGTGACTGGCTTAGAAATTGACCGTTGCAACCACCTGATCGGCGTAGGAGGATTCGACCACACTCTGGAGCGCGGGAATCTGGCCGTAGACTTGGAAAATGACTGCTTTGTTGTCAGCAACTGCCGCCGGCGAAGGTGTAGCGACAATCCCGCCTAGGGTGCCGTCTCCCCAAGGGGTGGTGTTTCGGGTAGAGTCCTGGAAAAGACCGTACTTGAGCAGGTTGGTTCCTCCGGTTGCTGTGTCCTTCATATTGCGCTGGTTGCCGGCGCCGACATTGTTGCCAAGCCCAAGGGCGACAGTGGGTGCAGTGCCCGGCGTGCAGGCGATGGTGACTGTTCCCTGCCCGGTGATATTGGGATCCAAAGCTGTCGGATCGTAAGGAGAGAACGCCACGGGTGTTACGCCGATCGTGCAGGCCTTGATGACCGAAGCAGTCACGTTGAGTTTCGCGGTTGCGGTCTGGATCTGGGCGTCGGCCTCACGGCCGAAGCTGATCGTGAAAACACCAATCGACGCCAGGAGCAGAAACAGTTTCGTCATTTTCATCTTTCGTCCTCTCTTTCTTTGTCCACCGTTCAGTTTTCAATGAGCCAGGGCTTGCCTGGAGAATTCCGCTATTTGTCGCGTTCCTGTCGCAAGAAATCAGAAGTTGACTGTCGCAACGACTGTGTCCGTATACGAGCCGGCGGGAACATCCTGCCCAGAGGGAATGCGGCCGTAGACCGTAAAGGGACGCGCGACTTTGCTGGGGGCCGCGCCTGCCGAAAACAGGTTGACGCCCGTGGTGCCCCACACCGTGGCTCTGGTTGAGTCCAAATAGAGCTCGTAGTTGAGGTAGTCCGTGGTGGCGTCCTTCATCCGGCGGGTGGTGCCCGTCACGTTCGCGCCAAGGCCGAGTCCGATCGTCGCTGCGGTGCCCTTGGTGCAGGCTATCGATATCGTACCGACGTCATCATCGTTCGTGGTTGCGTTCGTCACCACCGGGTCGTAGGCGCCGAACGCGACGGGTGCCGTCGTGATGGTGCAGTTCGGGCCGACGGTGGCGGTCACGGTTAGATTCGCCGTTGCGCTGCCGGCGGAGAGTGACTGTTCAGAACCCATCACGAGCGCGCTGCTGATGGCTAGGCCGAGAAGAAGTTTTGTTGAATTCATGGTTGCCTTCTCTTTCTGGAATTGTCGTTGAAGTCTCTCGTCAGGAACCTGGCGTGTGGGTGGTGACAGGAGTGGACTGAAGCAACAGCTGGACCAGGCTTCCCGTACATCCCAGGCGGCGGCGTCGCAGCGGATCCAATTTCTCACCGAGGGAAAGTTCGCGTGCAATCTGGTCGGCCAGAGTTGCGAAGGGAGCGTTTGCAGCGGCGGCGAAGAGCGAAGGGTTTTTCATGTGCGTGAACAATGCCAAGATTCTATGTGTAGAAATTGAAAGGAGCAATACATTTTTAATATGAATGCAAAAAGTTGAATTCCTTCCGGGACTTTGCGCAGATGGACAACGGCTTATTTTTTCTCGGGAAAGCGCCGAAAAAGTACCTTGGTTCCTGCCTTTTCGTCGGCCTTCCGCCACCTGCAGTCGGTTTTCCGTATCGCTTTCCCGACGATTTGGCGGCCAAGCTCATCGGGCTGCGACGGCTGGGAGCACGGTTCAAGAATGCGCGGCGCGAATCGGACGGCCTGCGCTACTTGCGATACGGCTTGCCCGGCTTCTTGCCAGGGCTGTCTTTGCTTCCCGCCTTGGACCGCTTGTCGTCCAGGTCGGCGAAAGACTCCGTGCCTTCGACTTTGTATAGATCCGCCTCGCGCTCGAAGAAGTCCTTTTCGATCGGCGAGAAACCGCCGCTCTGATGCCTCTTTTCCGACGTCGACGTCGCGGGATGTTTGCCAGTCGGACGCGTTTTCGTTTCCTTTCCAGCAACCGGCAATTTCCCCGATAGCGCCGGATCGCTAGCTCTCTGCGGTTCGGGCGCCAGGGTTGCGTCGAGCTGGATCGACATCCGCGCGTGCGCAGGCATCTGTCGAGACGTCTTTCGCGAAGGCGTTACCGCGATCTCACCGGCAATTCTGGCCGCCGAGCCTCCGGTCGGTTCAGGTACGAATGGACTTTGAACCACGGGACTTGGCGCCGGGGCCGAGGCAGTTGTCATGGTCTCTATTTGGGCGATATCCAGGACCACGGAGTTGCGTGTGGGGACGGCGCGCATCGCAGATGGCGTTCGCCTCTCGCGCAGTTCGATGGTTCCGCTGGCCTGCGTTCCCGCTGCGGACACCTTGGGCACGGGGGCGGAAGGCGCCCCCTCGGCGCCGGCCGCGCCGATTGATTGCAGCGTCCCCGTGACGGGCAGGCCGACCAGACGCGCAGTGATACCGCCAGGACTGCTGCTCGTTGGTGCGACAGCATCGGGCACCACACCTTGGGCGGGCGCGAAGGTTGTTTGCTCGCGAGTCTCAGCCGGGGCGGTACGCTCGCCGCGCGCACGGGTCGCACGCGGGGTGACCGGTCCCACGATGCGGGCTGTCTCCCAGAATTCTTCGAGAGGTGCGCGCGGGGCTTTGGCGTCGACTGGAGGCTTGGGATCGCGGCGCACGAAGATCGCGAGCTCTACGAGGCGTTCCACGATTCGCACTGTATCGAGGACACGGAAAGGGCTTTCGTCGATCATATCCGACAGCGTCCGTTGGCCGTCGCACAGGCGAACCACGGGTGTCACCTCGGCGGGCACGGCGCTCGTCGAATGAGAGATGCGTTCATCGCTTTTCTCATAGACGGTCGCGGGGGGACCGATGTCTTTCATTCCGTGGGCGTAGTCGCGTTGGAAACGATCGAATTCATCGAGAAATTCGTGCGCCGTTTGGTGCAACTGTCCGCGCCGGGCCACCGGACGCAGATGCAATTTTAGGGCGCCATCGTTCCAGATGAGGACGTGCTGGACCGCCGCCATGCCCTGCAGTTGGCCGGTTTGGGCCGCGGTCACCTCACCCTCGTGG
>Ga0265316_10001983_pt1 | contig 21551 bp, 17 predicted proteins | sample 4522metaG_FD_202092 | JGI IMG/M metagenome (GOLD analysis project Ga0265316, IMG submission 202092) | Rhizosphere microbial communities from Carex aquatilis grown in University of Washington, Seatle, WA, United States - 4-5-22 metaG | ecosystem: Host-associated > Plants > Roots > Rhizosphere >... | reverse complement strand
ATCGCCACCCTCGTGTTCCAGGTGGATCTCGATTCGCGGCCAATCCGAGCGGAACGTGAATCGCTCGGACCATTCAATAATCACAATGGCCTGCTCGCTCAAGGCGTCCTCCAGGCCCAGCGATTCCAGTCCCTGAAAGTTTTCGACGCGATAGAGATCCACGTGGTAGACCTTGAATTTGCCGGGATTCTGAAACACATGTACGAGCGTAAAGGTCGGACTGGTTACGTCCTCTTCCTTCGCCGCGCCCAAGCCGCTAATGATGCCCTTGGTCAGCATGGTCTTGCCGCTGCCCAGGTCGCCGCTGAGCAGCACAAGCATCGGCGCGCGCAGGCTGTCCGCGATTTCCCTGCCCGTTGCGATCGTTTCTTCGTAGGAGTTCGTGACGATTTCCATTTTCCAGAAATCCTTGGGGTTGGATCTAAATTGTATGTAGGGCAGCGTTCCAGTAGCAAAGGCCTCAGCCTGTCAGTTTTTGACTTTTGCGGCGCCGCCACGAAAGTCAAAATGAGACAAGCGGGAGCCCATCCTACTCAAACCACTTCTCCAAAACTTGCGCGTACGCCTCCGGCAGCGCATCCACCAGGTCTGAAGCAATGAGCGGCGCCTGTCCGACACGCGATGCGGCAATATCGCCCGCGAGGCCGTGCAGATACACGCCGAGACTGAGCACGCGCGTCCAATCCTCGATTCCAAACTGTGCTGTCAGCCCGGCAAGGATTCCCGTCAACACATCGCCCGTCCCGCCGGTCGCCATGCCCGGGTTTCCAGTCGTGTTGATGTACGCATGACCGGTGGGCGTCGCCAGAATTGTGTGAAACCCCTTGAGGATCACGTGCGCGCGCCAGCGCCCGGCCGCCTCGAGCGCAATTTCCAACCGTCGCGCCTGCACTTCTTTTGCCGTGATGCCGAGCAGTCGGCCCATTTCGCCCGGATGCGGTGTAATCGTCATCGCTGAAGCGCGCCGCTCATTCAGATGATCGGCCATGCTGTCGTAGGCGTTCAAGCCATCCGCATCCAGGACAATCGGTAGATCGGTCTCCGTGACCACCCGCCGAATGAATTGCTGCGTTTCGTGGTGCATGGAAAGTCCCGGCCCGATCGCGAGAACGGATTTGCCTTTTGCAATCTCCGCAAATCGACCGTAATCAAAATTGCGGAAGCTTGCCGTCCCCGCATCCGTGCAGGCAAGCGGCGAGGTCATCATTTCCGGCATTCCGGCCGCGACGACAGGCAGTACATCCTGCGGCGTCGCCACAGTCACTAAACCCGCTCCGGAGCGCAACGCGCCACGCGAGGAAAGGATCGCTGCTCCGGATTTTCCTACCGACCCAGCCACGATCAACGCATGGCCGTAGGTTCCCTTGTTTGCGTCCGCACTGCGCGACAATGGCAACGCGCGAAACTCTCCCGGCTCAATCCAATGAATTTTCAGGTGGGGATCGGATTCGAGAAGCTCCGGCGGCGTCCCGATATTCCGAACGACGAGCGCGCCACAACGGGACGATCTGGCCAAAACCAATTGGCCCAGCTTGGGCGCGGTTAACGTCACCGTAAAATCCGCGGTAATGACCGGGCCGCCGAAATCCTGCCCGTCGGACGCCAATCCCGAAGGGATATCCACAGCGACCACAAGCTTTTGTCCGCCGCCCCTTGTTGCTTTGGCGGCGTTTACATCCTCGATGACGGCGGCCAGAAGCCCCTCGACAGGCCCGCGCAACCCTGTTCCCAGTAGGGCATCCACAATCAAGTCCGCGCTCCCAAGGTCAGCCCGCGCCGGCTCCCACTCCGAAGAGCTTGTTACGAGGCGCGTCTCGCCCAGGCCTTGCTGCCAGCGCTTCAGATTTGCGGCGGCATCGCCCTCCACCGCGCTGGGATTTGAAAACAGGAACACTTCGGGCGAACATCCGGATTGCTTCAAGAGCCGCGCGACCACCATCCCGTCGCCGCCGTTGTTTCCCTTGCCGCAGAGCACAACGATTTTGCAGCGCTCGAGCCCGTCAACGGTTTCGCGAAGGAACGCCGCTATCGCCTCCCCCGCATTTTCCATTAATTGCAGGCTGGAAATTCCGTACCGTTCGGTGGTCAGGCGATCGGTCTCGCGCATTTGCGCCGCCGTGAGGACTTTCACGCGTCACGTTCCTGGGGCGGCGCGCAAAAACGTGAAACGATCACGGTCATATCGTCCGCCTGCTCGGGTGAGCCCGCCCATTGTTCGGCAGCCTGCATGAGCGCCTCGGCAATTACATGCGTCGATTCGTGTTTATTCTTCATCGCAACCTCGATGAGCCGGCCGGTTCCGAATTCCTCGCCCAACGCATTTTCCGGCTCGATCAACCCGTCACTATAAGCGATCAACATGCCCCCCGGCCTAATTTCCACAACCCCTTGCTCGAAGGGCACATCGTTGAACAGCCCGACCACCATTCCTCCCGTTTCCAGGGGTTGCACATGCTCTCCACAAATATATAGAGGCGGCAAATGCCCGCCGTTGGTGTAGCTGAGCTTTCGCGTCTCGGCGTCGTACACGCCCAGAAACATTGTCGCATAGCGATCCTCGGAACTATTACGGAACAGGTGCCTGTTCAGGTGCGAAACAATTTCCGCGGTGTTGATTCGCTCCCGGGTGTATCCCGGTTGACCGTCGCGATATCGCAGAACGTCGCTGCGCAATGCTGCCTGCACATTGGCCATCAGCAGAGCCGCCGAGATTCCTTTCCCGCTGATATCCGCAACGGCAATCGCCAGCTGCGTCGGCGAGATCCGAATGAAATCATAATAATCGCCGCTCACCGACCTTGCCGCCCGGCAAATGGCATCAAGTTCAAGCCCGGGCATTTTCGGCAATTCATGGGGAAACAGCTGCTGCTGCACTTCTTGCGCGATCGAAAGCTCGTTTTCCAGTTTTTGCCGTTTGCCCTGCTCTTCGATCAAAAGAGAAACCGAGTGCGTCATTGAATTGAACGACTCGCCCAGCGCCGCGAGTTGGTCTCGACTCTTCACACGGACGCGGTAGGAAAGATCTCCCGTCTGCACGTGCTGCGTCGCACTGTATAAATCGTCCACCGCCGCCGTGATCGTACGAGTCATAACGATGCCCGTTACCAGCGAGCCAATCTCGATCAGCAGAAACACAAACCCCAGAACCAGCAGCGCCGTCGCGGCAGCGCCTCCCAAATCTCCCAGCGGACTGAACAATCTCTGATTCAAAAGCGAAGGGCGCGTGGCAAAAGACGCAATCAACAAGGTCGGAGCATCCTGCCCGGGGCCATGATCCTGATCTTCGTCCAGAACGTCGAGACTCACAATACCAGTGATCAATTTATCGAACGGGTTTACCGCCCGCGGTACGCTGCGCTGCTGCGTTGAAATATGCTGGATGCTGATATAACCGGGCCGGTTAAATACCACCGATACTGCTTTTCCGGATTGAGTGCCGCGCGGACGCAACACATCGAATTGGAGCGGGCCAAGCTCCGGTGTCAGCGTATCAAGCAACTCCGATGTAACCGGCACGGTCGTGGAAACCAGGACTCGCCCCTGAGGAGTTTGCCGCGCAATGACGGAGCGCAAACTGAGCACGCCATTGCTGAACACGAGTCCTTTAAACCGGTCGTTCAGCGGCGAGCCGCCCGCCCTCAGCAAATCTTCCCCTGTTCCCATCTCTACTTTCAATCCGGGCAGCTCCGTCATCTGGTTCTTGAGGTACGTGGCCTGATCGACAGGCAATGCCAGGGCGGCAACGCTGCTTCCGGAAGACTTCTCGATCGCATAGGTCGTCACCATGAACGCTGTGACGGTTCCCACGCGGTCCACGCGTTGCCTCATTTCCGTGTACAGTACATACGACCCAAGCTGCCAGTACAACAAATAAGCCGCAAGACCCGCCATCACTGCCACAAGCAGGATCGGAACGACCGCGATGAAGAGATACGTGGTTATCAGCCGGTTGCGCAGGCTCCAGAGCAGATGTTCCTTGGCCAGGATAGCTCCGCGAATCGTCAAATAAATCACGGCGCAAATCGCCAGGAAAAGAAGGAATGCTCCGCGCGGCGTCTTCGAGTACACACGCTGCAATCCCAGTTGCACCGCATCCAAGACCACAACCGCGAGGGCGGCCCAGTCGAGAAATCTCATTCCCTTCCAGAATGGGCGCGCGCGAATTGTCTTTTCAGAGGTCATGCCTTCAGGAAAATCTTACGGGATAATCATACTAACTTTGCGGCGTGGGGCAGAAGAAAGATTGTGAAGGAGCATTTCAGACCGTGCCGGCGAGGATCGGCGCGCGCAAAAGATGGAAACAAAACGGCCCTGTGGCGCCCGATTCACGGATTCGGATTCGCCCGCGCCTGAACGCCTTTCTGTGGAAGCCACGGCAGCACTCGCCCGTCGGGAAACTCTACTTTCACCAGAACGCCGCCGAATTTCCCACCCTTCGCCGGATGAAAATAAATTGTAACCTCGTCGCCGGGCTTCAGCGAATCGACGGCTACGCCGTCGTTTTTCATGGCGCGCACGGTACCCCATTCGACATACCAGTGTTGCAAGTTTCCGCCGGAGTCAGTCACGTCAAACGTGACCACCGAGTGAGGGTTGATCAGCTTGAAATCCACGATCGTTGCCTTCAGGCTTTGCACGGTTGTCATGTCGTAGGCGGCGTACCCGTGATGAGCGAACAGCGCGTCTTGAAATAGCGGAAGAATTGCCAGAACTACAAGAAAAGCGACTTGGTTCGCTTTCATGCCTCACCGTCCCAATGAACTTGAGAAGCAAGCCGAACGTTAGGACTTCACGATCGATTTGCTGGCCCGTGGCCCCAGTTTCAGCCGGCGCGATGATGTTTCCTCTGGTACGTATTCCCGTGGGAGATGGTGAAAAGAATTCCGGGTTCCTGAATCAACTGTCCGGATAGGCACACTTATACACCCGAGGGTCTTCCGTTTGAAATAGATTGTTAGGCGAGGTAAAGCAATTCAGGGAGAACCACGAAATTCTGAGAGGAGCGCGACTTCAGCCGTGGGACAGATTTTAGTGGCACAGGCTTCCGCCTGTGGATTTTGAGTTTTGTAGAAGCAAACAATCCATCCAGACCCGGAAGAGGGTCAAAACCCACAGGCTGAAACCTGTGCCACTGAAATCGCCCGACGGGACGAACCTGTAAATTCCGTGCAGACCTACTTCCGCGCGAGCGCAGCAGCCCGATCCTCGATCCCAATCCGGCTGTGTCGTATTCCGTAGCTGAAATAAATCGCCAGGCCGATTACCAGCCACACCGCCAGCCGCACCCAGTTTTCAACCGGTAGCGAGAACATCAGCACCAGGCAGCACAAAATCCCCATGATCGGCACAAACGAGCCAAGCGGCGCGCGGAACGGCCTGTGCACTTCGGGATGCGTGCGGCGCATGATCAACACGGCCGCGCAAACAATTACGAACGCGAGCAGCGTCCCAATATTCACAAGCTCAGCCAGAATCCGTAGCGGTAGAAGCGCGCCCATCGCCGCGACGCAAAACCCGGTCAGGATCGTGGATTTCCATGGCGTGCGAAAACGCTCGTGAATCGCCGCGAAAAACCGGGGCGGCAGCAGACCGTCCCGCGCCATGGCCAGGAAAATTCTTGGCTGGCTCAGCATCATCACCAGAAGCACCGACGTGATTCCCGCGATTGCTCCGAAGGAAATCAGCAGTTGTGCCCAGGGCAGGCCCACTTGGCGGAACGCGTCGGAAACCGGAGCGTCGATATTGATCTTATTGTACGGAACCATTCCGGTCAGCACGCCCGCGACAAGAATATAAAGAATCGTGCAGAGAATCAAAGAAGTCAGGATCCCGATGGGAACGTCGCGTGATGGATTTTTCGCTTCCTCGGCATGCGTCGAGAGCGAATCGAACCCGATATACGCGAAAAAGACAATCGCCGCGCCCGCCAGCATTCCGAGCGGTTCGCCGTTGGGACCTGTCTGCCCGGACAGCGTGTGGCCAAAAAAGCTGAATCCCGTCAGTCCGAACGGCGCGAAGGGATGCCAGTTCGCCGGGTTCACATACTTCGCTCCCACCACAATGACAAACAGGACGATGGCGACCTTCAGGATGACAATACCCGTATTGAGGCTCGCGCTTTCCTGTATTCCCTTCACAAGAATGATGGTGATCAGCAGAGCGATCCCAATGGCCGGCAAATCGACCCACGTACCTGTCATCGACAATCGCCCGCTGACCGGATCGAAATCAAAGGGAGCATTCGTGAAGACATGCGCGACGTGGACGTGGAAAATACTCAAAAAATCCTGGAAGTAATGCGACCACCCGTGCGCCACCGTCGCCGAGGCCACCGCATATTCGAGGATCAGGTCCCATCCAATGATCCACGCGAACAGTTCGCCGAGAGTCGCGTACGCGTAGGTGTACGCCGAACCGGCGACGGGCACCATCGAGGCGAACTCCGCATAGCACAACGCCGCGAAAACACAGGTGATTCCGGCCACGACGAATGAAAGCATCAGCGCCGGCCCCGTGCGGTCATGCGCCGCGACGCCGGTCAGCACAAAGATACCGGTTCCGATGATCGCACCCACGCCAAGACTCGAAAGCTGCACCGGCCCGAGCACGCGGTGCAGGCGATTCGCGTCTTTCAATTCTTCCAGCAGCGCTTCGTGCGACTTTGTTTGAAAAAGTTGGCTTGCCATGTTCACCTTTTATGCGTTAAACAATTTTCGGTCCGGCCACCCGGCATGAAAAACACTTGCGCCGCAAAACCGGACAATCAGTCGCTTTCTCCACCGCGCCGCGACCACACCACATACACCGGCACACCGAGAAGCACAATCACCAGACCCGGCCAGGTATCCTGCGTCTGATACAAAATTAAGATCAACATGATGGTCGAAGCCGTCACAATGTACAGAACGGGAACGACGGGATAGCCCCACGCGCGATAAGGCCGCTCGACATCCGGGCGCTTGCGCCGCAAAACAAAAATTCCGCCGATCGTCAGCACATAGAACATAAGAGCCGCAAAAATCACATAATCCAGCAACACTCCATAGAGATTCCCGTAGCTGACTGCCCCTGTCGTGGCATCCACAATCCGCGTACGCAGCAAAACGAGCACTCCGGCCCAGAGCCCCTGCAACAGCAATCCCATCGCGGGCACATGATTGGCATTGAGTTTTCCGATGCTGCGAAAGAACAATCCATCTTGCGCCATCGCGTAATACACGCGCGCCCCGGCGAGAATCAGCCCATTCGCGCAACCAAACGTGGAAACCATGATCGCCAGCGCCATCAGAGTCGCGCCGCTGTTTCCGAAAATTGCGGACAGCGTTGCCGTGGCAACGCGGTCGTCGGGCGCCGTCTGAATCTGGCGCAGCGTAAGCGTCGAAAGGTATCCCACGTTCGCAAGAAAATAGAGCGCGATCACCACCGCCGTGCCTACGGCGAGCGAAATCGGAATGTCGCGCCGCGGATTTTTTACTTCCCCGGCCGTAAACGTGATGTTGTTCCACGCATCGGCTGAAAACAGCGAGCCGACCTGCGAAACGCCGAATGCGATCAGCAAACCAAACGCGCCCGAAGCAGCCGTCACCGGCGGAATGAAAGACTTCATCCAGGCCGCGCCCGGCTGAATCGTCTGCGGATCGTGAAGTTCCCACAACCCTCTGAAGTTCGCGTGAATCGCCGCCGCGTTTCGTCCGAGAAAAACCCCCGCGAGAATCAACGCAGCGAGGCCAAGCGTTTTCGCGGAGGTGAATACGTTCTGAATCAGTTTCCCGAGTTTCAATCCCTGCGTATTCAGAAGTGTGAGAAACAGAATGAGCGCCAGCGCCACAAGCTGCTGCACGGAAAGACTGATTGCATAACTGGACGACAGAGCGATGGGCGAAACGATCCATGTGCCCGGAGAAATCGCCGGCCATACCACGCCCAGAAACCGGGCAAAGCCGACAGCCACCGCCGCAATCGTTCCCGTTTGAATGACAAGGAAAAGCGTCCAGCCGTACAGAAATCCCCACAGCGGTGAATACGCCTCGCGCAGATACACGTATTGCCCGCCGGCCTTCGGCATCATCGCCGCCAATTCGCCGTAGGAAAGCGCCGCGGCGACGGTCATCAATCCGGTAATCACCCACGCGGCCAGTAGCCCGCCCGTTGAACCCGTATTGCGTGAAATGTCAGCGGAAACAATGAAGATGCCCGAGCCAATCATCGATCCGATCACGATCGTCGTCGAATCGAACAGGCCCAGGCCGCGTACAAAACCCGTGGACTCTGGATCAGCGTGCGCCGGGGTTGCCGTCGATGGTTGGGGATCGTGCAATCAACGGCTCCTTATACCGCTCCGCGAGATGCTGCTGAGGCGGCTATTTCAAGAAATTCGCGCGCTCGATCGCCGGGGTGGGGAGCGCAAATTAAATCGCGGACTACGGCCAGAGAATCCGCCCCTGCACGATAGACTTCCGCCGCACGCTCCAGCGTGATTCCGCCGATGGCGACAAGCGGCTTTGCGGTCAACTTGCGCGCCTGTCGCAGCAGCGCCGTGCCCACCACTATGTCGGGATTCCGCTTGGTCGTTGTAGGAAAAATGGGGCCGAACGCCACGTAATTCGCTGAAGTTTTGTCGGCGGCAGCGACCTGTTCCAGCGTGTGCGTCGAAACGCCCACCCAGCGATCGCTTCCACAAATCGCGCGCGCCTCTTTCACGCCCAGGTCCTCCTGTCCCACGTGTACGCCGCCCGCCCCCGCCAGCAGGGCAATGTCTGGCCGATCGTTCACAATGAATCGCACGCCAAGCGGGCGCAAAAAATTAGAAAGTTGTAGAGAAACTTCGAACAGTTGGCGAGAGGACGCCGTCTTGTTGCGGTACTGAATCAGCTCGACCCCGGATCCTGCCAGAGCTTCGGCCAAAGCCGTCTCCTGCATGGTGAGCAAAGTAGGGTCGATTATGGCATAGAGGCGAGGGAACACAAGGCTCCTATGGCCTCATCCGGAGGACGATGTGGCGAATCGGTCAAGAAAGTGGGTATCGAAACGGCCTTCCGCGAAATCCGGGTCCGCCATGATTTTACGCTGCAAGGGAATGGACGTCTTGATCCCTTCGACCACGAACATCTCGAGCGCCCTGCGCATCCGCGCGATGGATTCGGCGCGGGTGTCGCCATAGGCGATGAGTTTCGCCACCAGCGAATCATAATACGGCGGGATTACGCCATCGGCATGCGCCGCCGTATCCACGCGGATTCCGGGGCCGCCCGGCGTCCGGAACACGGTGATTCGTCCCGCCGATGGCACAAATGTTTCCGGGTCTTCCGCGTTAATGCGGCATTCAATCGCGTGTCCGCGCGTGACGTACTTGCCGACCACATCGCCCAGGACTTCCCCGGCCGCCAGCCGAATCTGCGATTTGATCAGGTCCACGCCCGTCACCATTTCCGTCACGGGATGTTCCACCTGAATGCGCGCGTTCATCTCAATAAAATAGACTGACCCGTCCTCGTCCATCAAAAATTCAACGGTCCCCGCGCTGCTGTAGCCGATCTTCGTGAGAGCGTCCACCACTTGCGTGCCCAGCCGGGCCCTTTGTTTTGGATCGATGGCCGGTGAAGGAGACTCTTCAATCAGCTTTTGGTGGCGCCGCTGGATGCTGCATTCGCGCTCGCCCAGATGCATCACATGGCCGTGCTTGTCTCCCAGCACTTGAAATTCAATGTGCCGCGGCCGCTCGATGAATTTTTCAAGATACACATCCGGCACGCCGAACGCCTGTTGCGCCTCATTGCGGGCCGTGTTGAATGCCGAAGGCAGATCGTCCACACTCCTGACCACTCGCATCCCCCGGCCGCCGCCTCCCGCCGAAGCCTTCACAATGACTGGATATTTGATGCGCGCAGCTTCGGCCAGCGCCGCCGCTTCATCCGCAACGATTCCCTGCGAACCGGGAACCACCGCCACGCCCGCGGCGGCCATTTCGCGCCGGGCCTGGTCTTTTTCGCCCATCATGCGCAACATATCCGGAGACGGTCCGATAAATGTAATGCGCGAAGCCTCGCACACCTCGGCGAAATTCGCATTCTCGGAAAGAAACCCGTAGCCGGGATGAATCGCATCGACGTTGGTGATTTCCGCCGCGCTGATCACTTGCGGAATGTTCAAGTAACTTTCGCTCGATCGCGCCGGCCCGATGCACACAGCCTCATCGGCGAAACGGACGTGCAGCGCGTTGCGATCCGCCTCCGAGTAAACAGCGACCGTCGAGACGCCCAGTTCCTTGCACGCATCGATAATGCGCAGGGCGATCTCACCACGATTGGCAATGAGGATTTTTCCAAACATTTCAGGCCGGTGAAAACAAAAACATGCCGCCTATTTCTTTTTTCCCGTGGGACGCAGCGCAAAAAGCGGTTCGCCGTACTCCACCGGCTGGCCGTTCTCGACCAACACTCGCGCCACTTCCCCGCTGATATCCGCTTCAATTTCGTTCATCAATTTCATCGCTTCGATGATGCAAACCGTCTGCCCGGCTTCCACAACGTCTCCCACCTTAACAAACGGCCCCGCATCGGGACTCGCTCCCGCGTAGAACGTGCCGACAATGGGTGACTTGATGATGTGTTGCTCTTCGGCGGGCACTGCGGCAACCGGAACATTGATAGGCGAGGCCGGAGAGGCCGCAGCCGCTGGCGGCGCCTGAGCCAGTGGCGGAGCAACCGGAGCAAGCGACGCTGCCGGAAGCGCCATATTCACAGGCGCGCTCTGCTGAGTGACAGCCTTCTTCAGGCGAATCCGCAGATCGCCATGGGCGTATTCGAACTCTTCCAGCCCATGGTCGGTCATAAACGACAGCAATCGTTCCAACTGCCCTAGATCCACTCCGGGCACGGAAATATCGGACGATGGCTGCGGTTTTTTGGGTCCCTTCATAATGTGTTTATAGTTCGAGGAATTCCCGGGGAGGGGTCGTCAAAATCTCGGCGCCATGACGCGTGACCAGGGCTTCATCCTCAATCCGGATTCCCCCTACTCCTTCCACATAAACGCCTGGTTCCACGGTCACCACGTTTCCTGCCTCCAATACCCTTTTTTGATCCCGGGCGATTCGGGGATCCTCATGAATTTCCAAGCCGACGCCGTGACCCGTGCTATGAACGAAGTACCGGCCCAACCCCTTGCCTTGCAGGACATTCCTGGCTGCCGCATCCACTTCGCCGGCGGTAATTCCGGGCTTGATCGCGTCCTTTGCTGCTCCCTGAGCTTCCAGGACAGCCGCGTACCACTGACGAACCCGCTCCGGCGCGCGACCCACATACACAGTGCGCGTCAGATCGCTGCAGTAGTGGCGGAGTATAGCACCCAGGTCCAGGACGACCAACTCGTTTTTCCCGATTCGACGCGCCGTCGGACGCGCGTGAGGCAGCGCCGAACGTGGCCCCGCAGCCACAATCGCTTCGAATGATTCCCCGGACGCCCCTTTGCGACGCATCCGGTACACAATCTCGGCGGCGATGTCGAGTTCGGCGACGCCAGGCCGCACCAGCCGAATTGTTTCGTTCATGACCTCGGAACCCAGGCGAGCCGCTTCTCGCATCCGGTCAACCTCGAACGCGTCCTTGACATCGCGGAGCTGCTCGACGATCCGATCGATACCCACCCAGGTGACATTCTTCCCGGCCGACTTCTTAATTGCCTTCCAGGATGCCAGCGAAAGCCGTGCAGGCGACACGGCAACACGAGTGCGTCCCTTCTTTCGCAGCTGCTCACCGACCATTTCCAGCAACGAACCGCGATGAATTTTTAACCGAAAGCCACGCGCCTCTTCCTTGGCCTGGATCGTGAATCTTCCATCGGTGAACAACGTTGCAGAGGAGGAGTCAACCAGCAGCGCACCTGAATCGCCGGAAAATCCGCTCAGGTAATAAATATTGGGAAGATGCGTTTCGAGCAAGGCGTTGACACCCTGCGCACCCAGAGCCTGGCGCAGCCGTTTTAATCTGGCGATCGCGAGTGTCTGCATAAAAAGAAGGGAGGAGATTTTGGTCTCCTCCCGGATCGGTTCATATTGTATGTGTGAGGCGTGTCTCTCCACAAGTAGCGTCGATGCCCCGTTGTTCCTCCTGCATCAACTATGGAAAGGGCAGGTACGTCCAAAGATCGTCCAGATAACCTGGAGGATTGCCCGTCTGGAAGTCGTAACCCTCGCCGCCGAAGACATATACGTAGCCTCTCGAGTCCGGCTGCCAGATTGCGGCTCCTCTGCGCGCTCCAGCCTGATCCTTCACGTAGGGAAGGCCAGCCGCCACTGTCGCATCGAACTGTGTGGACTGGTTCACGCCGAATTGACCTTTCCACCAGATCCATTGACCCGTGCTGTGCTGGTATTCCCAAATGTCATCGAGGAATCCCGTCGGGTCCGTGCTGACCGAGCCATATCCCCACCCGCCGAAGAACCAGAGATTCTTGGAGGCATCGGTCCATCCAGCCGAACCCCACCTCGATCCCGGGAAATTCGCCGCTGCAGCGACAGTCGATGAGCCATACACACCCGTTTGATTTGCAATGTTGCTGCCCGATACCCAGGTCCACTGTCCACCGGTGAATTCCCAGAGGTCGTTGAGGATTGCGCCCTGCGGTTGACCTGTCCCGGCGGAGTCGAAACCGAATCCACCGAACAGCCAAACGTTGCCGGAAACATCGACCCAGAGGGTGCCGTTCTGCCGGCCACCGGGTTGATTGGCCGCTGCGCCAGTTCCCTTAGTACCATAAACGCCGTTCGGGCTGGCCGTATTGGGACCGGCTACCCAGGTCCACTGCCCGCTCGCGATGTTGTATTTCCACAGATCGCCAAGGATTCCGGTATTACCGGAGGCATCGTAGCCTTGGCCGCCGAACATCCAAACGTTACCGCCAACCGGGTCAGTAAAGCTTGCCGCAGCCCAGCGTCCGCCTGGGAGGTTGGCGCCGGAGGGCGTGCCCTTTGTGCCGTAAACGCCTGCCTGGTTCCCAACCGTCGATCCCCCACGCCAAGTCCATGTACCAGTGAATGTGCCCGCATTTGCCGGGCTTCCTATCGGCACAGGACTGGGAGCGGCGCCCGGGGTCCATTCCCAAATGTCGTTGAGAAGGGCTTCTCCGCCGGAGCCATTGACTCCTTGTCCACCGAACATCCAAAGATTGCCTGAGGCGTCAGTCCATGTCGTAGCACCCCATCGTGCTCCCGGGGCTGAAGCTGCTCCCCCATAAATTCCGGGTGCGTCTACTACTTCCATCGGTCCCGGATTCGCTTCGTAATTCCCTCCGGTATCCACGAATATGGGAAGATTCGCCGGAACCCAAGTCCCGTTGTAAACCCAGAGATCGTTCAGGAACCCTGGCAGTTGCTTCCCGTAGGGAGACGGATACGGATAACCCTTCCCGCCGAAGAGCCACCTTCTACCCTGGGCATCGGTCCAGGTGGCTGCAAAATCCCGGCCACCCGGAAAACCAACGTTGGCCGGCGGGAGGACACCGACCGGGTAAAGCGGTGTCGTGATCGTAGCGTAATTGTTGGACGCTTCCGTCGCGGTAATATAGTAGGAGATGAAATCCCAATCGTTATGCTGGCAATCGACAACAATATCCGAGACGTCAGCCAGAGCAATACCGGTATAAAAGAAGATGTTGCAGGGGATGCCGGGCTGGCTGGTCGGCGGAGCGAAAACATCCGTATTATAAATGCCGCCGTAGGTAACCTTTGTCGGGAAGGCGAAGGTTGTATCTCCGGTTACATAAAGATTATCGCCCGCGTTATCAATCATTTCCAGAGTGTCCCCCGGACCTGTGATTAGGCCAACGACGGACCCGCCAATGGTAAAGGTCGGCTGCGAACAGGTGATTTGCACGTTCGTGACATTCCCTGCCACGGTTCCCGTTCCATTCGCCACGAAGCAATTCTGCGTCGGGTTGGAGGGCTGCGTCAGGACCGTGACGGCATACGTTGTGCCGGAAGTGATCGCTGTACCAAAGGTGAACGCGACGTTCCCCGTGCCGCTCACGCTAAAATTGCCACCGCCATTATTTTGCAGCACCATTCCTGAGCCAATCAGGCCGGAAATCGTCCCGCTGAGTTGGAGGCCGCTGTTACAGTTGATCTGTACGGTGGTCACGTTGGCCGATGCGGTACCTGTGCCGTTGGCTACTGTGCACGTCTGGACGGGAGCGCTGGGTTGGGTCTTGATCGTCACGGAAAATGGCCCGGTCACGGCTGTCTTGAATGTGAACGTTCCGTTTCCGGTAATGGTCAGATCATCTGCGAGATTATCCTCGAGAACCATGCCGGTTCCCACTACCCCGGAAACCATTCCGCCGATCATGAAGGGCCCCGCAGCGGTATTCCCCGTCGTGGCGGAGCCTGTCCCTGTCGTGGTGCCGGCGGCGCCCGTCGTTCCGCCGGTGATGCGGCAACCCCCGAGCAGAACGGAAGCCATGAGTAGCGTACAAAGAAAGTAAGATTTCGGCATGGGCTTCATAAAATCTGTTCCTCGTTTCTAGTATTAATAATACCTTTTATTAAAACACATTAATGTCAGTCCTCCGCCCCATCCGTTCCACATCTGAATTTCAGCGTTCGGGAACTATCCCGGCAAAATACGGGGTGTTACGAAGAACAACAATTCCTGCGTTGAAACGTTAATCGTGGTGTGCTTGAACAAGTTACCCATCAGGGGCACGCTGCCGAGCAGCGGAACCTGATCGACGTTTGTCGTTTGATTGGTAACCACAACACCGCCGACGACCACTGTGCCGCCGTCATTGATCAGCACCTTGGTTTGTGTCGATTGCGTGCTCAGAGCGGGAGTGCCCTGAATACGAGCGACACCATTGTCGATTTGCGTGTTCTCTATTGTTACGTCAAGAAATACCGTGCCCTCGGCAGTGATCTGGGGGGTCACTTCCAGCTTCAGCACGGCATCCACATATTGAACGGAAACTGTATTGTTGATGCTGGTTTGAATGGGAATCTGGGTTCCTTGTTTCACAGTCAGTTTTTCGTTGTTTTGTGTAACGCCCTTCGGCTCGGAAAGCACCTTACCCACGCCGCGGCTTTCCATCAGGCTCAGAACAAAGTCGATGGCATAGTTGTGCCCCTGGTTTGCAATGGTGAATCCGCTCGTCGGCGCTGTCGCTCCCAAATTGGAAACAAGCGGAATTTGACCGCCGGTCGAAAACGGCGCTGCGATCGAGTGAATGACCGGGCTGATATTGGTCGCGCTGCCCACCAACCCTCCGATGGCTGTGTTGCCGGAGGAGCCGGTGGGAGTGGAGAACCCGAATTGTGTGCCGACTTCCCGCGCAAACGACCGGGTAGCCTGAACCACGCGGGCGTCGATTTCCACCTGCTGCGATTTTCGATCCAGCTGCCGCAATAGATCGTCCACCTTCGGAATCGAGGAAGGAATATCCCGGATGATCAGCGTGTTGGACCGTGTGTCGGCGATCACATCGCCTCGGGCCGTCAGGAAACGCTTCAGCGTGTTTGTCATCGTCGTTGCCTGTGCATAGCTGAGAACACGCGTGACGGTGACAGGTTCGATGGCGTCGGTTTGGGCCTTAATAAGTTCCCGGCGCGCGTCGGCCTCACTCTTCAGCGTCGCCTGTGTGGCGATCCGGAGCACATTGCCATCGATTTCCTTGGTCAGGCCGTTGTTGCGCAGCACGATGTCCAGGCCCTGATCCCACGGCACTTCGTCCAGAACCAGAGTGACCGTTCCATGCACTGCGGGATCGAGCACAACGTTCAAACCACTGATTTCATGAATCAGCCGGAAGAAATCCTTGAGGTCTACATCCTTCAAATTCACCGAGATCGGCTCACCCGTATATTTTTTATCCGGAGAAACAGTGGCTGCCTGTTGAGGCATCACCGCCGCATTCTGGGGCTGGGGCGCGGGCGGAACATTTGCCGGGCTCGCGAAGCCAATTTCTTTTCCGGTCAGCCAGGCGGGCAACGGCATCTGCGGAACATTGACGGACGCAACCTCTTGTTGCCTGCTCCTTGAATTCCGACGGGACGCAGCCGTCGTCACCTGCGGTTCGGCCGTATCGAATGAATCGAATGAAATGACGACGCTTGAACCCTCGGTTTTCGATGTGAACGACGCCGATTCCGACAGGTCGATCACCACACGCGACTGTCCTGACGCGGACTGCCCCAGGCGAACTTCCTGCACCGGAGCATATTCACCCGTCACCTGGTTGCGCCGCGTAGCAAGTTTCGTATTGGAAAAATCCAGGACCAGGCGCGGCGGTGAGTCCAAACGCGATGTCTGGAAACGCAGGTTCCCTGTCCCGCTGATGCGCACCGTGGTTTGCTCCCCTTCGCGTGACACATCGACCGCCGAGATCGACGCCATTCGCCCATCCGCCGTGGCGCTGATTTCCTGAGCGGTTTGTGCGCTCCCCGGCCGAGCCACCATCGTAGCCCCCGCCAGCATTAGGCAACCGAACCCGAAAGCCGGCCATTTGCTCTTCATTGCGATTCTCCTGGACTTGGGTAAAGTCGCTTGGTCACCTGATGTTCAAGGGTTTTTCCAAAAGCGTCTTTGCCTAATTCATGAAATGAGACGGAGTCGAGCGTAATTTTATCGACCGAGCCGTCATACAATTTGTCGCCTTCCCGAAGGAAATAAACACGCATCTGCGGATTGGAAACGATGGCGATCATGCCTCCGGTGTTGTGCACGATCCCGTCAATCCTTAACGATGCAACCACTAAGCCGGCCTTTCCCGGCGGCAGATTTTCAGGAGTTCCCGTGGCGGCCCTGGCTCGATTCAAAAGCGTGTCAAACGGATCGCGCCGTGACGTGGAAATTTTTTCCTCGGCCGGTTTTTCAGCAGGGGACTTCGCGGCCGCGGTGGACTTCGCGGAAGCTCCCTTCCCGGCTTTTGCCGGGGCGGGAGATTTCCTGGGCTGCGGGGCGTTCGCCGGAAGCGTGGTTTGCGCCGGGCTGCCGCCCTTCATCAATTGATCGCGCACGGCATTCGGCGAAACGTTCGGATGTTCCTGGGCGAATGCGCTGGCCGCCAGGACCGCCGGGAGTGCCGCCATCAACAGTGTTCGCGAATACTTTGCGAGTCGCATATTCAGTCGGCTCAATTCCGCCTATTTTCGGGCGGGTTGATTCTTGGCAGCCGGGGTTGTTGCAGTATCCCCGGGCTTGCTGAAAAATGTAGTAATCAGGCATGTGCCCTGGACCGTCGTGCCGGGACGTACCGGAAATTTCGTTCCTTTTGTAGCGTCGAGCCCGGAGAATGTCAGGTCACCCACATTAATGATTCGGGAAAGACGGCTCAGCCTCGAAAAGAAATCCTCGATGCTGAAATAAGGCCCGTCCACCGAGATTTGGAACGGCAGTTCGTAGTGATAGTCCTTCGGCACCACCGGTTGGGCGACAAGGCTGCGAATCTGCACGCCGGATGCGGATGCCGACCCTTGCAGCAGGCGCATGAACTCATCCAGCTCCTTTTCTTCCGGAACGATGGTTTTTAGCGTATCCAGCTGCTTTTCCATGGCCGCCATTTCGATTTTAAATTCCGCATTGCGCCGCTCGTACACTTGTAATTCCGCCACCTGCCGGTTCAGGTCTGCATCCCTCTGGTGATTCTGGTCCAGCGTTGTCCGCAACGCAGCCACGGGAGAAAGGGGCAGGTATTCACCTGCTCCAATCAGGATCAGAGCCAGCGCGAAGAAGACCAGCGCCTGCAGGTACCACGGATATTCGCGGAACGAAATCGCCATCGCTCCCCCTAAGTCTTTCCCGGCTTGGTAGCCGACGGCGGATTCGCGCCAGGCGCGCTGGCTGCGGATGGGGCGGTGGCGCCGGCGGGCGCGCCCTGAGGCGGCAAACCGAATACGGCCGTCAAGGTGAAACTAAATATCTCCACGGCCCTGTTGGTGTCGTCCTGGTGCGATTCCTTGATTTCCACCTGCTGGAAATAGCCGGAACGTTTTAATTGCGTGATGTAGTTGGCGACCGCATTGATCGATCCCGCGGAACCTACAATGGTCAGCGCGTCGCCTTTCAGATCCACCGAAGTGAGCCAAAGCGTATCGGTGCGGCTCACCGTGTTGGCAATCGCTTCCAGAAGTTCCTGGCCGCCGGTGCGGTTGCGCTGAAGTTGTTCGATCACGCCAATTCTCTGTTGCAGCACCGCTTTTTGTTTCTCGAAATTTTCCACCTGCTGCTTGAGCTGTTCCAGGCGCGCCTTCTCGCCCATCTGTTTTTGGACGTGCGCCAGAACCTGCGTATTTTCGCGGTCCATCAACAGGTAATGTCCGTAGAGAATGCCGATGCTGACGACCAGCGCGATCGCGAGCAAGACATATTGAAGTGTTGCCTCGATCGGCACAGCCGTTCGCGTGGCCTTGGGCCGCGCTCTCCCCAGCAGGTTAATGCGGATCATGGTTCGTCGAAGCTCCTGAGCGCCAGACCTACGGCGATGGCCAGGCGCGGCGCAAGTTCGCGAATCTGTTCTTCATTGTGCCGCCCGGGATTGATTACAATCTTGCGAAACGGGTACATTTCCTCGACCGGAACCGCAAATTCTTCCCGCAAAATGTCCATTAAACCCGGGACGCGGGCGCTGCCGCCGGCCACGACAATTTTCTGAATACTCTCGCCCGTCGCGGTGGCGCGAAAAAAATCGAATGTCTTCTGAATTTCCAGAACCAGAATGTCGGTCACCGATCGCAAAATCGTGGCGCGGTGTTCCTCGGCCACTCCCGCAATGTTCTCGCCTTTCTTCAAACGCTCCGCGTCTTCAAAGCTCAGGTCCAATTCCTTCTGCAGCGCGTCGGTAAATTGATTGCCTCCCACGGAAACGTCGCGCGTAAACAGCGGAATTCCGCCCCGGACGATATTGATATTCATGACGCTGGCGCCGATATTGAGCAACGCGACGGTTTGTCCCGGGTCGGGATCGTAATTCACTTCAAAACAGTTCTGCAGAGCGAAGGCGTCGATATCCACTACGGTTGAATTTTTTCCCGCCTGCGCCAGCACGTTCGTGTGATTCAGAATCTTGTCCTTCTTCACGGCAACCAGCAGCACATCCATCTGCGAGTCCACGGACTCGAGCAGCTGATGATCCAAATTCACGTCGGCGATGTCGAAGGGAATGTGCTGGCTGGCCTCGGATTGAATGCGGTCGTAAACTTCCTCCTCCGTCATCGAGGGCAGTGTGACGCGCTTGACGATCACCGAGTGGCCGGAAACTGCGGTCGCCACGTTCTTGGTTTTTACTTTTTGTGTATCGAAGATGTTGCCAATGGCCTGAGCCACCAAAGGCGCGTCCATGATCGCGCCGTCCACGACCGTGTCCTGAGCCAGGGGTTCCAGGCCAAAACTCACCAGTTCGTACCCCTGTTTGGTATTTTTCAGCTCAACGGCCTTAATGGAACTTGACCCGATATCCAGACCCACCAGAGACTTTTGTTTTGCGCCACCAAACATAGGTTGCAACCCCTCAGCAATCCCTGCCGCCCGCCCGCACGATCGAACTTTCCCCTTATTCGCCTGTCTTCGCCGGCATGATCTGCCAACAAACCATGGAACATAAGCTGATTTCACGCCCGACAGTTGCACAACCCCATGGAACTTGAAGCGGCGTTCGCTCCACTCCGTTCAGGAGCGTGCGCCGCGTACAGCGAATTTGGCATCCGGCACTCGGGGTGTCAAGCAAACGGATTCGCAAGTTGTTCTGAAGAATACCGGTTAAGCGGCTGAACAAGCGGACAGGAAACGGCCAGAAAACACTATTTGTAGAGTTTAGTGAATACTAGGACCACTATTACTGGTATAGGCTTTCGGGACACTTTCCTGGGGACTTTCTGCTATCGTTTGAGATTCAGCGTGTTCCAAATTGCGTCGATGCGCTTTTTTGTCGCTTCATCCATCACGATTTCATCCGGCCACGCGCCCCGAAAACCTTCACTCTCCCATTTGCGCGTCGCGTCGATCCCCATCTTCGACCCGTAATCCTGAATGCGGGAGGCGTGGTCCAGCGTGTCCGCCGGCCCCATCGCGAATTCGATATCCCTTTGCGGGTCAATCGCACACAGGGATTTCCATACCACTTCGCTAAAGTTCTGCACGTTGACGTCGTGGTCCACCACGACCACGACCTTCGTGAACATCGCCTGCCCCAGAGACCAAATCGCATGCATGACCTTCCGCGCGTGTCCAGGGTATGACTTGCGAATGGCAACGATCATCAGGTTGTGAAATACCCCCTCAGCCGGCATCGCCACGTCCACAATTTCGGGGTGCTGCATCTTCATGACGGGTAAAAACACGCGCTCGACCGCATGCCCCATGAAATAATCTTCCTGCGGCGGCGGCCCTACGATCGTGGTCAGATAAATCGGATCGCGCCGCTGGGTGATGCACGTTACATGGAAAACGGGAAATTCACCCGCGAGAGAATAAAAACCGGTGTGATCCCCAAACGGTCCTTCCGTCCGCATCTCCTTCAAATCCACGTAGCCCTCGAGAACAATTTCGGAGTTGGCCGGAACTTCCAGTGGGTTTGTTTCACAGCGGACCATCTCGACCGGTTCGCGCCGCAAAAATCCCGCGAACATCATTTCGTCCAGATCCGGGGGGATCGGCAGAATCCCCGAAAGGCAAGTCATCGGGTCTGATCCTATGGCCACGGCAACATCGATGCGTCCATCGGGATTCGCATCCCGAGCGCGCCGAAAATGTTCGGCGCCGTGCTTCTGAGTCTGCCAGTGCATCCCGGTGGTGCGTTCGTCATATACCTGCATGCGATAAACGCCGACGTTGCGCTTCCCTGTCTCTGGATTGCCCGTAATCACCAGCGGCCAGGTGATGAACCGCCCGGCATCCTGCGGCCAGCACTGCAGAATCGGAAAATCAAAGAGCGAAAAGTTTTCGCGGCGGATGACTTCCTTGCACGGCCCGGATTTCACCGATTTCGGAAAGAAGGAACCGAGCTCGGCGAGCTTCGGCAGCATCTTGAGCTTGTCAAGCAATCCCTGCGGCGATTGCATGTCGAGAAATCCGCGGATGCGCGCGCCCACTTCCTCGACGTCCTCTACTTCGAGCGCCAGATTCATACGCCGTTCGCTGCCCAGCATATTGATCAGCACCGGCACACGCGAACCTTTAGGATGCTCAAATAAAAGTGCCGGCCCCCCGGCGCTCGTCACCCGATCGGTAATTTCCGTGATCTCCAGAACCGGATCCACTTCAGCGCCGATGCGCTGCAACTCACCCGCCTTTTCCAGCTTCGCAATGAACTCGCGCAAATCTCGATACGCCAAACCACCCTCCAGAGGTAACGCGACACTCTAGCATGAAATGACGGTCATTGAATTCTTGCAAGACCCTGACAGGTTTGGTAGCGTAAGGCCTAGAGCGGGCGTCGTACAATGGCAGTATAGAAGCTTCCCAAGCTTCGGACGTGGGTTCGATTCCCATCGCCCGCTCCAGAATTGAAAAGACTTACGCGGCCGCCTCATTTTCCATATTTTCCAATAACCCGGTTTTCTTGCCAAA
>Ga0265316_10001982_pt1 | contig 21556 bp, 17 predicted proteins | sample 4522metaG_FD_202092 | JGI IMG/M metagenome (GOLD analysis project Ga0265316, IMG submission 202092) | Rhizosphere microbial communities from Carex aquatilis grown in University of Washington, Seatle, WA, United States - 4-5-22 metaG | ecosystem: Host-associated > Plants > Roots > Rhizosphere >... | reverse complement strand
TGCATCAAGCCATTTTTTCCCAGTCGGGTACCCCCCGCCCCCTCTTCCCCTCAGATTCGAACGGGTGATCTCCTCTATCAGCGCGGCGGGATCTTCCGTGTCGAGCACTTTCGCAAGTGACTCGAAGCCGTCGAAGGCGATGTACTCATCCATGCTTTCCGGATCCACCACGCCGCTGTTCCGCAGGGCAAGCCGCGTTTGCCTGCTGAAGAAGGCCACGTCGCCATACAGGGCGAAAAATCGCTCCGCGATGCCGCGGTCACGCACAATGAGACGTTCGACGGGCTTTCCACCGCCGATATGGCTTGTGACGATCTCCTCTATCTCTTCTGCGGAAGCGACGCGGTACATGATCCTGTCCGGTCTCAGGAAGAGATAGTCGTACCTGCCAATCTCTTCCTGGCCACAGAGGCCGAAACAGTTCGCCTCCGTCACTTTCACCTGGTGCCCGGTGAACCCCCGCCCCATGAGCGCTCTGCGCAGGAGATCGGGGATCGACCCCTCCCCATGGCCGCGGCCGCAACGGCCTCCGCTGCAGTGGAGAAACTCGAACCAGGGAACCTCCGGGGACTTGTCCACGTTATCGAGGATGTTTTCGAATACGGGCTTCCCCCCGAGGATGTGGGACGTGAATATCTTGTGAACGATTGCGCTGTTTACCTTCTCGTATTTGACCGGCATCTGACCAGGAATGAGCACACCCACAATGGGCTCGCGGCTGCAGCGACCGGTGCAGCCGGTGTGCCTGAGCTTGATATCACTCCTGCCGGCAGCCGCGATATGCTTCTGAAATTCTTCAAAAACATCGAGCGCACCCGCAGCGTTCTCGCACGTGGCGGAGCCGACCTGGATTCTCACTCCGACCGAATCCTCCCCCGCACGGACCGAACGCCTGGCTTCCTCCGCGAGCCGAGAGTAATTATTCATGACGAGGGCTGGCATTCGGGGCCTCCTGAAAAAAGGCGACAGGATCTGTCACGCGGCGCTGTGCCGGGGCTCGATTGCAGAGGATCCCGGGTTCTCTTTCGATATGTTCTTTCTTAGCACTCTCGGGAACGGCAGTCAAGGAAAATCGAGTTGAAGCGGCGGTTCTCACGTACATTTTATGAGAGGTGGGCTCCCGTCATGAAATCGCCCCTTGCTTTCCTGGCGCCGTGGGGCTCCTCTCGGATGCTGGTATCCGCGCAGCGCTATCCCGCGTTGTACGGGGCGTTCATGTGCCCCTCATTCATTGCTGACGGCGGGAAGGTCATCTATTTCACCATGTCGCAGTTCGGGCCGTACAATGTGTTCCTGATGCGCGCAACCCTGGACCGGGCCGTGCGCTGATCCCCGCCGAAGTCCAGACGGTAAGCGAGGAGATATTCGGCACGCAGCTTCCGTTTCACGGAGGCACTGAACGAATGGCATGAGCTATCATGGGACCACAGCCTCTGCACGGAGAAAGTTACGCACCTACTGGGGGCCGGGGCAGTGTCAACGATTCCTTCTGTTCAAGGTTTCCGCTCTTTTCCAAGGGCGGTATCAGGGTGACGCGAGCGTTCAAACAGGAAGAATGCGGCGGGCACGACAAAGAACGTCAGTACGGTGGAAGAGACGATCCCGCCGAGCATGACCACGCCCAGCTTCTGGCCGAACTCCGCCCCCTGGCCTCTGCCCAGAAACAGAGGGAAGCTGATCACCAGTACCGTCAGGGTCGTCATGATGATGGGGCGGAAGCGAAGGCGCGCCGCCTCGATCAGCGCGCTGATGAACGGCATAGTGTCCAACCGCTCAATGACGAAATCCAGGTAGAGGATAGCGTTCTTTGCCGAAAGGCCGATCAGCATCAGCATGCCCAGGAGACCGAAGATATCAAGACCTCCTCCCATCGCCCAGACCAGCCAGAATGCTCCCGCAAGCGCGAGCGGGACGGGCATGAGCAGGTACGCGGGGTAACGCCATGAGTTGAACTGGGCGCCCATGACCAGGTAGGCGAGGAAGAGCGCGAGGAGAAAAGCAATCGGAGCCTGGTTGGCGAGCTGGCTTGCGAGGTCTGCGGGGCCGAAATGCTTCTCGGCCCCGAAGCTCACGTTCTTCCCCAGGATGCCTTGGCTGGTCATCTCCGATGTGATCATGTCCTGGAAGGTCAGGGCCGTGGGGCCGCCGGGTTTGAGGTTGATGTCCAAGGTGGTCGAGTATCGTCGATTGGTGCGATCCAGCCTCAGCGGCGCCTGGCTCAGATTGAACTCCCCGAGCTGACCCGCCTGCATCGTGGCCCGCAATGTTGATGAGTACACGGGCAGACTGCGAAGCGACTGCCCGGCAAGGGACGTCGGCTCGATCTGCACGACGATTGGGTAGCTGAGCCCGCCGGTCTGGACCGTGGATGCCTCGACGCCGGACGTGTAAGTCTGCAGAGCATTGGCGATCTGGTCCGGGCTGATTCCCGTTCCGCTGAGCCTGCTCGGATCGGGGATGTAGTCCTCTTCAACCGTGGAATCGGAAAGATCGGAGCTGACATCCGCGACAAGCGGGTGGTCCTGGAAATACGCGAGCATTCTCTGGTTGGTGTCAGAAAGCACGTTGAAGTCGGAGGTTGCCAGTGTGAAAGAAACAGTGGATCCCTGCCCGCGGAATCCGCCGCCCGCACTCACCGACAGGTGCGGCGACGGAAGGTCCTTCAGCAGGGCGAGAAGCCGCGTGCGGTAGCTCGCCGCCAGCAGAAAGACACTCTTCCGCTGTCCCAGGGGGACCAGCTGCACGGTCAGGCTGGCGACGCTCGGATTGTTGCCGAAGGAGCCTGCCGTCGAGCCGACCGTCGTCTGCACCGTCGTGACCTCGGGCTGCTCGATCAGCCAAGCTTCCAGCCTCCCCGCCCCATCGTTGGTCACGCTCGTTGGAGTGCCGGGCGGGAGCCGCATGTTGACCTGGAGGGTCCCGGCGTCGCTCTGGGGAACGAAGTTGAAAGGGATCTTCGGCCAGATGAAGAAAAGAGTGCCAAGGAAGAAGACGCCCGCTCCCGCGAGGACCCAGGCGCCCCGCTTGAGAACACCGCCCAGTCCATTGGCATACCGGTCGCGGACCCATTCCAGGCCCGCTTCCACGATGCCGTGAGCGCTCATCGTCAAGGCCTGTAGAAAGCTCAGCGAAATCCTTCCGATGTAGGAGACCAGGAAAAGCGCAAGTGGAAGTCCGGCCACGGCGAACAGCCACCAGTACAGGTGGAGAACGGCCAGCACGGCGGCGGTGCCCAGCCCCACGAGAATTCCGAGCGGCTTCCTTAAAGCTGCAAAACCCCATCGGAAGCTCTGGCCGACCAGACCGAAGCTCTTCAGGAAGTCCGTCCAACCGGCTGTTGTGACCGAGGGGCTGTACGCAAGGCGCACGGTGAGGAAGAGCACGGCCTCCAGCAAGGAGAAGAAGACCGCCGCCGCAAGGCCGAGGGAGAACTGCATGATATAGCGGCCGACAAAGCCACCTAGGAAGCTCACCGGCAGGAGCACCGCCAGCAGGGAAAGGGATGCAGCGACCACGGCGCTGAAGACCTCGCTGGCGCCCTTCAGCACCGAGTCCTTGTGGGAGTAGCCCATGGCCCTGTAGCGCTCCACGTTCTCCGCCACGACGATCGAATCGTCCACCACAACACCGATTGCCACGATGAGGGCGAGCAGGGAAACGAGGTTGAAGTTGAAGCCTGCCAGGTTGTACAGCACCGGCGCGGCAGACAGGGCTATAGGGATGGCCAGGATGACCGAAATCGCCGTATCGAGCTTCCCGAGAAACAGGAGGCAGATGAGGGCGACGACAATCGCGGTCAGCATCAGTTCGCGGTACGTCGAATTGACCGAGGCCTTGATGGGACCCGTCGTGTCGTTGCTCTCTACAACAGAATAGCCCTGGGGCAGGGGCGTACCCTTCAGGAGATCGCGAATGCCCTGGACGACCGCAACCGCGTTGCTGTCCGTAGTCTTCTGTACTGACACGAGCACCACGGGCTGGCCGTTCACCCGGGCATAGGTGGTGGTCACGGGTGCCTGCCTCACCCAGGCAAGCTGGCCCACGCGGATGCCGCGGGCAGGGTCAACGAGGATGGAAGCAATGTGGCCTACGTCTTCGGGCTGGTTTCTCGTTGAAAAAGTGATGGACTGGGTCCTGCTGCTGACGGTCCCGATTGTCTGGTTGATCGCCGAGCCCGCGATGGCCGCCGTCACCTGTTGAGGATCTATGCCAAAATACTGGAGCTGGTTGGCGTGAAGGAGCACCTGGTACTGTCGGGAGGGTGCTCCGTCGAGCTGGATGTTCGCCACGCCTTCCACGCGCTCCAGCAGGGGAGTGAGGTCGTTCACAACGTAGTTGCCCACTTCCTCCAGGCTCGGCCCGGTGGCGTACATCCCAAACTGGAAGATCGGAAGTGCGCTCGGGTCATAGGTCTGAACGGAGGGCGCGGTCACGCCGGCGGGAAGGCTGCGTGTGACCGCCGAAACCAGCGACGCCACCTGGTTGGCGTCCGCGTTGGGGTCGGTTGAAGGATCGAAATAGATCTGGACACGGCTTGCGCCCAGCACGCTCGTGGAGTTTAGGATTGTGATATTGCTGATGGACGAGACGGCGTTCTCGATGACCTGCGAGATCTGCTCTTCTACCACCGCGGGGGAAGCGCCCGGAAATGCCGTGTTGACGACGACCACGGGAATGCTCACCGAGGGCAAGAGGTCCACTCCGAGATGGAGCGCGGAGACAATGCCGAAGACGACCACGGCAACGAAGAAGCCGATGGCCATCACATAACGGGTGACCGAGAAACTTACCGCTGGATTGATCCTGTCGAATACCTTTGCCTCTAGTTCTCGCAGGGTGCTCATGTTCAACTAGAAGCTACGGGCTAAGGGCACCAAATTGCAATCGGTCACGACTCGACCACGGCCACGAAGACCTTTTCTTCGTGCCCTCGCGCTCACCTTCAGCCGCGAGCGGCACGGTAACCCGAATTGCCCGCCCCTGTTGGTTGGCCAGGACATCGGTCTCGTTGAAGTACCCGGCGTCGGCCACCATGTCACTTTTCTCTTCAATCCCCAGCGCTTTCTTGACTTCGGTCTCCTGCTCCACCATGGCTCCCAGGAGTCTCTTGTCAGTCTGCTGGTTGCACACATCCGCAACCACGATCAACATATTCTTCCCCTCCACGATACTTTGCGCGTTGTACCCCGGCTGCACCATCCCCTTGTCTTTCTGCAGACGACTGGCCTGGTCGCTGCCCGAGTATGCATTCGCTTGGGGGTGTTTCTCCAAAAACTCCTTCGCCGCGTTCACCTTCTGCTGTTTGCGCGAACTCTTTTTGCGATTTGGAGTTACGTTTGCCCCAGGGATGACTCGAACATCTGACCTGCGGTTCAGGAAACCGGACTATCTGCGGGTCGTCGCGTAGCGGATTTAGCGCAGGCGGAATGCAGCTTTGTGTTTCTTCCTGTAGCGCTTCAAAGCGTGACAGAGCGGGGCCGTCACTTACAATTCCAGTCACACTTTGTTGTTCTCTCACGGCCGCGGTGTTCGCTTGATCATTTGAACCAGTGACTTCTGCCGTGTGAAAGCAGGAGCCACAGGGAACGAGCATGATGCTTTACTATAAGGATTTCACCCAGGCGATAGTGCGGGCGATATCCTCGCTCTTGAACGCAAGGGAACCCATGACTATCACCTGAGCTCCTGCCGCACGAATGATAGGAACGGTATGCGTGCGTATCCCTCCGTCAACCTCAATCCTTACGTCTACCTCGTGGTTGGCCAAGAGTTCGTGAGCCTTTCTAATACGTTGGACAACAACTGGGGAGAGGTCCTTACCTTTTACGCCCATCGGAGTACCCATTAGCACTATGATATCTATATACTCAAGACTGGAGGCGAGGGACTCCAACTGCACGTCCAACCCAAGTGCCAACCCAGCAGCGAGCCCACGGTGTGCAATCCTCTCTATGGCCGCCGGAGCGCGCGAGCCGTTCTCGCAGTGAACTGTAATCATGTCCGCACCTGCGTCAGCAAAATCGTCGATCAGCGATAGGGGGTTGTCCGCCATGATATGTATATGGAAGGGCCGCTTCGTAAGCGGCCGCAGAGCTGCGACCATTTCGGGGAAAAACAGAAGGCTGGGGACGAAATGGGCGTCGGAAACATCGATGTGGAAGAGATCCACGTAGGCATCCACCCGCTCGATTTCCGCGCCTAGCTTCGTGAGATCCGCGGACCAAAGTGACGCTTCGGCTAGAAGCCGATCGCTCGGGAAACGACTCCAGAAACTCACCCTCGTCCTCCTTCGAATGAGGCAGTGCGTGGGGCATGCCATGAAAATCCACGAAATTACGACTGTGACTAGCGTACCTATGTCGCATCAGCGATCGGAAAGGAATTGACGCTTGGCGCATCCAATTGTCTCGATGTTTTGAAAATATACATCTAAAAAAAGTAATTGACATCTGCAATGCAGCTGTGAGATTATGCGAAGACAGAAGGATGTAATTACAAGTTGACAAGACTGGGGACCTGAATCTTTTCGCCTCAGTATCATGAGCAGAGGGAGGAAGGAAATGAGACCCGTTAAATTTGCATCCGGGCTGCACGTGTTTGGGAGTACTGCAGATCGCTATGTTCTCAGTGGTTACAAGCCGCAGGTACCACTATCCGAAATGATAAAAGCAGCAGCAAAGGTGCCAGGCCTGAAGGGGGTCGAGCTGGTCGAGACGTGGCATGTCAACAGCCAGAACGTCGACAAAGTCCTGTCAGAGCTAGGCGCATCCGGCCTGCAGCTTACCCTGCTTATGCCGGATCTCTGGGCTTCTGGCAAGTGGGGGATGGGCAGCCTTGCGGCGGGAAATGAGAAGACACGCAGGGAAGCTATTGAAACAATCGAACGGACGATGGACGTTGCCGCACGCACGGGTTGCAATTTGATCAATGTGTGGTTGGGACAGGACGGTTACGACTATCCGTTGCAGGCCGACTATCTGAAGGCGTGGGACTGGATCGTTGAAGCCTTGAGAGAATGCGCTGATCACAATCCGAAAGTGACAATTGGGATGGAATACAAGATCAAAGAACCGCGAACGCATTGCTTTATCGGAACGATTGGCAAGACCCTTCTCCTGATGGACAAAGTTAATCGTAAGAACCTTGGCGTCATCCTGGATATCGGACATGCCCTCGAGGGGTACGAAAACATGGCAGAGTCCGCTGCGCTGTGCAAGTACTTTGGCGATAGGCTTATCCATCTCCATCTCAACGATAATTGGCGGTCTTGGGACGATGACATGATGGTCGGTTCCATCCATACAATCGAACTTCTGGAACTTCTGTACTGGCTGGAAAAGATCGACTTCCACGGGTGGTACTCGCTGGATATCTTTCCCTATCGAGACGATTCCATTGCGGTAGCCTCCGAAAGCCTGAACTGGATAACGGATCTGCGCAGAGTCATCGACCATATCGGACTGGATAAGATTGGCAAGGTTATCGCGAGTGGCGACGCTGCCCAGGCATCACGGTTGGTGAGGGAGGGTATGTTCTCTGTCCCTCATGCATGAGAAATGACCTGCGGACGAGTGGTGGAACCTGATTTGGGGGAGGAAACGAAGCTTGAGATTCGTGCGGACCTAAGCCGCAGTCTCTCGCAAGTCTCTGTGGATTATTCTCAGTGGCGGGTGGCAGCGCAGAAAGGAGGAAGGGCAAGACAAGAGGGTCGCGCTGAAGCATTGCGTAAGTGTGGGCCGGCGTGGCAAGGATTCCAATCGCTCGGTCGACGACGGCTGCTTGGACAACCGCTGAAACCGGGTGCAACAAGAACGAGGAGGACGATCGATGGGTAGGATGGCAAAAACGATTTTTCTCGCAGGACTTGTGCTTTTGTTTTCTTGCGCAGTTGTGTTTGCGAATGGGACTGGTGAAGGGACAAAGAAAGCGGCGATCACTATTGGGTACTGCTCGCCGGAACTTGACGCCTTTCAGGCCGGAGTCATGTATAGCGTAATCAATTACTCCCAGCAGAAAGGCTGGGCGGTGATTCCAGAGGATGCCAACACGGATCCGCACCTGCAGGCGAACCAGGTGGAATACTTGATTTCTTTGGGAGTGAAGGCCATCGTTGCAGTGCCGTGCGATAGTCAGGCATTCTGCGCTTCGGTCGCCAAGGCTCGTGCAGCGAACATCCCCATATATACGATCGACCGCGCTCCAGTCGGGTGCAAGGTCAACATGATCGTTCAGGCAGACAATGCAGGTGCCGGCACCCAATGCGGGACTGAAATCGTGAAGTTTCTTACTCAAAAGAATGGGAGCCCGAAGGGCACCGTGCTTGAGTTGCAGGGAGAGATGGCTCAGAATGTTGGTCAACTCCGACACCAGGGCTTCATCGATGTCATGAATAAGTATCCAGATATCAAAGTCGTCTCCAAGCCTACTCATTGGGACTCTAACCAGTTCTATCAGAACGCTTTGGATGTCGTCGGCTCTCAGTCCATTGACGCGATTTACATGCACTCGGACACCGTCGGCGGCACCCCCGTTGTGCAGGCACTGACACAGCTCGGCAAGCTGGTTCCTGCCGGTCAGCCCGGTCACATATACTGTGCGGCGATCGACGGGTCGGCAAATGGCCTTGATCTCATTCGAAAGGGTTATCTCGATCAGACTTCCAGCCAGCCGAACCCGGACTTCGGAATTCTGGTCGACTATATCGAGAAGGAATTTAAAGGCCAAAAGATCGAGCTTGGACCGGTGGTGAAAGAGGGAGCTTTGTGGTCTCCTGCAAAGATCGTCGCTTCTGACGTCGGCCCGATGCTTATGTTGTCTACTACGGACGTTACCAAGGCCAATGTCGATAGCAAAGGGTTGTGGGGAAACCATTAGAAGCCTCTGAACAAGGAAATCGGCAAGGAGTCTGAGACGGGCTGCGAAGGCACATCGCGGCCCGTCCTTCGCCGTTGAGAGAATTGAGGTCAGGCCCCTTGGGCATCACGCAGGTATGAGGAGCACCGGGTAGCTATGGACAGAGATCGCACAAGCACGTTTCTCTTCGCAATCGTGGACAACCTCATTTGGGTCATCGTGATAGTCGCCTTCCTCTTTTTCTCCTTGGTGTCCGATCGGTTTTTCACTCTTTTTAATCTCTTGAATATTCTACCGCGGGTGGCTGCGCTTGGTCTTCTGGTCATCGGCCAGTCCTTCACCATGACAACCGCTCACTTCGACCTCTCTTCCGAATCGACGCTCGGCCTCACCGCAATGGTGGGTGCGCTGCTTGTTGCCGTCGCGAGTTACGGTGGTTTTGGGATAATGATGCCGCCTGGCTTCGCTATCGCCCTGATGATCCTGTTGGGGTTGGCGGTCGGCAGCTTGAATGGCTTCATGATTACGAAACTGAGGATGAACAATCTCGTGGCGACTATCGCCATGCTAATCCTCCTTCGCGGGGTTGTGTGGATCCTGTCTCCCGGAAAGAGCGTGAGCTTCCTTGGGCCCGTGTTTGATTGGATCGGTGGCGGAGTCCTTTTCACGATTTGGGCTGGCGGTAAGCCTACCGGTGTGCCGGTAAGCTTCTTCTTCGTACTGGTAGCCTTTGCCCTCGCACACCTCGTGACCCGTTATACCCGATTCGGACGGCACATGTACGCAATCGGCTCTAACCGTGAGGCTGCGGAGGCGGCGGGTATCCGGACCCAGCGAGTCATCTTCGCAGTATATGTGATTAGCGGCGCTTGCTCAGCGATAGCGGGCCTGCTCGCAGCCGGCAGAGGAGATGCCGTGGAAGGCGGGCTCGGCCAGGGTTGGATTTTCCAGGTGCAGGCCGCAGCCATCATAGGAGGGATTAGCCTGTACGGCGGTAGGGGGAACCTGCTGGGGGCGCTTGGCGGTGTCCTCTTCTGGGGTATCCTCGAGTCTGGTTTGAGCATCATGCGGGTCAGTCCATACGCTATCAACGTATTCCGAGGCGTGCTTCTGCTCGTGGCCATGATGCTCGATGCTTTTAAGACGCAGTACCTCCGCACGCTTGCGACGCGCAGGTTGTCCGCACGATCGACAATCGGAATGGCGGATTTGAACAACCTGAAATAGCTGAGAAGAAGAGAGAATTCCTATGGAAACCATGGTGCCAGCAACAGTCGTATCACTACGCGGCGTGAGCAAGTCTTTTCCGGGCGTCAATGCCCTGTCAGATGTTGACCTCGACGTCCATCAGGGAGAGGTGCACGGTCTCGTAGGAAAAAACGGGGCCGGCAAGTCCACACTCGTTCGTGTGCTTATGGGATTGCACGAGCCCGACAGCGGCTCCCTCGAGATTAATGGCCATCGTTTCTCCCGCATCACCGCCAATGAAGCTCTGGCCGCGGGAGTCGCGTACGTCCCCCAGCACGTCAGCATGATGGACAGCTTGTCGGTGGCCGAGAATATTCTCGCGGGAGAAATGCCGGTCGGCGGCTTGGGATTGGTCGACTGGGAGCAGGTGTATGCCCAGGCCGCGGACCGACTCGGAAAGCTCGGCCTGGACTTAGACGTTCGAAAGAACGTTGAGGGGATCAGCGTTGCCGAGCAGACCATGCTTGCAATCGCCCAAGCGCTCTTCCGCCGGGCCAAACTTATCATCTTGGATGAGCCGACCGCTTCACTTCCGCGAATAGACATCGACCGTCTGTTCATTCTGATCCGTTCGCTGAAGAGCCAGGGAGTTGCAATTGTATTCATTTCGCACCATTTGGAAGAGGTCTTCGAGATTTGCGACCGGGTGACAGTGCTTCGCGACGGCCGGCAGATCGGAACATGGCCCCTCTCGGAACTGGACCTTGCAAGGCTGACCAAGGTGATTGTTGGAGAGAACATCCATGAGTACGTGAGAGCAGTCAGGGAAAGAGCATCGGACATGGCCATGCAGATCAGTGGATTGACACTGGGGGGCTTTTACGAGGACGTCTCAATCGATATTGCCAAAGGCGAGATTGTCAGCGTGTGTGGGCTGCAGGGCTCGGGAGCTGAAGCGTTGGGCGAGCGGCTCTTTGGACTGGAGCGGAGGGGGATTGGAGCGGTCCGCGTAGGTGGCAAGGAGTACACTGCAAGAAATCCCAAGGAGGCCTTTGCCCAGGGAGTCGCTCTGCTCCCGCAGGATCGGTATCGCTTCGGGATTGTTGGTCTGCGGCCAATCCGGGAGAACATCACATACTCTATTCTGGACCAGCTTACGGGATTTCTTTCTCTCCTTAAATCGGTCAAGGAGCGTCAGTTGGTGAAAGATTTCATCGAGAAGCTAGGCATCGTCACTCCAAGCCAGAATCAGAGCGTGAGACTATTGAGCGGCGGTAACCAGCAAAAAGTTGTCTTTGCCAAACTTGCCTGTACAAGACCACGCGTGCTTATCCTCCACGATCCCACCCAGGGCATCGACGTGCGTGCCAAGCTGGACATCTACAGGGTGATTGACGACCTCAGTGCCCAGGGCATCGCGATTCTTATCATCTCGACTGAGGTGCGCGAGCTTGTCGGGGTGTGCGACCGGATCCTCGTCATGTACGAGGGTCGTATCACCAAAGAGTTCAAGAGGGGGGACGCCGATACCACACCGAGCAACATTTTGCTGGCCATCGAGGGAGGCCATAATGCGGGACAGTAAGGTCGATTGGGCGAAGCTTATACTGGACCGGTTCCTCTGGGTGGTGATTGTGCTTATCGCCATCTTTTTTGCATGGCGAGCCCCCGGTTTTGTCACGGGAGTGAACTTCGTCAACCTCCTCCTTCATGCCAGCGTGCTAGGGCTTCTTGTCATCGGACAAAGCATCTGCCTGCTCAGCGGTAACTTCGACCTCTCCATTGAAGGCAACATTCAACTGGTTGCTGTACTCGCTGGGTGGATGATGGTCCCCGCGGTTGGGTTCGAGGGCGGGGGCGGCTGGGTGCTCTCACCCTTTATGGTCATTCCAATAGTGCTCGTGATCGGAGGCGTGATCGGAATGCTCAATGGCCTGATGATCACGCGGCTGGGGATGAACAACTTTATCGTCACTCTCGCAATGCAGCTAGTTCTCGGAGGGATTGCTTTCCTAATCAGTCGAGGGTTTGACATTAACCATATCCCTGCATCCTTCTCGTGGCTGGGCAGCCACGCCTTCGGTCACATCCCAGTCCAGATAATCTTTACTGCTGTGGCCTTCATCGGGTTCCAGCTTTTCCTTGGCGCTTCCCGTTTCGGCCGGCAGCTCTACGGGGTCGGTGGAAATCGGGAAGCGGCCCGTGCCTCGGGTATCGATCCGAAATCCGTGGTCACAAAGGCCTATATCCTGAATGGCGTTATCGTCGCCATAGCTGCGTGGATGCTTCTCGGTCGCGTCGGTCAGGCCAACACGAGGATCGGGGTCGGAATAACACTGGAAGCGGTGGCCGCCGCAGTGATCGGTGGGGTTGCGCTCAGCGGCGGCTACGGATCGGTGGGAGGAGCCTTCGGCGGGGTCCTCCTGCTCTCGGTGATCGATAATGGCCTGAACCTGATGAGCGTGAACGCCTTTTGGATTCAAGGTATCCGAGGCTTCATAATCCTGCTTGCTCTTTTCATCGAAGCTCAGAAGTTCCGTTACAAGCCTCGTGTTCATGTCGGCGGGCGGGTGCAAACTTTGTGAAACCGCAGGCGGGGTGACAATGCAATCTATCCCAGCGCGCGGCGCGAACCCTGCGATCAGCGGCCGCAACGGGGATACATCTATGTCTAAAAGGATAAAACTATGTCTATGAGAAGCGCTCTGTCGTTTGATTTGGCGAGTTCCCAAAAGCCTCCGATGATTACCGTCGACGAGGTGGAAGAAAAGCTCTCTCACTTACGCGCAGTGCTTGAGCGTCGTGGTTTCACTGGAATTCTCCTGAGCCGCGAAGGCCCAATCCGGTGGCTTACGGGGACTCGACATCAGATCATCGACATCGCCCCCGACGCGGAGAGCCCGGTCCAGGCCCTGGTGCGGCTGCTTCCTGGGGCCGTTGCGCTGACGTTCCTCACCGCGCGCACTGAGATGCCAAGGGTGCGCGATCAACTGCCGGAAATCTTCCGCGACGTCGCACGCGTGTCCATGGACTTTCAGGAGTCGCTTCCCGCAACGTCAAGCGGTGTGCTTCTTCCAGGCCGCCCCGGCTACGATGAGGCCCTCATGGAGATCATCCGTCCCCTCCTCGGCGGGCGAGAAGGAAACCAGCTGAGGAAGTTGGAGTGGCTGCATGCGATGACAACAGCGGTCCTCACGGAGACGGCCCTGCAGTTGAAAGTTGGAATGAATGGCGCAGAAGTCAGAGGCATGGTGTTCAGCGGTCTTGCATTCCGGGACGTGGAATCCAATCTGATTATGGTCGCCCTCACTGGGCAGGAAAAGCACTTCCATCCCATTTACAACTCTCGCTATCGGACTGAACGCGGCTCTTGGGTCAAGCTCGTCACCGGCACCCGCTATGCCGAACTCATTGTATCGGTTACCGCAATGGCGAAGATCGCTGCGTCCCCCACAAAAGAGGAGGCACGAGTATATGCGGCGCTGCAGCAGGGCAGCGTAGAATATGCCGACCTCTACCGGAATGGGATGAGCGAATCCGACATTTACACCAAGGTTGGTGAGCGGTTCATGAGAATTGAGAGTGAAACAGGAATAAAAGGCTTCCACCCTTCTGCCTATTTCCACCATATGGGTGGGCCGAGCAGCCCGCTTGGCAATCGTGACTACCTGTTGCAGGCTGGCGGGTCCCGACGGATGTTTCCCTGGATGCAGTTTGCAATCAACCCCTGTGACGTGCTCAAGTATACCAAGGTAGAGCTTCAGGGATTAGTCATGCCTGAAAACGCACCTCTCATGCTCGATGGGTCACGTCTCATACCAAAAGATCTTGGACTATTCACCGAGATCCGATCCGAAGGGGGCACGGTTGCCTCGGTGGCCAACGTGATCGAAGTGGCGGGTTAAGGAAGGTGCTGCTCCCCTCGATGGGCTGTTGCAAAGAGCCGGACCTGTTCAGGGCTTGCTTGATATCAGCCTTCACACCCGCTTACGAGTCAGGACCGAATGAAAGTTGCAACGCAAATTGATTGAGCGGGCGGTCACGATATTGTGCTATGGGAGGAACTAGATGAAAAGGAACTTGCTTCGTACTGGCATTCCCGTCTTTGTGATTGTCTGGGTGCTTGCAGGATGTGCAACCCAGGGCATCTACAAGACTCCGGAAGGGCTTGCGCATTTGGTCGCTTCAAAAAGTGAGCCTTATATACTCGTAGATGTGCGCACACCGCCTGAGTACACCAAAGGACATATTCCATCTGCGATCAATATACCTGTGACTACGCTCGAACAGAACCCTCCCACCGGTGACAAGAGTGCCCTGGTAATCGTGTACTGCCAGTCTGGCGGCCGATCAAAAATTGCCAAGACGACACTGCAGAGACTAGGTTTTAATCATGTGGTTGATTTTGGGAGCATCCAGAACTGGAAGGGAGAGCTCATCAAAGAGTCTTGAACTGACACCGGATGACTCTGGAAGTGATCTCGGTTCGTTCGAATCGAATTGACAGATTTTTGAGGGTATGATAGGCTGAATTTGGTTCTATGTAATTACATAGTTACATGATTATCCCATAAGGGTGAGGAGGTTCGCGCAGGCGTCATGACGGGTGTCACATCAATAGTGCTCAACTCCAGCAATGCAAGCAACCGCAGAAATATGGCCCATTGGAATGGTCGACGCGGTCATGGCTCTATCGGCGGCCTCCTGACGGCATGCTTCCTGCGCCGCGATTCTCTAAAGGCTTGAGGAAGTCCAAAAAGCAATGAGAGAAGAGCAGTTTGTGCAACTGGATAGGAATCGCGCTCTCCCGCTCTACTGTCAGGTGAGCGATTTCATAGAGGAGTTGGTCAAGAAAGGTGATATTACGCCAGGAGAGCGCATGCTTCCCGAGGAGGTACTTGCAAGAAGGTTCGGAGTCAGCCGCCCCACGATAAACAAGGCGATCACCATACTCCTTCGAAAATCGGTGCTCTCCAGGGAACGAGGCAAGGGCACTTTCGTGCATTCGGGGGAAGTCAGGCTTACCCTCATGCAGGAGTTGGCAAGTCTTCACGAGGCGTTGAAAGAGACCAACACACGATTCAGGACGGAAGTCCTGCAATTGGAGATACAAAAGGCAGATAGGCATGTGGCGGGCTGGCTCGCCCTGAGAAGTGGCACGCCCGTTTACTACCTGAAGCGCCTCCGGTACGTAGAGGAGGAACCCTTCCTCATTTCGGAATCTTATCTCCCTTGCAGCATGTTTCGGCTGTTCGAGGAGCAGGATTTCGCCGAGCACTCCCTCTACGCCGTACTGGAGCGCGAATACGGTATCCCGGTGATCAAGACCGAGCGGTTCGCCCGTGCGGTGAAGGCCTTGGACAAGGAAGCGCATTTATTCCGAATCGCCCTAGGGGAACCGCTTATTCAGTTGGAGGGAGTTGCGTTTTCGCGAAAAGATTTGAAGGTGGAGTACTTTAATACGAAGATCAGGGGAGACCGTGGCGTTCTCAGCACAACCCTCATGAGAAAGCGGAAGCACGAATAACCGGAGAAGAGAGGAAATGGGGATGGAAAGCCGCATTCTTGCAGTCTATGAAATAACGCCGCAGGTAGAATCACCCGAAAGGGCCTTCGATCTGCTGCTCCACGAGATGACAAGTGGAATCCAGTATTATTCCACCCGGGTTGGTGCGGTCATGGACCGTGTGCGCAACCACGTGCCGTATGTCGACCCGTCTGTGGAAGGAGAGATTGTTTCGATCAAAGAAGGGGAGGGCGGTGCTTTCACCGTGATCTTTTCGCTTCCCGCAGCTAACGTGGATTGGCAAGTCGGAGGCATAACGAATCTCTGGCCCGTGGTTGCCGGCGAGGTTTTCAACTTCTACTTCATCAAGAAGGCGCGCCTGCTGGATTTGAATCTGCCAGTTTCTTTCGCGGAGCGCTACAAGGGGCCTCGGCTCGGCCTGAAAGGAATACGGGAAAAGACCGGCGTGCATGGATCCCCGCTGTTTGGAGCCATCATCAAGCCTAATCTCGGCCTGGATCCCAAGCGGGCAGCCGAAGTTGCAGCGAGCCTTGCAGAGGCAGGATTCGATTTCGTGAAGGATGATGAGATTTGCGTGAATCCGGCGCTATGCCCGCTCCATGAAAGGGTCTCTCGCATTGCAGACGCGTTGGACGTTGTTGCAGGTCGTTCCGGCAGAAAGATGCTTTATATGGCCAACGTCACGAGCGATTTCGCCTCCCTCCATGAGGCTGCGTCGATTGCCATGGAACGCGGCGCAGGAGGATTGATGCTGGATCCCTTTTGCACTGGGTTGTCTGCCGTCGACTATCTGCGGCGCAACTTTCCTCTCCCCCTGTACTGCCATCGGGTTGGCTACGGCCTGTTCACCTCAGGTCCCTCCTTCAGCGTCAGCTACGAATTGTTCAGCAAGCTTCTACGGCTGCTCGGAGCAGACTTCTCTCACGTAGGCGGCATTTGGGGAGGGGGTGCGGACGCGGTGAGAAAGGTGACTCGGTACCTCGAGATCTTGCGGCTTCCGATTCCCGGATTTCCGGACTGCAAGGAGACCTGGCCCGTAGTCAGCGGCATCAGCATGGAAAACATGGAAGAGTATTACCGCTTTTACGGAGATGACACTCTCTTCCTGGAACACATCGACATCTATTCTGATACAGACGCTGCACGACGCAAGCTTGAAGGCCTGAAAAGTAAGCTAGTAGCCGCACGGGCAGGTGTCGACAGATGAAGAAAACAATGAAGGCTGCGGTGCTCCACGCACCAGCCGATGTGAGGTTTGAGGATGTGCCCATCCCTGTTGTCGGCCCAGGGGAAGTCCTCTTGCGAATTCGCGCCGCGGGCAATTGCGGCTCCGATTTGAAGCGGATAATGGTAGAAGGCACATGGGTTTTCCCGTGCATCCCCGGCCACGAATTCTCAGGCGAGGTTGCGGAACTGGGGGAAGGAGTGGACGGCTGGCGAATCGGGGACCGAGTAACGGCCGCTCCGATGCTGCCGTGTTTCCGATGCGAGTGGTGTTTGCAAGGACAGTACAATCTCTGCGACGACTACGACTATGTGGGGTCACGATCTGACGGCGCATTCGCCGAGTACATGAAAATACGGGCCTTCAACCTTGTGAAGCTGCCGGACACCTTGAGTGATGAAGCGGCGGCCATGACTGACCCGGCAGGCGTAGCCCTTCATGCCCTGCGGCGAGCCGGCGGCGTGACACCGGGTGATGTTGTAGCTGTCCTTGGCGCGGGACCGATTGGATTGTTTGCATGCCAGTGGGCCGCTTTGATGGGGGCGGCAAGAGTGATCGCCACGGACATCTTCGACGAGAAGCTGGAGGTCGCCCGCACTCTCGGTGTAGGGGTGTGCGTGAACTCCACCCGTGAGGATCCGGTGAAGCGCATTTTCGAGGAAACGGACGCCAAGGGGGCAGACCTGCTCATCGAGACTGCCGGCTCGGTGGAAACCCACAGGCAGGCGCTTCTGGCTGCTAGAAAGAGGGGAAGAATCGTTCATGTGGGAAGGGCCTACACAGATGTCCTGTTGGCCGATGAAGTATTCACCAGGATTTTTCGACGGGAACTGGCTGTATTCGGCGCGGTGAACACGAATTTTTCTCCGCATGATCATGAGTGGAAGACAACAGTGGAATACTTGTCGTCGGGTGCCATCAAGACCGGGCCGCTCGTGTCCCACCGGCTGCCGATGAGCGCCGTGGGCGAGACTTTCCGGAAGATGTTCATGAAAGAAATGGTTTACAACAAGATCATCTTCAAGCCCTAACGTCAGAGAGGTGAGCCATGAAGGCCGTGTACTTGAGGGGTGTGGAAGACATTGCGGTGACTGATGCGCCGGAACCCGTCATTCCAGGGCACGGTATGCTCGTGCGGGTAGAAACCTGCGCTGTGTGTGGGACCGATGTAAAAATGTATCGCAATGGTTACGCCGCCGCTAAGTTGCCCCTGATACCAGGTCATGAACTGGCGGGGAGAATCGAGATGATCAAAGGCAACTTCCACGGGTTTTCTGTGGGAATGAGGGTTGCCGTAGCTCCAAACATCCCGTGCGGGGTCTGTTCGTACTGCCGGGACGGGCTGCAGACGGCCTGCGATTCTCTGGTAACCATCGGTGTGCAACGCGATGGCGGTTTTGCGGAGCTTATGGCGCTCCCCGCCAGTGCCGTGGAGGCAGGGTGTGTCTTCCCGATTCCTGATGGAGTCCCGAGTGAGTCGGCGGCCCTTATCGACCCGGCCTCCTGCGCGGTGAACGCCTGTGAGATCTCCCGCGTGAAGCCCGGCGACACCGTTGCGGTCCTGGGTGCCGGCCCCGCGGGGTGTCTGTGCCTTGAGGTGAGCAGAGCCTTCGGCGCCACCACCACTATGCTCATTCAGCGTTCTCCGGATCGACTCGCAGGAGCGCGCTTCACGAATGCGGACATCTTTATCGACTCGTCCAGGGAGGATCCGCTGACGCGGGTGCGTGAGGTGACGAACGGCCGCGGGGCCGACGTCGTAGTCGTAGCCTGCGGCGTTGCTGAAGCACAGGAGCAAGCAATGCAAATGGTAGCAAAGAGAGGCAGCGTGAACCTCTTCGGAGGGCTCCCAAAATCCAGCCCAACCATCCGCCTTGATTCCAACCTCGTGCATTATAAGGAGTTTTCTGTTGCAGGCACCCATGGGGGATCCAACCGGCATTGCGGCATTGCACTTCACATGATCGCCGACGGCAGGATAAAGGCACGGGAGTATGTGAGCCGGAGGTTTGCCCTTTCCGAATTTGTTTCGGCTTTAGCAGCTGCGGAGGGAAAAGCAGGGCTAAAGGTTTTCGTCAATCCCTGATCAATCGTCGGATGAGAGTGATTCTGGTCAGACACGGAGAGACTGAGCTGAATGCCCGGGGCATTTACAGGGGCAAATCGGAAGTGTCGCTGAGCGCCCGGGGAAGAACCCAGTCGAGGGCGGTCGGTCGCGCTTTGCGAGGGATAATTCTAGATGGAATCTACACGAGTCCGCTTGAGCGGTGCCAGCAGACCGCTCGGATCATTGCCGCCGGCCGTTGGAGAACGAACGTCGCACGCGCCGATGAGTTCATCGACATGGACTTTGGCCGCTGGGAAGGAATGACTGTTTTACAGGTCAAGAAGAAGTTCCCTAAGGATTTCGAGATGTGGGTGAACCAGCCTCGAAAAGCTCGAATACGTGGTGGTGAGACGCTGGACCGGGTGAGGAAAAGGGCCCTTGCGGGGCTTGATCGACTGTACAAAGTTCACACTGATGGCACGATAGCGATTGTCTCCCATGGCGTGGTAAACAAGCTCATTCTATGCTCTGTACTGGGACTCACATCAGCAGGGTTTTGGCGCGTGAAGCAGGACACTGGCGCGATAAACGTTTTCGAATTCACTCCGTGGCGCGCAAAGCTGTTGTTGATGAACGACAGATGCCACCTCGGGCGGATTCGTGATGTCGTGGAAAGCATTGCGGAATCGAGCACGTTGGCAGGCGCGTCCACAGACGACGAAAGGCGGTACAAGAAGTGGCAGAAATAGCCTTGGGGATCAACACCTGCTTTGCGATTGGCCGTTACCCGGAGCCAGAGGAATGGCTGCGGGTAGTAAAGGAGGAACTGGGGCTTTCTCATGTCCAGTTCTCGTTCGACCTGCTAGACCCAGTGATAGTTGACTGGGATGTTGTGCAAAGGAAGTGCGTCCGCATCGCCGAGCTGGCCGCGGCAAACGGAGTGCGAATCGACACCGCCATAACGGGAGAAGTTCCGCATAAATCTAATGCCCTGCTGGATCCGGACCCGGCCGTCCGTGCATGTTACCTCCGCTGGTACGAAAATCTGGTGCGGGCGTCGTCTATCCTGGGAGCCGAAGGTTCGGGGGTGTACTTGGGCACCTTGAGCGTGAGGGACCACAAGGATGTTCGCCGCAGGGAGTATTTGATTTCCGTGCTCATGGAGGAAATCGCTCACCTGACGGAGATCGCCCGCCAGGAGGGTCAGAGATTCTTTATGTGGGAGCCCATGTCGATACCAAGGGAAATCCCTTGCACCATCGAGGAAACCCGAGAGCTTCTTCGCCGCGCGAACGAGGGATCTGCGGTCCCCGTCGTCCTGTGCTTGGATGTAGGCCACGGGTGGATCCATTCTCCCGACCCGCGCGACAGCGATCCGTACGCCTGGTTGTCAGAGTTCGGGCATCTCTCTCCCGCAATTCACATGCAGCAGACTGACGGCAAAGGGAGCCGTCACTGGCCATTCACAGCGGAATATAACGAGAAAGGGGTTATCGTGCCCCAGAAAGTCTTTGCAGCACTTCAAAATGCGCACGCGGGGCGTTGCATCATCGTCTTTGAGTATTTCTTCTCTGCACACGCTATTAACGAAGAAGGAGCAATGGACGCGATGAAGCAGAGCGTGGCGTACTGGCAGAAGGCTCTCTGATGCACCCCTCGGTGATGCACGCAATAGTCGAGAGAGGCGGCGTATGAGCTTGATGGGAATTGATGTCGGCACTTCGGGGTGCAAGGCAGTCGCCTTCGACCTGCAGGGCCGAATCTTAGCCTCAGCCTACCGGGATTACCCGCTCGTGCAGCTCCGCGAAGACTGGGTGGAGTTGGAGCCAGAGGGAATCTGGAAAGCGGTGCTGGAAGTGCTTCGAGAAGCTGGTTCCCGGCTCTCCGCGGATCCGGTGACCGGCATCGGTGTTTCCTCCCAAGGCGAGACGGTGACCGCTGTTGATGAGAAGGGGAATAGCCTCTGCAACTTCATTGTCACCTTTGACAATCGCACGATCGAACAGGCCAGTTTCTGGGAAAAGAGGCTTGGCCGCGAGGCAATATATCGTATCACGGGAATGCCTCTGCACCCGATGTACTCGATAAACAAGATCCTGTGGATCAAAGAAAACCGCCCCGATGTATTCAAAAATGCCAGCAGATTTCCGCTTGTTGAGGATTTTGTCATCGCGCGATTGTGCGGAGAATACGCAATCGACTTCACGCTCGCGGCGCGAACCATGGCTTTCGATGTCAGAAAGCTATGTTGGTCAGCCGAGATTCTGGAGGCTGCGGGGGTGGACGAGCATCTCCTCTCACGGGTTGTGCCATCAGGGACCAAGGTCGGCGAGCTGCACCCCCTGTTACGGGCGGAACTTGGATTCGCTCAGACGGTTTCAATAGTAACCGGCGGGCACGATCAGCCATGCGGGGCTCTCGGTGCCGGCATAATCGGCAGCGGAACCGCGATGAATGCAACCGGCACTGTTGATGCAATTTGTCCGGTATTTGAAAATCCGGCGTTTTCCGCAAAAATGCTCCAGGACAACTACGCGGTTTACCCTTATACGATACCTGGACTGTATTGCACAATCGGATTCAACCTCACCGGTGGGCTCCTTCTGAAATGGTATCAGGACACGTTCTGTGGCATGGAAGTGCAGAAGGCGAAGGAGGCCTGCATCAGTGCATATGACATGATCCTGGCCGGGATGGCGAACACTCCGAAAGACCT
>Ga0265316_10001981_pt1 | contig 21557 bp, 15 predicted proteins | sample 4522metaG_FD_202092 | JGI IMG/M metagenome (GOLD analysis project Ga0265316, IMG submission 202092) | Rhizosphere microbial communities from Carex aquatilis grown in University of Washington, Seatle, WA, United States - 4-5-22 metaG | ecosystem: Host-associated > Plants > Roots > Rhizosphere >... | reverse complement strand
TTCCTGACCATCCATTCGGCCAGGATGGAACCGCCGCGGCTGACAATCCCGGTGATTCGCCGGGTGGTCAGCGGAATGTGCTGCACCAGCACGCCGGCATGGATCGTCATGTAATCCACGCCCTGCTCGGCCTGCTCTTCGATCACTTCGAGCATCACCTGCCGGCTGAGGTCTTCCACTCTCCGCACGCGCGAGAGCGCTTCGTAGATGGGCACCGTGCCGATGGGCACCGTCGACGCGCCAAGGATGGCCTTGCGGATGGCCGGAATGTCGCCGCCGGTGGAAAGGTCCATGACCGTGTCGGCGCCGTATTTCACGGAGTACTGCAGCTTCTCCAGTTCGTCGTCGATGTGAGACAGCACGGCGGAGTTGCCGATATTGGAGTTGATCTTGCAATTGGAGGCGACTCCGATCGCCATCGGCTCCAGGTTGGTGTGATGGACGTTGGCCGGGATGATCATCCGCCCGCGGGCTACTTCGGAACGCACGAGTTCCGAAGCGATGCGTTCCCGGTGTGCGACGTAGTGCATTTCCTCCGTGATGATGCCCTGCCGGGCATAATGCATCTGCGTGCGAATTCTGTCGTTCTGCCTTTTAGCTACCCACTCTGTGCGCATGATGGCTCCCCTGTGGCCGCGGACGGGCAGGACCGATCCCGTCCGCGCCGGACTACTGACTGGCCGGGGACATAGCGGGTGTTGCCGCATGTCCGGCCCCCTGCCTACTTCTTCTTTTTGGGCTTCTTTTCTTCCTTCTTCGGGCTTCTGTCTTTTGCCACGGTAATCCTCCCTTATGGTGTGATTATAACCGTATGTGAAGGCGGATTCGCCGCGGCACGACGAATTCCGGCGCGGCGCCGTCCGGGAGCGGCCGATGGGCGACAGTGGGAAGTGTCCCCATTGGCCCGCGGCCCACCAACGAGCGATGAAGACGCGGTCGGGGCCGCGGGTGTTCCCGCCAGTTGTTCGCCGCGTCTTCAGCGGTCGAACGCCGCGGGCCCCACGCTACTCGATGGTCGCCAGTATCTCCCCGGCCGACACGGTCGCGCCTTCTTTGACGCCGACCGTCAGGATGCGGCCGGCGCGCGCGGCCTTCATCTCGTTCTGCATCTTCATGGCTTCCACCACCAGCAGGCCCTGCCCCGCTTCCACCGTGTCGCCGGGCGACACCAGGACGCGCACCACTTTGCCGGGCATGGGAGCGGCCACGGTTTCGACACCGCCGCTGCCGCGGGCGCCGGCCTGACGGCTCCAACGGCGCGGATCGCGCACCGCGATCTCGAAGCGGAAGCCGTCAATCGCCACTACCAGACCGCCGGCGGTCTCTTCGACGCTTGCGTCGTAACTGCGGCCGTCCAGCAGCACGGAATACACGCCGGTCTCGGGCGCCTCGACGTGCGCGCTGCGCTCGGGCCCATCGCCGAGGCGGAAGCGGCAGTGGGGCGCGGGGGACAGGAGTTCGATCCGGTCTTCGGCGCCGTTGATCCGCAGGTCCAGTTTCATCGCAGCAGGCCGCTCCGTCCGGACTCCCGCCACGCGCTGGAGGAAACCGCCGGCCTGGCGTCCGCCGCGCTAGTGCGGGCGAGCGAGTGGACGGCCGCGGCCAGAGCGGCCACCGCCGCCAGATCCCGCGGCGGCCGCGGGGCACTGGTGCGGGCGAAGAATTCCTCGATGAACCCGGTGTGCAGGTTGCCGCGGCGGAATTCCGCGTCCTCCAGGATTTGCCGGAAGAAGCCGATATTAGTGCGGATTCCGCCGACGTCGTACTCGCCGAGCGCGCGAATCATGCGGGCGGTCGAGTCTTCCCGCGTGTCGGCCCAGACGGCCAGCTTGGCCAGCAGCGGATCGTATTCCATCGGGACCGTCCAACCGTCATAGACGCAGCCATCCAGGCGGACGCCGGGGCCGAGCGGGCGCCTCAGGCGGGTGAGTTTGCCGGGAAAGGGAAGGAAGTTGTTGTACGGGTCTTCGGCGTAGATGCGGCATTCGAGGGCCGATCCGCGCCAGGCCACTTGCTCCTGGGTGAAGGGCAGGCGTCCGCCGGCGGCGATTTCCACCTGCAGTTTCACCAGGTCGAGGCCAGTGACGAGTTCGGTGACCGGGTGCTCCACCTGGAGCCGTGTGTTCATTTCCAGGAAATAGAAGCGGCGGTCGCGATCCACCAGAAATTCCACCGTGCCGGCGTTGTAGTACCCGGCGGCGCGCGCCGCGCGAATGGCGGCCTCGCCCATGGTGCGGCGCATCTCGGGGTACTGCGCCACCAGAGGCGAGGGGCATTCCTCCATCACCTTCTGGTGCCGCCGCTGCAGGGAACACTCGCGCTCGCCCAGGTGCACCATGTTGCCATGGCGGTCGCCGAGGAGTTGGATCTCGATGTGGCGGGGTTGTAGGATCAGCCGCTCGACATAGATTTCCGGGCTGCGGAAGGCGCGGCCGGCCTCGCTTGCGGCATCGCGCAGCGCGGATTCCAGGTCCGCGGCCCGGTCCACGCGGCGCATGCCCTTGCCGCCGCCGCCGGCCACCGCCTTCAAAAGCACCGGGTAGCCGTTGGTATCGGCGAACGCGCGCGCCTCTTCGAGCGTGACGGCGTGGTCCGTGCCCGGAACCACGGGCGCGCCGGCGGCGATGGCGGTCTGGCGTGCGGCGGTTTTGGATCCCATCATGCGGATGGACTGGACGGACGGGCCGATGAACACCAGGCCCGCGTCCTCGCAGGCGGCGGCGAAATCGGCATTCTCGCTAAGGAAGCCATAGCCGGGATGGATGGCTTCGGCGCCATGTTTGCGCGCGGCGTCGAGCACGCGGTCGATCGAAAGATAGCTCTCCGCGGAGGGGGACGGGCCGATATGTTCGGCCTCGTCGGCCATGCGCACGTGCAGCGAAGTGCGGTCGGCGTCGGAATAGACTGCCACGGTGGAGATTCCCATCTCGCGCAGCGTGCGCATCACCCGCACCGCGATCTCACCGCGATTGGCAATCAGGACCTTGCGGAACATGCACAGAAATTGTAGCAGAGGGGAGAATTGCCGCAGGGAGCGGGGTGACAGGGTGACAGCCTGCGGGCTTGCCACAGGTCCGGCTTTCGTCGTAGTACTTGGCGTGGAGAGATGGATGTTACCCGGCGCTGGCCATGTGTTACCACAGAAGCAATGGCGGACATCTCCACTTCGCAGGTTTACCGGGAACTCCTGGAACGGCTGAAGAGCCAGATTCGGACGGCCCAGGTTCGGGCCGCCGTGTCGGTAAACCGGGAGCTCGTTTTGCTCTATTGGCAGATCGGAACGGCGATTCTGACCCGGCAGAAGGCGGAAGGATGGGGCGCGAAGGTCATTGACCAACTCGGCAAGGACCTGCACCGGGAGTTCCCTGCGATGCAGGGCTTCTCTCCCCGTAACCTCAAGTATATGAGGGCCTTCGCCGAGGCATGGCCGGAAGAAGCAATTGTGCAGCAGGCTGCTGCACAATTGCCCTGGTTCCACAATTGCGTCCTTTTGGACAAGCTGAAGGACCGGGAGGAGCGCATCTGGTACATCCAACAGGCGATCGAGCACGGTTGGAGCCGAAACGTCCTGGTAATCCAGATCGAGAGCGGCCTTTACCGGCGACAGGGCCGTGCCACCAGCAATTTTCAGGCGACCCTCCCGGCGCCGCAATCCGATCTCGCGCAGCAGCTCATCAAAGATCTCTACAACTTCGATTTCCTGACGCTCACCGAGGAGGCGCACGAGCGCGACCTTGAAGGCGGACTCCTCGGGCACCTGCGCCAGTTCCTGATCGAACTGGGCACCGGATTCGCCTTCGTCGGGAGCCAGGTTCCGCTGGAAGTTGGAGGGGAGGATTTCAAGCTCGATCTCCGACCTGCTCCGCCATCCCGACGACAAGCCGAGCATCGGACTCATCCTGTGCAAAACCAAGAACCGGATCATTGCCGAGTACGCTCTCCGGAATATCGCTACCCCGATGGGGGTCTCTGAATTCAAACATCTCGAAACGTTGCCCGAACGGCTCATGGGGACACTTCCGACCATCGAGGAGATCGAAGCCGAGCTCGCGCAGTAGCCCTCTTTTTGCCTGCACACCTCCGAACGGGGAAGCGTCATAATATAGGAGGGCACTATGTTCTACCGGAATCGACGCCGAGGCTTCTCGCTCATCGAATTGCTGATCGTCATCGCGATCATGCTGATCATCATCACGATTGCGCTGCCGAAGTTGAGCCGGGCGCGCATGTATGCCCAGGAGGTCGCCGCTACCGCGGCCATACGGACCATCCATACGGCCCAGACACAGTACTATTCGCAATTCAGCCGATACGCCACGTCGCTCGCGGAGTTGGGGCCGCCGGCTAGCGGGTCGGCCAATGCGTCCGCGGCCGATATGATCGGCAACGACTTGGCAAACGGCCTCAAACAGGGCTACAGGTTCACCGTGACAGGCACGCAGAGCGGGTACATCGTGTCGGCCGTTCCGGAAGTTTTCAACACCAGCGGCAGCCGGACGTTCTACTCCGACCAGACCATGACGGTCCACGAGCATTACGGCCCTGAGCCTGCCACGCCGCAAGATCCGGAAACGAAATAGGTTGCTCGATCCGCGCGGGCTGCCGGCGAATTCCACCGCGCATCGCCCGGTTCAGGCGGCATCGAGCGGCCGGAGCGCGCTCGGATCGTTGCGGAGTTTGCCGCGCCTCAGAACGCTTCGGCGGAGTGGATCCCTTCCGACTGCAGCGTCGTGGCCATCTTCTTCAAAGCGATTTTGTGGATCTGTGAGACACGGCTTTCATTCACGCCCATCACCTCGCCGATCTCTTTCATAGTCATCTCGTTGGTGTAGTAGAGGAAGACCACTCTCTGGTACCGTTTGGGCAGTTTTTCGATGGCGCGCGCCAGCGTCACCTGCAATTGCCGCTGGACGCACATATGATCGGGCTGGAACTCGGTGGTGGCGGGGAAATCCATGGCGCGATCGACATCCGGATCGGCGTGGGCCGTCGCCGACACGGTTCCCACGGTGCGCAATTCCATCTGCATGTGATGCCAGCGGTCCGGCGTGAGCCCCATCTCGTCGGCGATTTCGCCTTCCATGGGATTGCGGCCGAGTTTTGCCGAGAGCTCGTGAGTGACGGATTCCACCTGCTTCTGCCGTTTCCGCAAGTCGCGCGAAGCCCAATCCATCTGGCGCAGGCTGTCCAGGATGGCTCCCTTGATGCGGTGTTTGGCGTAGCTGTGGAAGGCCACGTTCTTGGCCGCGTCGTACTTGGTGACGGCATCGAAGAGTCCCAACACGCCGGCGTGGATCAGATCGTCCAGATCCACATGCACGGGGAGATTCTCATGTACGCGAATGGCGATCGCTTTCACTAAGGGAAGATGTTCGATCACAATCCGGTCGCGCACTTCCTGGGAGATTCTCGGTTTCCGTTGCATAGACACACTCTGCACCCTCATCGTCTTTCGTCCTTTTTCTGGATTTCTTTAGGCTCTCGGTCTGTTTACCGACGGCCTTAGGAGTGCAGCCTTAGTGCCATGAATCCAGGGTTGTAAAGTGTTTATTTTCAGCGAATTCAGCGGGATGCCTACGTTCCAGGCTGAAACGTGTTCCGGCCTGAAACAAGCCGGCTTCCAAAGTGGAACGGAACGGCGCGAGAGGGAAAACAACCGGGACGGTGGGGCGCGCGGCGGCGAGGCGCCACGCTCGGCTGCCTGGACCTCTATGGCCTGGCGCCGAAGCGCCGACGCCACCTCGGCCGCTACGTTCCACTTCCGCACCCCTCCCCGCCACGGCCGTTTTCCCGCTCGCGCCGGGATCGCGCGTTTTCGGAAGGAGTTCGCGCACGAGCCGGGCGAGCAGGAGTCGCGCAGCATCGCGCCGCAGGCCATCACTGGGGGGAGCCTTTACGTGCCGTAAGGCGCAAGGAACTTGCGATTTCGCGGTAGTGTCTGCTACTCTTGTGCGGCGCTCTCGATCCTCTCGATCCACCGGTTGAAGTGCGGACACTCCTGGCGCAGAGTTGCCAGCCCGATCTGCTTGAGGATGGTTGGTCCTGCCACGGTTTTCGAGTAGTCCGGCAAAAGCATCAGGATCCGCTTCGAGGGGGGCCAAGTCCGGCCGGTCATCGATGTGCTCCGGCGTTCGGAACTCGTTCCGGATCGCCACCAGTTGGTCGATCGCTCTCGTATCGCCTGGGAAAGCGATTTCGAATTGCCGCGGCTCGGAAAACAGCAGTGCCTCGAACTCATGGAGTTGGATGTAGGGGATGAACTGGCGATGCGCCAGGTCATGGTGCAACCGCTGTTCCAGGCACTCCACCTGCCTGAACGGGTCGCCACTCGCGACGCAGAGGGTGCACTGTTCGCGCCACTCGGTGAGTTCGTCGTCGTTGAGCCGGCGGAACATGGACTCTCTTCCAGTGCGGTCCACGACGACGATATCGTGCGGTTCGAGCCGGTCAATGAGTGACACCGATTGTGTAGCGACGATCACTTGCACATGGTGCGACGCGCTTTGTAGAAGGGCCGCTAGCACTTCAATAGCATAAGGGTGCAAGGCCAATTCCGGCTCGTCGAGAATCAGAACGTCGGGCAGGTCTTCCTCGGGCTGTTGCAGCAGCGCCACCAGAGCCATGGCCCGCAACATGCCGTCCGCGGCCTGAGAGACGCTGAAAACGCGGTCCGAACCCCGTTCCAGCCAGCGAAGGAGAAGACTACCGTATTCGGGCTGAAACTCGAAGTCGGCAAAGAACGGGAGAATCAGCCGGATGGTCTCGACTATCCGCCGGTAATACTTGGGCCTAATCTGTTGGAGGCGATAAAGAAAGGGAGCCAGGTTGCCTGCGTCTTCTTTCAGCCTGCCCCCGTCGTCGACAGACCATTTATTCCGTATCCGAGAGGTCGTCGAAGTGTCGATGAACTGGTGAACGATCATGCGGCGCAACGCGCCGCAGATGGCGCGAGCCGCCGCGCTACCGCCTTCCGCTTCTGACACCAGTCTTGGTTCGCGATGGGCCCCTCCGAGCGGCGTGGCAGGTCGATCCGCCCCAAGCCGGCTATAAGTGTACCGCTCATGCCCAAATGCAAGCGTGTCGCCATCCGTGTAGAAGAGTCGGAAAATGTACTCGAATGACTCGTCGCCACTCTGAAAACTCAGCGCGGCATCGATATCTTGAGTCTTGGACGGCCCATCGTGCAAGAGCGAGCTGGCGCCACCCTGTTCTGCAACAGAAAGCTGAAGGCCGCCCGGCGGAGTCAGTATCCGCGACAACATTCGAAAAAACGAAAGCAAATTGCTCTTACCGGCTCCGTTCGGACCAATCAGAACAGTAATACGACCCGGTTCGAAGTCCTTCAACTCGCGAATGGTTTTGAATCCACGAATCGTCAATCGTGTCAGAGAGGGTCGCATCGGCTCCTATATTCTAAACCCGCTACTCTTTGATCTCCACGATGGTCGCGCCCGCGCCGCCTTCCTGCTGCGGGGCCTGGTAGAACTTGGCCACGTGCGGGTGGTGGGCCAACAGCTCGGCAATCGTCTTCTTGAGGATCCCCATGCCGTGGCCGTGCACGATGCGGACCCGGCTGGCGGTGGCCATCACGGCGCGGTCCAGGAATTCGTCCACCGCGTCGCGCGCTTCCTCGGCGCGCTGGCCGATCACGTTGAGCTCCTGGTGCACCGGCGCCAGCTCCGGCGCGGGCTTGTAGCTCACGCCGCGAGGCAGTTTGCCGGCGGCCGGGCCGGCCTCGGGAAGCACCTCGATCACATCGTCCACCGAGACCTGCATCTTCATGAAACCGGCTTCCACCTCGATGCGGCCGTTGCCCAGCTTGCGCCGCACCAGGGCCGGGTCGCGCACGTCGCGCAGCCGCACCCGCACACCCTCTTCGATGCGCAGGGGCTGGATGCGGTCCTGCCGGGAATCGTCCTGCGTGGCCAGCACGGTGGTCTCGAAATCGTCGCGCAGCTCGCGTTTGGTCTTCGAGATGCGGCGCTGTGCCTCCTGCTCGGCCTTGCGCCGGTCGGTGCCCTGGGCGATCTTGCCGATGGCTTCCTGCGCCTGCTCCTCGAATCGCGCCAGCGCCTGGTCGTTGCGGCGTTCCAGCTCTTTGATCTTGGCCGTCTCGCGCTTCTCCCACTCGCGCGCCAGCTCCTTTTCGCGGCGCTCCAGGTCCGCCAGCTTGTCGCGCAGTTGCCGCTCCAGGGCCGCAGTCTCTTCAGTGCGGCGGTGCAGTTCGGCCAGGAAACGGGTGACATCGCGCTCGCGGTCGCTCATCGACCGGCGGGCGCGCAGCATGATGTCCTCCGGCATACCCAGCCGGGTGGCGATCTCCAGGCCGGCCGATTTTCCGGGCAGCCCCAGTTGCAGATGGAACGTCGGCTCGAAGGTCCGCTCGTCGAAGCCCATCGAGCCGTTCACCACGCCCTGGGTGGAAGCGCCGTAGATTTTGAGCGCCATCAAGTGGGTGGAAACCAGGGTGAAGGCGCCGGCTGCGCGGAAGTGCTCCACAATCGCCACTCCCAGCGCGCCGCCCTCTTCGGGGTCGGTGGCCGAGCCCAGCTCGTCCAGCAGCACCAGCGAATCGGGCGTCACGTCGAGCGCCATCTCGCGGATGTGCGAGACGTGGGCGGAGAACGTGCTGAGGTTTTCCTGGATGGACTGATAGTCGCCGATATCCGCCAGCACCTGCGAGAAAATCGGGAACTCGGCCTCGGCCGCGGGTACCGGCAGGCCGGACTGCGCCATCAGGCTGAGCAACCCCAGCGTCTTCAGGGCCACCGTCTTGCCGCCGGTGTTGGGTCCGCTGATCAGCAGCGTGCGACGCTCGCGGCTCAGTTCCAGACCGATGGGGACGGCGGCTTTGCGGCGGCGCTTCAGCACGTCTTCGAGCAGCGGATGGCGCGCGTCGCGCAACAGCAGCCGCTCGCCGAAGCGCGGAATGGAGCAATCGAACTCGGTGGCGAAGCGGCCCTTGGCGAAGATCAGCTCCAGCTCCGCCATGGTGATGAGGGTCTGGCGGATGGAATCGCCGTAGCCGCGCAGGCGGGCGGTGATTTCGAGCAGGATGCGATGCACCTCTTGCATCTCTTCCTCGGTGAGGCGCACCAGCTCGTTGTTGAGGTCGATGGATTCCAGCGGTTCGACGAACAGAGTGTGGCCGCTGGCGCTGGTCCCGTGGATCACGCCGTCGAGCTTGCGGCGCTGCCCGGCGATGATGGGCACCACGAAGCGCTCGTTGCGGATGGTGACGAATTCCTCCTGCAGCACGCCCTCCTCGCGGTGCGCGCGCAGGAAGCGTTCGAGCGATTCCTGGATGGCCCGCTTCTGGCGCTCGATGTCGCGCCGCAGGCGGGCCAGCGCCACGCTGGCGTGATCGGCGACGCTGCCGTCGGGCAGGATCTTGCCTTCCAGATCGCGCAACAGGGCGCGAAAATCGCCGATGGTTTGGGCGCGGCGGGCCAGGCGCGGGAAACGCTCGGCGGTCGCGGTGAGCAGCGACTTGGCGTCGGCGGCGCGGTCCAGCAGCGAGAAAACGGCGAAGATCTCCTTGGGCTCCAGGCAGGCGCCTTCGATGCGCAATTTGTGGACGGTCTCTTCGGTATCCGGCAGGCCGCCGAACTCCACGCGGATGGCCGCACCGCGCGCGGCCGGTTGCGGGCGAGCCGCCAGGCGCAGGTATTCGATGGCCTCGGCGGCCTCCGCCAAGTCTTCTTCCAGCCGGGCGCGATCGGCGTGCGGCTCGAGCTTCTCCAACTCGCGCCGGCCGGGCCCGCTGGAGATATAGCGGCCCACCACCTGCTTCAGGGTTTCGAATTCGAGAACTTCCGCGCTGGTTTTCAAAGGGAGACAGGCCTCACCTGTATTTTCGCCGTTCCCGAAAGCCCTTTTCAATCACCGTCAGCGTGCCTTCGGTGATTCTGAGCTTGGGCAGATCGCGGCGGCGCACCCAATCGACGGCGCAGACGTCGTCGCCGGCGCACAGCTCGCCGCCGGTGATGCGGCAGACATAATCGATCAACACGTAGTGGTACTCGGGCGCGCCGCTCGCGTCGCGCATGATGCGCTCGAAGATTTCCAGCACTCCGAGCGGGCGAATCTCCAGGCCCGTTTCCTCGCGCACCTCGCGGCGCACCGCGTCGTCGAGCGACTCGCCAATCTCCAGCAGCCCTCCGGGCAGTGACCACCAGCCTTTCAGCGGCTCTTTGCCGCGCTGCGCCATCAGGATGCGGTCGCGCTGGAAGATGAGCGCGCCAACACCCACCAGCGGGCGCTTGGGATAGCGGCGATCGTCGGCTTGTGGGTTAGGCGGCATGTCTTACACTCCGTTGGCTGCTGTGGCAAAGGCTGTCACGCCTCGCCAGCCCGCATTTCCAAAACTGCGCCAGCGGGTGTGGCACAGGCAAGCAGTCGCCGAAATCATCGGTAAGGCCCGAGGGGCAGGTTCTCCAGGTCCGCCAAGTCCTTCGCCCGCCCGCTGGCTGCCTTGTTCTCTCTCAGACGAGCCAGGCTGATTACCGGCACCACCATATCCTCGATCTGAATCTTCTCTCTTTCGGCGTAACACGATTCGAACTCAACTCCCGAAATAGAGGTGAGGATTTCGATCCGAATAGGTGGAACCCCCATGCGCACCACGTTATTGCGAGCAAGAAACAGATCGGGAGTCAGCCCGGCTGCGGCGAACCCGAACTCGTGAAGCGCGTGCTCGATTCTGCCGGCGTTCTCCGGACTGATGTTGACCCAAACATCGAGATCGTTCGTGGCCCTGATATGGCCGTAAATCCCGACCGCGTACCCGCCAATCAACAGGTATTCAACGTAGTTCGAGTTGAGCGACTTCAAGAACTCTTTGAAGTCCCCCGGCAGAACTGGTGTAGCCATAAAAGGTCCTTCGCAGAAGTTCGAGCGCGCGCAGCCGCTCTTCGACTGGCCGGGACAGCCAGTATCCAACGGCATCGTCCGGATCGGTCAAGCGCACGACAGAAAATTGCGTTCGGTCCAGCCGCAACTCCTCGGGCCCGTTCCCAGCCGCCATTCCCATAGCTACAGTTTACCGCCGCAACGCCGTTCATCGTGGCGAACTGGAAGGGCAAGTGAAGGTTCCTGGCCGGGATGTGTGCTCGCGTTGCCTACGCGGCCGCTGACCGCGGTTGGACCGCCTTCTCGATTGCTCGTTGCCGGGCTTGCCGGGTGGTGCGGAGGTCGTATTCGAGCTGGAGGCCGAGCCAGAATTCGGCCGAACTCCCAAGGTACCGCGCCAGGCGTAGGGCGGTATCGGCGGTGATTCCGCGGCGTCCGCGCACGATATCATTGAGGCGCGTTGCCGTGATGCCCAATGCTTTGGAGAGCCGGTTCACGCTCATGCCTAACGGTTCCAGGACGTCCTCGCGTATAGTTTCGCCGGGATGGGGAACTGGTATTGAATTAGCCATAACATTATGCTCTTAACATTCCTAATGGTAGCCGGTTATCTCCACGTCGTAGGCGTCTCCATCCTTCCACACGAAACAAATCCGGTACTGGTCGTTGATCCGGATGCTGTGCCGCCCTTTGTGGGCGCCTTTCAGGGCTTCCAAGCGGTTGCCGGGAATCGCTGCCAGATCTCGCAGCGATCTCGCCTGATTCAGATGGATGAGCTTGCGAAGCACGGTTTTTTCGATGGTCCCATACCGCTTCGAGGGTTGCTGCCGGAACACCCCTTCGGTCTCGGCATCTCGGAAGGACTCAATCACGAGACTATCGTATACCGGTATCCGATAAATTGCAAGGGGTGCGCAGTTTGTGCAGTTTGTGGCTGGTCTCTTCAGGCCCTGGGTTTGGTCGCAAGCTTCCCGGAAGCCACTTGTGGGAGCTAGCAGGCAGCGGCATTGGGACGGCTCGGACTACCCGGTTGTGCACGGGTGGGTAATCCGCTTGACACGGGTCCGTCCGCTTCCGGCAGCGGGACGAGGGCGTCCCGCGCGGTCCAGGGGGACCGCCCCACTGGTTGCCGCCCTGCTTCACGCCCTCACTGGTAGCGATACAACTTGACCCGCATGATACTATACGGGCTGCCGGCGTCGATGCGATGGAAGGCGCCGGGTAACAGCAGGGCCTGGTCCTTGTCGCTGGTGCGGTGGTCCACATAGCTGCGGCCTCTCACCCAGCGGCCATCCACAAAGCTGCCTTCTTCTATGATGCTGACTCCCACCAGCGAGGGCCCCGGCGTGCTGGGAGTCAACGTGGCGGCCATCTCTATGTCGTTGCTCGCGACGACATACATCTCGTCCGGCGCGGTCAGAATGAAGATCGCTCCGCCGCGCCGCACGTTGGGCGGGGGCGGCGGCGTGGAACCGCCGGGCCGGCGGTCGTGGCCGAAACCGACCGTCATGGTGTAGTCGCCTAACTTGACCTTTTCAACCTGGTCGCCCTGGTACAGCAGCACACCCGCCATGGTGTCCTTGCCCTGGTGCTCCACAATCATAGGCATTAGTTGCGAGAGTGCGCCATAGACCCGGCCCAACTCATTCTTGGGATCGTTGCGCAGCAGATTGAACTCCACCCCGTACACCGACAGGCCGACGGCGCCGCGGCCGATGGAGTAAAGCACATTGGGGGCGCCGCCCGGCCCGCCGCTGGCCTCGGCGATGAACAGCGGGTTTGCGGATCGGCTATATTTGTTGCACCACGACGCGAAATCCTTGGCGCTGTAAGCGTCGGGCGAGAGCATGTCGATGGCCGGCGCGCCGGCGTGCCAGATATCTAGCAGGTCGTCCATGGGGCCGCCGATGGCGAAACCGCCCGCCGCCGTGGCGGATTCCTTGCCGATGGCGTCCGCGATGGTGGACGACCGGTGCAGCGCCGAGTTCACGTACATGGGCAGCGGGTATTCGGCTTTGCCCGCCGCGGCCACCCGGCCGACATAGCGCGCGTAGTGCCAGCCTTCGAAGATTTCATCGGCCGCGGCGCCCTTGCCGAACACTTCCTCCCAAGTCCCGGAGGTTTTGAATCCGGCCGCTTCCCACACCCGGCGGAACTCGGGAATCAGCGTGTCTTTGTGTTGCTGCAAATAGTCCATCAGTTCCTTCGGCACCGGCGCGGCGAAAGCTTTGTCGGCCCCGGGAGAGCGGTCGCGGGAATCCCCCGCCATCCCCACTTCGTTTTCCACCTGGACCATGATGCTGGTATGCTGCCGGCCGTCCACTTCCTTGATGTGGCGCAGCAATGCGGCAAAGGCGCGCGCATCGGCGTCCCGCGTGGCATCGGCGTAGCCTTCGATGGCGGAGAAGATGGTCAGAGGCGCGCCGCTTCGGTTCCGGGCGCGCGGAAACCGTTGGAAGTCTTTTTGCACCCACGTGGGAGCGTAGATGGAGAGACCGTTCTTCCAGCTTGCGAACCATACCCAACCGACGCGCAGATGGTGGTTTCTGGCTTCCTGCAGGATGCCGTCCACCAGGGAGAAGTCGTACTGACCCTCCTCAGGCTCGAACAAGCCCCAGTAGACGACGGGCAGGACGGTGTTGAGATTCATCTTGACCAGGGTGGGCCATACAGGCACCATGTTTTCCAGGCTGGTGGAGGTTTCTTCCTCGGTCTCTCCGGTCAGGACCACGAATGGCTTGCCATCGACGATCAACTGCGGGGCGCCACCTTGCTTCCGTATATGAGGGATATTCGGATCGGGCTGCGCTTGGGACGGAACCGCAAGCCAACCGAGCCAGCACGCGAACATGCAACCTGAGATACTCCGGATCTTCATAACTCCCCCGTTCCCGCGCGGAACTGGTGGCGCACAAACCAGCCCCGGCATTCTTGTGAAGTCTGGCGGACTGTGGGAATAGTGTGCTCTACCGGGCGGCAGGCGATTCCGCAGTCAACTTCAGGGTACTCGATTTCCACCCGGCGGAGGCCGCTGCTACCCGCGCTTAACCGTTTTGGGGAAATGCCTCCGCTCGCTCACGGCGTGCCCCCTGGGCCCGGCTCGGTAACCCATGCGAAATCAACGCCCCCGTGTCCGAGCCGCGACCGTTGAGGGAGCGGCCAATTCTACCGCTCCCTTAGAAGCCGTGAAGAAAATAAGCGATTTATGCAGTGTCGATTTTCCGGGGGATACGAAATGTCCACCGGGGCCCCGGCGATCGATCCTAGCGCCTTTAATGGGCAAGTTTTTCTGCATAAATCTCGCAAATTCCGGTTCTGCGTTAATCGCTTACTTTTTTCACAGCTTCTTACGGCCGCGGCCTGTCGCGGCTCTGCCTGAAGTACTGCTACGACTGGCCGGCATTTCCGAACAACTCTCACTTCTACGTCGCGCACCCATGGCCGTGCCGCCGGTTCAACGGCTTTTGCGCTTTGATACCATTGGCATTCCGAGGCGTCTGCGGGCAGTACGCACACGGCTCATGGGCGGTAATCGAAACCGCAGCGGATCGTTTGGGGGTAGAGGCGTCGTGAAGAGACCCGCGGCTCGCGCTTTGCTGGTGTGGCTGGCGGCGATGGCGCCCGCTCTCCTGCTGCAACATGTGGCCGCGCAGCGTGGCAGAGCGCTGGCTGCAATCACCGTGGATTACCCGCAGAAAGGGTCCATCTTCCCGCCGGAGATCGCAGCTCCCACCTTCCTCTGGCGCGATGCCGCCCAGACCGCCACTGCGTGGGAAATCACCATCGTCCTGGGCGATGGCGGCGAGATTCACGCCCGGTCGGCCGGCGAGCGGCTGCGCATCGGCGAGATCGACCCGCGCTGCGTTTCCGACACCAACTCCCCCCCCGCGCTCACCGCCGAGCAGGCCGCCGGCCATGCCTGGAAACCCGATCCCGAAACCTGGGCGGCCATCCGGAAACGGTCCGGTGAACGACCCGCCAGGGTCACGATCGCCGGCATGAGCACGGGCAATCAGTCGCCGGTTTCCCGGGGCAGCGTTTCCATTCAGATCTCCCGCGATCCCGTGGGCGCGCCAATTTTCTATCGCGATGTCCCGTTAATGCCGTCGGAACTGGAGAAAGGGTTGATCAAGCCGCTGTCCCCGGACGCGGTGCCGCTCATCGGCTGGCGCCTGCGCGATATCGGCCAGCCCGCCAGCCGCCTGCTGCTCGATGGCTTGCCCACCTGCGCCAACTGTCATTCCTTTTCCTCCGACGGCAAGACCCTGGGCATGGATGTCGACGGTCCCGAGAATGACAAGGGGACCTATGCCATTGCCCCCATTGCGCCCGAGATGTCGATTCGCAATGAGGATGTCATCACCTGGAATTCCTTTGCGGGCAAGACCAAGGGGCTCAATACGCTGGGCTTCATGGCGCAGATTTCGCCCGATGGCCGGTGGGCGGTGACCACGCTCAACGAACAGGTGTACATAGACAATTTCAAGGATTACCGTTTTCTTCAGGCCTTCTATCCCACGCGCGGCATACTGGGCTGGTACAACCGCGCCACCCGCCAGATGGAAGCCCTGCCCGGCGCCGACGACCCGCGCTACGTCCAGACCAACGCCGTCTGGAGCCCCGACGGCAAGTACCTGGTATTTGCGCGGGCGGAAGCCAGGGACGCCTACCCGCCAGGCCGCCCGATGGCCGCCTATACCAACGATCCGAACGAGACTCCGATGCAGTACGACTTGTACCGGATTCCCTTCAATGCGGGCAAAGGCGGCCGCGCGGAACCCATCGCCGGAGCGTCGCGCAACGGCATGAGCAATTCGTTCCCGAAAGTATCGCCCGACGGCCGCTGGATCGTCTTCGTGGAAGCCCACAATGGGCTGGTGATGCGCCCCGACAGCCGGCTGTACATCGTCCCGTCGGAGGGCGGCGCCGCGCGCCTGATGCGATGCAATATGGCGCCGATGAACTCCTGGCACAGTTTTTCTCCCAACGGCCGCTGGCTGGTGTTCTCTTCCAAAAGCCGCTCGCCCTATACGCAGATGTTTCTGACGCACGTGGACGAAGAGGGCCGCGACAGCCCGCCCATCTTCATCGAGAATTCCACCGCCGCCAACCGCGCGGTCAATATTCCGGAGTTCGTAAATATTCCGCCCGACGGGCTGAGGAAGATCGAAGTGCCGGCGGCCGATTTCTACCGGTTGTTCGATTCCGTCGTGGCACTCGGGGAGAAGGGACAATGGGAAGCCGCGGTGGCCGGCTGGCGAAAGGTTCTGGAGATCGAGCCCGACAATTTCAAGGCTCACAATAATCTGGGCGCCGCCCTGCTGCGGCGGGGAGCGATCGACGAAGCCATCGCCCATCTTCGGAAGTCCCTGGAGCTCAAGCCCGCGTTTGATCGCGCCCAATTCAACCTGGGCGTCGCCCTCTCGCAGAAAGGCGACCTGGATGGAGCCGTGGCAAGTTTTCGGAAGACGGTGGATCTCAACCCCGACTATGCCGACGCCTTGCACCTGATGGGGATCGTGCAGATTCAGCAAGCGAAACTCGACGAAGCCGTCGCCGCCTTCGAGCGCGCGCTGGCGATTGACCCGAAGCTCTCGGACGTTCACGACGACCTCGGGCGGGTGCTCTTCCAGCAGCGGAGGTTCACGGAAGCCATTGCCCATTTCCGTGAGGCGGTGGCCATCAATCCCCGGTTCGCCCAGGCATTCTACCACCTGGGTCAGGCGCTGGCGCAAACGGGGGCGGCCAGCGAAGCCGTGGCGCAATGGCAGAAGGCTCTCGAGATCGATCCGCAGTACGCGGCCGCCGCCGCCGCGTTGCGCGGCGAGCGCCATTAGACGCCGGGCCGCGCGACGCCGCGTGCAATTACTTTGCACGCGTCACGAAGGAAGTCACCGGCTTTCGCAGAACGTGCCTTGAGTGAGGCGGCGAGTCGAGCCCCGCAGTCCGCTAGCGTAGCCTAGTGTCCTCGAAATAACTGCACGGCCATTGGGCGCCCTTGGTGGGGCGGACCCCTTGGGGGGCACCCTAGATGCGGTCGAACGCGATTTTGAACTTCTCAGTATTTGCGACCGCGCCGCCGGTTTCGGTCATCGATTTGCCGTCCGGGGCGACGGTGTAAGTGGCCTGGAAAAATGCTTTGCCGTCCTTCTTGACCGTCACTTCGAGGGAGCGCGGGGGCGCGTTTTTCATAGCGATAGTGAAGCCCGGCGGGATCATCGGGCCGGTGCAGGGGTAATCCTTGCCATCGAGCTTAGAGTCGCACGACATGCCCGTGTCGGGATCTTTAAAGTTCAGCCCATCGGTCCCGGACTGCGCTAGCTCTAAGACCTCGGCCGCGCCGGACACCTTTTTCGTCTGCCATTTTCCGCCGAGCCCCGGACCGCCGGAAACCCGCTGGTAGACGGTGTTGCCATCCATCGTCCCGCCGTCGGGTTTCATCTGCTTGCCCGTGTCGGTGAGGGTTTTGCCGTCGGCGCTGAGCTTCAGCGTGTCGTTGGAAGTGACTTTGCCATTGACTTTCCCGACAATCTCCCAGGTGTTGGCATCGACGGCCTTCCAGGCGCTGGTTCCGCCCATGCCGTCGGGGTAGTCTTTGACGTCCATTTTGAATTTGTACGTCACTCCGAACGCGGTGGTCTGCCATTCGCCGCCGGGCAGGCTTTCGTAGGTGACGGTGGTTTGGCCGAAATCGCTCTTGGCCAAGTTCACTTTCCACTTGCCGGCGTAGGGCAGGTCGGCGGCAAGTGTGGCGCTGACGAGCGCGCAGAGCAGGAACAGTCGTGTCTTCATGGGTATCCCCCTTTCGATCCTGCGATTATGGCGCGGCGGACGATGGAATGCAAGGGCAGATCGTGGGCAGATCGCGGATTCCCCACGGGCGCTCCCCACACTCCTGAAGGGTGCTTACCCGAACTGGGGAAATCGGTTTCCGGCGACCGCTCCCCTGAGAAACCAGCCCCCAAGCTTCTGTCTTCGCCGCATTTCGCTGCGGGCTGGTTTTTCATTTGTCTTTGGTGGCGAGCTCCGCGCCATGAAGCACTCCCCTACGGTCGCGGATCAGTTTCGAATGCCACGTGTCGCGAGAAACAGAGCCGCGACCGTAAGGGGAGCGGTCGCCAGGGACCGGATACCCTCATCGCTCAGGCGAAGGCGATTTTGAGCGCAACGGCGTAATCGCTGAGCTTCTCCGTCGGCATCTCGACCCTCAGGCCGGTGGGTTCCTGCGACCACTGGACGGCGCCTTGGAAGCCCAGCAACTCCACGTGCCGGACCTTGCCGGCCTCGGGCCTGGCGGCACTGCCGAGCGATGCGATCATGGCTTCCTTTTCGGGCCAACCCATCGCGAAGGCATACAGCGTCGTGCCCTTCGACGTGAACCGGATGTCCTGCGCCGTGAACGGCTTGCCGCCGCTGTCGCGCGCGCCAGAGGTGCGGGTCGCGCCGGGCGACGTGTCCGGGATGGGCGGAAGCTGCTTGTAGACGCTGGTGTCGCGGACGGAGCCCGCGACGCTGGGGCCCTCGCCACAGACCTTCCACGCGCGAGTGCCGTAAATGCCCTCGCCGTTCACCGCCATCCACGCCGTGAGCTCGGAGAGGATGGTCATCTCCTTCGGGTCCAGCGTGCCATCGGATTTCAGAGGAAAGTTCAGCAGCAGGGTGCCGTTCCGGCTGACTACGTTCACCAGCAAGTCGATGCACTGTTTGGGCGTCTTGTAGTGGGCATCCCGGTCGTAGTGCCAGTTGCCGATGCAGGTGTCCGTCTGAAACGAATTGGGCCAGATGCCCTCGGCGATGCCACGCTCGAAGTCGAGCACACAGGTGCCCACCTGGCAGTCCTCCACGCCTTTGCTGGTATAGACCGCCTCCAGCTTGCCGCCGTGCCACTGGGCGCTCCGATTGTACAGGTGCGCCACCAGGCTCAACCCATAATTCTCGAAGCGAATCACGCCGTCGTGATACATCAGGTCCGGCTGCAACTGGTCCACCAGGTCCTGGAGCCGCAGGAAATACTGGCGCTTCCAGGACTCCGGAACCTGGTTCACGTCCCCCGGCTGCGCCGCCGGCGAGTGCTTCTCGTGGTACAAATCGGCGTATTGCGGATCGTTTCCGTCGTAGGGCACGCCCGCGTAGGGACCGGTCTGGTCGCTCCCAAAGCAGGTGGCCATCCATTCGTAGCTGGCATGCAGGTGCTGGCTCACTCCGAAACGCAGCCCTTGCTGCAACGCCGCGTCTTTGAACAGCTTGGCGATGTTCTTCTTCGGCCCCGTGGCGACTGCGTTCCACCGCGGCTGATACTGCGAGTTCCAAAGATCGAAGTTATCGTGGTGCACACCCATGCTGACAAAGAACTTCGCCCCGGCCTTCTTATAGAGCCCTAATAAGTAGCCGGGATCGAAGTTATCGGCCTTCCAGGTGGGGATCACGTCTTTGTAACCGAACTTAGACGGGTGGCCGTAAGTTTTGACGTGGTAGTTATACTGGCGGTGGCCTTGAATATACATCTGGCGGGCGTACCAGTCGCCCATTTCGGGCGCCGACTGCGGTCCCCAGTGCGCCCAAATGCCGAATTTGGCGTCGCGATACCAGCCGGGGATCTGGTACTCCATCAGGGACTGGCGGGTTGCCTGGAAAGGCCCCGGCGCTATGGGAATCTCGGGCTGCTGCGGTTGCGGGGCGCCAAGCGATCGCCGCTCGATCGAGAAAGGGAGCGCCCCTCCCAGAAGTCCCACGGCGGTCCGCCGCGTAATACTCATCGTCGTCGTCCTCCCACGGAGCCGGCGGCCGTTACCGGATGTCAACGGCGTCATTCGTCGCCGACAGCTTCTGCTCCTCTGTATCTCTGACCACCAGCCGGATCACATACGTCCCGGGTTTCACCGCGAAGATGTTCCGCACCGTGACTTTTTGGCCCAAGCGCTCCAAGGTTTCATCCTTGAGGCGCATTTCCAACACCTTCTTGACACCCTGGGTGAAGTTACCATCGCGGTCGAAGAGACCGAATACCAGGGTAACTTCGTTACGGTTCCGGCCCTCCGCCTTGCGAAACTTGAATAGTTTCAGATTCAACTGGGCCAGAACGGTCACTTGAGCAGTCTGGTCGTTGGCCTTGAAGAACTGCGTGTGCATTTCGATGGGGAGCTCCAGGATTTCCTCCCGCGAGAAGAGCGCCGATTCGATCTCCTGCCTGGCATTCTCCGCGTCATCGGACACATGTTGCGGAGCGTAATAACCGCGCCGGGCCTGAACGGTCGCGCCGCCTCCCATCTTCAACGCCACCTTCAGACTGTGATAGCTGCCGTCCGCCTTCAGGTTCTGCGGGGAGAAGCCCAGTAAGTAGACATACTCCGGCGCGTCCGCCAGCCGCCGGAACCCTTCATCCAGGTTGTTACTGTTCTGGAAGAACGTTCCGCCCGTGCCGTCGGCCAATTCCGCCAGCACATTGGCGCGGTCAATCGCCGCGCTGAGCGTGGCGCCTCTGCCGTGCGGGGCCGCGTCAAAGGCGGGATCGGTATACAGGCCGCGGGCGTCCAGAGTGCTGATGATCACGTTGGCCTTGATGGCGCGCTCCTGAACATCCGTGGTTTCCTGCAGGAACTCGGGCGCCATGTTGTTGAAGCCGGGAGAAATGAACATGATGGTGCGTTCGCCGGGCGCCACCGTCATTCGCTTGATGATCTCCCTCAGACTGGCGAACGAAACGAAGGTTCTCAGTTGCGGATCGGTAAGCGCGCCCGTGCGCACCATGGAACCGGGGCGCACGCGCAGGAGCGCCTCGTGCAACTTCGCGCGGTCGTCCGTGAACTCCTGGCTGACTTCGCCGGACATGGTGTAAATCGCCGCCCGGTCCGTAGCCGCGAGCGTTGCCATGTGACGGTCCGCGGCGTCCCGCACGCGCTTGAGATTGTCCATGTCGAAACGGACATCGTCGAACAGATAGGCCACAAAGCGCTGGGGCACAACCACTTGCGGCTGGCTTTCCGCGGGCGTGGCCGCCGCCGGCCGGTCCGCCGCAGCAGCCGATTCCCGGCCAGCCGGTGCGCCGGTCTTTTCCACAGTGAACCGGGAGATTTCCTGCGGCTTTCCCTTATCGAAAAGCTGAAAGCTCTCCTTGCCGAAGTTCCCGATGGCGTGCCCTTGCGCATTGCGCACCACCACCGGAACCATCACCAGATTCACCTTGGACTGGAACGCCGTGGGCTCGTCGCGGGTGACCATTTCGGGCGAATTCTGATTTGCCGCTGCCGGTGCCGGTACGGGCGCTGGCGGCTGCCCCCTTGTGCCCTGAGCGCCCAGCATCGCGCAGCCAGCCAAGACCAGCCCCAGGGAGTGCGTCGGAGACCTCATGTACTTCATGTACCTACAGCTTCGCACTGTTTGCGGGTTTTGGAAAGGAAGATCCCGCGCTTCCCCGCGCTTCCCGCAGCGTCGGAACGCCGCGGGAGGGGTCTGCGGTTTGGAGCGGAAGAATCGGGACGGGGGCGGCGTTCCTGCTGGCCGTTGGGCGGCGGCGGACGTGCTTCGCGGCCGGCGGCACGTGGAGGTTGCAGCCGTGCGGCTCTGCGCTCTGGAGCGGATTCGAATCGGGGGGCGGCGTTCCTGCTGGCCGTTGGGCGGCGGCGGACGTGCTTCGCGGCCGGGCGGCACGTGGAGGTTGCAGCCGTGCCGCTCTGCGCTTTGGAGCGGATACGAATCGGGGGGCGGCG
>Ga0265316_10001979_pt1 | contig 21559 bp, 17 predicted proteins | sample 4522metaG_FD_202092 | JGI IMG/M metagenome (GOLD analysis project Ga0265316, IMG submission 202092) | Rhizosphere microbial communities from Carex aquatilis grown in University of Washington, Seatle, WA, United States - 4-5-22 metaG | ecosystem: Host-associated > Plants > Roots > Rhizosphere >... | reverse complement strand
TGGATCGGGATGCGTTCCAAGTGTTCGTCAATCTTGCGGCGCGTGCATGCGTTGAAGGCTCGGTGGCAGCATGAAGGCGCCGTCGTTCAGGATTCCGATCTACCGCCTCAAACTGGTCAAGGACGGAACCGCGCGCCTTCCGTCGAGCACCATCGAGACCCCGGAGAACGCCGCTGCGCTCGTTTCCAAGCTCATTGGAAGCGCTGATCGGGAGTACTTCGCCGCGGTGTTCTTGAACGTCGGAGGCGTTCCCGTCGGGGTGCACATCATCGGCATCGGCGGTTTAGCCGGCGCCCAGATCCATACGCGCGAAGTGTTCAAGGCAGCCATCGTCGCGAATGCGCATACGATGATCTTGGCGCACAATCACCCGAGCGGGAACGTGACCCCAAGCGAAGATGACGTCCGGACGACCGGGAGACTTGTCGAGGCAAGCAAGCTCCTCGGGATACCGATCGTCGATCATATCATCGTCTCGACGGGCAACCGGTTTACGTCGATGTTGCAACGGGGGCTGTTGAAGGCAGCGTAGGAGCGGACAAGAACGACGATCGGCGGAGAAGGCGCGAGGCTTGGCGAGAGATCGCCTTGCCTCGTTTCGCCTTTTTCTTCGACGAGCGGCTAAGTTGCCGGCTCAACCGCGCCATCGGAGCGGACGACGGGAGCGGGCTCCTCCAGCGGTGCTCCCAGCGGGAACAGATCGACCTGCGATCTGCGGGAGACCCCTTGCTCATAGCACACCCATTCGAACGTCTCCACGTGGCATGCCGACTGGCGGAGCGCTGTCACCAGCGCACGTGCGTAAGTGCGATCGGCGTCGCAACGAAAAAGCGTCATTAGCTGGGTACCGACACTGGTCAGCACGTACGCCGGAAATGCGAGCGTGTGCCCGCCCCACGCCGAAGAGATCACGATCTCGAGGTCAGCCAAGGTCCACACGGCTTTGGAAAGGCTGATGGGCGGCTCGAAATTGATCTGAGGACCCACATTCAGGAGTCCCGCCTCCGATAGACGTAAGATTCGTGCAAAATCTACATCGCTCCGGCTTTCAAAGTCACCGATCTTGTGAAGAACGCACTGAGCGTTGACCACGTAAGGACCGAGTGTGGCGAACGCCTTCGCCTCTTCCTTTGACAAGTTTCTCACGGTCTCCAAGCACCGAAGCGAAAAGGAGCCCGGTTGCTTAACCTCGCCTGCGAGTATTTTCGCCCAGAGTTTCTGCATCTGCGGGGACGAAACATCCTGAACCGTCCCAAAAAGACGGGCGATCCAATCCTCATCGACCGGCTCCCCCGACGCGCGTTCACCCCGGAGTTCGTTCGCGGCTTCGAGGGTGACTTGTTCGACGTTAAGTTGGCGCTTCGCTTCCTGGTACTGCGTCCGCTCATGCACTCGCGTGAGAAGGAACGCGGGCTCGAACTCTGGCACGATCTCGCCTTCGACAACTTCGACCGCACTGTGTGGCAATAGCCGTTTCGCAACCTGTTCCAGCTCCGCCTTTCCTTCGAGCCGGATCTTTTCGACGTCGATCTCGGCGCGCGCGACGATCGTCATCTCCTCGGCGGTGGCTCGCGCCATCCGCTTCTTGTGCCAGGGCGCGAGCAAACGAACGGCGCCGCAGCCGCTGAGAAAAACTCCGACGAGCTTCGTAATCGCGTCAACGTCCGGAACCGGCACGATGCAACCTCCTGACACGGCGAAGGGCACCGCAGGCACGTGCCCCCATTGCCGATACGCGTGTGCAATATATCACGACGAGGACCCACCTCGCCCGCAAGGCGTCGGGCATGACCGCGCGCGAGATGATGGACCTATGGGAATGGAGGCTCGAGAGCCTACATGCCGCCAACCGCACACACTTCGGTCGCTGGCGATAGAGCTGGGATTGACGTGTTCTCGACCCGCGACCAACGGGCAGGGAAGGGGGGTCGGTGGGTGGCGGTGCCGCAAAGCAGCGGGAGCAGAGACGAGGCACGGGCAGCAATATCGGAATGATTGTTCGCAAACTATCGATTTCGAATGAGCTGACTTTAGATGATGTAGTTTCATATGCCCCGACGAGATAGATGGGTTTGCATCGTATTGATAAGTAATGCCGGGGGCTTGGCGGGGGCGCGTCGAATGGCAATTATGCGGGGGCACCCAAGAACGCGCCCGATTTCCGGGCGAGAAAGGGTCGGAAAAAGAGAGAAAACGCGATGAATGCAGTAAACGACAAGGAAGTTAGGCAGACGACGGATGGCGGCAAGGAGAACACGGGAAACGACAATGGCGTGGCGCACCTCCCAAAGGTGCTGACCGTGGACGAAGTCGCAGCGCTGCTGCGCGTCAATCGGAAGACGGTCTACGCGGCGGTCAAACGAGGCGAAATCCCCGGTGTCAGAAGGGTCGGAGGAACAATTCGCGTGCTCAGGGACGCGGTGGTAAATTGGCTTGCTGAAGGTCAGCCATGCGTCTCGCGTTCATCGAGGAGTCCGCGATGAGCGTGAGCAAGCAAGTGCGCTGCAATCCCAAAACGGGCGAGCAGCACGAGAAGTGGTACGTGGATATCAACTTTGAACATGCCGACGGTCGGGTGGAGCGATTTCGTAAGGACGCGCCGATCCAGACCAGGCGCGATGCGGAGCAATATGAGCGGCAGATCCGTTCCGCGCTGCAAAACGGCACCCACAAGAAGGAGGAGCCCAAACCGAGCCCCAAGTTCGCGGAGTTCGCCGAGGAGTTCGTCTCGACTTACGCGGTCAACAACAACAAGAAGAGCGAGGTTGCCACCAAGCGCACCAACCTGAAGAACCACTTGATTCCGTTCTTCGGAGCGTTTTGCTTGGACAGCATCGGCTCAAGGGAGATCGAAGGCTTCAAGAGCCTGAAACTGAAGGAAAGGTACAACCCGAAGTCGATCAACAATTACCTGACCCTGCTCCGCAAGCTTCTCGTTGTTGCGGTCGAGTACGAATTGTTGAAGGTCGTTCCTCCCGTCAAATGGCTCAAGGTGCCACCGGCGGACTTCGACTTTCTTACCTTCGACGAAGCGGGACGTCTGCTCGCCGCAGCGGAGCCCGAATGGAGAACGATGATCCTCGTCGCCCTCCGCACCGGGCTACGTCAGGGCGAGCTTCTGGCGCTCTCGTGGGACGACGTCGATCTTGTGAGCGGACGTCTCGTGGTCTCTCGAAATCTTTCGGGCGGTGAGATCACCACCCCGAAGAACGGGAAGACGCGCGAGATCGCCTTGGGCGACGAAGTGCTTGCAGCACTAAAGCGCCACCGTCATCTCCGCGGTGAGTTTGTCTTCTGCACGGAGGACGGAAGCAGGCTCACGAAAGGGCAGTGCAAGCACCCGCTCCGACGGGCTCACAAACGCGCGGGGCTGCGCCACATCGGATGGCACGTCTTGCGCCATACCTTCGCGAGCCATCTCGTGATGCGCAAGGCGCCGATCAAGGCGGTGCAAGAGCTGATGGGGCACGGCACGGTCACCATGACCGAGCGCTACGCCCACCTCAGCCCGGATGTCCGCAAGGACGCCGTGCGCCTGTTGGACGGCTACGTCAATACAGCGTCAATGAGCGCGGTCGAAGTAGCCAAGTAGCGGAAAGTAGAAGGGAAAAGGGGTGGAGGCGCTGGGAATCGAACCCAGGTCCGAAAACGTCTCGCTCACGCCTCTACGTACGTAGCCGACACTTTGCATCGCTCCGAATCGCGCCTGCCGGCGGGCTCTCTTCGGAGCTATTCACCTGTTTGGTCTCGCGTCCCGCCCGGTGACCCGGCGTTCGGCTATCCAGCTCGGTTACGCCCTTCGGAGGGTGCTGGAGAACCCTTCCGTCAGACGGCGTTCAGTGCTTTTTAGGCAGCGAGCGCGATCGCGTTATCGTTCGCAATCAATCGTTCCGCGGGTTTTTACGTGGGCCAGCGGGCCACGGTACGCAGCTATGAGGTCGCCGTCTCCGTCGAAACCGATCGCCCCCTTTCACGGCGAATATAAGGACGCGGGCGGGGGCGTCAACACGCGCGTGCGGAGTTGCCACTCCCTTGTCCAGCAATTTGCATCCATCGGCGGTTTCCTGGCACACGGTACCTCTCATGCGACCTCAGACCATCCTTATTACGGGCGCCTCGAGCGGGATCGGCCGTGCGCTCGCGCTTGAGTATGGCCGGGGTGGCGCGAAGGTCGCTCTCTGTGCGCGTCGTGTCCCCGAGCTCGAGATCCTGTCAGGCGAGATCCGGAGCGCGGGCGGCAGTTCGATCTGCATCCCACTCGATGTTTGCGACGCGGACGCCGTAGCCGAAGCGCTCGGCCGTGCCGACCGGGACCTCGGCGGGCTCGAGATGGTGATCGCGAACGCGGGGCGCGGCACTTCTCGCCACAGCAGTCGGCTCACGTGGCCGGAAGTGGCCGCCATCCTCGACGTCAACGTCCGCGGCGCGATCGCGACTCTGGTCGCCGCGATCCCCATCTTTCTCGCGCACAGGCGAGGTCATCTCGTCGGAATTTCGAGCCTCGCTGGGCGGCGGGCGCTTCCGATGTCGGCGGCCTATAGCGCGAGCAAGTCTGCTCTCAGCACCTTTCTCGAGTCGCTTCGGATCGATTTGGCCCATGCCGGCCTCCGCGTCACCGATGTGCAGCCCGGCTTCGTCTCGACGCCGATGATCGCCGACTCGACGCACGCTAGGCCCTTTTGCTGGCCAGTCGACAAGGCCGCTCGCCATATCGTCCGCAAGCTCGAGGGAGCGCCGGCGGTGGTCGCCTTTCCGTGGCCTCTCGTGCTCGCCACCTCTTTTGGCCGGCTGCTTCCCGCGGCGATTTACGACCGATTGATACGCGCGAGCAAGCCTTGAAGCCGCTCGGCGGCAAGCGCCGCCTCGGGCTGCGTCTTTCCCTCAGCGGCAAACCGCGCTCGGGAGAGCGCTTCGACTTCGCGTCGCACCCGCTCCCAGGCGGCCTCCGCGAGCGGGACACGATCGCGGTTGACCCAAAGCCAAGCGAGCGCCGTGGCGTCGCACTGGAGCTCCGTCCACGCGACCTGTGCGAACGGTCCATGGTTGTGAAAGTGCGCCCAGTCGTGCAGTCCCCAGAAGAGCGCGTTCAAGTTGTCTGCTGCCAGCCAAAGAACATCCCGTGGTCGCAATCGGCGGGCATACAGCCCGTCGGTGGCGTCGTCGATCGCCCAAGGTGCGAGCGCGTCTTCGTCGCCCAGTCCGAGCCCGATGGCGTGCAGGCGCGCGAGCTCGCGGGGCAGGAAGGCACCGGGCCGATGGGCGCCGTCCGCATGCAGGACGAAGACCATCCGCGCCGGATGCGAGCCGTCTATCGGGGTCGCGTCGTCCCAATGCGTCCGCGGCCGCCGCCACTCGAGTTCGTCGCTTGCACACCAGCCGAATGCATCGAACACGCCGGCAGGAACGACGCATGCGGCGGGGGGTGTCGAGAGCCGCAGTCTGTGCTCGAACCGTCGCATCGAGCCGTAGTAACATTTCACAAGGGGCTCGGCACTTTGCACCCCCTGGTGGTCCGCGCTAATGCTGACCGACGAAGGACCGCGATGTCTCCGACGCAACCCTTGCCAGCCAAAAAAGACGTCGCGCTCGCGTTTCTCGAGCGGTCGAGCGTGTACGTCCACCTCGATCCGCGCCCGCCCGCCGTCATCGTTCCTCCGCGATTCAAGACGCAGCCGAAGCTCATCTTGCAAGTCGGTCTGAACATGGCGCTGCCCATTCTCGATCTGCGCGTCGACGACGAAGGAATGGGCTGCACGTTGAGCTTCGATCGCAAGCCGTTCTTCTGCGTCGTCCCCTGGGCGAGCGTCTTCGCGATGGTAGGCGACGATGGGCGGGCAATGGTCTGGCCGGACGACGTGCCGGCGGAGGTGACTTTGCAAGCGAAAGAACCGCCGCGTGCGGTTGCCCCGCGCGAGCCGCGCGAAGGGGCGCCGGTGGCGCCGCCCGCCGCCGGTGGCGAGACGGCCGAAGCCCCGAAGCCGAAGCGCAGAAAGCGACCGGTCCTCGCGGCGGTCAGCGACTCCAACGCGCAAGAAGGCGGGGGCAAGGCCCAGAGCAAGTCGGTCCGCTCGATTGAAGTGAGCGAGCGCACTCCCCGCGCCGCTCACGCCACTGCGCCGCGACCCGCCGTCGCGCCGGCCCCTGCGCCCACGCCGCGCCCCGTGGGCGGCTCGCGAAAGCGACGGAAAGAGCTTCCGCCCTATCTTCGCGTCGTCAAGTAGCAGCGCCATCCCGGCGAACGGAGAGAAGCGCCTGGGGGATGAGGGCTTGCTCGCAGCTGGCGTCGCGCCCTACAACGTCACGCGCTTCAGCCGATCGATCGCCACGGCGAGCTCCTTCAAACTCTGCTGCTGTTCGACCGAGCTCTCTTCGATCCTCGTGGCGGCCGCGACGAGCTGCTGACTCCCGCTCGACTGGGCTTTGTGGCTCGAGTTGAGCTGATTGACCATCGACGAGATGTTCTCGATCGCGCCAGAGATCTGGCGCCCTCCGCGCGATTGCTCTTGCGACGACCGCTCGACGTGTTGCGTGATGATCCGCATCTTTTCGGCGCTCTTCATGATGAGCTCCGAGCCGCGAGCCTGCTGGGCCGTCGCGGCGGCGATCTGCTGCACGGTCTCGGCGATTCGCCCGATGGAGTCGGTCACCTGCCGGCTCCCTTTCGCTTGCTCTACCGTTGCGCGCGCGATCGCGCGCACCATGTTGGTGCTCTTCTGCGAGCTCTCGAGGATCTTCTTGAGTGCGCGCTCTGCCTCATTCGAGACTTCGACGCCGCGATCGACGTTGTGTGCCCCGCGTTCGACCGCCGTGATGGCGTTTCGGCTCTCGGCCTGAACGGTCTTGATGAGATCCGTGATTTCTCGGGTGCTCGCGCCCGCCCGTTCCGCGAGGTCTTTGATCTCGTCCGCGACGACGGCGAAGCCTTTGCCTTGCTCGCCTGCCTGGGCGGCGATTATCGCGGCGTTGAGAGCGAGGAGGTTCGTCTGTTCGGCGACGTCGTCTATGACGTTGACGATTTGCCCGATCGCCTCGATGCGAGAGCCAAGGTTCGAGATGACCGAGACGGCCTCCTGCGAGCTCTCCTTGATGCGGTAGATTTCGCTGATCGTCTTGAGGATCGCCTCGGCTCCCTTCTCGGCGTCGAGGGCGACTTCCTCCGACAGGCGGGCCGTTTCGTTGGCGTTGCTCTGGACCTGGTCGATCGAGACGTCCATCTCGTTCATCGAGCTGCTCGTCTCTTCCGCCGTGAGCGAGAGCGCGTCGACGTTCTTGGCGACCTCTTTGATCGAGTATGCCATCTCTTCGATCGAGCTGACGGTCTCGCGCACGCTGCCCGCGAGCTCGCCGATGTTCTCGGCCACTTCGTCGTTGGTGGCGGTCATCTCCAGGATGGAGCTGCTCGATTCCTCCGCGCTCTGGGTGAGCGCCTCGATGTGCTTGGCAAAGTCGCTGACGGCCCCGGTCAGATCCCGGATGAGATGGGTGGTCTGATCGGCAGCGGTGGACTGCGTTTGCGCGTTGGCGTCGAGGCGTTGCGCGATGTCCTCGAGCGTTCGCTCGTACTCGACGACCTTGTCGTGCTTGGCCGCGAGCTCGCTGCGGTCTTTGCTCCGCTGCTCGGCGGTGTTCGCGATCGCTTCGTAGAGCCGCAGCAATTCGCCGGTCGCGTTGGGGGGGACAATGGGCCTTTCGCCGCCGCCCGCCCTCCGCGCCGCCTCTGCGACCGAACCGAGCGCAGCTCCCTGCCAGCCGCCCCCTCCGGCGACGACGATGCCGATCGCGCCGGCAAATGCGACCGTGACGACGTACGCGGCCATGTAGCTCCCCGCATCCCGGGCGACGTACATGCCTGCGACTCCCATGACCAAGACGATGAGCACGCCGGTCATTTGCCTGGGGGACAGCGTCATCGAGTCCAGCGAAGGTAACGGTCCGAGCGCTTCCGACGCAAGGAAAGCGAGCCGCCCTCCCCCTCGGAGGCGGTACGACATTGGGCGAAACGTCGCGTAGACTGACGGTCCTTGACCGCCGTTCCTCCCTTTCCACCTGACGGACCCCGGTGCGTGGCCGGTGTTCCGCTCCGCTTCGAAGACGTCGCGCAAGACGGCCGGCTCGTGCTCGAGTCGCTCCCGACGGCCCTCGCGACGACCGTCTGGAGAGGGCTCTTGTCGGGGTCGGACGTCGAACGCGCCCTCACCGGCCGGGGGATTCTTCCCATCCTCTCGCGCCTTCGAATGCAAGGGACGGCCGGGCCGTTCTCGTCGAACGCGAGCGTGCAGGCCGAAGGGACGTTTCGCTTTGCTCCCGCCGCCGACGGTCGTTTCAAGCTCGACATGTGGGCCGATCTCTATGCGCCGATCGGCCGGACGTACAGTCCGGCCGACCCGGCCGGCGAGCGCGCGCTGGCGGGGAGAGTTCTCGCCGAGCATGTTCTGACGCGCCCGTTCGCGGCGCCGGGCGAGCGCCGAGTGACGACCGCGGATTTTTCGGGAGTGCCGGGAGCGCCGAGCGTGGCCGAGCTTCTCCCTTCGCTCCCGCGGTTCGAGACCATTGTCGCACTCCCCGAGGGGGCAAAGCCGCTCGAGCCGGCCATGCGCCTCGACCCGGTCCGGCTGGCCTTCGGAGTGGTGCACACGGATAGCAATCGCCACGTGAACTCGCTCGCGTACCTGCGGCTCTTCGAAGAGGCTGCGCTCCGGAGATTCGTCGCGCTCGGACGCCGCTCGGACGTTCTCGCGCGCACCGTCGACATCGCGTACCGCAAGCCATGCTTCGCAGGGCAAGTTGTCCGCGTGGCCCTGCAGACATTCGAGGTGGACGGGAGGTTGGGTGTTGGAGCCGTGCTCGTGACGGAAGCGGACGCGGCGGGCGAAGGAAGCGTCGACGTCGCGCGTGCCAACGCCTTCGTGCGCCTGGGTTTCGAAGAATGAGCAGTCCCGCCGCGCTCTCGACACAGAACGATCTGTCCGTTCTTTTTTCCAATGTGCGCGGCGGGGCGCGTCGCGTTCGCGACCGAAGGGTCCTCGCCTTTTTCCTTCGCCGATGCACTACGCTTCCGCGCGCCAAGGAGTGCCTGTCATGCGCGTATCGATCCTTTGCCTCGTGATGTCCGTGTGCGCGGTTCTCTCCGCCTGCGGCGGAGGAGCTTCCCCGCCGAAGAGCGAGGCGACTGCCGTGGAGGCGACCAAAGAGTCCCACGCCGACACGCTGAAATCCGCCCCGACGGCTACGACGTCCGCCGAGAAGGTGCCCGTTTCGCAGGGCACGAGCGCCGGGGGCGATCTCGTCGCGCCCGCCTCGGACGACCCTTGGATGGCCCCTCATCAGATGCCTTCGGGCGACGTGCTCAAGACGATGCGCGCGGCCCAGGGCAAAGTGACGGCCTGTTGGAAGGCAGCGAAGAAGCGCGATCCTTCCGTGAGCGGGGAATTGAAGATCAAGTTCGTCATCACCCACGAAGGCGCGGTGCGCGTGTGGCGCAACGAGGATTCGTCGGTTGGCGATGAAGACTGCGTCAACTGTGTCGGCGACGTCATTAAGTCGCTCCAGTTTCCGACGCAGAAATCGCCCGGTGACGCCTGGGGCATCTACCAAATCAACTTCGGCGGATAACAGGCCGAGAGCTTCCCCTTGCAAACTTGGCCCCGGGGCCGGCGGCCGATGAAGATTCGCCCTACATGCACGCACGCTGGGCGATCGCGCTCGCCTTCGCACTCGTGTCGGCGCTCGCGACCGGACAGGCCTACGCCTGGCAGGAGGCGCACCAGACCGGCCATGAAGCCGTTTTGGTCGTGGATGCCCGCGGCGTCGCGGTGGTCGAGCACCGGATCCGCTGGCAGGTCGCGCACGGCCCGCTTCGATCCATCGACCTCCTTCACTTTCCCGCGAGCGCCGATGTCGACCCGCTGGTGTCCATCACCGCATCGGACGGGCGGGCGCTGAGCGCGTATGCGGCTCGACTCGACGACGGGACCGTGCGCATCCGCGCAGACGAGCCGCGGGCGCTCTTGCGTGGGACATTCACGTTTACCGTCCACTCGCGGATAGACCTCGTGGCCGCCCGCGCGCTCGTGCGCGATGGCGGGATGTGGCGCCTGTCCTGGTCGGAGCCTGCTGTCACGGACGGCGTCGACGGGGCGCGCCTGACCGTGGACCTTCCGGCCGCGCCGGACGAACCGCGCCCCGTCGTGCCCGAAACGGGCGCGATCGACGAGAGTGTGACGGCCACGATACAGCGGGGCGCGGACCGCGACGTCCTCGACCTCGTGCACGCCCACGTCGCTCGCGGGGAGGCGATGACGTGGACGATCCGTCTGGATCCCCGCGCACTCGCTCTCGCGGTCGACCCTCGGGCGCTCTCTCCTGCCAAGGCGAATCCAGTCTCCGGGCCGGGTCGCTGGTGGGAGGTCCTGGTCGGCGCGTCCCTCCTCTCCGCAGCGGTGTCGTTCGGGATGCTGGTCCAATGCAAGTCTCGCGCGTTCGGGCTGGCGTGCGCGTTGCGGGGCGGCATCGCGCGAGCGCTTTTGCCCCTGCCCGATCGTCCCCGCGCCATTCTAGCCGGGATCGCGTTCGCGCTCGGGCTGGGGCTCGGGCTCGGGGGCATCGGCGATGCGACCGCCGGCGCGGCCTGCGCAGCCATCGCCACGCTCGCGGCAGCCCTTCGAGCTCCCCGTTCTCTGCCGCGGGTCCGCGGTCCCGGTCGTTGGTTGGCGCTCCGCGCGGAGGATGCGTTCGCGCTTCCCGAGGTCAAGGGGCATTGGCTCGACATCGATTCTGCGGTGGGCCGTGCAGCAGCGCTGGGCGCGGGCGTCCTCGCCGTCGTCGCAGCGCTCCTCGCGCGCCGCTTCGACCCCGACGCTCCGTGGGTCGTCGCCCTCGACGCAACGGCGCTCGTGCCGCTCTTCATCACAGGGCGCGCCTCCCAGCTCCCCCCGGACGGCGTGCGGTCGGCCGTACCCTGGCTCGCGCGCGCGTTCCGTCGCTTGCGCACGGTCTCCGGGGTAAGGGTCACGCCGTGGGCGCGGGTGGCGCCGGACGGGTTAGCGGCTGACGAGCTTCGATTGCTCGTGATGCCGCGTGTCGCGACGCCGGGTCTCATCGGCTTGGAGGTCGGCCTCGCGTGGAGCAGTACACCGGTCGGCTGGGCGGCCACACCGGAGGTGCTCGTGCGGGTGGTCGACGGCAGCGCCGCGGCCCAAACGCTGGTGCGGGAAGTCCCGAGCGCGCTCAGCGCGCCCGGGCGGCGCTCCGACGAACGTGTCATTCGCCTGCTCCCGCACGCTCCGACGCGGTCGTGCACGGTCGCCCTGGTCGGTGCCCTTGCGGGGGCGCTGACCCCAAGGCAGGCGGCGACGGGCCCGAGCACCGCTCCCTGCGTCAGGCCTGACGCGCGGCGACTTTCGGGTGCGTCATTGAAATCGGGCGCGGGGGCGGCAATCGCGGAGTAGGCTTGCCCTATCGTGCTGGGCTTCATCTGTCATCGCGCGTTTGTGGACTTGCGCCGATGGAATGCGGCTCGCCCGACCCTACGTTGGAGTCATCGTGCACCCAGCTCACATGAAGACCGCTGCGTTCGTTCTTTTGGCCTTTGCGTTTCTGTTGGCCGCGTGCGGCGGCCGCTCCGTGCTCGACGTGCCCGTCGACTTGAAGGACTCGGGGACGCGCGACGGCACGACCAAACCACCCGCGTGTAGCGCAAGCACCTGCCCGGCCGGCTGTTGCGACGCGAACGGGATTTGCCGGCCCGGGGACGGGACGAACGTGTGCGGCTCGATGGGGAAGGCGTGCCTTGACTGCGTGGCCGCAGGCTTCGAAGCCTGCGACCCGGCCACCCACGCGTGCAAAGTGGATGCGGGCGTCGCGTGTGGTCCCGGGACGTGCGGCGGATGCTGCATGGGCAATGCGTGCTTCATGGGAAGCGACCCGTCCACGTGCGGGTCGGGCGGGCAAGCGTGCGTTTCGTGCGCAGCCGTCGGGGAGCAGTGCATGGGTCAGAAGTGTCAGGCGGCGGTCCCTCCGCCGACCTGCGGACCGGGAACCTGCGACGCGTGCTGCCAGGGGCAGACGTGCACCGTCGGTACGACCGCAATGGCGTGTGGAACCGGTGGCGCCCAGTGCGTGGCCTGTCCGCCCGGCTCGATGTGCACACCGACGGGCGGGGGCGGAGGCGTGTGCCAGAAGGCCGCATGCGGCCCAGCGAATTGCCCGGCGGGCTGTTGCGATGGGATGGGCAACTGCCAGCCCGGCAACATCGGTGCGCGGTGCGGGCACGGAGGCGCTGTTTGTCAGGTTTGTACGCAAGGAGAGTCTTGTTCGAATCAGCAGTGCGTGAACGTCCCGCCCCCTACGGAGGCCGGTGCTTGTAGCGCGCAAAACTGCCCGACCGGGTGCTGCGATTCCGCGGGCGATTGCGTTCTCGGGACCAACGCCACGCTGTGCGGGAGCGCTGGCAACGCGTGCCAGTCGTGCACGTCGCAGGGCGAGCAGTGCCTCAATCAACGGTGCGTCCTCGTCCCCGACGCGAGCGTTTGCAACGCTCAGACGTGTCCGGCCGGGTGTTGTGATACGGCGGGCACGTGTGTGACGGGCGGCTTCGACACGCAATGCGGCGACTTCGGCGGCGCGTGCCAAAACTGCTTGAACTCGCGTTCGTCGTGCGTCGGCCAGCGCTGCGTCCAACCCTGCGACTTCCAGACGTGCCCGAACGGGTGCTGCGACCAAGCCGGGAACTGCCGGCCGGGCACCGGGGCCACGCTGTGCGGAACCTTCGGCAACTTTTGCCAAGATTGCACGCAGTCGAACAACTACTGCAGCGACCAGCAATGCCAGTTCTTCGCGCCCGACGCCGGGATATGCGATTCGCAAACGTGCCCCTTCGGTTGCTGTGACCCGTTGGGCAACTGCCAGCCGGGGTCGCTCACCAACGCGTGCGGCAACTTCGGCAATGAGTGCCAAAATTGCAGCGCCGAGTTCAATGGAGGGGGAGTTCAGTGCGTCAACCAGAACTGCCAGTTTGGCGTCACCGCCGATTCGGGGGTCTGCGACGCGCTGACGTGTCCGACCGGTTGTTGCGACAACTTCGGGGTCTGCCAGCAAGGGGTAACCGGGCTTTCGTGCGGTAACTTCGGCGCCAACTGCCAGAACTGCGTTTCGAACGGCGACTACTGCTCCACCAAGCAGCAATGCGTACCGCTGTCGAACGACGCTGGCCCGACGTGCAACGCGCAGACGTGCCCGTTCGGTTGCTGCGACGCGACCGGCACGTGCCAGAGCGGATTCAACGCCAACACCCAGTGCGGCGGCGGCGGGAGCCTCTGCCTCGATTGCACCAAGTTCGGCGCCACGTGCATCGGTCAGACGTGCTACAGCCCAGACGGATCGTCGCCCTGCTCGCAGAGCTGCGCCGGATGTTGCGACTCGACCGGGAACTGCCAGGGCGGGTTCCTGGATACCCAGTGCGGGGAGAACGGGGGGGCCTGCCAGAATTGCACGACGCTCAAGCCCGCGTCGACCTGCGACGTGGCCGTTGAGCCGCGACTTTGCACGAGCCAGCAAACGGTTTGCCCGGGCGTCTACCCGGCCTGTCCCGCGCCTCTGCAACAGCCGTCGCCCACCCGCATGATGGCGTGTTCGACGGCCGATCTCCAGAATGCCGCCGCGGCGTGTTCTGGCGGTGCGAGCACGGCCTCGTGCAATAGCTTCTTCGGCTCCGTGAACGCCGCGTGCAACACCTGCTTGGCGCCCTTCGACGTCGACTTCATCGCCCAGAGCGGAGTGCGGCTGTGCGTCGCGCCGTTCGTCGACGCGACCTGCAACCACAACAGCGCGTGCATCGTCGACTGCACGGCGGAAAGTTGCTTCAACTGCCCGGACACCCCCTCGACGTCGTCGTGCGAGACCCAGGTGCAAAACGGGACCTGCGCGACGTACACGCAGGCCGACACGTGCGTCGCCCAAGCCCTCGCCGGGACGGGTGCCGTGTGCAATCCGGCCACGTACCAGGGAAACTTCGGCGCGTGGCTCCAGGCGGTCGGCGCAAAATACTGCGGTCCGTGACTCTGGGCTAGCCTCAGAAACTCCAGTCCCGGCCGCACAGCCCGGAATTACAAAACCATCGGCGAAAAGGAGCAGGCCTCTACGTGCTATAGCCCTGCCCTGCACCAATGGATTCGAACGCACCCCGCGTCCACCGGCAGCAGGCCTTGGCCGCGTACGTCGAGCCGCTCGCCGTCGGCCGCCGCGTGGCGGTTTTCGGCGATGCGTCGCTCAGCCTCGGGCGTCGGCTCGCGGAGCTCGGCGCCCGATCGGTGCAGGTGTGGGATCCCGATGTCGAGCGCGCGCGCCGGCAGACCGAGCTTGCTCCCCGAGGCGTCTTGGTGCGACCGTTTCCGCAGCGCGTCGCGGTCTCCGGCGAGGCCAATGAATCGCGGGGCGTCTTCGACCTGATCGTCATTCCGGACCTCGAAATTTTCGACGATGAGGTCGATCTGCTCGCTCGGGTGAGGGGGCTCGTCGGCGACGAGGGTTCCGTATTGGTCTGTGCGCCGAATCGCGAGGGCGAAGAGGACACCGACTCGTTCGATTACTACGAGCTATTCGATTTGGTCGCGAGCGAGTTCGACGACGTGACCATGATCGCGCAGCTGCCCTTTCAGGGCGTCGCGCTTGCCGAGCTCCTCGAAGAAGGGGAGGACGGGTCGCCCGCGGTGACCGTCGACACGCAGCTCGCCGGATCCAACCGAGCCCCCGAGGCCTACATCGCTCTCGGCAGCCAGCGTGGCGTGCGCCTCGATCCGTATGCCATCGTGGAGCTTCCGCCGGGCATCGCACCGGACGAGGAGTCGGACGACGCCGAGACGGCTCGCGTTGCCCTCGCTCAGGCTGCGATCCGGGTCGCCGGGCTGGAGGACGAAGTCGCGGATCTGCGGTCGCGCATGCCGGAGCTCGAACAGAGGGCTCGCGCGGCGGCGGCGCTCGAAGAGGCCTTGCGAGAGCGTTCGACCCGCGTCGCGGAGCTCGAGGTCGCGGTCGCGGCGCGTTCGCGGGACGTCCTCGATCTCTCGCGAGAGGTGCACCAGTTGCGTGCGATGGCGGAGGCGGAACGCGCGGGTTTGGCCGCGCAGCTCGAAGCGCTCTTCATCCGGACCGAACGCGCCGAGCGCGCGCTGGCCGCGTCCGAGCCCGAGCAATTCCAAGCGGCTGAGGCGCACGCCGTCGAGCTCGGGCGTTATGAGGAAGTCCTCCGGGATCGTGCGCAGGCGATGCGCGCGCTCGAGGTGGAACTCGTTCGCCGCGAGCGGATGGTCCGGGAGCTCATCGACGCCATCGAAGAAACCGGCCAGGCCGTCGCCGGCCCGCCCCCCCAGCGGGCGCGCGACCCGGAGAAGGAAGCGACCCCAGGGTACGCCGCTCATCCGCCGCCGCTCGTTCCGCCTCCGTCTCCCGTCTCCCACTCCGAGCGAGAGGTCTCACCGGAGTACGCGGCCCTGGTCGAAGCCAACGCCCAGCTCCGCCAGAAGCTCGATGCCCTGGCGCTCGACCTCGCGCGCCGCGAAGGTGAAGCGCAGGCAAGCGCGTGGGCCATCGCGGAACTCGAGCGCCGATTGGAGACCCAGTCCGCCAAGGCCCCGCCGCTGGCCGACTCCCGCGCGGGAGAGGCCACCGCCCCCTCCGACACGGACGATTCCGAGGCCAAGCGTCTTCTTGCCGCGGCTTTGGACGAGCTCGACGTCTTGCGCCGGGCCCTCGCGCAGGAGCACGAAGCTCGGATGCGGGCAGAATCCCCCCGAGAGCCCCTCCAGGAACGCGCACAAGAACGCGCACAAGATTGACAGGCCTCGGTCGAGGCTTAATTTGACGGTGCCCGAGCGCCCCTGGGACGCCCCAGGCGTGTAGGTAAGGCGCCGAAGAGACCCGAACCATCGATGTCTTCCAAGCGCGACTACTACGAAGTCCTGAGTGTTTCGCGTGAAGCGACGGTCGACGACCTGCGAAAGGCGTACCGTCGCGAGGCCCTCAAGCACCACCCGGACCGCAACCAGGGAGATGCGGGGTCCGAAGCGAAATTCAAAGAGATAAACGAGGCGTACCAGATCCTCTCCGACGAAGAGAAGCGTCGGGTCTACGACCAATTCGGCCATGCCGGCCTCGATGGGTCGGCGGGGGGAATGGGCGATGTGTTCGCCCACATGCAAGATCTATTCAGCGAGATGTTTTCCTCGCCGATCAACTTTCAATCGGGGCAAGCCCGCCGCGGCGCCGACCTCCGCGTTCAGGCCCGGCTGACGCTCCGGGAAGCCGCTTTCGGGTGCAAGCGCGAGCTGAACGTGCGCGCTCCTGCAACCTGCCCGGACTGCGCGGGCAGTGGGGCCAAGGCAGGCTCGAAGCCGGAGACGTGCCCCCAGTGCCGCGGCTCCGGACAGGTCTCGAACGCGCGCGGCTTCGTCATGTTCACCTCGACTTGCGGGCGCTGCCGGGGGGCCGGCCGGGTCGTCAAACATCCGTGCCCTACCTGCGGCGGACAGGGGGCGGTCGAGCGTCCGCGCAAGGTGAACGTTACGTTCCCCGCGGGAATCGACGCCGGCCAGCGGCTGCGCGTCACGGGGCAGGGCATGCCCGGGCCGAACGGAGCACCGTCCGGCGACCTCTACGTCGAGGTCGACGTGGAGGCCGATCCTCGATTCGAGCGCGACGGGGCCGATCTCGTCGAGCGCGTGCATGTCCTCTTCACGGAGGCGGCGCTCGGCGCGGAAATCCAAGTGGAGGCGCTCGAGCCGGACGAGGAACTGACGGGCCTTCCCCTCTCTCTGCCGCCGGGAACACAGTCCGGGGAAGTGTTCACCGTCAAAGGCCACGGCATCCCCAGGTTGGACGGGCGCGGTCGTGGAGCGCTGATCGTCGTCGTCCAGGTCGACGTGCCCAAGGCGCCGACGGCGCGGGCGCGCGAGCTGCTCCAGCTTCTCGATGAGGAGCTGCGGAGCGGGGGCGTGACGACGGGCAAGCGAGCCGCTGCCGCGAAGTAAGGCGAACTGGGGGTCGGCCGTGTCGGTGGACGTCGAGGCGCTCAAGGCGAAGCTCGCCCAAGTGTCGACTCTTCGACCGACCGGCCGCGTGCTCGGGGTCACGGGGCTGAGCCTTCGCTTCATGATGCCCGGGGTGCGGATCGGCGACGTGGTCACGGTGCGCCGGCGGGGGATACCGCTCGCGTGCGAAGTGGTCGGATTCGATCGCGGCGAGGCGATCGGGATGCCGCTCGGAGTCCTCAGTGGCGTCGGGCCGGACGACGAGGTCGAGTCGACGGGCGCGCCGTTTCAAGTGCGAGCGAGCGACGGGCTCCTCGGGCGCGTCTTGGATGGCCTTGGGAGGCCGTTCGACGGCGGGCCGCCGGTCGAAGGCGAGTGGGTGCAGGTCGACCGCGAGCCCCCTACGGCGCTCGGCCGCCGGCCCGTGGCGAAGCCCCTTGCGACTGGCGTACGCGTCATCGACGGCCTGCTCACGCTCGGTGAGGGGCAGCGCGTCGGCCTCTTCGCGGGCTCCGGCGTCGGAAAGAGTTCGCTGCTTGGCGCGGTGGCGCGTGGGGCGGAGGCCGACGTGGTCGTCGTCGCCTTGGTGGGGGAACGCGGTCGCGAGGTAGGCGAGTTTCTCGACGGGGCGCTCGGGGCCGAAGGTCGAAAGAAAAGCGTCGTCGTCGTGGCCACGAGCGACGTCGCGGCGCTCGAGAGACTTCGCGCGGCCCAGGTGGCGACGGCCTACGCCGAGCACTTCCGCGACCGCGGGGCGCGCGTGCTCCTGCTCGTGGATTCCGTCACGCGCTGCGCGCGAGCGCTGCGCGAAGTCGGACTGGCCGCGGGCGAGCCTCCCACGCGGCGCGGTTATCCGCCCAGCGTCTTCGCGATGCTTCCGCGGCTGCTCGAGCGCGCCGGGCAGGGCCCGACCGGGAGCATCACCGCGATGTACACGGTGCTCGTCGAGGGGGGCGACATGGACGAGCCCATCGCCGACGAAGTGCGCGGCATTCTCGACGGCCACATCGTGCTCGATCGAGGGATCGCCGCGCGGGGGCGTTACCCCGCGGTGGACGTCACCGTGTCGCTTTCGCGCGTGATGGACGGCATCGTCGGCAAAGAGCACCGCGAGGCAGCCCGGCGCCTGCGGACACTCGTGGCGACCCACGAGGCCAAGCGCGATTTGGTCTCTCTCGGCGCGTACACGCCGGGCAAAGACAAGGAGCTCGACGAAGCCTTGTCCCGAATGGGCCGCATCGAAGCGTTCTTGCAGCAGGGCAGCGCCGAGAAGAGCGGTCTGGCGGCCACGCTTGCCGCGCTGGTTCAGGCGGTCGGGTGAGTCGCCCCGTCGTGGGTGCATCGATTCGAAGCACTAGACCCAGATCGCCGACGTGCTACTTCCTTCGCCGCTCGGGATGACCCTGCTCCAAGTCGCCGGCCTTCGCTTTGGATACGCAGGTGACCTCCTGTTCGAGGATGTCACGTTCAACCTCGACTCGGGCGAGCGCGTGGCCCTCGTCGCACCCAACGGCAGCGGAAAGACGACCCTGCTGCGTCTCATTGCGCGGGAGCTCGAGCCCGATGCCGGCTCCGTCGTGTTGCGCCGCGACAGCGCGCTCGGCTTCTATCGTCAGTCCCACGAAATCGCGGCGGACGGCGACGTCCTCGGCGCCTTCCTCTCCGGCTTCAGCGAAGTGGTCGAGCTGCGCCAAGAGCTCCAGCGTGCTCAGGAAGAAGCGGGTAGCGGGTCCGAAGAGGCGCTCGACCACCTCGCGAAAGTCACCGACCGCTACCACCTCGCCCATGGCGACGAGCTCGAGCACCGGGTCGCCGCGCTTGCGAGCCACCTCGGTTTCTCGCCCCGCGATCTCGCGCGCCCCGTCGCGTCGCTCTCCGGGGGAGAACGTGGCCGGCTGCGGCTCGGCGTCGTGCTGGCCCGGCAGCCCGACGTGCTCCTTCTCGACGAGCCGACCAACCACCTCGACCTCGACACCATCGGGTGGCTCGAGACCTGGCTCGTCGACTACCGTGGCGCGGTGCTCATCGTGAGCCACGACCGCGCGTTTCTCGACAACACGTGTCGGGCGACCATGGAACTCGGCAAGAAGATGTTCCGCATCTACCCGGTGCCTTACTCCGAGTACGTCGAGCTCCGCGCCGCGGACCTCGACCGCGAGCGCGCCCTCGCCGAGCGGCAGCAGGGCGTGATCGCGAAGACGGAAGACTTCATCCGGCGCAATATCGCCGGGCAAAAGACCAAGCAGGCGCAGAGCCGCCGCAAGATGCTCGAGAAAATGGACCGGCTCGAGCGTCCGGAGGACGTGTGGGCGTCCGCGGAGCGCGTGGCGTTTCGTTTCGCGCCCGCGGCGCGCACGGGCGACATCGTGCTCGACGCAAAGGACCTCGGAGCGGAGCGGGGTGACCGCCGCCTCTTCGACGGTGTGAACTTGCTCGTTCGGCGCGGCGAGCGCATCGGCGTCGTCGGCCCGAACGGCGCCGGCAAGACGACATTCTTGAACCTGCTCTCCGGCCGGGGAGGGGAGCACGATCGAGGAACCGTCAAGCGGGGCACCAACCTGCAAGAGGGGTACTTCGATCAACACTTGGGCGACGTGGACCCCACGCTCACCGCCGTCGACAACGTGCGGCAGGTGCGCGGCGATTTCACGGTCGAGGCAGCCCGGCAATATCTCGCGCGGTTCCGCTTCTGGGGCGACGATCCCCTCCGCTCGGTCAGCGGCTTCTCCGGCGGCGAGCGCTCTCGACTCGCGCTGGCCAAGCTCCTTCTCGAACCGAGAAATCTCATTTTTCTCGACGAGCCCACCAATCACTTGGACATCGCGGCGTCCGAAATCCTCGAAGAGGCGCTCGTCGCGTTCGATGGAACCGTGATCCTGGTCTCGCACGACAGGCGGTTTCTCGAGAACGTGACGACGCGCATCGTCAGCGTCCGGGACGGCAAGGCCGACGTGTATCCAGGGGGGTTCAGGGACTACGAGCACGCCCAGAAGGCGGCGCTTGGCGCCGAGAAACGGGATTCGGCGCAGCATGTCGTGCCGGCTTCGCCCGGGCGGCTGCGGGAGCGCGAGGGCGCGACGGCCGCGGCGCCGGCGGACCTCGATGCGGCCAAGCAGAAGTACGAAGTGCAGCGGCAAGCCGCGAGGGTGCTCGAAAAGAAGAAACGCAGGATCCAGGAGCTCGAGTCGTCCCTCGCGGCGGGCGAGCGGGAGCTGACGACGCTACGCGGCAGGCTTCGAGAGGCGCCTGGCGAAGACTGGGAGAAGCTTGCCACCATGGCTCGCGACGAGCAGGCCCTTTCGAAGAAGGTCGATGCGATGCTCCTCGAGTGGGCGAAGTTGTCGGAGGAGGTGCAGTGACGGGCGATCGAGCGAAGCTCCGGCGCTCTGCGATCGCCCTGGCCGCCGTTTTCTTCGTGGCCCAAGGCGTCGCGTGCAGGCGCACGCACCCCTCCGCGGCAACCGACGTGCAGCAACCGCCGACCGTCAAAGACGACAGCGACGCGTTTCTCCTCACGTGGATCGACGACAAGGGGGACTTCCACGTCGAGACGCGCGTCGCCGACGTGCCGATCATGGGTCGCGACGCCGTGCGCGTGGTCGATCCCGGCCGGGACGAGGCGGCCAAGCCCGACCAGGTCTTCGTGGTCGATATGCGGCAGGTCCGCCCCGACGGCACATACCCGGTCCGGACGATGGCCCGCACCGATTTCGACGCGATCGCCCTTGCTCGGCGGGAAAAGGCGGGGCCAACGCTCGCGAACGCGGGGCCGCCTCCCTCGTCGAGCGCGACGGCCGCAGCCGACCCGGAGCCGGGCGCGGCCCAGCCGGCGACGCGCGGCGTGGTCGTCATCTACGGCGCGGAGTGGTGCGGCGCGTGTCACGAAGCGGCGAAGTACTTTCGGCGCAAGGGCATCGCCTACATCGAAAAAGACATCGAGAAAGACCCGGCGGCCGCGAGGGAAATGCAACAGAAGCTCGCGCGCAACGGGCTCCACACGGGATCAATCCCCGTTCTCGACGTGCGGGGCAAGGTGATCGTCGGCTTCAGTCCGGGGCAGGTCGACGCGGCGCTGGGAGCTGCCCTTTAGGTCGCGACCTCCACGCCGATCTCACGGGCTCCTCGCGCACCGGACGCCGTCGACGATGGCGCGGTCCATCGGTTTGTCGCCGCTGCCGCCGCGCGACGCAGAAAAGAGGTCTTGCGGGTCGGTGGCCCACCCGCCTCCGCGCTGCGTCTTGTACGAGACGTCGGTCAAGAAGACGCAGTCCACGCACGGCGTCACGTACGGCGCGTTGTAGTCCAAAATCCATTCTGTCATGTCGCCGGCCAAGTCGAGCTGGCCCCACTTTCCGGCGCCCAGGAGCGCCGTTCCGACGGGCGCGATGTTCCCCGCCCCCGCGCAGTTCCCTTGCAATCCGGGGCCGGTCGGGCCGTTCGGGTAATAGCAATTGGTGATCGCGTACGCGTTCGCCGTTCCCGGATCCGTCGATCCCCAGGGGTACACGCGCTGCTCGCTGCCGCCCGCCGCGGCGAAC
>Ga0265316_10001978_pt1 | contig 21561 bp, 17 predicted proteins | sample 4522metaG_FD_202092 | JGI IMG/M metagenome (GOLD analysis project Ga0265316, IMG submission 202092) | Rhizosphere microbial communities from Carex aquatilis grown in University of Washington, Seatle, WA, United States - 4-5-22 metaG | ecosystem: Host-associated > Plants > Roots > Rhizosphere >... | reverse complement strand
GTTGAAGAAGCGGAACCCGCCTCCAACAGGGATCGTCTCCTGGTGGCCTGTTGCCGCGGGGGTTGTGCTGGGCTGCCTGGCACCGCAACTGAGCTCTCTGCTGGCCAATTACGAGCCATGGGGCCCCCGGATTGTGTTTCCCTTTGTCCAATTCGTGGGACTGCATGAGATTGGCATGAGCGCAGAGCTTACGCGGACGCTGCCGCAACTGATGCTATATCTCCAGTTTCCACTTGAGGGGCTGCTGACGAAGAGCAGCCTGAGCCGCGGCGTGAAAATATCCACCGCGTTGGAACACCTGGTCTTTCTACACGCTGTGTGCGCGATGGTGCTGTGGCTGGTGGCCCTGGGCGGGGGAAGGTAGCCCTCAGGGCTTTTTCACAGGTCTTTCAGGGAGGCATACGCGCCTTTCACCAACCGCCCAGGTTCTACTGCAGCGGATTCTTCGCCCTTAGCTCGGCCACAATCTCAGCCGCGGCATCGCGCGCCTGGTCTGCCTGGTCGGGCGGGAAGCTGATGGCGCCGACGCGGGCATGGCCGCCGCCGCCGTAACGCTCGCAGACCTGCGCCAGGTTCACCATCCTGGCTGGGTCGGCCTTCGTCCACGGGTTCGATCCCACGGAGACCTTGGTGCGGAAGCTGGACTTCGAGAGGCCGATCGCGTAGGTGGACTGGGGATACAGGTAGTAGGGGATGAACTTGTTGAACCCTTCCTGCGGCTGGTCGGTGATGTCGAAGAAGATGGTGCCGTCGCGCTCGTCGCAGCGGCGGCGAATCAGATCGATGGACTGCCGGTGGCGCTCCAGCAGGGAGGGGAGCAACTCAGCTACAAAGGACTGGCATAGCACCTCGGCCAGCGGCATCTCGGTGAGCAGCGGGATGAGCCGCGGAATAAAAAGCGGATCCTGAGTGGATTCAATGACGAGGGTCAGTTTCATGGCCGGGGCGGCCATCTCGACGGCCGACTCGGGGCTCTCGTACTTTGCGCCATCCACGATGTTGGCCCAATGGATGAGCTCCTCGACCGGTGCAGCGTCGAAGCCGAAGCGAGTGGAGGCGATGTGCGCCAGAAAACCTGTGCAGGAGGTGTAATCTGGGTCGAAAAACTTGCGTCCGCCGCAGTCGGGATCCTTCTGGCAGTCAAGGTAGTTTTGCTGGTCCTTGGGCGACAGAAAGGCCGAGAGGTGATGATCGAACCACCATGTGATCCGGGGCGAGGCCGAGTATTTGAAGTCGACGATAGCGTTTTCATCGCCGGTAAACTCGCTCTCGTCGAAGAGCGCTCCGGCGCGATGCACCAGACCATGATATTCATAGCTGGCTCCGGCTCCCTGGGCGGTGCACTCCCGATGGAAGCGCGTGAACAAGGAGGCTGAGCAAGCCCCATCAAAGCATTTGTCGTGATAGAAGACGCGAACCTGCAAACCTGAGCTCTCCCTGCGATGAAAAGTAGAACTAGCTGAACTGTTAAGAATCAAGGGTGGGGCCGATTGTGTCAAGAAGGAGAGCCAGGAAGGGAATCAGTAAAGTCCGCTTATCGGAACTCCCCAAACGGCTCTTGTGTAGAGTATCTTTCCATCAGCACAATTCTGCGTCAACGAGACCGCTTCAATTGCAAGGAGAGTTTATGAATTCCGAGGACCGGGAGCTACAACCCCGACAGCCCGAAGCGCCAACCGCCGCGACTACAGTTGAAATACCCTCTGCGAACGCCGCGGACACAGCTATTACACCCGAAGCCAGGGAATATCATGGCCTGCGTTGGGTTTTTATCGGCAGCCAGGGCTTGCGGGCCGGTTGGTCGGTGCTGATCTTTCTGCTCTTGACCTTTCTCTTTATGGTTGTGCTGGGAATGGCCGCCACGCTGATCGTCAAGACCCTTCTTCACATCAAAACCGGCAGTGTTACCGCCGCGACGGCGATGATCCAGGAAGTAATTCTTTTTCTATCGATTTTGGGGTCAGGAGCGCTGATGGCGCTCATTGAGCGCCGCCAGATTCTGGAGTACAACCTGAACGGGCCACGTCGTTTTGGTCACTTTCTGGGTGGCTTGGCGGCAGGATTCGCGGCTCTCTCCGCATTGGTGGGCGCGATGGCCTGGTATGGCTGGCTGCACTTTGGGCCGGTGGCCCTGTCGGGCGGGCATATATTCGGCTATGCCGCCCTATGGGGCGCGGTCTTTCTCCTTACCGGCCTCTTTGAAGAGTGCAGCTTCCGCGGCTACTTGCAATATACCCTCACCCGCGGGATCAACTTCTGGTGGGCGCTGGGCATCATCGGCGCCGTCTGCCAGGAGTTGCTGTTAAATTCCAAAGGCAACGGCGTTTGGGGCGTCTACATTATTGCCCTCCTGGGCTTGATACCCTGCCTGTGGCTGCATCTGAAAAAGGCCGAAGGCTCCGGCTTCTGGCAGGCGGCCTGGGTCACTTCCACCCTCTTCGGCTTCATACACACTGGCAACAACGGCGAGAACTGGATCGGCATCTTTGCCGCAGCGTTCGTTGGCTTTGTGTTTTGCGTTAGCGTGCGGGTGACCGGCTCGGCCTGGTGGGCGATTGGCTGCCATGCCGCCTGGGACTGGGCGGAGACCTATTTTTACGGCACCGCCGACAGCGGGCTGGTGGCCCCCGGCCACTTTTTAACCACCACCACAAACGCAACGGCCAGCGTACTTTGGAGCGGCGGCGCTGACGGCCCTGAGGGCAGCCTGCTGGTGATTCCCATCATCCTGCTTCTACTGCTGGCGATACTCGTCCTCTATGGCCGCGGAAAAGCAGCGGCGACGGCCCCTATGGCGAGGTAGGATATTGCCAGCCGCACAAACCTCGAACGCATGAACCAGACTGCCAAGCCGGTCTATCGTTTCGGCCCATTTCGCTACGACTCCGGGCAGCGGCTCCTCTTTCGCGAGGGCGAGACGGTGCTGCTCGCTCCCAAGGTAGAGGAAACCCTGCGTGTGCTGCTGGAACGACATGGAACGGTCGTGGAAAAGGCCGAACTTATGCGAGAGGTCTGGCCGGATACGACCGTGGAGGAGATCGGGCTGGCGCGCAATATCTCGCAACTGCGCAAGACACTGGGCGACGAGAGCGAAACCGGCAAATATATTGAAACGCTGCCCAAGCGGGGATACCGGTTTGTCGCGGAGGTAGTGACGGACGGACCTAAAGAGAGCGGGCAGGCGCGCTCGAATGCAGTCCCGCCATCGAGTTGGCGTATTCGCCGGCTTTTGCTTGCCGCGGGGGTGCTGTGCGTGATTCTGGGCTTCGTCTACTGGCAGTTCTATCGTCCGTCGCGCTACCTTTCCTCGGGCGAACCCATCGCCAACATCGCGGTAGTTCCTTTCGAATGCCTGAGCCCCGAGCTCGACTGCGGCGCATTTCCGCACGGCTTGACGGGCCTGCTGGTGGCGCATCTGACAAAACTGGAAAACGTCCATGTGCTTTCACCGTCCACGGTCTACCGCTACCAGCGCGCCCGGCTCTCCATGCCCTTCATGGCCCGCATTCTGGGAATGGACGTGATGCTGGAAGGCACGATTCAACGGACCGAAGATCGCGTCAGAGTCACGGCGAGGCTGGTGGACGTGCATAGCGCCAAGCTGGTCTGGTCGGAGAGCTACGAGTACCCAGTCCAGCTGTTGGCGGAGGCCCAGAACCGGGCAGCGCGGGATATTGCCGTCCAGGTTCGCGCCCATCTGGAGCTTCACGGACGGTTGTTGCCGGCAAAGCCATAATTCCGTTCAATGAAAGCTTCTGAAGATTTTCTTCAATAATTCATTACATATTCAGAAGCTCGTTTCCGGCCAAGATAGAGCGATATTTGGGCAAGCGGAGATACACCGCGGAGAGGAAGGTCGGGATGAAGCCTACATTGGTGTTTCGGAGGAGAGTTATCAGAAAGAAACTGCTATTTGTGCTGTTGTTGTGCGGCCTGACCTGCACAGGATGGGCCGGCTCCCAACTCGAAGTCCATCGAAAAACACTTTATGCGCCCACCGAAATACAAGGCTATCCCTGCGCCAAAGGCGTTGCCTGGTTCTTTGCCGACGCCCGCTTGAGCCGCTGCACTGTCACGCGGGAGATTCCGTTTGGCGAAGCGCGCATCCCCGCCGGGACGTACATTGCACTGCATCCCGACGGTGCACCGAATTTCGTTCAGATGAGCCATAACGCGCCGATTCTGGGCATGACCTGCATGGGCGGAAGCTGGCTCGGCTCCGGCGAAGCCTCCGTCGTGGCCTTTTATCCCAGCGGCAAGCTGAAGGTCTGCTATCTGGCGGGAAACCAGATCGTGCAGGGCGTTCCCTGCGAGGCGGGAGGCTTGCTCGCCTCGCTCCGCGGCGTCGATCCCGGAGTTTTATTCGATGAGAGCGGGAAGCTGAGCGCCTGCAAGCTGGCCAAGGATTTCGGCACACAGCTGAAGGGCTACCGTTTTCATCAGGCTCCCTGAGTCAAAGCCCACAAGGTTTCGGCATCGCAGCGGAGTTATCCTGTTGTTGATCGATGCCCGAAACCGACTCAGTGGACCAACCGCCAGTACCTTCCGGTGAATCCCTGCTTCGCAGCCGCAAACGCCGCTGGCTGCGGATTCTTTTGTGGACCGCGGGCGGGTTGGTGGCGTTGCTGCTCATTGTTGTAGCGGTGATTGTGCTGTGGCTTCGTGCGGCAGAAAAGGCCGCGCTTTCGGTGCTGGATGGCGACGTGCATATCGCCGGACTCTCGGCTCGGGTCACGGTTCGCCGCGACGTCCATGGAGTGCCTCACATTGAGACAGCCACCTAGGACGATCTCTTCCTGGTCCAGGGCTACGTGACCGCCCAGGACCGCCTGTGGCAGATGGACGCCTTCCGGCGCAATGCCAACGGCGAGCTGGCGGAGATTCTGGGCTCCTCGCTCCTCAAGCACGACAAGATGCAGCGGGTTTTGCAGCTCCGGAATACGGCCCGGCGATCTACTCCAACCTGTCCACGGCCGACCGGGTGTGCCTGGACGACTATGCACGAGGCGTCAACTTCTTCATCGCGCAGCATCCGGACTCTCTTCCGGCGGAGTTCAGGCTGCTCTTCTATCGTCCCCGGACCTGGAGCGGCGTGGATTCGGTCTCGATTGGCCTGGTGATGGTGCAGATGCTGGATACCCATTGGGAAGTAAAGCTCGGGCGCGAGAGGATTACAGCCAAACTGAACGATTCCAAGCTGGAGGGAGATCTCTATCCGGTCGGCTCATGGCGCGATCATCCGCCCACTGGATTGGTGGTGGACTGGAGCCAGCCGCGTCCGATGCCGCCGGCCTTAACATCGGATTTAAGAAAGACCCTCGCCCTCCCATTGTTCACAGCCATGTATATACCGAAATGATAGCTATACCGTCCTCGGTTATCATGAGTGGGATGCCAGCCGACGTGAATACGCTGATTCGAGAGGGCGCGGAGTTGACCGACCGGGCGCTGGAGAAGTTGCTTCCCAGCATCGATACGGTCCCCACCTCAATCCATGGGGCGATGCGCCATTCTACCTTTGCCGGAGGCAAACGCCTGCGTCCGGTGCTGGCCATGCAGGCCGCCATCACCATTGCCGGTACCTTACCTACGGGAATTGCCCGGCTGGGAGCGGCCCTGGAGATGCTCCACACCTATTCGCTCATCCACGACGACCTGCCCGCCCTGGACAATGACGACCTGCGGCGTGGCAAGCCCACCTGCCACGTGGCCTTCGGGGAAGCTATCGCCATTCTGGCCGGCGACGCGTTGCAGACCCGCGCCTTTGAGGTGCTGGCCGGGCTCGACTGCCCGCCCGCGGCCACGGTTCAGATCATCGGCCTGATCGCCAACGCCGTTGGCACCGTCGAAGGCATGATTGGCGGCCAGGTGCTGGACCTGGAGAGTGAACACCTGAAGCCTACACCGGAGCTGGTGAATGCCATCCACCGCGCTAAGACCGGCGCTCTGATTCGCGTAAGCGTGGTGGCGGGAGGCGTCTATGCAGGGGCTTCCGAAGACGATGTGGCTCGGTTGGATACCTTCGGGCGCAAGGCCGGCGTTGCCTTCCAGATCGTTGATGACGTACTCGACATGACCGTTGATTCGGCCCACCTGGGCAAGACCGCGGGCAAGGACCTGGCCACGGAAAAGACCACCTGGCCCGCCGTATATGGTCTTGAGCAAAGCCAGCGCGACGCCGGCCGCCTCATCGAAGAGGCCTTTGCCGCCATAGCGCCCTATGGCGACAGAGCCGAGGGCTTAAAGACCGTTGCCCGGTATCTCGTGGAGCGAAAAAACTAGGGCATTTTCACTGTTATAAAAGAATAGAAAATACTAAAGCTCCCACCAATCGAGCAGCAACATGCGTGGATAGTAGAGGCCAGCGCAGAGGTGGGAGTCTTTGCCGTGGAGATTGCGCAGAACTTCGGCGTAGGCTTCGAGTTGGGGCGCGAAGAGCGGGCGGAGTTTAGGCAACACTGTGGCAGGGTCAGCATTGTCGGCATGGGCGGTCTTATAGTCGATGATCCACCAGCAATCTTTACCCTCCGACTTGGGTGCTGGCCCGGCGCGAAAGACGCGGTCAACCTGAACCGTACGCAAGCTGCCGGAGACGACTCCGGCCCAGCGAACCTCGCTGGCAGCCTCTGTGTGAGGTGAGAGAATCCATTGGCCAATGGGGTCTCGGGATGCGTTGCGCGCCTGGTGAAGAGCCTGAGCGGCGATTTGTGCGGCGTGAGTCTGATCGAGGCCGGAGGCGCGCACCTGGGCGGCGATGCGAGGTTCCAGGCGAGAAAGAGCCTCTCGGGCCGCTTCCCAACCGGTTGTTGCTCGTAGGCGGGATAACTCTTCCAACAGAGTATGGACGGCGGTGCCCAGGGCGCGGGAGAGCAGGCCGCCTTCGTGGCGGGAGTATTCGTACTTTCCCACCCTTTCCGCTGAAAGACGGGGAAAGGATGGGGCACCCAGGATTTGTGGGGCAACCGGCTGGAAATCCGGCGGTAGGCGGCGGAGGATCGTTGGTTTGGCCAGGGAAGGCATCACGAGGAGATTGCTCTCTCCGGAGGCGGCGATGGATTCGATCTCCTGGTCCTGGTTGGACTGCGATACTGCTCTGGAGGTCTTCCATTCTTCAAAGCGGGCGCGGATTTCATCTTCAAGCGCGGGCCATGCGGTGGTCAGCAGGCTGTCTGGGAGGGCGGAGAGGCTGAGAGTTCCATCTCTTTCCGTCTTATAGGATGGCCTGGCGAAGAGGTGCAGCTTCTCTCTCGCGCGCGTTGCAGCGACGTAGAGAATGCGGCGATCCTCCTGCTTTTCACGGTCGCGATAGACGCGATCGACCCATGCCTTGGCCTCGCCTCGAACGGCACCCTTGGGTTGAAAGGGCGCGATAAGGAATTCAGTGATCTCTCCGGAATCATCCGGTTGGGCCAAGCCGCGTTCGAGCCAGGAGAGCATCTTGACCTTGCCGCGGCTGCTGCCGGCCTGCAAGTCGGGGACGATCACCACCTCGAACTCCAGGCCCTTGGCCTTGTGGATGGTCATCAACTGCACGCCGCAATCGCTGCTGACGGCTGGGTCGGGCTGTGCGGTCAGCTTGTCGAGGGCCGCGTCGATGGCTGGGCCCAGCAAGTCCTGCTCGCCGGCAGGAAGCTGGTCCAGAGAACTCCACAGGAGGTCGAGATTTGCGCAGGCGGTGCGATCGACGCACTGGGCGCCACCGAGGCGAAGCCAGATTTGCTGGAGCCAGGTTCCAATGGATGCGGTGGGCAGATCGGCACGCTGTTGGGGCGCGGCGTCGAGGGCTTCAAGAACGCGGTGAACGGTGCGTTGGCCGGCTGCGCTGAGGAGAGGCGGGCGCTCGACAAGCAACTCCGAGATGGGTCGGGCGAGAAGCTCCGGATCGTCGGCGCTAGTGAGTAGATGCAAATCGTCGAGCGCGAGGCCGCACCAGGGAGCGCGAAGAAGGCCCAGCCAGGCAACGCGGTCGTGGGGATTGAGCAGGGCGCGGGCCAGGGCGAGCGCGTCGAGGACTTCGGGGCGGGCTGCGAGTTTTTCGAGATCGACGGCACGGAAGGGAATCTGAGCCTCGCGCAGGGCCTGGGCGATAGGGACGAGCGATTTGCGGGCGCGGGCGAGAACAGCGACGCGGTATTTTTCTTTGTTTGCCTTCGCTTCATCAATGCGGCTCATCTGATTGCGGATCAGGTCAACGATTTCGTCGACCTGCTTTTTGTGAGCATCTTCCATTTCGCATTTTGACTCAGGATTGGCGGTTTTTCCCGGCCCGGTGTGCGGCACAAAGTCGAGATGCAGCGTGAAGCTCGGACCGGGGCTCGATTTCTCTTCGCGCATCGGCCCGGCGGAGGAGAAGGTAACACCGCTGCCGTCGGGAAGCGCGAATATCTTGTCGAAGACCTCGTTGAGCCGCCCGACCAGGGATGGCGTGGTGCGGAAGTTAGCCCGGAGAGAGACGGAGTCAAAGAGGAAAGGCTTGTCGTTGGGAATCTCAAGGCCGAAGGCCTTTACGCGCGGGAAGAGTTCTGCGTCGGCCTGGCGGAAGAAGTAGATGGACTGCATGGGGTCGCCGACGACGAAGCAGGTGCGGCCAGTGCGATCAGGCCAGGCGGTGATGAGGCGTCTAAGCAGTTCATGCTGGAGGCGGCTGGTGTCCTGGAACTCGTCTACCAGCAGATGACGGATACTATCGGAGACGGCCATGGCAGCATCGGTGGGCAGACCGTCGGTGCCATTCAACACGCGCTGGGCGATCTGCGCGACTTCGGTGTAGTCCACGGCGGCAGCTTCTGCAAAGACCACATGCAACTCGGCTACGGCGCGGCGTAGCAGAGTGAAACAGGCCCTCACGATCTTCCATTCGTCGTCGGTGAAGCGGGCGGGCGATAGGCTGCTGACTGCGGCCAGGGCAAAGGGCCTCTCTAACCGCTTGCGCAGCGCCTCCCCATCCTGCGCAGTATCGAAGATGAAGTCATGCATCCAGCGGCCGCGATTCTTGAGCATCTCGACCAGCAGGTCTTCCATATCCTTCCAGTTGTTGTCGCGCCAGAGAAGCAATTCAGAGAGGGCCTCTTTCAAGGCCGGATCGGCTTCGTCCACTTTCTCCAGGGAAAGGCGGGCGGCGCGGCGATAGAGTTCTGTGGCCGGATCGGCGATGGCGAGGCCGCCGCCGAGGCCGGAGAGCAGAGGCTGCTGCAGGGCCATGTCGCGGCAGAAGGAGTCGATGGTCTTGATGCGCAGTTGCGCGGGCAAATCGAGCAGATTCCAACCCAGGGTCTTCGAATGTTTCAATGCTTGCCGCGCCAGGACCTCCGTGGAGAATGGGTCCGTATCCAATGGCCGCGCATTACCGGAGGCACTTTCCAGTTTGCCGAGTATTCGGTTGCGCATTTCGGCAGCTGCGGCGTTGGTAAAGGTGATGGCGAGGATCTGGCCGGGATCATCGACCTCGGCCAGCAGGCGGAGGAAGCGGCGTGTGAGCAGGTCGGTCTTGCCGGAGCCTGCCGGAGCCTGCACCAGAAAGGAGCGGCTGGGGTCGAGGGCGCGTAGACGCTCAAGATGATCGGGAGGCAAGGATTTTGCCGGGGTTTTACTCACTGGCGGCCCCCTCACCATCGGAATCGAGTTGAGCTTGATGCTCTTGAATACGACAGAGAGATTGCAGACCGCAGCGCTCGCAGGTTTTGGGATATTCGCGTGGGGTCACTTCGGCGCTGCCGGTAAGGAAGTCTTTGGCTAGCTGCTCGATGTACTTCTTCCAGTTGAGGAGCAGCTCGTCGGAGAGAGGCTTCTTTACCAGGTTTGTGTTGCCGGATAGTTTGGCGATGAGGGTGGTTCTGGCATCGCGAAGAAGCCCGGCGAATTCCGGTTTACCGGGGCGTACTTTGGCAAAGACCAGACCGCCGAGTTCTTCGTTCCTGGGGTTGAGGGCAAAGCCGGCATAGAGCAGCAGTTGCACATCGTCAGGGCGGGGCAATTCCCATGACTTTGGCGAGACGTCTCCGGTTTTGTAATCGATGACCAGTAGGGATCCGTCGTTGATGCGGTCGATGCGGTCCAGGCGCAGGTCGAAGGTGAGTCCGGCGAGGTGAACTGTGCGTTTTACCTCAGTTTCAGCGACGGTGAAGGGCAAACGAGCGGCCTCGTAGTCCAGCCACTCGGTTACCAATGCAATGAGACGCATTTCCTCCAATTCCAGATAGCGGCGGGGCATGCGCTCACGGAGTTCGGGGTGTAGTTCATTCTGAAAAACGCGGTGGACGTGCATGGCAACAAATGAACTTCTGTCTTTCAGGTTTTGAAGTTCATTCAGCGAACGAATCCCGTCTGGCGGTCCAGCCCAGAAGGCGTGAAGCACAGCGTGGAGAAGTGTGCCCCGCTGAGAGGCAGTCAGGCCGGCTTCGGCGAGTTCCCAGCTTTGTGCGGCGAGACGGGATGTGGCGAAGGCCTTAAATGGGCATTGAGATTGCGAGGTGAGGACCCTTGAACCACCCTGAACGGGGCCTGAAGGGAAGAGGATGCGGCTCACGTCCTCGAAATCTTTGGAGAGCGGGTCGGGGATAGCCGGAGCGACAAGATCCTGTGGCAAGGGTTGCGGAGGTCCGGCAAGCTGTGCGACAAGGCGCGACGGGCGGCACTCTACGTTCTCTTTTTGTTGGGCAAAGCTAAAGTGAACTTCCGGCGCGGAGGCAAGGAGGCGCGCGGCGATGGAGTGGGCCAGATTCCAGTCGAGCTGTGCCGTGGCGTGGGGCATGGCGGCCTCGCGCTGCACGGTGAGCGGAATCATCGGATGGGTGGCGGCTTTGGCCGGCCACGCCTCCTCGTCCGCGCCCAGGAACCAGATGGCGTCGGCGGCGAGGCCGGCGGATTCGGCCGGACCGGCAATCTGGATGGGCGCGTCGTGGGATTCGGGGGCAAATAGGGTTTCGTCGAGGGCGCGAGAGAGCGCGGAGAGAAACTCCTGCCATTGAACGCGGCGGCCATCGAAGCCCAGTGAGCCACAAGATTCGATGGTTTGTTGCCATCGGCGGGCGGCCTGGAACTCGACGCTCGAAAGCGGGTGCGAGCCAGGCCACCCGACGGCTTCGAGCAGATGGGGAATCAGCGCTGCCCAATCGAAGGGGCTTTGCGGTCGGCGAGCGAAGTCATCCAGGCGGTGCTGGGCTTCGGTCATACGGTTGACCCAAGCGGCGGGCAATAGATCCTGCGGCGATTGGTGGATAAAAGCCGCGAGGGTCCAGTGAGGCTGTTGCTGGTTCAGACGGCGCAATTTGCGCATGGCCGCTTGAAGCACGGAGGATTCCTGCGGGCTAACCGCAGCGTGGCTGGTGGAGAGCAGCCAGTCGAGTTCGTACTCGGCGAGCGGGCTGGAGAGCCAGCGCAGCAACAGGTGAGAAACCTTGGGAAGTATGACCCGACTGAGCGGGACTCCGAGGGAGAACTCGAAGAGCGCGGGCGCGGCGGAGCCGGTGTGCTGGAGAAATGACCGCTCGATCTCACCGCGACGTTTTGTTACGTCCTGAGTGACGACGAGCAGCCGAGCTTGCGGGTTGGCGGCAAGCTGGCGGTTGCACCACTGTGCGCAGGCGGCTAGTTCGGCCTGAGTGTCAAGGGCCTGATGAAAGTGAGTTTGTAGGGCGGGTTCGCCGAGAGCGACTTTCTGCCACGTGCCCCAGGCGTCGAAGAGGCTGCGTTGCATTGGAAGAATATGGTCAAAACCCGCCAGGAGCAGCGGAGGGCGCGCGTCGGGGTCCGCGTCGAGCAAGGGAATCAGTTCAAGCGGCAGTCGGCTGGAGCTGATTAGGTTTTTGGCGTGGCATGCATCGTCAAAGGCAGTAAGCCAGTCGCTGAAGGCCGCTGCGTCCTGTTGCCAGGCGGCACGGGTAGCAGCGCGCAGTAAGCGGGGCACATAGGCGCATAGCAATTCATGGGCTTCCATGGCCAGACCGGCCAGTCGGTGGCGTGGCCCTGCGAGCGGAGTGGCTAAATACTGGCCCTTACCAGCGATACCGGCCCAGAGCGCCTGCTCCTGTATGGGATTCAGCAGCAGGCGGCCATCGATAGAACGGTCTTCCCATGCGGTGCGGAGAAAGCTATTCCAGTCCAGGATGTTGGGCGCAGGCCAGGCGGCAAGACCCTCGGCGCGGCGGGCTCGGTGAAAGTCTGCTGCAATAGCACGCGCAGCACGCTCGCTGGCAGTAACCACAAGGCCGCCTTCGCGAAGCCATGCGTCTATCTCAGCGTCAGCCTTAGGCCCCATTTCAGCGTTATACGCCGCGGGGCGAGGCGAATGCCAGTTTAGGTTTCGCATGAATAAGACTTGCCCCTCAATTAACAGCCGATGCAAAAGACAGGAGAGTTTCTTACTTCGCCCTTGGGTGCGTCTTGTCGTAGACCTGCGTCAACTGCGCGGTGGTAAGTTGCGTATAGCGCTGCGTGGTGGAGAGCCGCTCGTGGCCGAGCAACTCCTGGATAGCGCGCAGGTCGGCGCCCTCCTCCAGCAAGTGCGTTCCGAAGGCGTGGCGCAGGGTGTGCGGGTGCACGTCAGCGGAGAGTCCACGCAGAATGGCGATGCGCTTGACGATGCGGCCCACGCTACGCGTCGTCAACCGCGCCTGGCCGCCCAGCCCGCTCAGGCCGCGCAACTGCATATTCACGAAGAGCGCCGGGGTTGTGAATCCCTTAGCATCGCCGCCTGCCGCCAGCAGCGCCGACCGCTCGGCAAGATAGGCCCGCAACGCCAGCGCGGCTGCGTCGCCCAGTGGGACATAGCGTTGTTTTTGGCCCTTGCCGCGCACCAGAATCGCCTCGTTGGCCCAGTGAATGTCATCGAGGTTCAACCCGGTCAACTCCGCATTGCGGATTCCGCAGCCATAAAGCAGCTCAAGAATCGCCGTATCGCGCGCCGGCCAGCTTGCGGCGTCTTCGCCCACCGAGTCTACAACTTGATTCATCTGCTCGATGGATGGCACTCGCGGAAGGTGTTTGGGCAGCCGCGGAGTGGCCACCAGCGAAGCTGCATTCTGCTCGACTTGGCCGCCGCGCGCCAGCCACTTGAACCAACCGCGAATGGCCGCCAGCGCTCGCGCCGCCGAGGCCTTGGAGAGACCGCGATCATAGAGTGTGCCCAGATAGGCGCGAATGTGAGTATGCTCGATGTTTTTCGGGCCTTGATCGTTGCCGTGCATTTCTGCGATATATGCTGCAAAGTTGTGCAGCTCGCGCCGGTAGGCGCGCATGGTGTGCGCCGAGGCGCCTCGCTCGTTGGCCAGCACGCGCAGGTAGTCCGCCACCAGAGCATCGAGGGGTGGTGCGATCGCGGGAGGCGCCAACGTACTCAAGCTGTCTCCTCGGCAGGAATAGCGAGCGGTCTGGCGCGCGGGACAAGTCGCAGGCCTCCTCGCGATTTCGGACGCGCCTCGGCCTCAGGCGCACGTCGCGTCGCCCGCGGATGATGCTTGCGATGCACGGCCTTCAGCCGGCCGAGGGCCAGGTGCGTGTAAACCTGCGTGGTGGAGATATCGGCGTGGCCGAGCAGAATCTGCACGCTGCGCAAATCCGCGCCGTGCTCCACCATGTGGGTGGCGCAACTGTGGCGCAGCCGGTGCGGGCTGGCGGCGCTGTTCGACATCTTTACCAGATGCCAGACCCATTGCCTCGTCAGCGGCATGCCGCGCAAGGAGAGAAAGAGCCGAGTAGCATCCTGCCGGGCCGCATCGACCCCGCGCGCCGAACCAATGCGCGCGAGATGAGGGCGGCCCTCGCGCAGATAAGTATCCAGCGCATCTACGGCGGCGCGTCCCAGCGGCACAATGCGCTCCTTGTCGCCTTTGCCACGCACCTGTACGCGCCCCAAATCCAGTGCTAAATCGCTGGTGGAGAGTGCCGTTACCTCGGAGACGCGCAGCCCGCCCGCGTAAAGAATCTCCAGAATGGCGCGGTCGCGCAGCGCCGTAGCCCGAGCCTGTGGATGCGATGCAGCCAGGCCGGCCCGCTCCATCATTTCTAGAACTTCAGACTCAGCCAGCGACTTGGGCAGCACCTTCCAAGCCTTAGGCGATTCGATATTCACGGTAGGGTCGTGATGGATGCGCCGGTCCAGCAGCAGCCACTTGTAGAAGCCGCGCAGGCAACTCAGCTTGCGCGCCGACGAACGCGAGTCGATATTGTGATTGCGAAGGTTCTCAAGGAAGGCTGCCACATCCTGCTGCGTTGCCGTTAACAACACACCGTGGCGAAGCTCGATAAATTCGGCAAAGGTCTTCAGGTCGCCGTCGTAGGCCTCGCAGGTGAGCGGGCGCAACCCTTTCTCCACGCGCAGATACGCCTGGTAGTCCTTTAAGAGCGGAAGATTGCGCACGCTGTCCACACTCCGATTATCCGCGCCTCAAAGCCTTCCCCATCCGCGCCGGGCAGGTTACCGTACCTCGTTCATCATGGAATCAACATCGGCAACAGTACGCGAATCGGAGTGGATTCGTTTGTTTACTTGGCTGGCGGTGCGCGGCTGGCTGAGGCTTGGCTGAAAACCGATTGAAAAACTACAACCCGATACGCACTTTCCGCAAACCTATCCGTGCAAAGACAGGTGGTTTGGAAGAGAATAAAGTTGGATGTATTCGAACAGAATGAGGAAAGCTTGATACCGACGCAGACAGAAATCCATAGGTGGAACGCGCAGGAGTTCGAGCGGCTGGTTCTCGATAGCAATCCCAAAGTTGCGGTCTTCGATTGCGATGGAACGTTGTGGGGCGGCGACGCGGGTTATGGCTTCCTGGCCTGGTCGCTCGATCAAGGCCTGGTGTCGCGCTCCACCATCGACTGGATGGGTACCCGTTATAGGGCATACCGGAAAGGCAGCGTGAGCGAATTGGAGATTTGCGGCGATATGGTGCAGATCTATGCAGGACTGCGCGAGCAGGAGTTGCGCGCGGCTGCGGCTCGATACGTGCGGGAGTTTGTGCGGGGCCGCATCTTTCCTGAGATGGCTTCTCTTGTAGCCAGACTGCGCCAGACAGGCGTAGAGATCTGGGCTGTCAGCTCCACCAATAAGTGGGTGGTTGCCGAGGGCGTGCGCGACTTCGAAATTCCTGAAGACCGCGTGCTGGCCGCCGAGGTCCGTGTTGACGAGGGAGTTATCACCAGCGAGATAGTGGACGTGCCCACGGACGAGGGCAAGGCCGCCACACTTCATCGGGTCGGGATCACACGCCCCGACGCGGCCTTCGGCAATTCCATACACGACCTAGCCATGCTCAAGATGGCGAAGAAGGTATTCCCGGTGAATCCGTCTCCTGCTTTGCTTGCGGCTGCGGCACAGAAAGGCTGGGGCTACTTCCGGCCGGAGTTGGCTGAAGGCGTCGAAGCGGCGGTTGCTGGGGAATAGAGCTCTTTCAATTCGCTTAAACTAAAAGTGTGGAAGAAGACAAGCCTAAATCCTCTACGCGCCGCCCTGGTCCCGCACTTCGCTTTGTGGCGGCGGCGCTGATCGTGCGTGGCGGCGAAGTTTTGATTGGTCAACGACGCCCCGATCAGCCGATGGCGCGGCTGTGGGAGTTTCCCGGCGGCAAGATCGAGCACGGCGAAAGTCCCGAACAGGCACTGGCCCGCGAGTTGGAAGAAGAGCTGGGCATCCATGCCACCATCGGCCCGCGCGTTACACGAGTTCGCCACAACTACCGCCATGGCGGCGCCGTAGACCTGCAATTCTTTGCCGTGCATGAGTTTTCAGGGGGGGTGCAAAACCGCATCTACCACGAGGTGCGCTGGGTCAAGCTCGAAGAGCTGCCTAGCTACGAATTTCTGGCTGCCGACCGTGGGCTGATTCGGGATTTGGCGGCTAGGAAGCTGCTGTAGACTCCTACGGTGGGGCAGCCGCCTTCAGCAGGACGTATTGCGATATTGCGATCCTTCACAGGTCCGAGAATCCGGAGCTTGAGAGTCACCCTTCATCCGAAGCCCAGAATCCGGCACAAAGTAGCCCCAAAAGCGGGTTTTCCCCACCAATAAGCCCGGATTTCAGGGGTTATTGTTTACCATTGAGATAATAGGGCGGCATTTGAGATTAGACTATAACCATTTGATTCTGTACTCCTTATCCTTTCATCCTGACCCAAAATGCATCCGGGAAATGGGCAATTTCCGGGTGGGGGGGGTGGGGTGCATGGCCTCCCCGGTCGTTGGCGGGCGGGACCTTCTACTTCACTCTGATAGTGTGCGCCGAGGGAGGGCAATTATCTGCAAAATTGCAGCAAAAAAGGCCCGGGCTTAAAGGCCTTACATTGATCCGCTGAATTTAAGGGGGCTGAAGCCCCCTGCTCCCTCCGTGCTGTATCACTCGAGCCTTAATGTCCCGGTATCATTCCCCAGAGCATGACCAGTGTCATGCCAATGACGATGAGGCTTGTGCTCCAGGCGATGATGTTCCAAAGGTATGTGTTCTTGTGTGTGCCCATCAGGTCGGCGCGATTGATGAGCATCAGCATGAGGATGATGATCACAGGCAGCAGGACGCCGTTCAGCACCTGGGAGAGAATGGCAAAGTTGATCAATTGCGCGTCGGGCAACAGCAATACGGTGAGCGCGCCGCCGGCAATGAGCAGCGTGTAAAGCCAGTAGAAGTAGGGCGCTTCACGAAAGCTCTTGTCCACGCCGGATTCAACGCCCAAGCCCTCGCAGACGGTGTAGGCAGTTGAAAGCGGCAGAATGGAGGCCGCGAAGAGCGAGGCGTTGAAGAGCCCGAAGGCGAAGAGGATGAAGGCGTAGTCGCCGGCCAGCGGGCGCATGGCCTCGGCGGCGTCCGAAGCCACCTGAATGGAGCCCATACCATGGACGAAGAGAGTGGCGGCGCAGGCGACCACAATGAACCATGCCACTACGTCCTGGAAGAGGCTGCCGATGGTTACATCCAGACGCATGGCGAAGAAGTTCTTCTCACGAACGCCCCTTTCCACAATCGACGATTGCAGGTAGAACTGCATCCACGGAGCGATGGTGGTTCCAATCAGTCCGATAGCCATGTAGAGATAGGCCTTGTCGCGCCAGGCGGACTCTTCAGGCGGACGGACCGTTGCGCTCAATGCCTGGATCCAGTTGGGCTGCGAAAGCACTCCGGCGAAGATATACGTGATGTAAACCAGGGACGCTACGATGAAGATCTTCTCAGTGGTTTTGTAGTTTCCTTTCACCACCAAGAACCACACCAGCGTGGCGCACGCCGGCACGGAGATGAACTTGGAGACGTGAAAGAGGTGCATGGAGCCGGCAACGCCAATAAACTCAGTGACCACGTTCGTGAAGTTGACCACCACCAGCAGCACCATCAGCACGAAGGTGAATCGCAATCCAAACTCTTCACGAATCAGGTCGCTGAGTCCCTTGCCTGTCACAACGCCCATGCGGGCGTTCATCTCCTGAACCACGGTGAGTGCGATCGTAATCGGGATCATCAACCAGAGCAGGGCGTAGCCGTACTGCGCGCCTGCCTGGGAGTAGGTGAGGATGCCGCCTGAGTCGTTATCGACGTTGGCGGTAATGAATCCGGGGCCGAGGACGGCCAGAAACAAGAGTATCCGGATTCGCCAACGCTTCAACATTCGGGCCGGTTCCTATTGTGGAGTCATTGAGATTTCCCTCACTGACCATAACAGGCAACACGGAGGTGAGGGAATCTGTGGCAACGGTTTTCTGGAAGGCCCTTGAAAGAGGGGTTGACGGGGCAGAATTACCGTGGTACATTGGTACACGTGTACCAGGAGGAACCAATGTCGCAGGAACAGCAAAATCGCGAACCGGTGGAAGTGGAGCGCGTCCAGACCGGGGTCCGGATGGAAAAACGCATGTTGAAGGTGCTCAAGGCTGTCGCCGAACAGAAGGATATGACCCTCGGAGATCTGCTGGAGGGAATCGTTCTGCATGCCTTCGAGGGCAAGATCGTCCCGTTCTCAGCGCAGTCGCTGAAAGAGATTGAGCAGTTCAAGACGCTCTACGGGATGACGCTGAAGGCCAGCGACAGCCACAACCTGAAGGAGCGGAGGCGATGATCCGGTTAATTTGGAGTGCAGCGCGATCCCACCCCCGCCGCAAAAACAAGTACGCGGCAAGGATGGGGCACCGCTATAGGTGAAACTGCGTTATCTGCCTGTTGAATCAGGCGATGGCCAGTATCCGGTCGGAGGAAACCTCGCTCACGCTTAAACGCTCGCTCAAACTCAACAGCGACTCAACTACGTCGGCTGCGCTGTATGTCGTGCGGCCCGAAGACAGGAACTGTGCGACGGTATTCAGGTCGTCGCCCACGGTGACCAGAGTCGGCTCAATGGAACCATCTTTACGAATCTGCTGATGGCCGATATTGGAGAGGAGCGCATTGCAGAGGCACTTGCGGCCTACCGTGTCCTCGATCTTGCCGCCTTTGGCTACGTAGTTTGCCACAGGTTCCGCTGCGCATCTGTAACCGATATTGCCGTCCGGGGCGTTGTAGGGTTCACGGAGATAGCCGAGGTCGCATACGCGCTTCCGCTCCTGATAGACGCCCTGATCGGAGGAGGTGCCTTCCAGCAGGGCCACCTTGAAGGGGAATCCGGTGGGCGAGGCCAGCGGATCGGTGAAGACTTCGCCCGTTCCAGTGACTGCCTGAGAGAGAAGACTCTTCTTGAGATCGGCGCGCATGCCCGATTCCTGAGAAAAGGCGAAGGCTGTTCCCACCTGCACGCCTTCCGCGCCCTGTTCCAGCGCCTCACGCACTTTCTCAGCGTTTCCATATCCGCCGGCCAGCCAGAAAGGAACGCCCAGCGCCCGCAACTCAGCGAGGTTAACCATGTCGCGTTCGCCGTAGACCGGCTCTCCGGCAGTGTTCAACTGGAGCTTGCCGCGCGGGGGGGCATTATGTCCGCCCGCCGTCGGGCCTTCGATGACGAAGCCGTCGACGCGCCCGTTGGCCCGCCTGAGCATGGTCGTGACCAGCGTGTTGGAGGAGACGATGGCCAGGAACCTGGGCCGGTGGAGAACCGGAAGCGGGCCTTCCGCGAAGTCAGCGGGATTGAGCAGCATCTGCGTATCCTGCCCCTGGACGGCGCCTACTACCGACAACTTGTATTCAGCCGCATGTTGCGCCACGAAGGCGTCTAACACGCCGGGGATGTGCAAGGGAATGCCCGCGCCCATCAGCACATAACCCACCCCGGCCAGCATTGCTCCGTAGATTGAAGGCAAGTGGGGGAGCTGCACCTTCTCAAGAAAATTGATCCCTACAGGATTCTTGTGACCTTCGCGCGCCAGCCAGACCTCGACAAAGTTGCTGACAATGCAAAGCTCGATCATCTTGCGCACGTCCCTCCGCTGGTGCATCGGCGTAGTTGGGTACGGCGCCTCGGCAGCTTTTCCGCCGGGAACGAAGTACTCCTGCCAGATGCGCCGGGCCATCTCGGGAAAGGGAAATGCGTCCAGTCCCCTCTTCATGTTTCCGCCCTGATCACCATCGGCGAGCCGGCGTACAAAAAGTTGATCGAGCGCCGTGCCTGAGACTACGCCGAGTTGTCCGAGCTTGGAGACAGCATTGGCCAGGCGCCAGTTAGAGACTCCCACGCCCATGCCGCCCTGAATGATTTTGGGAAACTGCATCATTCTTGGATTCTTTCACAAATTCTGAATTATCCGGGAATTTTCTCTCACGCTAATCGTATACCGGGATGAAAAGTGGGCAATATTGCACACTCATCGGGAGGTTGAAGATTGATTAGAATGGCTTTCTAAAGGCTTTAGAGCTTTTTGCGGAGGAAGCCGATCACATGGTCGGCCTGGACCTCGCCCACCATGCGACCCTGGGCGTCTATCACGGGCAGAGCATGCAGGTTGTACTTGTCAAAGAGCTCGGCCAGATCGTTCTGGTGCAAGGCGGCGGGGCAGGAGAGGACGCGAGACTCGGCTAGGACCGCAAGGCGCGTCTCAGGCTGCGCCATCACCAGCCGCGACAGCGAGATGGCGCCACGCAGCATCCGCTTCTCGTCAAGGAGGTAGATTTCGGTCACGCTCTCCGGATCGCCGTCGAATGTGCGCAGAGCCTGCACCGCTTGGGCCACGGTGGAGTCCATTCCCAGGCAGACGAAGTCGGTGGTCATGCAGCCGGCCGCAGAGTCCTCGTCGAACTCGAGCAGTTCCTCGACCTCCTGCCGCTCTTCCGGCTCCATCTCTTCCAAAATGGCGTCGGACTGATCTTCGGGCAGTTCGGCCAGCAGGTCGGCGGCCGCACCGGGGTCCATCTCCTCGACGATATCGGCGATCTTTTCCTCGTCGAGCTTCTCCAGGAGGGACTTTTGCATCTTGGGATCGACTTCTTCGAGGGCTTCGGCAGCGACCTCTTCGTCGAGCGCGGTAAAGACCGCTTTGCGCTCGGCGGGGGCCAGATCTTCCAGAATCTCGGCCAAGTCGGAGGGGTGCATCTCAGCAAGGCGTTCATATTCGATGCGCAGCTTGACGCGCCGCGCGGGATCGACCTCGATCACGTCAACAAACTGCCAGGGAATACTATGCGCACCCAGTTTACGGGAGAGCGTTTCCAGCGTCGTGCGCGGCAAGATTCCTTTGAAGATTCTGCGAAAGGCGCCGCGCAGCCCTACCTCGACTTCGGCGACACGCAGCAGGTGCGCCGCGCCCCGACCTAGCCATTCCAGGTCTACGTCATTCACGCGGACCACCTTGCGGCCATGAATATCGATGATCTGCCGGTCTACCAGATCCTGCTTCAGGTAGAGGTAATTGCCCTCATCCTTGAGCGGAACCAGCGCGCCGGAGGAGCGCAGCTCAAGCGTGCCGGCGGGCGTCTCCATCACGTCCTGGGATGGAACGATGCACAGTCCGGCGCGAGTTTTAAGGACCAGGCCCGCCACCTTTCCCGCATCCGGGCCGGTGGCGACAGCTATATCTTTTAGCCGCCCGCGCATGTGGCCCTGCGAATCGGTCACCGGCGTGCCGAGGAGCGCGGTCAGGCTAATGCGGGTTGTAGTGCGTGGCTGCATGAGGTGAGTGTATCGCCTGGCGGCGTTTTATGGCAGCCGGCGCATCCGGTTGGGTAACTGCGGGCTTCCGCTCTTAACTTTCCTCGGTCTTACTGGCCTTCCACTTCTTCGCGTCCGATCTTGACCGCCTCAATGGCCCGTTCCAGGTGGACGCCTCGGGAGCCTTTGACGAGCACCACGTCGCCGGGTTGAATGTTTTGTATGAGCCAGCGGCCGGCAGCTTCGGCGTCGGACAGAAACAGCGCGGCAACCCCGCCGGCGCAGGCAGCGGCGGCCAGGTGTTCGGCATTGCCGTGGACGCCGACAACCAGGTCGAGCCCGGCTTCAGCGGCTGCGCTCCCACAGGCGGCGTGCAATGCGGGGCCCTGCTCGCCGAGTTCAAGCATCTCACCGGCCACGAGAATGCGGCGGCGGGCGGGGCGTGCGGCCAAAGAGCGAATCATCGAGCGCAGCGCCTCAGGATTTGAGTTGTAGCTGTCGTTCAGGAGGGTAGCGCCACCGATCTCCATTACCTGGCCCCGCTTGTCGCCAGCAGTGAGCGATGCGAGCG
>Ga0265316_10001977_pt1 | contig 21562 bp, 20 predicted proteins | sample 4522metaG_FD_202092 | JGI IMG/M metagenome (GOLD analysis project Ga0265316, IMG submission 202092) | Rhizosphere microbial communities from Carex aquatilis grown in University of Washington, Seatle, WA, United States - 4-5-22 metaG | ecosystem: Host-associated > Plants > Roots > Rhizosphere >... | reverse complement strand
CCTTCAAATACCGCTTTGGCTGTGGGAGCAGAAATTAATTATGTAAAAGTCCTGACGTTTAATCCTTATACCGGATTGCCAATTACGGTGATTCTTGCAAAAGATTTGTGCAGTGCATATTTTCCGGTAAACAACCAGGAACTCTTATTTGAAAAATATAAACCGGGAGACAAACTGGTTCCATTTAAAATAATTGATGAATATAAAGGCACCCAACTTGATAAGATTCGTTATGAACAACTTTTGCCTTACCAGCAACCAGAAAATGGCGATGCTTTCCTGGTAGTCCTGGGAGATTTTGTGACAACTGAAGATGGAACCGGGATTGTTCATATTGCCCCCAGCTTTGGTGCCGATGATTTCAGAATGGCTAAACAATATGGATTGGGATCATTAACACTGGTTGATAAACAAGGCAAGTTCATTGAAGGCACAGGAGATCTCACCGGTCGTTTTGTAAAAAACGAATATGATCCGACACTTACTGATAAAGACGATACCGTTGATATTTATATCGCGGTTAAGCTTAAATCGGAAAACAAAGCTTTCAAGATAGAAAAATACGTTCACTCTTATCCGCATTGCTGGCGAACAGATAAGCCGGTTCTCTATTATCCGCTTGATTCATGGTTTATCAAAACAACAGCTTTACGGGACAGGATGATTGAATTGAACAATACCATAAACTGGAAACCGGAATCAACCGGATCCGGACGTTTTGGTAAATGGCTGGAAAACCTGGTCGACTGGAACCTTTCAAGATCGAGATACTGGGGCACACCTTTGCCTATTTGGCGCACTGAAGACGGGAAAGAAGAAATTTGTATAGGTTCAGTTGAAGAATTGAAGCAGGAAATCGAAAAATCTGTCAAAGCAGGATTCATGAAAAAGAATCCATTGGCAAAATTTAAACCTGAAAATATTTCGAAAGAAAATTATGAAATATTTGATCTTCATAAACCTTTTGTAGATGAAATATTCCTGGTTTCATCTTCAGGAAAAAAAATGATCAGGGAATCGGATCTTATTGATGTCTGGTTCGATAGTGGTGCAATGCCTTACGCCCAATGGCATTATCCATTTGAAGGGGGGTCTCTTCCTTTCCCTGCTGACTTTATTGCTGAAGGAGTGGACCAAACCAGAGGTTGGTTTTTCACGCTGCATGCAATTGCAACAATGGTTTTTGATTCGGTAGCTTTTAAGAATATTATATCAAACGGACTTGTTCTCGATAAGAACGGCAATAAAATGTCAAAACGTTTGGGAAATGCAGTCGATCCATTTGAAACCATCGAAAGGTATGGTTCAGATCCTTTAAGATGGTATATGATAACTAATGCTTCACCCTGGGATAATTTAAAATTCGACATTTCTGGCATTGAAGAAATTACAAGAAAATTCTTTGGTACCCTTTATAATACTTATTCATTCTTTGCACTTTATGCCAATGTTGATGGATTCACAAATAAAGAACCTGAAGTTCCTATCGAAAACAGGCAGGAAATCGACAGATGGATTATTTCATTGCTCAATTCACTTATCAAAGAAGTAGATGAATGTTACTCCAATTATGAACCCACGCGTGCAGGAAGGGCAATATCAGATTTTGTAACTGAAAACCTGAGTAACTGGTACGTCCGTTTGAACCGTAAAAGATTCTGGGGGGGCGAATATTCAGAAGATAAAATTGCAGCGTACCAAACACTTTATCATTGCTTGTTAACAATAGCCAAACTAGCATCGCCAATTGCCCCGTTTTATTCTGACAAAATATTTATTGATTTAAATAAAGTTACAGGGAAGGAAAAACAAGAATCTGTTCACTTAACTTTAATTCCAAAGGCAGAAGAAAAATATATAGACAAAAAACTGGAAGAGCGCATGGCTATTGCTCAGCAGGTTTCTTCCATGGTACTGAGTTTGCGAAGAAAAGTGAATATTAAGGTACGTCAGCCTTTGAGTTTAGTAAAAGTAATTTCAATAAATTTTGATTACTTCTCTGAGCAATTTAATAAAGTTAAAGATATTATAAAAGCTGAGACAAATATTAAAGAAGCAATTCCAATAACTGACCTTAAAGGGACTGGAATAATAAAAAAAGTAAAAATTGACTTTAGAAAATTAGGCCCTCGTTATGGCAGATTAATGAAACAATTGTCTTTTAGAGTTGAAGAATTGTCGCAAGAAGAAATTTTAACATTTGAAATAAATGGAAGTCTTAATTTAATAATAGAAAAGCAATCAATTGAGATCACAAAAGATGACGTTGAAATTATTACAGAAGATATTCCTGGAGAATTAGTCGCTAATGAAGGAGAACTCACTGTCATTTTAGACACAACAATTAATGCAGAACTTTATAAAGAAGGCATCGCACGTGAATTTGTAAACCGTATTCAAAATATCAGGAAAGACAGCGGTTTTGATGTTACGGATAAAATTCAGATCAAAATTCAGAAACATGAAGCAATCAATGAGGCATTGGATGCTTATAAGAACTATATTGCAAGTCAGACTTTAGCGACAGAATTAGTGCTTGTTGATGCCCTGAATGGCAATAATTCCAAGGTAATTGAGATTGATGAAGATATACAAACTTTAATAATGATTAATCGTATATAATAAACAAATTAACTACGTTATTAATAATAATATTCCTATATTAGATAAATTTTAAAATTATGGCAGAAAAGACCAGATATTCGGATGAAGAGTTGGAAGAATTTAAGCAAATAATTCTGGAAAAACTCGATAAGGCAAAGAAGGACTATGAATTACTCAAAAGCGCCATAACCCAAAGTGGAAGTAATGATACACAAGACACCTCACCTACTTTTAAAGTATTGGAAGAAGGTGCTGCAACTCTATCGAAGGAAGAAGCAGGAAAACTTGCCCAAAGACAATTGAAATTTATTCAGCATTTGCAGGGTGCTTTAGTACGTATAGAAAATAAAACCTATGGCATTTGCCGGGAGACAGGAAAACTTATTTCAAAAGAACGGCTTAAAGCAGTTCCTCATGCTACTTTAAGTATTGAAGCAAAACAAAGCAATATTAATCATTAAAATATAGTGATATTTAACGATTGCATTCAAAAGGATGCAATCGTTTTATTAAAACCTGGCTGGAATTTGAAGCATATGATATTTTAATAAATCAATTTTGGACAATATTAAAATCTGCATAAATACTTTTCTTGTAAATAATTCTGAAAAATTCAATGTCGCTTTGTTAAGAAATTATTTATTATAGGTCATACTTCGACAAGCTCAGTATGACCTAATTAATTAGACACCCTGAGCTTGTCGAAGGGTGTTTTAATGCTTAAATATACATCTTGCTGAACCTTATAATTTATATATATATTAAAAATTTAATGCAATCAAATAACAAAATTGAAAATATATGTCATTAGGTAAAAAAGCACTCCTGGTAGTTTTGTCGGTAATACTAATTGATCAAATCGTTAAAATTTATATTAAAACCCATTTTAATTATGGCGATTCAAAAGAAATATTTGGCTGGTTTGTAATAAATTTTATTGAAAATCCAGGTATGGCATTTGGCTGGGTCATTGGCGGGTCATTTGGTAAGCTTGCACTTAGTATTTTCAGGATATTGGCAATAGTAGCCATAGGATGGTACCTGGTAAATATTGTAAAAGCCAAAGCAAATACGGGTTTGGTTATTTGTGTTGCTTTGATTTTGGCCGGAGCTATAGGAAACATTTTAGACAGCGCTTTTTACGGATTGATATTTGACAAAGGCTTAATTTATGATCCTTTAACCAGAGAATGGCAATCATATTATGGCATAGCTCACCTGGGACATCATGGATATGCAGGTTTTCTTAAAGGTTCAGTTGTTGATATGTTGTATTTTCCTATTATTCAAAATGGTCATTTCCCGCAATGGCTTCCAATATGGGGAGGCGAATCATTTATTTTCTTCCATCCTACCTTTAATATTGCTGATTCATCAATATCAATTGGTGTAGCTTCAATAGTTTTATTTCAAAAAAGATTTTTTAAGCACGAAAATTAAAAACTCCCACTGCAAAAAATACAGAAGGAGTTTTAACTGATTTGCTAAGCGTATTTGACATCTCTTTATATTGCTTCTAAACTCAACAATCTTAATATACTTAGAAACTATTTCTTTTTCAGTCTGAGCATTATAGCATTGTGTCCAGACAAAGCAGATTTAAAAATATCATTGGTATTACCTAAGTCCATTTTTGTCCATAAATCTCTTAACAAATAAACATTCTTGTTGAAATTGAAATTCTTTTGTGAAATCGGATCATCAATATTTTCTTTTTTCCAGTTGAACACAATATTCACAGCATTATCACTTCGATTCAAAAAACATACCGCCAGTTCATCATTTTTTAAAGGTTTAACATATACATCAATGTTTGCATCTTCTAGCGTTGTAAATTTAAAACATTGAATGCCCAGCGGATCCTGATCAACAGCAATAATTTCCTTGTTAGTTAATATATCGGTTGTTTCTTTGCTCATGTGACATACATCATTACCCGCAATAAGTGGAGCGGCAAGCATGGCCCACATTGAAAAATGTGCACGGTCCTCATTTGTCGTCATACCGTTGCCTACTTCAAGCATATCTGGGTCGTTCCAATGTCCTGGTCCTGCATATTTTCGAAGATCCTTCTGAAGATCAATTATTGTCAAAATACTCCATGAATTCCAAACCTCACCGTGACTAATGCTTCCATTCCATGATGCTGTAATATCGCCTGTTGTGCGCCATAAGTGACCTATTTCTGCTCCCCATAACCAGGGTTTGTTGTCTCCCCATTCGCAAAGACTGAATACAACTGGCCTCTTTGCAGCATATAAAGCGTCACGCATGGTTTTATAAGCTTCTTTTGCATTTAATTCGTCGGTATTACACCAGTCATATTTTAAATAATCAACACCCCATTGTGCATAGGTAATTGCATCCTGATATTCATGCCCACGGCCTCCCGGATGACCACCACAGGTTTTGTTTCCTGCACATGAATATATTCCAAATTTTAGGCCTTTAGAATGGACATATTCAGATAACGCTTTTATTCCCGATGGGAAGCGTTTGGGATCAGGATGAATAAATCCAAGACTATCGCGCTGACCATGCCAGCAGTCATCTATAACAAGGTATTCATAGCCTGCATCTTTTAGTCCGCTTGAAACCATTGCATCAGCAGTTTCACGTATTATTTTTTCATCAATATTACATGCAAATTTATTCCAGCTATTCCAGCCCATTGGCGGTGTTAATGCCAGATTATTGAATTTCTGACCGCTCATATTTAAGCAACATGCCAGTGAAAGTATAAATATCAGTTTCTTCATTATAATGTATTTAAAGTTTAAGAATTGTTATATTATTTTCAAAAATGAAATTCCATTTCAAATATATTTTTTCTTTAATAGAATAAAAAGTAATTCTTCCGATACTTTTCATGACCATAAAGAATTAAAATAAAGGACTAAGTAATCTTGCAAAAGATTCTTTTGTACTATTGAGCCAGTGACGGTTTTCCCATTCCTCTAAAGAGTAATAGTTGCAATTTTGAATATCATCCAGGAAATATTGTTCCAGGGTATTGGAAACTTCCTCATCATAAATAAGGGCATTAACTTCAAAATTTTGGTCAAAACTGCGGATATCCATATTTGCGGTTCCTACAGAAGCGAATATACCATCAACAATCATCAATTTTGCATGGTTGAAACCTTTGTTGTAGAAATAGATTTTAATACCTGCTTCCATTAATTCTCTTACGAACGATAATGTGCTTCTAAAAACCAGGTGAGAATCGGATTTTTGCGGCAGCATTAGTCTTACATCAATTCCTCCCAATGCTGCAGTTTTTAATGCAGTTAATATACTTTCATTAGGAATAAAGTATGGGGAAGCAATAAATATATGATCTTCAGCTGTGGCAATTGCTGCAAAATATGCCTGCATTATGCTTGCCCAATCTGAATCCGGACCACTGGCAGTTATTTGCACCAGTCGTTTCTCTTTAATAAAGTGTTCGGGAAAATATTTGTCATCATTCATTACTTTACCTGATACAAAAAACCAGTCAGTATGAAAAATAATCTGTAATGAATGAACCGCTTCGCCTTCGATACGAAGCTGCATGTCTTTCCACATTCCAAGTTCAGCACCACCTTCAATATATCTATCAGCAATATTCATGCCTCCCACATGTCCAATTTGTCCATCAATTACAATTATTTTCCTATGATTTCTGTAATTTATTTTATTGGTAAAGAGAGGAAATCTGACTGGCAAAAATGCATGAATCTGCACGCCGGCTTTTACCATCGGATCTATATATGAATTGGGGAGACTCCAGCTACCCATGTCATCATAGATAACCCGTACTTCAACTTTTTCTTTGGCCTTTTTTATTAATAAATCTTTTACCCGGTTACCCAGTTTATCGTCTTCAATAATATAATACATCAAATGAATATGATCCTTTGCTGCTTCTATATCATTCAAAATTACATCAAAGGCTTCCTTCCCGCTGGAATATATCTTGAGGCTGTTATATTCTGTCAGTAATGCTTTGCTATTGTTCAAAAGCAAAGTCATAATATGCTGTTTGCTTTTTATTTTAGGGTCTTTCAAAAATTCCTTTCCCGGAAGTTCAAGAATCTGACGATGGCTGAAATCGCGCATCCTTTCCATATCACTTAATTCTTTGCGACTGAATATTTTCTGTTTCCTATAGTTTTTACCAAAATAAAAATAAAGTACAATGCCCCCAATTGGAACTAAAAGCAAAACCATTATCCATGAAACAGTCTTTAACGGATCGCCTTTTTGCTGAATTACCAGGATAATAGTAAACAGAACTGTGACAAAATAAATTATCTCGAGAATATAATTTCCATTGGGAAACAATTTAAACCACATAGCCAAATTAATTTACAGAATTGACTTTTGAAGTTACTGACTCGTGGTAAGATATCATAGGTATTTTTAAGAAATGAGTAATTTTATCAGTTTTATTTGTTTCAAATAATGTCTTAAAAAAGCTTTCATGCTCTTTAAGCATCAAAAGCATATCTGCAGATTCTGCGTTAATAGTTTCAAGTATACCTTTAACAACATTTTTATGAACAATCATTTTAAATTCAATATTGGCATAAGCTATTTTTTCCTGAACCATTTGTTTAAAACCAATAAACTTGAGTTCCGACTTAAAATCATTGGTTTTAGTTGCAACATGAAGCACAAAAATTAATGGATTATATTTTCCAAACAATGAAACGAATCTCTCTATCATTTCAAGATCCGTTCTATGGAAATCCGTGGCCAAAACAACCTTTTCCGCAATTTTAAAAGAGAACCCGGAAGGCACAATAATAACCGGGCAATATGCTTCTTCAATTATTGCTGAAATTGTTCTGTGAGAAAAACGGCTTATTAAATCCAAATTCCCTGATACTGCTAAAATCATTATTTCGGTATCCTCGATTGTAGATTCTGAAATAATTTCATTTGCCAGGTTTCCTGAAGTAACTTTTATTTTATACTGAACTTTTGCAGGCAAGTCATCCCTTATCTCATCCAGCATTTTATTGAATGAATCAGTTGCAGATGCTTCCAATTCTTTTATATTATCAGCAGGCAATATAGTAGAAATAATTTCAGATTCGGAAATTCCAGCAGCAAATTTGTATAAATCAAGAACATGAAGCATAAATACTTCCAGGTTCAATTTGGCAGCCAATTGAAAACCATAGACAATCGAATTCTTTGAAATATCAGAGAAATCAGTTGGAATCAATAGCCTTTTCATAATGTCCGGATTTAATAATTTTTAATTGTGTACTTTAAAACTTTAAATCGACTATATAATTTAACTGCCGGATAAATAATTTCAGGTAATAATAATCCCTGAAAGCTGAAATTAAAGACAATTTAAGCGGCAAATTCTCCAAAAGTAAAGCTAACACAATTTATACTTAAATTCAAGAGTAGTATGAATTTCTTAGTTATAATCTGTTAGATAATAATAAGTTATTTCGAACACTATAAGGTTGAACCAGGATAACTGTATGTTCTGAGAATATTATAAACTAATTGAAATTGATTAAGAATATTTCAGGATATATACATTTGATAAACAGATTTTATCCCATCCTCAAGATTAATCTTATGTTTCCAGCCGAGAGCATTTAGCTTACTTACATCCAGCAATTTCTGCAAAGTGCCGTCTGGTTTATTTTTATCCCATAAGATTGAGCCTTTAAACCCGGTAATTTTTCTAACAATTTCTGCTAATTCTTGTATAGTAAGATCCCTGCCTATGCCTATATTAATATGGGTATTTTTTATCTCACCTGATGATTGGTTCTTTAGTATATCTTTAAAATTAATATTTTCCATGATAAAAACGCAAGCATCTGCCATGTCATCCGAATGAAGGAATTCTCTACGCGGTTTTCCGGTACCCCACAATTCTAATTTTATGTCATTTCCTTCAACAGAAATCCCATATTTAGCCATTACATTCAACAATTCCCTTTCAGACGATGTGCCATTGACATTTTCTACCCGTTTTTTATTAAAATCTTTTCGAATAACCTCCCAATTTCGGTTTTCAAGAGCATTTGCCAGGTGCATTTTACGAAGCATAGCAGGCAATACATGCGATTTCTCCAAATCGTAATTGTCATTTGGACCAAATAAATTGGTAGGCATTACGGATATAAAATTTGTTCCATATTGAATATTATAGGATTCGGCTAACTTTATTCCTGCTATTTTTGCAATAGCATAAGGTTCGTTTGTATATTCCAGTTCAGAAGTTAATAAATAATCTTCTTTTAAAGGCTGAGGGGCATTTTTTGGATAAATACATGAACTACCCAGGAACAGGAGTTTTTTCACTCCTGTTAAATAAGCGCAGTGAATTATATTATTTTGAATTTGAAGATTTTCAAAAATAAACTGGGCTCGATAAGTATTGTTCGCGACTATACCACCGACTTTAGCAGCAGCCAGAAAAACATATTCAGGTTTTTCTGTCTCAAAAAATTTAAGAGTATCATGCTGATCCATAAGATTGAGCTCATCTATGGAACGACCGATAATATTTTTATAACCTTTTTCCTGAAGCTTCCTGTGCAAAGCACTTCCGACTAATCCTAAATGCCCCGCGATGTATATTTTCGAGTTTTTTTCCATGGTCACTCCATCTTCTCCCAATCCGCTTTTACCATCATCTTCACCAATTCATTAAATGTTACAGTTGGTTGCCAGCCAAGCAAACGTTTGGCTTTTGAGTAATCGCCTATTAACATTTCCACTTCCGTGGGCCTGAAATATTCTTTATCGACTTCAACAAGTGTTTTCCCCGTTTGTTTGTCTATACCTTTTTCATCTTTTCCTTTTCCTTTCCACTCTATATTCATCCCTAATTCCGCGAAAGCAATGGTGGCAAATTCTCTTACGGTATGAGTTTCATTGGTAGCAATAACAAAATCGTCTGGTTTTTCGAGCTGAAGCATTCGCCACATTGCATCAACATATTCAGGTGCATAACCCCAGTCGCGTTTCGCGTCCAGATTGCCGAGGAATAGTTTATCCTGTTTCCCCAATTTAATATTTACAGCAGCACGGGTTATTTTTCGTGTAACAAATGTTTCGCCACGTCGAGGTGATTCGTGGTTAAATAATATGCCATTGCAGGCAAAAATATTATAAGCTTCCCGATAATTAACTATGATCCAGTAGGCATACAACTTTGCAACAGCATAAGGGCTGCGGGGATAAAAAGGTGTAGTTTCTTTTTGAGGAACCTCCTGAACCTGTCCATACAATTCACTCGTAGAAGCCTGATAAAACCTGGTTTTTATACCCGTTTCCTTGATGGCATCAAGAAAACGTAATGTGCCAATTGCATCAACTTCCGCGGTATATTCAGGTACCTCGAAAGATACTTTCACATGACTTTGAGCAGCCAAATTATAAATTTCATCAGGATCAATTTTTTCAAGTAACCTGTTAAGATTGCTTGAATCGGTTAAATCGCCATAATGCAAAAATAACTTCACATCTTTATTATGTCGGTCTTTGTATAAATGGTCAATACGACCTGTATTAAATGATGACGCCCTTCGTATAATTCCATGAACTTCATAGCCTTTTTGCAAAAGCTGTTCAACCAGGTAAGAGCCATCCTGACCGGTAATTCCTGTGATTAAAGCTTTTTTCAACATAAAAATTATTTTTGGATTTACCTTGACTAAGTAAATAATTCTGAAAATTACTATTAATTTCAAATGAAATCTAAGTAATTATAATTGATTATTCTAAATTTTTCTAACCTGGTTATTTTGCAATTCATATTTTTCTTTACTTTCCGGACATTTGGCTATTCCATTAGCATCAAAATTCAATTTATGCCCATATTCACTCATCCATCCGGTATGACGTGCCGGGTTCCCCACGACAAGAGAATAAGCATTAACGTCCCTGGTTACAACGGCTCCGGCGCCAATAAAAGAAAACTGCCCCAATGTTACCCCACAAATGATAGTTGCATTGGCTCCAATAGTTGATCCTTTTTTTACAAGCGTTTTTTTATATTGTTCTTTCCTGTTAACGGCACTTCTGGGATTGACCACATTTGTAAATACCATAGAAGGTCCTAAAAAAACATCATCTTCACATATCACGCCGGTATAAACCGAAACATTGTTTTGTACTTTAACATTACTGCCCAGGACAACACCAGGGGAAATAACAACATTTTGGCCGATATTGCAATTATCACCGATGATACTGTCCTTCATAACGTGAGTGAAATGCCAGATTTTGGTTCCTTTCCCAATCCGACATCCCTCATCAATTATAGCAGTCTCATGTGCAAAATAATCAGTCATATTAAAAGATTTAAATATCAAAGATAATTATTAGATGAATAGTTTGAAAAAGTATTTTCTACCGAAATAGAAGAATTGCAGAAATTTAATTGAAGAATGCTGCCAGATTGTTGGTAATATAATTCAATTGTTCCTCGTCTAATTCAGTATGCATAGGCAAAGACAAAACCTGGCTGGTTAGTAATTCTGAAACTGGAAAATCTCCTTTTTTATAACCCAAATTCATAAATGCTTTTTGAAGATGTAAGGGTACAGGATAATAAATCATGGCTGGTATGCCCGATTTCTCAAGATGTTCTTTTAAATTATCCCTTTTACCATTCAGGATAGATATAGTATACTGGTGGTAAATATGAGTAGAATAACCTGCACAGATAGGAATTTTTAATTTATCAATCCCGTTGAGTGCTTTATTATAGAATTGGGCAGCATTTTGTCTTGCCAGGTTATATGAATCGAGGTATTTAAGTTTTATACTTAAAACTGCAGCCTGAATAGTATCAAGCCTGGAATTGACCCCAAGAATATCATGATAATAGCGCGTCTTCATACCATGATTGGCAATAATTCTCAACTTTTCGTTTAAAGCGTCATCATTTGTAAACATAGCCCCACCATCGCCAAAACATCCCAGATTTTTTGATGGGAAAAAAGATGTGCAACCTATATGTCCGATTGTACCGGCTTTTTGTTTTGTTCCATTTTTATAAATATAATCGCTGCCGTTTGCCTGTGCGGTATCCTCTATTACAAACAAATTATGCTTTTTTGAAAATTCAAGTATCTCAGCCATGTTTGCACATTGTCCAAAAAGATGAACCGGAATGATGGCCTTGGTTTTGGGAGTTATCAGTTTTTCTAATTTCGAACAATCAATGTTAAAAGTTGCCTGATCAACATCAGCAAGGATCGGCTTTAAACCTAAAAATGCAATGGTTTCTACTGTTGCAATAAAAGTAAAAGTGGGAGTAATTACTTCATCACCTGGTTTCAAATCAATTGCCATTAATGCTATCATCAGTGCATCAGTGCCGTTGGCACAGGTAATAACATGCTTAATACCTAAATATTTTTCTAGTTCCCGCTCAAATTCAGATACTTGAGGTCCCTTGATAAAAACTGTTGATTCTATGACCTCAGAAATAGCCTTGTTAATTTCTTCTTTGATTTTTAAATATTGAGATTGCAAATCAACCATTCTGATAGGCGTCATATCTTAAAAAGTTTTAGATAACACTACTTAATACTAACTTATAAAGCTGCTTTGATTTTTTCTGCAATCGCTATAAATTCTTCTTTAGTCAGGCTAAGCTTGGGATTGGCAAAATTGACATCAGAAATTTTATTTATTGGGATCAAATGAATATGTGCATGAGGCACTTCGAGGCCGATAACAACGACTCCAACCCGTTTGCAGGGAATTGTTTTATCAATGGCTTTAGCTATCTTTTTAGCAAATACCATCATGCCTCCCAACAAATTGTCATCTATATCGAATATGTAATCAACTTCTTTTTTAGGAATCACAAGAACATGACCCCTGGCAAGAGGATTGATATCCAGAAAAGCAAGATAATTACTATCTTCTGCAATTTTATAACAGGGTATCTCGCCATTCACAATTCTGGTAAATATTGTAGGCATAATATTTTTTGAATTAGTTAAGTTGAATTGATGCCAGATTATCTGGAAATCTTGAGAATTTCAAACGTAACAGTACCGGAAGGTATTGTAACTTCAACTACATCACCGATCTTTTTGCCAATAAGAGCTTTGGCGATAGGACTGCTCACTGCCAGCCTGCCTTCTTTTAAATTGGATTCACTTTCAGGTACCAATATGTATTCCAGAACGGCTTTGGTTTTGCCGTTTTTTATTTTCACTTTGTTCAAAATCTGCACTTTCGAAATATCAATTTTTGACTCATCCAAAACACGCGAGTTGGCAAGAATTTCTTCAAGCTTTGAAATTTTCAGTTCAAGCATGCCCTGGGCATTTTTAGCAGCATCATACTCGGCATTTTCGGATAAATCGCCTTTGTCACGTGCTTCAGCTATTTGTCTTGAAATTTCTGGCCTTTCTACATTAATTAAATGTTCCAATTCAGACTTCATTTTCTGCAATCCATCTTCTGTTACGTACGATACTTTAGACATTTTTATACCTCCAATTTCATAAAAGGGTTATAAACAAAAAAGAATCCCGATTTCTCGGAACCCTTTTTGCAAATATACAACTATCAATTTATTACTTGCAAATTTAACCTGAAAAGGTTCCCGAGAAATAAATTATTCTATTTCTGAGAGATGATGATAAACCCATATATTTTTAAACTTAGGTCTAAATTATAAAAAATTTAATATATGATTCTCAAAATTATTTTTTTAATGAAATAAATAAGTTCTTAAATTTAAAATTTTAAAGTTTTGTATGATTGAAATAAATACAATTTCTCAAATATTATTTCTCTAAAAAATCAAACAATTGTTAATTAAAGCTAATTTAATGCTTATTTTCTTTTTTTCTTTCCAAACATCAATTTAAAAAACGAACGACCCAATTTTTTATTATAATACTTTTTAGTATTTCTATCCTCTTCTCTCATCCTTTTCTGAACTTTTTTAGTTTGAATGTTATAAAAATGTTTTTTAGCTGCTGCCTGACTGGCCTCTGCAGCTTTACGCTGTTTGTTTTGTATGTATTCTTTTTTATCTTCAGCATTTACTTTACCGCCTTTTTGAGCAGTAATATCCAAAAATAATAAAGAAAATAACATAATAATCCATGCCTTTTTAGAGTTCCTTAGTATATTTTTGCATGGAAAAATAACCGGCATGATACTTAAACATTTCAAATCAAAATTAGTCAATTTTTGTGTAATACTTTTTCTCATTTTCAATTCACAAAATTGCTCAAAGGATTTTGCACCTTATGTGCCAGATGTGCCGATTTACTACGAACTTAGTTTAAACAATGAGCTGGCTTTTTTAGGAGAAACCGAATTTGTAACTATTACCTCTCTTCCGACGAACAATAATTACAGTGTTGTTGATTATCACAAAAAAACACCGATACATTTTACAATATACTGGAAAACCTATGGTAACGGTGTAATTATTTATCGTACTTCTGCTGATGAATACCAGGCTTTCGATCTCACTTGCCCTTACAGAGGTTTGGAAGATCATTGTGCTTTAAAATTGCTGGCTGGCGATTTTGTGGCTACATGCCCATGCTGTAAATCCACTTTTGTCCTCAGCGCTAACGGCGCTCCTTCTATAGGCAGCAAAGCTACGCGTCCACTAATGATGTATTCATGCTCTCTTGCCAACAACGGGTTGCTGTTAATTGTTTCTAAATAATTTACAGCCAATGTCGTTTAATTAAGGAATTTTTATTATAGGTCATACTTCGACAGGCTCAGCATGACCTAATTACTTAGTCACCCTGAGCTTTTCGAAGGGTGTCCTAATGCTTAATTAAACGACATTGAATTTACCGCTATCAATTTTAGAATTTGTAAACAGGAATTGATTTTTATTTCCCAATTTTTATTTATCTTGCGATTGTTATCAAAGCAGTTATACCAGAAAATATTTGTTCGATGGAAGCAAAAGTGAGCATTATCATGGGCAGTACTTCCGACATGCCAATAATGGAAGAAGCTGCCAGGATTCTAAATGAGTTTCAGATTCATTTTGAAATACATGCCTTATCCGCTCACCGGACACCTGACAAAGTTATGGATTTTGCTAAAAATGCGTATAGAAAAGGTATAAGAGTGATAATTGCCGGAGCCGGTGGCGCTGCTCATTTACCCGGCGTGATTGCAGCACATACTCCTGTGCCAGTTATTGGAGTGCCAATTAAAGCTGGCATTTCTATCGATGGTTGGGATTCAATTTTGTCAATTTTACAAATGCCTCCTGGCGTTCCGGTAGCTACTGTCGGCCTCAATAGCGCCATGAATGCCGGAATATTGGCTGTTCAGATAATTGCAGCCGGAGACTCTGAGCTAATGAAAAAAGTGGTTGAATATAAAGCCAAACTTGCTCAAAAGATTGAAAAAGCAAACACTGAACTGTCACTAATTAAATTTGATTACAAAGTAAACTGAAATAATAGTTTTGAAAAATATTATTGCGTGAATTGCGCATTAACATTGAAGTTGTAGCAATCCCATTTAAATATTATAAAACCCAACTACTATAAAATATATTCAATTCATAGTTTTAAGCTTTTGCTTTGTGACAGCAATTGCCAATGAAAATTATCTATCAGGAAGTCGCCAGGCAGCAATGTCCGACTGTGGTGTGGCCATTCCCGATTTATGGTCGGTTTCTCATAACCAGGCTGGATTGGCTTATATTAAAACTGCTGAAATTGGACTGTATCATGATAATCGTTTCATGATGAAAGAACTTAGTTTTAGCTCCCTGGCAGCCGTTATTCCTGCCAAACCTGGCACGTTTGGATTCAATTTTAACTACTTTGGCTTTTCAAAATATCACGAGTCAAAAATAGGAATAGCTTACAGTCATAAATTAGGTGAAAGAATCGCGGCCGGAATTCAATTGGACTACTTCAGTACATTTATTTATGGTGCAAATGACAATTTTCAAAAAATAACTTTTGAATTGGGACTGCTTAGCAATCCTTCAAAAAACCTGATGGTGGGGTTCCATACATTCAATCCTTTACCAGGTAAAACCCTGCATAATTCATTGGCAGTGCTACCCTCAACTGCCAGCCTGGGCATTTCCTATATTTTTTATGAAAAAGTTTTGCTCGCTATTGAAACATTTAAAGAATTTTCAGAAAATATTATTGTGAGAACAGGAATTGAATATGAACCGGTTAGACAAATTGCTTTTAGATTTGGAATTTCAACAGGTCCTTCTGCATATTCATTTGGTATGGGTTATAAGTCAAAAAAAATAAGGGCCGGTATAGCATTTACAGCAAACCAGGTGCTTGGTGTTACGCCACATATCGATTTTGGAATAGTATTATAATTACTGATTACTGACAGGATAATTCAATATTTAATGAAGATATACTTAAGATTATTATTGGATAAATTAGCACTTAACTATTTCAATTCTTGATTAAGCATTTTACAAATATTATCTTATTCTTTTTGCTTTCTATTTTTCAAATACATGCTCAGGAAGATAAGGAAAATCCTGATACTTATGAATCAGAAATACTTGAATCTGTAGCTGAAAATACTGAAGACGAAATCGATGCCACATCTCTGACAGAAGAACTTCAATATTTTCTTCATCATAAAATAGACATAAATAATGCTTCGGAAAAAGATTTTGAAAAGTTGCATTTATTAACTCCTTTTCAAATAAGTTCTATCTTAGAATATCGTCAAATTCATGGCAGTTTTCTTACTGTTTTTGAATTGAATGGAGTAGTGGGTCTTCCAACCACTACCCTTAAAATCCTGCTCCCATTTATCAAGGTTGGCTCTGAGAAAAATATCCAAAATAATAAGGACCAGAATGAAATCGGACAAATGTTTATGTGTAATTCTACTCGTACTTTAGAGCAACAGAGTGGATTTGCAGATGTATCCGATTCAATCAAATCAAGTAACCCAAATAAATATTATCCTGGCAATCCATTCAGAATAAAAACGAAGTACCGGTTTGAAAAAGGCGATTCATTCCAGGCTGGTTTTTCCGCTGAAAAGGATCCTGGGGAAACATGGTTTTCTGGAAGCAACAAGACTTTTGATTTTACTTCGGCTTATGTTCAAATTCAGAATTTGTGGAAAATCAAAAATCTGATTGTTGGTGATTATCATGCCAATTTTGGTCAGGGTTTGGTATTATGGAATGGCTTTGCTGCGGCAAAATCTGCTTTTACCATGAATATAAAGAAACAAGGTGAAGGCTTTAGCCGGTATACCTCATACAATGAAAATCAATTTTTCAGGGGTGTGGCATCATCTGTGCAATTAGATCATTTCTGCATTTCTGCATTCTACAGTGTACATCATATAGATGCAAATATAGTATCAGTTGATAGTTCAGGAAATACACTTGAAATTTCATCATTACAAAATACCGGAAGTCATGCACTTTTAAATGAAATATCTGATGAAGATGCACTGGGAGAAAAAACGTTTGGTGGTAATATATCCTTCGAAACTGGCAGTTTTAAAGCCGGCACAACAATTGTTCAGGTTAATTACGATGCGAATTTTCAGAAATCACAAGACCTTTATAAATTTTATGCTTTCTCCGGGAATAACTTAATTTGTGGCAGTGTAAATTATCTTTTCCGTTATCGTAAAATTGAAGTATTTGGCGAAGCAGCAAAAAACAGTATGAATGGTATTGCTTTTTTAAATGGATTGTCTTTCCAGATTATACCTGAATTGTCTTTTGCATTGTTATACCGGAATTTTGAACCTGAATATTTTTCACCTTATGCAAAAGCATTTTCACAAAACAGTCAGCCTTCCAATGAAAAAGGCTTATATACAGGTCTTGAACTTGTCCCGATAAATAATGTAAAAATAAGTGCATACGCTGATTTTTTTAAATATCCATACTTGAAGTACCGCGTTAGTGAACCTTCTGCCGGCAGCAATTATTTTATCGAAACAACTTATGAACCTTCAGAAAACATAAGCCTTTCAACCCGATATTCCTATCTTCAAAAGATGGAGGATGGTGCCACATCAGGACCTAACCCACCTGTTCTAGCTAACATTACTTTAAAAAGAACCAGGTTTCAGACTGCTTATAAAATATCTCCCAATATTGAATTGCGAAACAGACTCGAATTGGTTTATTACGGCAAAGAAAATACACCAAAGCAAAACGGTTATCTTATCTATCAGGATATCGTATGGAAACCTGAGCACATTCATTTTACTCTGACAGCGCGCTACGCGATTTTTGAGACCGGAGGTTACGAAAGCAGCATTTATGCTTATGAAAGTGAAGCTTTATTTTCTTATAGTATCCCTGCCTATAGCGGAAAAGGAACAAGATTCTATTTGTTATTGCGTTATCATCCACTTAAACATATGGACTTATGGATACGCTATAGCTCCACCATTTATTCCGATAGGGAAATCATAAGCAGCGGACCTGGTGAAATTGATGGTAATACTAAGTCAGATGTTGGTGCTCAGATGATTATAAGGTTCTAAATTGACAATATCAATTTCATCAATTTCATCAATTTCATCAACTTCAAAGTCATATAATAATTATTACATATTTTAGTTATATTAACATCCTTAATTATTGATAGTTTAACTAAATATTTTTACATTGTACTTTAAATTTAATTCTTATTGATATGAAAACTATATTGTTATCCATATTCTTAACTCTTTCATCACTTTGTTATAGCCAGGGATTAGAGGGTTTTTTAGGCTTCAAATTTGGTTTGGGTGCAGACAGTATTAAAAAAGTCATGCTATCGAAACCGGGCTGCAAAATCGACCAGGAAAACAGCAATAAAAACATGTTGGTTTTTAAAGGTATTCCATTTGCCGGACGCGAAGTACAATTCATTTCATTTGAATTTGAAAACAATAAATTCTACATGGGCACTGTAATTTTAAATTCCCCGGGAGAATTTAAAACTGTTGGTTTATACAATGATGTAAGGTCAGAATTAAACACCAAATACTTCAATGCTTCAAAAACAATAGAAGCCTATGATTCGCCCTATAAGAAAGGTGATGGAAATACAGAAACAGCTATTAAACTTGGAAAAGTAAATTTTTCTTCATTCTGGTATTTTAAAAACCCAAAATCGACCAGAAAAGATATAATAAATTCCATTTCTTTAAGTATTACTTATAAAATGCTTATTAAGATCATCTATCAGGATGGGGTATTAAATGCCGAAGCAATAGAATTGTCGAAGAGAAAAAATGTCCAGGATTATTAAAAATATTTCAAAAAGTAATCCACTATATTTAAACAACCATTAAAAAGAAAATTGCAACCTCTAAGCGTTTTTAAACCGCTTAGAAGCTGTTTTGGATTTTTGATTTAAGGTATTTTTTTTATTTTTCTTGGTGAATCTTTGTGTTTTGGTGTTTTGGTGGCCATATTTTTTTATATTTTTTGCCACAAAGACACTAAAACACTAAGAAACACAAATTCCAAAACAGCTTCTTAGAGGTTAACTTGTAAACTATTTATTTATCTTATACCAATCGATGTTTCTTGTAAGGTACATGATAACTGCAAGAATCAAAAGCAAACCCAAACTTCCCATAAGCAACGCATAATCCTGTAATTGGAGCAGCGAATAGAAAAATATATACAGAATTGCTAAAATTCCAGTAACCAGTCCTGCCATTGACAGGCTTCTAAAAACACTTTTACTGTAGAAAGAAACCAGCAGTATGATTATTAAACTTGCCCATAAATATGCCCAGTTAAAAAGAACATGCTCCGAAAATGCAAGCAAAAGAATATAAAATAACGTAATGGCAAAACCAACAAGAAGGTATTGAATAGGATGTATTGACTTTTTCTTCAATACTTCGGAAAAAAAGAAAACAAGAAATGTAATGAAAATAAACATGATATCGTATTTAGCCGAACGGGTGGTTTTCTGATACTCATCCACAGGCAAAAGCAATCTAACGCCAAAAAAAGCTGTATTGTTGTTCCCATTATATCCATATTCTGTATTAACCGGTTGTCCGGAAGTTTTGATGAAATCGCCTTTTCCCTGTTGAGGATAATTCCGGTTTAATTGCAGTACCTTCCAACTGGCTGAAAAACCAGATGAGTTCACCTTTCTTTCATTGGGAAGAAACGAACCAAAAAATTCAGGATCCTGCCATGTTGAAGATAATGAAACGTACGTTTCTTTACCAAAAGGGGCAAATAAAAGATCGCTGCTGCCATTCAGGTTTAACCGAAATTTAAATTTAAAGGGCCCTGTTTTGTCAACATTAAGAGGCATGCTGGCACCTGAAGCAAAAATATCATGAGTTGGAATTCCCGGTCCAAAATCAAAAACAGAATCATTTACAGCACAATGAATGTTCTCCCTTATTCCTTTCATATCTGAAATTCCTATAGAAAGAAAAGCATTCTCAAATTGAAGCTGATCTTTCTGCATTCCTATAGCCTGGCAGTTAAAACCATTAAAACTGCCTTCTATCTCGAGGATGACATTATACAACACTACCACATAAATTCCACGGTACCGCTTTTCAGGAACGATTTTACCGGTTATTTTCAATTCGTCTGGTAAAAAATGTGCAAAAGCAGTTAAGTATTCTTTTGCTCCTTTATCATTGACCTGTACATAAACATAAGGGACCGAAACAACTGGTCCGCCAAGGGTTTGTTCTTCTCCCCATTTAGAGCTGACCTCCGATATCGCGCCATTCCTGATGGTTTGACGTTCATAAATTAATGAAGTAAGCATGGATGAAGGAATTAGAAGAATTAAAATTAAAATCCCGATAGTAATAAGTTTTATTACAATGGATTTGCGTGCCCAATTATTGAGGCGTTCAAAAAACGGGGTTATTTCCATGGGTAAATGATTTTTAGTAATGATTTAAGCAAAATTAGGATATTTAAATTTAAAAGAAATAGTTGGCCTTCAAGTATAAATTCATTGCAGGATTCGTTTTAAAAAAATTTAGGATATTTTATTATAAGAATTTGTAACACAAAGTTTCAAAGGAAACATGAGTTACACAAATTAGAAAATTGAGTATTGTTAGTCTTTTTAATAGCTAATTAATAAATTCTTAGTCCTACAGTTGACATATTGGTAGTCCCGGCTTTTAAGCAGAGTTTCAAATAAACATCCGGGTATATAAACCGTAAGGGTTTCGGAGCCATGTGCATATCAATATATACCAAACTTAATTTTTTTTTCTGACCTTTGTAAACCACATCAACCCTTATGGATTATATCCTGTGTTGTGCAGCGTAGTTTATTGATTTTCAATGGACAGCACTTTTGATAAACCAATTTTTATCTCTTCCAATATAATATCTGAAATATAACCTAATCTTTTTACAAATCTTTCCTGCGAAACTGACCGAACTTGAAAACAATCGGCTGAAGAATCTTTGGTCAAGCCATTTATTGAATTTGGCTCTATTTTAATCATCCATGGTGCAATTTCATATTTTTCTTTCCAATCTGTAATCGGAACAATAATTTTAAGAGGTAATTTTCCCAATAAATCGTCACTAACAATTATTGCAGGTCTTGTCTTTTTAATCTCTGCCCCAATTGTTGGATCTAGATTTATTAACCAAAGTTCACCTTGTTTCATAGAAGTCTTCAAAGTCAATATTTGTAAATGCACTCAATTCTTTATCGGATTTATAATCAATGTATAAAGATTCTGCTGCTTTTTTCATTTCAATTTTTTCTTCCTCCTTACGTATTGAATGAATGGTCTTTTCAATTACAAAAATCCGTTTTTGAAGTGGCAATCTTTTTATCTCTTTTATTATCTCATTTGTTCTCATATCTAATCTTTTAAGTATCCAAAGATACAAATAATTCAACTCATTTAAATATTTAAGCAAAACCAAATTTGAAGAGCTTTCAACTAAATTAAAATACAAAATATTTTTATTGATTTTCGATTCCTGTATTTTCAATGA
>Ga0265316_10001976_pt1 | contig 21564 bp, 16 predicted proteins | sample 4522metaG_FD_202092 | JGI IMG/M metagenome (GOLD analysis project Ga0265316, IMG submission 202092) | Rhizosphere microbial communities from Carex aquatilis grown in University of Washington, Seatle, WA, United States - 4-5-22 metaG | ecosystem: Host-associated > Plants > Roots > Rhizosphere >... | reverse complement strand
CGCCTCGAACGACGGGCTCGGCGCCGCCGTCATCTACCGGAACGTCCTCGAGCTCGCGACCGCCTCCCTGGGCAAGGGCAAACCGCCGCCCCTCAACGCGGGCAAGTGCGTCGCCTGCGACGCGGAAGCCGACGCAGGCAGGCGCTACATAGGCCTCGTGGCCGACTTCCTGGAGGAGGAGGAGATGAGACGGGGCCTCGAGGCCTCCTCGGGTCTCTGCATGCCCCACCTCGCCGCCGTGATGCGCCTGCGCCCGGACGCGCCCGAGTGGCTCGTCAAGCTGCACGAGGCGCGTTGCGCGGAACTACTGGAGATTATCCTACGCTACATCGACAGCCAGAAGCTCTCGACCGAGGAGCGGAAGAAAGCCCTCAGCTTCGAGGACGAGCTGGCCTGGAAGAGGCTCGCGCCGCTCCTCACGGGGGAGAAGCTGTAGCCCGCGCCGCAGGGACGCGGCGCCACGCGGCCGACCGAGCGAAGCTCGGGCACGTCATGGATGACGACGATCGATGCCGGCGATCCTCCAGCCCTTCCTGCCCTGCCGGAGGACGAGCTCGTCGACCCGCTTCTCCTCCGTGGGCTCGGAGCCGACCTTGCCGGGATCGCCCGAGGGAGCGTCGATCCTCTCCAGGGACCAGAGCGAGTAGCTGGCCCGGAAGCGCACTACGCCTGCGCCCGAGCCGTCCCGCGACCCGGCCGAATCCGCGGCGATCTCCAGGCCCGCGATCCCGTAAAGGAAATCCGTCTCCTTCAGCGCCCTCTTTCCCGAGGCGATCCAGTCCCTCGCGGGCAGGAGCGGATTCCTGCCTTCGTAGGCCATCCGGGTCCTCGTGAGGACGATGAGGTTCAGGAGGACGTTCCTGTCGGCCTTGATCGCGTCCCTCTCGCCGCATGCCTCCAGTGAATCGAGGTCGAGGCCGTCTATCGCCGCATAGTACTGCCTCGCGACTTCGAGGGGCGGAAGGGCGGAGTAGTCCGGCTTGCCGCGCTGGGCGCGGTCGAAGTCCGCGACCGCGAAGCCGACGAGGAGGAGGGCGACAGCGACGACGACGAGGAGTCCTCCCCGCTTGCGGAAGAACGCGTCGCGCTTCAGGGCCTTGGCCTTCTCCGACTCGACGGAAACCCGTCGGCGGCCGAGCTCCGCTTCCTCGTCGGCCGAGAGCTTCCGCTCCCAGGCCGAGGCGGCGCCTCCGAGGGCCTCGACCCAGTCGCCGAGCCCGACCCGGTTCGGATCGTCCAGCGCCTTGTCTATCAGCGCAGCGAGGCTCCGGTCGAGCCTGGGCGCGGCGAGCTCCGCGGCCGTGGAATAGCGCCGGGTTCCGGCCAGGCTCCCCGGCTCGGCCGCCTCGCGATCGAAGGCGCTCTTGCCCGTCGCGATGCGGTAGGCGGCTTGGGCGAGGAAGAAGGAGGCGTCGGCGCCCGGACCCTTCGATAGGGGGCTCGCCAGGCGGCTGGCGGCGGCCGCACGAGCCTCGGGCCCCCGGGCGGAAAGGGCCTTCGCGACCGCGGCGGGCGGAAGGATGAGAACTGACCCCGAGCCGTCGGCGTCCTTCGCCGTCGACACGAGGACACCCGAGGAAACGAGGCTCCGGGGTAGCTTGCCCTCGGAAGCCAGGGAGGCGAGGGCTCGGGCGACGATGAAGAGGAGGGGCATGCCGTCGCGGATTCCCCCCGCATCGTCGAGGCTGAGGCCCTCGAAGGAGGGGCCGAAAAGGAAAACGCCCTCCCCGTCCTGGGCGATTCCGTCGAATTTCCAAATAACCGCGCGGGCGACTCCCGAAGGGACGAGGAAGCCTTCCTCGCTCATCGCCGCGGCCAGCGCGGAGCCCGAGCCTTTCACGGCCCCGGAGGAGAGGCGCAGCGCGAGCTTAGCGGCGCCATCCTTTTCGATACGGGACAGGATCGTATTCATAGGCGACCAGCCTATATCCTTTCGGCGGAGCCTGTCTCGTCCCTCCCGCCGGCGGCGAGCCTCACCGCGAACTTCACGAGCTCGTTGAGGAGGATGGGCGACAGAGCGAAGGCGAATACGACGAGCCACTCGATGCCGTCTAGCGCCGATACCTTGAAGAAAGCGGCGAGCGGCGGAAAGAGGACGAGGCCGCACTGAAGGACGAGGCCGAGCGCAAGGGCGCCGACGAGCCAGGGATTCCCGAGGGGGCCGATGGCGAACAGGGACTTCTTCCGGTTGCGGCAGTCGAAGGCGTGGAAGAGCTGGCAGATCGAGAGCACGCAGAAGGCCATCGTGCGGGCGAGGCTGAGCCTGGCCTCGTCGCCCAGCCCCAGGCCCGCGCCCCTGCTCATGCCGATCCAGAAGGCCGCGATCGTGATCGCCCCGACCCATGCGCCGTTGAAGATCGTGAAGCTCGTGCCGCCCCTCGCGAAGATGCCCTCCTTCGGATCGCGCGGCTTCTCCTTGATGACGTCCGGGTCGCCCGGGTCCATGCCCAGGGCGAGGGCGGGGAAGGTGTCCGTGACGAGGTTGATCCACAGTATGTGCACCGGCAGGAGCGGAAGGTAGGTGCCGACGAGGACGGCGGAGAAGACCGACAGGACTTCGCCCACGTTGCAGGACAGGAGGTAGAGGATGGCCTTGCGGATGTTGTCGTAGATGTTCCGGCCTTCCTCGATCGCGCGGACGATAGTCTTGAAGTTGTCGTCGGCGAGGATCATGTCGGCGGCGCCCTTGGCCACGTCGGTTCCGGCGACGCCCATCGCGACGCCGATATCCGCGGCCTTGAGGCTCGGCGCGTCGTTGACGCCGTCGCCGGTCATCGACACGACCTGCCCGTCGGCTCGGAAGGCCTTGACGATGCGGACCTTGTGCTCGGGGGATACGCGGGCGAAGACGCGGACGGTCCTGACCTTGAGGGCAAGGGAGGCATCGTCCAACGCGTCGATCTCGGGGCCCGAGAGCGCCTCGTCGGCGCTCTCGGCTATGCCCAGTTCCTCGGCGATAGCCAGCGCCGTAGCCTTGTGGTCGCCGGTGATCATCGCGACGCCGATGCCGGAGCGGCGGCATATCTCTATGGAGGGCTTCACCTCGAGGCGGGGCGGATCGATCATGCCGGCGATGCCGAGGAATACGAGGCCCCGCTCGAGGCCGGTCTCGGGATTCGCGGCCTCGAGCCCCTCGGCCTTTTCCTCGGGCCCTAGCCTGCGATACGCTGCGCCGAGCACGCGGAGGGCCTTTCCGGCCATCGCGTCCGCCTCGGCGAGTATCGCGGCCTTGCCCGCGGCGTCGAGGGCTTCCTCCCTGCCATCCCGCATGACGCGGCTGCAGCGCTCGAGGAGGCGGTCCGCCGCTCCCTTGGCCATCACGATGCGCTCGCCTCCGCGAGCGTGGACGGTGCTCATCATCTTGCGCTCGGAGTCGAAGGGAAGCTCGCCCACGCGAGGGGCGACCTCGAGGATATCCTCCTTGCACAGGCCGTGGTCGTTGGCCAGTTCGAGGAGAGCTATCTCGGTGGGGTCGCCGGTGGCGGAGGTCTCTTCGCATGAAGCCGTGCCGGGGCGGCCGAGCGAGGCGTCGTTGCAGAGAAGGATAGCCTCGAGGAAGAGACGCTGCCCCGGCGCGGCGGGATCTAGGGCCGAGGCTTCGCCGGAGGAGCCATCGGCTGACCATGCGACGACGGTCATCTTGTTGCGCGTGAGGGTGCCGGTCTTGTCCGAACAGATCATAGTCACCGATCCGAGGGTCTCTACCGCGGGGAGGCGGCGCACGATGGCCTTCTCCTTGCTCATGAGCCGGACGCCGATGGCGAGGACGATAGTGACGATGGCGACGAGGCCCTCGGGGATGGCGGCTACGGCCAGCGATACCGACGTGAGGAAGAACTGGAATAGGTCGCTCCTCGGTATCGAGCCGGACTTCAGGCATTCCTCGCCGACGGCGAGGAGGAACATCAGGCCGCAGAGAACGACGATGGCGAGGCCGAGCCTCTTGCCGAAGTCGTCCAACTTCTTCTGGAGCGGGGTTTCCTCTCGCTCCTCCGCCTCGAGCATCGTCGCTATGCGGCCGAGCTCCGTGTCCATGCCCGTCCCTACCGCTATGCCCATGCCGCGCCCGTAGGTGGAGATAGTCGAGGAATAGCCCATGTTGATCCGATCGCCGAGGGGCGCGTCCTCCTCGACCCCGAGGCCGGTCCCCTTCTCGACCGGCACGGACTCTCCCGTCAGCGAGGCTTCCTCGACCTTGAGGTTCACGGCCTCGATCCAGCGGAGGTCGCAGGGGATCACTCGCCCCGCGTCTATGGAAACGAGGTCTCCGGGGACGACCTCCTCGGAATCGATCTCGCGCGGCGCCCCGTCGCGGACCACGATGGCCATGGGCGCCGACAGCTTCTCGAGGGCCTCGAGGGCCTTCTCGGCCTTGGACTCCTGGACGACGCCGACCACGGCGTTTATCACGACGACGACTAGGATGATGATCGCGTCCGATGCCTCGCCGAGGAGTATCGATACGACCGCCGCGGCCATGAGTATATAAATGAGGAAGTCCTGGAATTGCCCGAGCAGCCTGACGATGAGGCTCTTGCCCTTCTTGGCCGCGAGGCGATTCTTCCCGTATTTTTCGAGGCGCAGCCGCGCCTCCTCCGAGCCGAGGCCCCTGGCGGGGTCGGTCCCCTGGGCGGCGATGGTTTCCGCGATCGTCATTGCATGCCATTTCATCATGTTCCACCGCCTTTCGGAGACGGGGCAAGTATACGCCTCGCCTTTTCATCCATACAAGCGATGAAGGCTATGCTATCGGCCGGGACGTATCGAGGAGCCGGAGGCGGGATAATCGAGGGGAGATGGCGTTAAAAAGGGGCCGCCGCGCTAAAGCGGCGGCCCCCGATAGGGGATCAGGAGACCGAGAAATCCTTGAAAGCCTTCACCCGCCGCGCCAGGCTCGGGTGGGAGGCGTTGACTTCGGCCAGCCACATGAAGAAGCCGGTCTCATCGTCGAGCTGCTTGATCAGTTCGTCCTCGTTCACCTTTTCGTAGAGCTCCTTGCCCGCGGCCAGGAGGAGAAGGCCCTGGTTGCCCGAGGGCTTCCCGTAGGCCTTGCCGTACCGGTCGCAGGTGTACTCGCAGGCGCGGGAATAGGCCATCGCGAGGAAGGGGAGGATGAATCCCGGGATTATCTTCCATCGTCCCCTCAGGTGCTTGCGGTGGACGTGGCCGAGCTCGTGGGCGATCACGAACCTGAGCGCGTCCTCGCCCTGGGCATAGGCGAGCTCGAAGATGTCGGAGAAGATGACCACGAAATCGCGGCTCATGAATTTGGTGGCGAAGGCGTTGAGCGCTCCTCCCTCCTGGAGGAGGTAGACGTCGGGCATTTTCTTCATGCCCATCTCGGCGGCCATCGACTTGATGATCGCGAAGACGTCGCCGAACTGGCGCTCGCTGATCTTGACGGAGCTCTTGCGGATCCGGGCTATGAAGTAGCCTTGGGCGAAGTGGATGAAGAGCCAGATGAGGAAAACGTAGAAAAAGACCAGGATCAAGGGGGCCGCGCCGGCTCCTCGCGCCACGGCGACCATCGCGATCAGCGCGATCGCGACGATCGCGTACACGATCATGCTGAAGACTAAAGCGATTCGATAGTAAGACTTCTCTTTCGGATAGACGAGATTCTCCATATAACTGCCTCCCTTGAAGCGCCGCTATTTCCCTTCGGCGGCCTGGGTTCCCCCGTGGGCCTGCTTCTTCCTGGCGAAGGGATACTCGACTTGCGACTTCGTGATGAAGAAGCTGATGACGCCTATGATGAGCCCCGTCGTCATCGTGACCGAGCCCGAGCGCATAGCCGAGCCCGCCAGGACCAGGGCGAGGAGGTTGGCTCCGATGGCGAGATACAAGCCGAAGGGCTTCTTGTAGAGAAGGAGGAAATACCCGACGGCGACGAGGGCGGATATAAGCATGACCATCGCCCCGAGCCAGGCCAGCCTCGAATCCCGGACGTTCTGGATGGAGGCGAGGACGGCTGCGATATTCCCGACTATCCAGAAGATGAGCCAGCCCTTCGCGAAGCCCGAGACGGTCTTCTTCGGGGGCTCGGGGGAGATGGGGACGGGCTGGGCCGTCGGGCTTCCGTCGGCGGCGGAGACGATCGACGCCTGCATCCCGGCCATGATGGAGTCGAGCTTGCCCCTGTTGCGAAAATACATGATATAGCTGCCTAGGCCGGGATAGGGAGCGAAGTTCCAAAGCTCGAGATGCGCGATTCCATCCTTGACGCTGACGCTCGCGGTAATGGACCAGTAGAGGCCCTTCTTCCAAAGGTACTTGTCCTTCGGCCCCTTGCGTTCGAATCCCTCCCGGCTCAGGAACGCCCCTACGGCGCCGGCCACATCGGCCTCGCTCCTCGTCGTCGACGCATCGAATTTCTTGCGCGGCATGAATCCTCCTCAACCTGACATTAGGCGACGCAGCCGAGTCGGCTGATGCTCCTTCATACACCCTCCCCGGCCCGAGCGCAATAGTATATTCACCTGTCGAAGGCGCGCGGTCAATTCGCGCGATGCCCGATTCATGGCTTGCGCAGCAGCCTCGCTATCAATTCCTGGATTTTACCCTTGAATGCGAGGCCGAGGGCGAAGAGGGCGGCGGCGACGGCCAGTACGATTATCGCGCTGCGGTAGGCCCCCGTATACGCGGCGCTGCCCATGAACGCGGAACCGAGGATGCCCGGGAGCCTCCCCGCCATCGACACTGCGAGAAAGGCGGGAAAGCCGAGCCTCGAGACGCCCGCGACGTAGCAAAGGACGTCCTTGGGAATGCCGGGGATGATGAAGAGGAGGAAGAAGCCCGCCGCTCCTTTTCCCGAGCCGGTGACACGCTCGATCTCCTCGATTCTCTCCCGCGCGAAGAGCGATTCGACGAAGGGCCGGCCGAGAAGCCTGCCCGCGTAGAAATTGACGAGGGAGCCCAGGGCAATACCGACGAGGGTATAGAGACTCCCGAGGGCGAAGCCGAAAACGTATCCCCCCGCCACTTGGACGAGTTCGCCGGGAATCACGAAGATCACTACTTGAAGGACCTGCATGGCGATGTAGGCGAGGGGCCCCAGAACGCCCCGCTCGCCGATCCAGACGCGAATCGCCTCCCTGTCCTTGAAGAGGCCCCATAGCTCGTCGCGGAATACGAGGACAAGGGCTATTATAAGGCCGATGAATAGCGGGAAGGCGATATAGGCGAGGGGGGATTTCCGCTCGATTCGATCCATAGCGGGAATTTAGGGCCCTCGGGGCGAAAGGGCAAGGCGCTCCGCAGGCAATTTGACTTTATATTCATTTCCTGTTATCCTTGCCTTCTCATGGATAAGGGCCCCGTCACGGAATTCAAGGTCAATCAAAGAATTGTATATCCGAGCCAAGGCGTCGGACGGATCGTCGAGCTGCACGAGAAAGCTTTCAAGGATACGAAGCTCCTCTACTACACGATCTACCTCGAGTTCTCGGACATGACCGTAATGGTCCCGGTGGACAAGGCGATCGAGCTCGGCATCCGCGCGATAGTGCCCAAGGACGAAGCCGAAAAGGCGCTCGCCTTCATCTCGGAGGAGTACGCTCCCATCCCCACGGACTGGAAGCTCCGCTACCAGATGAACCTCGACCTTCTCAAGAAAGGTTCCGTCCTCGACATAGCCTCGGTCGTGCGCTCCCTCTACCACCGCTCCAAGATAAAGGAGCTGCCCATCCTCGAGCGCAAGCTCTACGACTCTGCTCTCAATCTCCTGCAGGACGAAGTCTCCTTCTCGCTCGGCAAGTCGAAAGAGGAGATAGCCGAGCTCATCCGCGCTAGGCTCGAAAGCTAATGCCGAGCGCGCGCCTGGAAAGCTGATGGGCGAAGCGCGGCGCATCGCGGTCGTCGTCACGGCGGCCGGTTCGAGCGAACGCTTCGGCGGCGGCAAGAAAGAGCTTCAAAGGATCGGCGGCCGCTCGATCCTGGACCGCGCCCTTTCCCCCTTCCTCGAGCTCAAAGGCCTTGAAGCCCTCGTGATCACCTCCCCCGTCGGCCGAGAGGCCGAGCTCCTCGCGGCCCTCTCTCCGGAGAGTCTGGCCGCGCTCGACGCCCTCGGGAAAGGCCGCTTCGCGATCGTCGCGGGCGGCCCCGCCCGCCGCGATTCGGTGAGGCTCGGCCTCGAATGGCTCGCCGAAATCCTCGACGAAGATGCGGATTCGAGCGGAACGCAAAGCGTTCCGCAAACGGTCGAAGCCCTTCGGGCTTCGACCGTAGTCCTCGTCCACGACGGGGCCAGGCCCTGGGCGAGCGCCGATCTCGCGGCCCGCGTGGCCGCGGGAGCCTTCGCGCGGGGCGCCTGCGTGCCCGTGGTTCCCCTCGTCGATACGCCCAAGGAACTCGGGCCCGACGGCTTCGTGACGCGCCATCCGCGCCGAACCTCGATGGCCGGCGTGCAGACGCCGCAGGGATTCCGTCTCGGCGCTCTCCTCGCCGCTCACCGCAGGGCGAAGGATGAGAGCCTGGACTGCACCGACGACGCCGAGCTCTGGGACCGCTACGTCGGGGCCGTCGCCTCGGTCCCCGGAGAGGAGGCCAACCGCAAGGTGACCTACGCCGCCGACCTCGTGGTCGGGAATGCCGGGCCTCTCGCCTTCCGCATCGGCCAAGGGATGGACCTCCACAGGCTCGTGCCAGGCCGCCGGCTCATGCTCGGCGGCGTCGAAGTGCCGAGCGGGCTCGGCGAGGACGCCCACTCGGACGGCGACGTCCTCCTGCACGCGATCATCGACGCCCTGCTCGGAGCTGCCGCGTTGGGCGACATCGGCACGCATTTCCCGCCTTCCGACGAGAGATGGCGCGGAGCCGATTCGAGGGAGCTCGCGCGCCGCGCCATCGCCCTTGTCCGCGAGGCGGGCTGGGAACTCGGCAACCTCGACTGCACGGTAGTGCTCGAGGAGCCTCGCCTCGGCCCCTTCCGGGCCGCGATATGCGAATCCGTCGCGTCCTGCCTGGGAGTCCCGCCCGATTCGATATCCGTGAAGGCGAAGACCAAGGAAGGAATGGACTCGGTCGGCGAGGGCCGGGCGATCGAGGCCATCGCCATCGTCACCCTCTTCTCCCTCGCCTGACTCCGCCGCCGCAGGCCCTATCCTTTCCCCCGAAGCTCCGGCTTGAACTCCCAGGGTCGCGCGCCCGAAATGAAGGCGACGCAGACGGCCACGGCGACGAAGGCAGCCGCCTGCGCCGGTCGAAACGCCGCGCCGAAAACGACGAGCGAGCCGACGGCCGGCCACAGCACCTGCATGCCGTAGAGGGCCGGGGCGACCGTGACCATCTCCCCGTCCTTGTACGCGACCTGGACGAGGAGGAAGCTCGTGACCCCGGCGAGGAGATAGGCGTACAGGAAAGGCGAGAAGAGGAAGCCCGCGATGCCGGGGGCCGAGGCCACCTGGATGGCGCGCATCGGGAAGATCATGAATCCTCCCAGGGCTCCCGAGGACGCCGCTATCCCGGCGGCGAGCCGGGGGCTTTTCAATCGGCCGCGCAGCGCCAAGAGGAGGGCGCCGGCCGCGAGGGGAACGACGAGGAAGGCGTAGAGCGCGGAGGGCGAGAGCCCCGCGGCCCCTGAAGAGCCGCCCTCGCCAAGGAAGCCCGCGGCCGCGATCGCCGCAAAGAGGGCTATCGTCCAGGCGAGGCGCCACTTCCCCAGGCGCTCCTTGAGCATGAGCTTGGAGAGGATGGCGGTGAAGGCGACGCTGGTGCCGGTGATCGCGCCCACGACGTTGGTCGACAGTCCCATGAGGGCGAAGAAGGTGAAGACGGAAACGAGGTTCATGAAAAGAGTGCCGAGCAGCCACAGCGCGAGGTCGTGGCGGAAAGCGCCGCCAGAGGCGCCGCCAGAGGCGCCGCCAGAGGCGCCGCCAGAGGCGCCATCCCGCGGTCGCCCGCGCCCGATCCAGCCGATATGGCGCTTTTGAAGCGTCATGCCGAAGGAGAGGAAAAAATTGCCAGAAACGGCTATCGCGACCGCTGCGGCCGGAGAGATGCTCAATGCCGGTCCCCCTATATCCGTCTCGACGTTCGCCTGAGCGCGTCGAAGAGCGAGGCGAAGGGAGACGATGCCCGATAGAAGACCGCCGGATATCCCACCGGGCTTTCGATCGACACGGACCCGCCGCGGAAGATCCGCGAGGTCCATAGATGGACCCACTCGTCCTGGGGCAGGTAGAGTTCGGTCAACGGGGAGCTCGGCTCGAGAACGGGCGCGACCATGAGGTCGCGGCCGTAGAGGTACTGAAAGGCGATCCTGCGGGCCTGAGGGTCCGCCTCGTAGTGGATCCAAGGATGGCGGATCGGCGGGAGGCCGCCCTCCGCGAGCTCCGCGGCGGCCGCGACGTGATAGGGCTTGAGGGCGGCGTAGATCCCGGACATCCGCGCGAGGAGCTCGAGGGCGGCCGGGTCGGACCAGACCTGCGCCGCGGCCTCCGGCCTGAGGCCGTCGCCGATGCGCAGGATCGGCGAGAAGGCCGACATCTCGATCCAGCGCGCGAGGCACTCGGGGCTCCTGCGCGCCCAGGCGAAGGAAACGGAGCCCCCGGCCTCGGAATGCCAGAGGCCCCCGCCCGAGAGGCCGAAGGAGATGGCGGCGGGCACCGATCCGGGCAGCCCGTCGTACTTCGAGAAGGTAGCGAGCTGCTCTCCGGACCAGAACGCGTTCACGTAGCGCCGCGACCCCGGAGATCCCGAGTCGACGAGGATGACCGCGCTCTTCGAGAGGCCGGCGTCGTCGATAGCCTCCCGGCAGGCGCGAGCCCAGAGCAGGGGCCATCGGTTATGGGCGATCGAGGCGGCCTCACCGGTAGCCAGGAGGGCGTCGGCAGGCAGGTACTCGCAGGAGTCGGAGAGGATGCCCGACATGCCCGCGTCGAGGAGGCCGGCGCGAAGGAGTCCCTTGGCCCAGGCGAAGGCCTCGCGGGAGCTCAAGTCGATCATGGCGGAGGATACGCCCCGGAGGGAGAGGAGATAATCGGCGCCGAGCGGATCCTTGACGCAGTAGCCCCTGGCTGAAGCCTCTTTGTATGCATCCCCGGCCGGATCGAGGAGAGGGGTCGCATGGCCCACGAAATGCATGCCGCGCGAGCGGAGGGAGGAGAGCTTCCCGGGCAGCTCGGCATAGAGGGAAGGGTCCCAGCCGAATTGCCGCATCGGGCGCGGCCCGAGCCCCGGATGCGACGAGCCGTGCCAATCGCGCGACCACAACGCGGCTATCTTGACGCCCGCCTCGAGGGCCGCCTCGACTCTCCGGACCGTTTCATCGTCCCCGCCCCTGGCCTCGAGCCAAGCTCCCTCGAAGATCCAATCGGGTGAAGCCGGAGGATAGCCCAGATAGGATCCCATCGCGGACACCGTTCGGGGAGCGTCGCCCGCGGCGCCGATCGCGATCTCGCGCGGCACCGCCCAGGCCTCCGCTATGGTACAGGCCCGGCGGAATTCCAAGGAAGCGTAGGCTCCTCCGGTATCGATGGCGCACCAGTAGTCCTTGGTCGAGACGAAGGCCGGCGCGGGGAAGGACGACGCCTCGCGATCGCCGCCCGAATCGCGCGAGAGGCCCGCCAGGGCGCGAAGGAAGCGCAAGCCCGGGCCGCGCCCGATGCCGCGGTCCTGCGCCCAGAGGGCGACGCGCCTTCCCTTCCGGTCGAGGCGGGAGCAGCGCTCGCCGCAGCCGAATATCCATTCGTCGGGCCAGGCGACCAGGCGCATCCGAAAATGATTGATCGAGGAATCGTAGCGGGAGAAGGAAATCCTGACGTGCCCTTCCATCTGCCGGACGGCCATAGCCAGCTTGCCGTCGAAATCGATGACGGCGAACTCGCCCGAGCTCTCGACGATCTTGAATGACCGGAGCGGTGTGCGAGCGACCTTGCGCGAGCGGAGCCTATAGGAGAACTTCCCGCGCTTGACCAGGTTCTCGGCGGTCCCGATCTCGATGCAGGGGCTTCTCCGGGAGTGCGCGAGGATCTTGCGCCCATCCGCGAGGAGGACGAAGCCCTCCACGACCGATTCGATGCTGATCATGCCCGCTCAGGATACACCGGCCCTTATCGTCCGCGCAATGTCCGGCGCCCCCTCCGTTCCGCTCGGGGCGGGAGGCTAGCCGCGTTCGAAGAGAGCCAGCATGAAAGGGTTCTTGAACAGGGCGGCGTATTTGCGGGCGCTCAAGCCCAGCTTGTCGGGGAGGTCGGGATCAGCCCCGCCGGACAGGAGGAGGCGAGCGACGTCGACGTCGTTGCGGCCCACGGCGATGACGAGAGCCGTCTGCCCGTCCTTGCTCTTCAGGTTGGGGTCGACGCGCCGCTCGAGGAAGAGGCTCACGAGATCGGCCGACCCGACGTGGGCGGCATCCATGAGCGGCGAGTATCCGCGGTCCTCGCTCTGCAGGTCCACGCTCGCCCCCCTGGCCAGGAGGACTTCGGCGACGGCGCGATGCTTGCCGCGGGCGGCGATGCAAAGGAGGGGAACGCCGTATTTGTCGCGTGAGTCGGGATGGAAGCCGGCCTTCATGAACAGCTCGACCGCCTTGGTGTCGCCGTCGCGCGCGCACTGCGCGAGACTGTCGTTGTGGCAGGAAATGCCCATCTCGAGAAGGGCGGCTCGCGACGAGCGCCTCTCCTCTTCCACGAGCCAGGTAGCCGTCTCGGTACGATAGTACGATTCGAGTTCCTCGAGGCTATCCAGGACGGGGAAGCTCGAGAGATAGCGGGGAATTTCACAATCGGGATCAAAGCGGTAAAGAGCCATAGTAGAGCCGTGGCTATATCCATAGCCCACAGCGAATGGGAACCACGAGGAGCCGAGGCTTGCCGGCGAGGCGAGGGCAATGAAGTGGCTGGCCTTCTCGAAGCGCCGGATCACGCTATCGCCGCGCAGGGACTCCCAGGAATCATGAACCTTGAGACCGTAAGCGTCGATGCCGGCTTGGGCAAAGCAACCGAGGATAGTCGCGAGGAACCGGGCATCAGTGGGAGATGCGAGCACAGCTACCGTCACGTCGACTACCTTCTCCTTCCGGTGGTTCTTTTAGCTAATCTCTTGCAGTATCGGCATAAAGCGATAATTTGCTTAGATAGTGATTCCCCCGCCCCTATCCTTTACTAACGATGATTTTGTTTTTTCCCCCGGAACAATTGAAATTCACACCGAGAACTTGACGATTATAGAGAATTTGGATATATTTTCTTTGTGTTCGAGAGGACGACTCGAATGCATTCAATCGCTCGATGCCCGCTGAGTATTCCCTCCCCGGGCATGAGCGAGCGACACTGGCTCCCGGGTTCCTCCTCCTTTACCCGGGAGCCTTTTTTTATTCCCTCGCAAAGTACTGATAAGGCGAAATCGCCTCCCGATTATCGCAGGCCTCGTTTTCCCAGCCGTCCCGCAAGCGACTTTGCGAAAAAGATGCTGCGCAATGAATATCGTGATAAAATATAAACAATCGTACGGCTTCCCGGGATAAGCGTGATGCGGGGCTACTAGGAAATCCCGGATAAATTACCCTTACGGGGTATAGTTCGGGGGGAAACATGTTCCGCACAGCCCTCGTCTCTTTAATATCCGTCCTGGTTCTCGTGCAGTTTCCATCGGCGCAGGACAAAAAAATCGCCCTCGTCATCGGGAACTCGTCCTACAAGAGAATTCAGGCCTTATCGAACTCCGGAAACGACGCGACGGATATGACGGCGGTCCTCAAGCGCATCGGCTATTCGGTCGTATCCGGCACGAACCTCGACCGAAAGGCCATGCGGGGTCTCATCGACGATTTCAACATCAAGATCCGGGGGGCGGACGTGGCCCTCTTCTATTATTCAGGGCACGGCGTCCAGGTCGAGGGCGAGAACTACCTCGTGCCGGTGAGCGCCGAAGTCGGCGTCGCCGGCGACGTCCCGGAGGAGTGCGTGTCCCTCACCCGCGTAATCGCCCGCATGAACGAGGCGGGGGCGAAGACGAACGTCATCATCCTCGACGCCTGCCGAGACAATCCCTTCAAGGCGGTCTCCCGGGGCATAGAGCGGGGCCTCGCCGTAGTCGGGCAAAAGCCGCCGGAGAGCATCATCGTGTATGCGACGGCGGAGAACGAGAAGGCGGCGGACGGGAGCGGGAGGAACGGAGCCTTCACGAAGGCCCTCCTCAAGAATATCGAGCGCCAGGAATCCTTTACCGACATCCTCCTCGACGTGAGCGCTCAAGTGCGCACGGAGACCGGCGATATGCAAAAGCCCGCCGTGTATCAGAACCTGACGCGCCGCGTTTTCTTGGCCGGTGAAAAAACCGCTCCGGCTCCCATCGCGCAGGCCCCGAGCCCGGCGCCTGCCGCAGTCGCGGTTGCGCCGGCGCCGGCCGCCGCTCAAGCGGCCGGCGTCGGCGCCGCGAAGAACGCGCCCAGCTTCGGCCTGGAACGAGCCACCGGGAGCCTCGTAGTCACGACAGTCATCGCGGGGAGCCTCTACCTGGACGGCAAGTTGATGGGGGAGCTGCCCGCCGGCATGAAAGCCAAGCTCGATTCAGTAGAAGTAGGGGAGCGGAGCGTCGAGATGCGCTTCCCCGACGGGCAATCCGAGACGAAAAAGGCGAGCGTCGCGGACGGGAAGCCGACCAACGTCGCATTTATCTCATCGCTGGTCGCCTGGTACAAGCTGGACGAGACGAACGGCACTGTCGCCGCGGATTCGTCGGGGAACGGCCGCGATGGCATCCTGAAGGGTGGAGCCACATGGGTGCCCGGCAAACTCGGGAATGCCGTGAGCATGAACGGAATGGGTCAATACGTTCAACTTCCGGCGGGCCTGACTAAAGACCTGCAGGCTTTAACGCTGGCATGTTGGGTAAACCTTTCCGAAACGGCACCGAATGCATGCATCTTCAGCTTTGGAGCCGGGAAAGCCTCGTATTTTTCCCTTGCGCCCAGATATTGGGATACTTCAGTAAATTTCATTATGAATAATGGAGGGATATGGGACAAAATTGCTTATCCCATGAATTTCCCGGTGAAAACGTGGATACATCTTGCAGTAACGCTTTCCGATAAGCGGGCAACATTGTACGTCGATGGCAAAAAGGTTCAGGTGAGAGATTCTTTTTCACTGACCCCCTCTCGCATGACCACGGACACTACGAACTACTTGGGAAAAACGCAATTTTCGGATAATGACGGTAACAACTCTGTTAGTTACTTATGCGGCACTATCGATGACTTCCGGATCTACAGCAGGGCTCTCAGCGCCCAGGAAATCGCAGCACTCTACGCCGGAATGAGCCCCACCGCTTCTATTACCGAGCAAACGCCTCCTGCGCAGCAAGCTGCGCAGAAACCGAAAGGCCAGGGTGAATCTTATGCAATCGGAGAAACGGGACCCGCCGGCGGCATCGTTTTCTATGATAAAGGCAGCGAGAGCGACGGATGGCGTTACCTGGAAGTGGCGTTGGGTGATTTGGGACTTTTCCAGCGAGATTCGAACGATAAAAAGAGTTCCGCAGAAAAGTTTTCAGGGGGAGATGCTCATGATTGGAGGCTTCCCAGTATCGATGAGTTGATACTGATGCGCACGAATCTTTATAAAAAAGGACTTGGCGGGTTTAAGGCCAGAAGATATTGGTCATTTTCAAATGCTTCTTCTCAAAGTAGTGAGGAATTCCTGGACTTCTATTCCGGGACAGTGGGCTGGGCTGGTCACTCTGACGATATGTACCCTTCGGCCTTTATTCGCCCCGTTCGGCAATTCTGATCCATCCAGGAAGGTCAGGCCCTCATCGTTCCCCCTGCTTGCTTTCCCATAGCTCCGGCGCCGGGAACTCGTCGCTCTCCGTCCAGGTCTGGGGCTCGGGCCCGATAACCTTGCTCGTCCCGACGTTCCTCGCGAGGAAGGCCGCGAGCTTATTCCAGCCGTCCCGGAGGACTACCGTGCGGGGCAGCTCGTAGGGGTCGTTGAGGCGGCCGTCGGCATAGATGAAGCCGGGCTTCACGGCCAGGGCGAAGGAGTAGCCCGCCCGCGCTACTTCGGTCTTGGTGATTTTGTCGAAAGCTCCGAAGGGATAGGCATAAATGTAGGAGGGAAGACCGACGATATTCTCCACGCTCGTCTTAGCCTTGAATATCTCCTTTTCGAATGAAGCTTTATCGCTCTTGTAGAGCTTTTCTGTGACGTATAAGTGGTAGAATCCGTGCGATCCTACGGAACAACCCGAGTCGGCGAGGCTCTTCAGCTCGGAATCCTTGAGGAAATAGGGGCTCGCCCCGATCACGGCGGGGTAGATGAGAAGGGCCGGCCTGATGCCTCGGACGCTGAAGACCTTCTCATAGGCGACCGATATAGTCCGGTGGCCGTCGTCGATAGTCGCGACGAGGTTGCGGCTGCCCTCGATCCGACCGAAGAGGGCGTCGTCGAGGTCGATGAAGCGGTAGCCCAGGGCCTTGAGCGCGTCGAGCTGGGCGGCCAGCTCCCCGAGCGAAAAGTCGGTATTGAGCGAATCCTTGCCCAGGAAAGTGTGCCAGCAGAGGATAAAGGCCCGGTTCGCAAGGTCGAAGGGCGGCCCCTTGGGCTGAGGGAGGGCCGCGGCGGCTCCCGAGAGGGCGAAGGCGAGGACTATGACGATGCTGAATCTCATGAAGCGCGACCTCGGCATTTACCCTCTTGTGTAGCGAAAAAGCACCCGACTGCGCAAGGTGCCGTTGCGATAAAGAGCGCGTATCGTCCATACTCCCCCCTATGAACAGAATGCGGATAATCCGCCGAGGGGCATCGGTATTGGTCCTATCGGCAGCCTTCCTCGCGTCCGCGGGAGCGGCGCCCGCGGGGGCGGCGCCCGCGGGCGATCAGGCGGCGCCGCGCCGCGTTCCCGCCGTCGCCATCCTCGAGATCGCGAACGCGGGCATGGACCCGCGGGTAGACTACCTCGCGAGCATCGTGCAGGGCATCCTCTCCTTCGACATTGGCTCGAGGACCGATCTGGCCCTCGTCGACCGGCGCAACCTCGACGCGGTCCTCAAGGAAAAGGAACTCACCCTCTCGGCCCTCGGCCAGGACGCCGACGCGGCGGCCGAGGCCGGAAGGCTCGCGGGCGCGGACTGGCTCCTCTCGGGCGAGTACGTCTTCCTCGGCTCCGACGTCCTCCTCACCCTCTCGCTCACCGACGCCTCGACCGCCAAGCGGACTGTCTTCCGCGACCGCGGGGGCACCGAGAACCTCGTGCACAAGCTGGCCGAGCAGATCGTGCTCAGGCTGACCGGATCGCAGGTCTCCTTCGCCGACCCGGGCCGTTCGCGCTCCCTCGTCAGCCTCCGCGACGAGACGCCGGGCAGCATCGCCCTCTTTTCCCCCATCATCAGGGCCGAAGTCTTCGTCGACGAGCAGTTCTTCGGCTACACGACGGGCGACGCGACTGTCCCCCTCGTCATCGACAAGCTCTCCCCCGGCAAGCACCGCTTGCGCGTCCACCTCGACTCGAGTTTCGGCGTCGTCAAGCTCCCGGAAGTGAGCTTCCACGACTGGGAGGTGGACGCCGACGTCGAGGCGAACAAGCGGCTGACCCTCCGCGACAAGACGCGGCAGCTCAATGGCGCCATCTACGAGCTGATGAAGGTCGGCAAGGACGAGTTCAAGGCGAACATACCCGCGAGCGCGAGCGAAGCCTTCGATCCCAAGCTCGGCTTCACGAAGGAGCTGACGTTCCAGGACAGGTCGGGAGCCGAGGTCCGCGTCCGCGTCGAGGCCAAGCCCAGGCGCTCGGGTCAGACGGTTTTACTCGACCTCGCGCTGAGCGTCGCGATCGGCTCGGGCGCCCCGGCGAGCGCCGTCGCCTCGCTGCCCCTGCCGGGCGAGGACGATGGCTGGAAGGAAGTCAAGGCGGACGCGGGCATCGTCGAGCTGTCGGCGAGCGCGGAGCCCTACCCGACCTACTGGTCCATCGAGTGGGACGTAGAGCGGACGGATATCGCGCAGAACATGTTCAGGGAGTAGGCGGCCTGCCGGCACCGCTGGAGAACGCCGCGCCGGAATCGGGCCGGGCTAGCCGATCGTCATGAGCGGATCGCCCGTGCTGACCGAGGCGCCCTCGCTCACCAGGAGCGCCGTCACGACGCCGTCTACCGGAGCGACGATCTCGTTCTCCATCTTCATCGCCTCGAGGATGAGAACCACTTCGCCCGCCTTCACCGCCTGGCCGACCTTCACTTTATAGCTGCGGAGGGTTCCGGGCATCGAAGCCTTCACTTGAACAGCGCCCGCCTTCGCCTTCGAGGCGGCCGTCCCGGCAGCCGCGGCGGCGGGAACTGCCGGAACCGGGGCCGCCGAGGAGGCCGCGGCCTGGGCGGGAGCGCCGACCGGGGCCTGCGGAGCCGAGGGAGAGGGGCCGGCTTCCTCCACCGTGACGTCGTAGCTGTGGCCGTTGACCTTTATCTTGTAGCTCTTCATTCCGATTCTCCTCGAGCGAATCTGTCTACGTGACCCCAGACGGGGCTGTTGAGCCCGGAGCGCCGGGCCCTGCCCGGGCGGCCGGCGAAGCAGGGCGTTTGGCCCGAGTCGGCGGCGGGCGATATGCCCGCGATCCTGAACGAGAGCGGTTCCATGCCGCTGGCGGCGGCTATCGCGGCTGCGATAACCGCTACCAGTTCCTCGCTGACGGACGCCGCATCCGCAATGGCCTCGGGGGGCCCCGCAGCGCCCTGCCTCGAGCGCGAACGCGAGCGGGCGGTCGCGGCAAACAAAACCGACAGCGCGAGGGCGACGACGGCGACGGCGACTACGTTCTGCATGGCCTTCCCTTACAGCGGCATGTTGCCGTGCTTGCGGCTGGGGCGCGCCTCGCGCTTGCCGAGGAGGAGGGCGAGGGCCGCGGCCAGGCGAGCCCTCGTTTGCCCCGGCTCGATCACGTCGTCGACGTAGCCGCGCCGCGCCGCTTTATACGGGTTGGCGAACTCGGCCTTGTACTCGTCGATCTTCTGCTTCCTAGCAGCGGCCGGGTCGGCAGCCTCGTCGATCTCGCGCTTGAAGATGATGTTGGCGGCGCCGTCGGGGCCCATGACCGCGATCTCGGCCGAGGGCCAGGCGAAGACCTGGTCCGCGCCAAGGTGGCGGCTGCACATCGCGATGTACGCGCCGCCGTAGGCCTTGCGCAGGATGACGGTGAGCTTGGGCACTGTCGCCTCTGAGTAGGAGTAGAGGATCTTCGCGCCGTGGCGGATCACGCCGCCGTGCTCCTGGGCGACGCCCGGCAAGTAGCCGGCGGTATCGACCAGGGTAACGAGGGGAATATTGAAGGAATCACAAAAGCGGATGAAGCGGGCCGCCTTATCGGAGGCGTTGATGTCAAGGACGCCGGCCATGACCTTGGGCTGGTTGGCTATGATGCCCACGCTGCGGCCGCCCAGGCGGGCGAAGCAGGTGAGGATGTTCTGGGCGTAGAGGGAGTGCACCTCGAAGAAGTTGGCGCCGCCTGAGCCATCCGAATCGAAGACGCGGGAGATCACGTCGCGGATGTCGTAGGGCTTGTTGGGCTCCGCGGGCATGAGGGAGGCAAGATCGGGCGCCGCTCTACCGACGTCGTCGCCTATATCGACGAGGGGAGGATCCTCGACGTTGTTCTGCGGGATGTATGAGAGGAGGCGTCTGATCCCCGCGATAGTCTGCGCCTCGTCGGGGTAGGAGAAGTGGGCGACGCCGCTCGTCCCCGCGTGGACGTTCGCGCCGCCAAGCGCCTCGGAGTCCACGTCCTCGCCCGTCACTGCCTTGATGACCTGGGGGCCGGTGATGAACATGTTCGCCGTGCCCTGGGTCATGAACACGAAGTCGGTGAGGGCGGGCGAGTAGACGGCGCCTCCCGCGCAGGGACCCATGATCGCGGAGATCTGAGGGACGACCCCGGATGCGAGGGTGTTGCGGTAGAAGATGTCGCCGTAGCCGGCCAGGGCGTCCACGCCCTCCTGGATGCGGGCCCCGCCCGAGTCCTCGATGCCGATGCAGGGCACGCCCATCTTCATGGACAGGTCCATGACCTTGCAGATCTTCTTAGCGTGGGCCTCGCCGAGGGAGCCGCCGATGACGGTGAAGTCCTGGGCGAAGATGCAGACCTGGCGGCCGTCGATCCTGCCGTAGCCGACCACGACGCCCTCCCCGGGAGCGGTCACCGTATCCATCCCGAGCTCGGTGCAGCGATGCTCTACGAAAGCGTCGATCTCGACGAAACTGCCTTGATCGAGAAGGGAGGCTATCCTCTCGCGGGCGGTCATCTTGCCCTTCTCGTGCTGGGCGACGACTCGCTTGGCTCCGCCGCCCTCGAGGATCTTGCTTCGGCGCTCTTCGAGCTTCTGAATCTTGTCTTCCATGCCTCATCCTGCCTTTACAAAAAACGGCTTTATGTCATTATGCCCTAGGCATACTGACCTCGACAAGGACTAAAAATGCCTTTTTTTGACAATATCGGCTAGTCTGTAAAACTGAAATCGATTATTATCCACGTTACCAGCTTCTACCCGGAGAGAAACCGATGGCTAAAGAGCTCAAGATACGCGACTTGACCCTCCGCGACGGACAGCAGTCCCAGTTCGCAACCCGCATGAACCAGGCTCAAGTAGACAGGGTCCTGCCCCTCTATAAAAAAGCGGGCTTCTACGCGATGGAAGTGTGGGGAGGGGCAGTCCCCGATTCCGTGATGCGCTACCTCGACGAGGATCCCTGGACCCGGCTCGAGACTATTAAAGCCGAGATAGGGAGCGCGTCGAAGCTGACCGCACTCTCCCGCGGCCGCAACCTCTTCGGCTATACGCCCTACCCGGATACGGTCATCGAAGGCTTCTGCAAGAACGCGGTGCGCTCGGGCATCGACATCATGCGCATCTTCGACGCCCTCAACGACGTGGACAACATGACCGCGTCCATGCGCTTCGTGAAGGAAGCCGGCGGCTTGGCCGACTGCGCCGTCTGCTATACGGTCGATCCCAAGTTCTCCCGCGGCGAGCGCTTCCGGGCCTTCATGAAGGGCAAGCGCCTGCCGAAGGACCTCTTTACCATCGACTACTTCGTAGGGAAGGCCAAGGCGCTGGAAGCCTTCGGCGCCGATATGATCACTATCAAGGACATGGCCGGCCTCGTCGATCCCGCGGAATCGGCCGCCCTCGTCAAGGCGCTCAAATCCGAGGTGGGCATACCCATCGACCTCCATACGCATTGCACTCCCGGCTACGGAGTCGCCTCGATCCTCATGGCCATGGTGAACGGCGTCGACATCGTCGACACGGTGATGCTCTCTTGGTCGGGCGGGCCCGCCGCCCCGGCCTACGAGATCGTGCAGCTCTTCGCCGACCGCCTCGGGCTGGACACGGGCGTGGACAAGGCGACCGTGGGGGCAATCGACGAGCTGCTGCGCGGCATGCGCGTCGAGCTCGGGAAGTACGACCAGTACAAGGGCAACCACCCGCCCATCCTCGACATCTCCAAGCAGGAGCTGACGCCGGCGGACGCCGAGCTCTTCGACCTGGCCCTCGAGGCCGCGGTCGCGGGCAAGGCGGCCGCCACCCCGTCCCGAATGGCGCGGGTCCTCGAGCTCTGCCAGAAGATAGAGAAG
>Ga0265316_10001975_pt1 | contig 21573 bp, 16 predicted proteins | sample 4522metaG_FD_202092 | JGI IMG/M metagenome (GOLD analysis project Ga0265316, IMG submission 202092) | Rhizosphere microbial communities from Carex aquatilis grown in University of Washington, Seatle, WA, United States - 4-5-22 metaG | ecosystem: Host-associated > Plants > Roots > Rhizosphere >... | reverse complement strand
GGATGCTCTCCGGCGGGCCGGCGCGAGCCCAGAGACCAACAAGGAAAGGGCTGCCTTGCTGGCCACAGCTCGGGCCCTGCTTGCGCATGCGGCGGGTGAACGAGCGGCCGCAAGACAGCTCGCCGACACAGCCCTGGCGGCGACGGCGCCAGACTTTTCCGCGTTTGCCTTGCTGGCCTCGGCGCGCGTGCGCAGCCTGGCAGGGGATACCGAGGGGACGGCGCGGGATTTGGACCGGGCCATGGGAATTGCTCCCGAGCTGGCGCCTGTCGTTGTGGATTGGGCCACCTCTCGCCTCGATGGAGGCGACCCCGTGGCCGCGCGACGGGCGCTGGTGACGCTGCTGGAACACAACCAAAATAACTCGCGAGCACTGCTTCTTCTCGCCGATGCCGAGCGCGCGCTCGGCGAGCCCGATTGGACCAAGACCCTCGAGAAGGCCTGCCGAGGCGACGCCAAGATCTCGCGCAGCATCCGCGCCGCTTGCGCTGTCGAATCGGCCCTGCAAGCGCGCATCGAAGGCGACCGCGTCGGGGCGATCCGCAAGGCCAAAGCGATTTCCCAAACCTCCGAAGATGCGCAAGTGCTAGGTCAAGCGTCGCTCTTGCTCGCCCTACTTGGCGAAACCGACGCCGCCGAGGAAGTGCTGGAGCGGGGCCGCAAGTCCGCCGACCCGGCCAACGTGCCTCTGGTCTGGGCGGATCTGGCCATCCGGCTCAGCCGTGGCGAAACGGTGGCCACTTCCCACAGCCTCGAACATCCAGCCGGACCAGAGCGGGATCTGGTGGCGCTGCGGGCTGCCTATGCGCGGTCGGGTACTGCCGGGCTCGCTGCTGCGCTCAAGGTTCTTCCCCCTGGCATCCAGGATATCGATTGGGATGTACGCGCCTATGCCGCCTTGGGGCGCGAAGGCGGGCCTCCGAAGCCAGAATTGGCGGCGCTGGAGAAGCGCGGAGAAAAGGGCAGCCCGGTGGTTTCCTACGTGCTCGGGGTTCTGGCTGCGCAGGACAAGGATTTCAAGCTGGCGATGCGAAGGCTGGATAAGGCGCTGGCTTTGCACGGCGACGCCTGCCGGGCGGCGGCGCTCTACCTGGACGCGGTCAAGCACGTTGGGCGCGGGACGCAGCCCGACAAGCCCAGCCTGCGCAATGTGCGCTCGCACAACGCAAAGTGCCCCCTGCCCGAGATGTAGACCCGCTTTCGGCATCCCATAGCAATCGCGTGCGCAGCCTGCCGGCACTCGGGACCTGCCAGCCCACCCCATCCCCTCCTCGGGCTTCGCCCTCGCCTTCGCCGGCAGCGCAGCATCGCGGGAGGGTTTGGCGAGGCCGCGCGAAGCGCGGGGGGAGGTAGGGAGGGTTGGTGGGTGCCGAGTGCGAAGCGAACCCTTTGAAGGTTTCCATGATCGCGTAGGCGGAGGCCGGCTTTGCCGGCCGTAGCCAGAGCGCGGGAGGGTTTGGGAACCCTTTGAGGGTTCCCATCCTAATAGGGTTGACCTGCAAGGCTAGGCAGGCTAAATCCGCCCATCCATGGCTTCGTACGACACATCAGACATCCGCAAGGGACTTAAGGTCATGTTGGACGGCAATCCGTTCACGGTGGTCGAGTTCCAATTCATCAAGCCCGGCAAGGGCGCGGCCTTCACGCGCACCAAGCTCAAGAACCTGCTTACCGGCGGGGTGATCGAACGCAACCTGCGCTCGGGTGAGAAGCTCGAGCCGGCCAACGTCGAAACCAAGTCGATGCAGTACCTGTACAAAGAAGGCGACTCGTTCGTGTTCATGGACACCAGCACCTACGATCAGGTGCACATCCCCGACGAGACCATCGGCGACGACGCGAACTACATGCCCGAGCAGATCGTGGTCGAGGTGCTGTTTTTCAACGATCGTGCCGTGGGCGTGACCCTGCCCAACTTCATCGAACAGAAGGTGCTCGCGACCGAGCCTGGTTTCCGCGGCGACACCGCCACCGGCGTGACCAAGCCGGCCAAGATCAGCACGGGCGCGACGATCGCTGTTCCGCTCTTCATCAACGAGGGCGACGTCATCAAGATCGACACGCGCAACGGCGAGTACCTCGAGCGCGTCGGCCGCGCGTAGAGGCGGGTGGACGAGCGAACGCGGATCGCGGCGCGGACGCCGGCGCTGGTGGCGCGGGCCGCGATCCTGCGGGCGGTGCGCGGCTATTTCGAGGCCCAGGGTTTTCTTGAGGTCGAAACCCCGGCGCGCGTGATGTCGCCGGGCCAGGAAGTTCACCTTGAGGCGATTTCCGCTGGCGACGGACGTCACCTCATCACCTCGCCCGAGTACCATATGAAACGCCTAGTGGCGGGTGGACTGCCGCGCATCGTGCAGTTCTGCCGGTGCTTTCGCGCGGAGGAGGACGGACCTTTCCACCAGCCCGAATTCACCATGGTCGAGTGGTACCGCGCCGGCGGCACGATGGACGATCTGATGCGCGATTGCGAAGCCATCGTGGATGTCGCGGCCCACGCGGCGGGCACCTGGCCGAAGGCGTCGGTGCCAGGCAACCGGCGCAGCGAACACGGCGCCGAAGTCCTGGCGCTCGACGGAACTTTCGATCGAATTACAGTGCGGGAGTTGTTTCGTCGCCACGCGGGCATCGACCTTCGCGGCGACGAGAGCGAAGCCGACATGCGGGGCCTCGCCGAGCGCGCTGGCTGCCGTGTTGGTGCCGACGCGGCCTGGGACGACGTCTTCTACCAGGTCTTTCTCGACCGCATCGAACCGCGTTTGGGCTGCGAGCGGCCGACCTTTGTGCTCGATTGGCCCACGCCGCTTGGTGCCTTGGCGCGCCGGAAGGCCGACGATCCACTCACCGTCGAGCGATTCGAGCTCTATGCCGGCGGTCTGGAACTGGCCAACGCCTTCGGCGAGTTGACCGACCCGGTCGAGCAGCGTAGGCGATTCGTCGAGGAGGCGGCGCTCCGACGCAGGCGAGACAGGACGGTCTATCCCATCGACGAGAAACTGCTGGAGGCCCTGGGCCACATGCCGCCCACCTGCGGCATCGCCCTTGGCTTCGACCGTTTGGTCATGCTGGTCCTTGGCGCGTCAAGCATTCGCGACGTTCTGGCCTTCGCCCATGACGAGGCGTAGCAGCATCCTTGCTTGACCCGAGATCCCCCCTCTGGTAAGCGTTTGCCCTCGTGACTCAATTTCTATGCTCATTGGCTCAGGCAGCACCTTCGACTCCGGCACAGCCGTCCGGGGCGGGCGGGCTTCAACAGATGCTCGTTCCCATGCTGCTTATCTTCGGCGTGATGTATTTGCTGGTCATTCGGCCCCAGTCCAAGCGGGCCAAAGAGACGCAGAAGATGCTCTCAGAGCTGAAAAAAGGGGATGAGGTGGTCACCACCGGCGGCATGATCGGCCGCATCTCCGGGATCAAAGATACTGAGATCACGCTCCAGGTGCAGGAGGGCGTGCGCATCAGGATTCAGCGCAGTGCTGTGACCGGGCGGCTCAAGACGACTTCGTCGGAGCCGACCAAGACTGAGGCCAAGGCCTCGTAGCCCTACAAGGAACACTCGATGGAACGATCGTGGTGGTGGAAGGCTGCGCTTTATGGCGCGGCAATCGTGCTGGCAGTGCTTTATTTGGTGCCCACCGTGGTGCCGGAGGAAAAGCGGCCTGCTTTCTTTCAGAAGTACTTCAAGAAGCGCATCCAGCTTGGTTTGGATCTCAAGGGCGGTTTGCACCTCGTTTACGAGGTGAACATCGAGAAGGCAGTCGCAAGCAAGGTCGACCGCTTGGCCAACGAGGTGGATGATGCCCTTCGCAAGAAGGGCGCCGATTTCACCGTGGTGCGCACCGGGCGCGACGATATCGCCATCAATTTCAAGGTGCCGGGCGAAGCGAGCAAACTCGACGACGAATTGCTAAAACCCTTCCGCCGCGACCTCGATGTCGTGAGCCGCGATCCGGCGACGGGCACGGTGAAGCTGAAATACGACTCCGACCGCGTGGCCGAGGTCGAGGAGCTGGCGTTGCGCCAAGCCATCGAAACTATCCGTGGTCGCGTGGATGCCTTCGGCGTGGCCGAGCCCACCATCATCAAGAAGGGCACGGACATCGTGGTCGAGTTGCCGGGCGCCAAGGAGAAGGACTTCGAGCGCATCAAGAGCATCATCGGCCGCACCGCCCAGCTTGAATTCAAGATCGTGGACGACGGTTCGGACTACATGAAGAAGGTCGCCGCGTCGGTGCCCAAGAGTGGCGCCATCTCGGTGACGCCCGAGTCTTGGACCGAGAAGCACCAGGGGACGCAGCACGAGGACGTCTATCTGCGCGTGAAGGAAAAGGACAAGGAAGAGCTGACGAAGTTCATCGCCGGGCTCACCGGCGAGCTGGCGGTCCCGAACGATCGCGAGTTCGGCCTGGAACTCATGAGCCCGCGCGAAGTGAACGAAGGAACGCCCGACAAGTACTACCGCACCTATCTGCTCAAGAAGCGTGCGGGCGTCACGGGTGAATACCTGCAAAACGCCGAGGAGAGCTGGGACGAAATGGGGCGGCCCGAGGTGGCGTTCACCATGAACCGCCAAGGCTCCGACATGATGGGGAAGCTGACAGGCGAGAACGTCGGGCGCAAGATGGCGGTCGTCCTCGACGAGAAGATCACCAGCGCGCCGGTCATCGAGTCCAAGATCAGCGACCGCGGACGCATCACCATGGGCGGCTACGGCGATCCCTTCAAGGTTCAGCAAGAGGTCAAGGATCTGGTTGGCGTGTTGCGCTCGGGTGCCTTGCCCGCGCCGCTGAAGAAATCCTTTGAAACCCAAGTCGGCGCGACCCTGGGTCAGGACGCCATCGACAAGGCCAAGATGTCCATGGGCATCGGTGCCTTGATGGTCATTCTGTTCATGCTCATCTACTACCGGGTGGCGGGGTTCATCGCGAACCTGGCCATGACTCTCAACATGCTTTTCATGATCGCCATTCTGGCGGCGTTCGAGGCATCGCTGACCCTGCCTGGTATCGCGGGCTTGGTGCTCACCATCGGCATGGCGGTGGACTCGAACATCATCATCTACGAGCGCATACGCGAGGAATTGCGCCTGGGCAAGTCGCCGCGCACGGCGGTGGATGCGGGCTTCCAGCGTGCCTTCTGGACGGTGTTCGATGCCCACGTCACCAACTTCGTCGCTGGCATCGTGCTCTATTCCTATGGTTCCGGCCCCATCCGCGGGTTCGCAGTGACCTTGCTCGTCGGTATCGTCACCAACTTGCTCACCTCGGTGTGGATCTCGCACTGGATGTTCGCCGTGCTGGTGAACCGCCGCGGAACGGTCAAGTCCACGCTTTCAATCTAGTACGCAGGAGAGATACCGATGGCGGACCAACAGAAATTCTTCGAAGTCATCAAGTCGGGCACCGACATCGACTTCATTGGCAATCAGAAGTACTGGATTGGGGCGTCGATCGTCCTTGTCCTTGTGACCTTCATCATGCTGCCGGTCAACCTCTACCTCCACGGTCACGTTCTGAACTGGGGCGTTGAGTTCAAGGGCGGCACGCAGCTGGTGGTCGAGTTCAACAAGCCCGCGGACGCTTCGCAGGTGCGCGACGCCTTGAGCGCTGCGGGAATGCACAACGCCGATGTGGTGAAGTACGGCAGCGAGGGCGGAACGCCGGCCTTCATGGTTACCCTGGGCTCGGTTTCGATCATGTCGGGCGAGCAGGCCAAGAGGGTCGAGGCGGCCATTGCGCGTGTGGGCGACGCCAGCCTGCACAAGTTCGAATCGTCGGAAGGAGGCGACAAGATCTACCTGCGCTTTGACAAGAACGTCGAGCCCACCACCATTGCCGCGGCACTTCGGGCAGCCGGGACCGAGACGACCCAAATCCAGTCTTTTGGTCCGCCCGAAGACCACACCTATGAAGCAACTCTCATCGGTATGGAGGGTGAAGTTCGCAAAGCTCTCGACGCTAAACTGGGCGCGGGCACGGTGAAGGCCATTCCGTCGGTCTCATCCGTGGGCGCTAAAGCCGGCAAGCAGCTTCAAATCGACGGCGTGCGCGCGCTTCTCGGCGCCATCTTGCTCATCGTCATCTACGTGGCCTTCCGCTTCGATTTCCGCTACGGCCCCGGCACGATCGTGGCGTTGCTTCACGACGCCGTGATCACGGTGGGCGCCTTTGCCGTGACCTACAAGGAATTTTCGCTCACGACCTTGGCGGCCATCTTGACCATCATCGGCTTCTCGATGAACGACACCATCGTCGTGTTCGATCGCATCCGCGAAAACGCGGCCAAGTACCGCGACCGCAAGTTCGATAAGGTCGTCAACCACGCCATCAACGAAACCCTGTCGCGTACCATTCTGACCAGCGCCACAGTGTTCTTCGTGACCTTGGCCATGAACATCTTCGGCACCGGCGTCATCCGCGATTTCGCGTTTGCCATGAACGTCGGCGTGATCGTGGGAACCTACTCCTCGATTTTCATCGCCAGCCCGATTCTCATTTGGCTGAACGAGAAGTACCTGGCCATGCAGAAACGCCAGGCCGCGCGCCCCGAGCGCAACGTACGCAAGCCCGTGCGTCGCGAAGAAGAAGAAGCCGCCGAAACCTAGCCCAGGCCGGCCATGGCCGAAGCTTGGCGTGTCAGACCGGCGGACGAAGACTGCGCGCGAGGCCTCGTGGCAAGCCTGGGAATGCGCGGGCTGACCGCACGCATTCTCGCCGCGCGCGGTTTCTCCACCGTCGAACATGTGACACGGTTTCTGTCGCCCAAGCTGGCGGAATTGCGTCCGCCTCAAGGGATGGCGGATCTCGATCGCGCACTCGATCGCATCGCGCGGGCGCTACGCGGAAACGAGAAGGTCGCGGTGTTTGGCGACTACGACGTGGACGGCATCACCAGCGCGGCGATCCTTCTCCAGCTGCTGCGCGCACTAGGCCTGCAGGCGGTGAGCCGCATGGCCAGGCGAGCGTCTGGCTACGGCTTCTCGCTGGGCGATGCCACGTCCATTGTCGAGCAAGGCTGCACTTTGGTCCTGACCGGCGATTGCGGCACGAGCGACCACGAATCCCTGGCTTTCTGCCGCAGCCGGGGCGTCGATGTCATCGTCATCGACCACCACCATGTGCCGACCGGCGAGAGTTCTGCCTTCGCTCTGCTCAATTCGCACCGGCAGGACGACGGGTTCGCCTTCAAGGGCCTCGCCTCGTGTGGTGTGGCCTTCTATCTCGCCGCGGCGGTGCGCTCCCGCCTGCGCGCCGAAGGCGATAGTCGGGGTGACCGCCTCGACCCGCGCGCATGGCTGGATCTGGTCGCGCTAGGGACCATCGCCGATCTGGTGCCGCTCGTGGACGAGAACCGTATCTTGGTCGCCGCGGGCTTGCGCGAACTGTCCGGCATGCGGCGGCCAGGGATCGCCGCTCTCGCCGCCGTCGCGGGGATTACCACGAGCCCGCTCGGGACCACGGATGTGAGTTACAGGCTGGCGCCTCGACTTAATGCCGCCGGCCGCCTCGGGGATTCGCAGCTAGCGCTCGACCTGCTTTTGGCAAGCGACAAGGGCGAGGCGACCCGGCTTGCCGCCAGCCTGGATGACTTGAATCGGCAGCGCCAACGCATCCAAGAGCGCATCTGGTCCGAGGCGACGACGGCAGCCGAACAGCACGACGGCGATCCTGCGCTGGTGCTCGGCGCCGAGGGTTGGCACCAAGGAGTCGTTGGCGTGGTGGCGGCCAAGCTGGTCGAGAAGTATCGCAAGCCCGTGGTGATTGTCGGATTCGACGAGGGACAGGGCAGGGGGTCGGCGCGGACGTTGGGAGGATTCGACCTCTATCAAGGACTGTCGCAGTGCCAGGAGTACCTGACAGCCTTTGGTGGCCATCCCATGGCCGCAGGGGTCTCGCTGGCTCGGGAAAAGCTGGCAGATTTTCGGGCGGCTTTCGTGGCCGCTGCGCGCACGCATTTCGCCTCGGCCCCCGCCGTGGCAACGATCGATGTCGATGCCGTGGCCAGCCTGATGGAACTGGACATGGCACAAGTCGAGGAATTGGACCGCCTGGCGCCGTTCGGCAACTCGAACAGCGAGCCGCTCATCGTGGTGCCAGGTGTGGTCGCGAGCAGCACTCGCGTGGTCGGGACGTCGCACCTGCAGCTGACTCTGACCCACGGGGCAGCGGTCAGCGAGGCCATCGCGTTCGGCATGGCTGACAAGGATCCTGGAAAGGGAGCGCGCCTGGATGTCATTGGCACGGCCGAACTTGACGAGTTTCGCGGTCAGCGCAAAATTCGCTTTCGCGTACGGCACTTGATGAGGAGCGTGTCTTGAGCGTAGTCCCAGAGGACGACGATCGCCCGAACCGGCAGGACGAAGACGAGATCCCTCGCCAGGGAATTCTTGCGGCCATGCCCAAGCGCACCTTCTATCGTGTCGTGCTGCTGCTGGCGGCGCTGGCTGGCATCATCTACTTGCGCCAGCGAACCGCCTCGATCGCGGGTTGCATGGCGAGTGCGTTCAGCATTCCGGCCTCCGCGGAGCCAAGAGCCGCCCCGGATTCCATCAGGGCACGCGTCGTTCTGCCTTCCGCTCCGTCGGAAAAATCGCGCTGATGTCGTCCGTTGGCACGCCCATCGTTTGGGCAGGGTTCGCGGCCGTGGTGGTGCTGGCGCTGGCTATCGATCTTGGAGTCTTTCACCGCGAGGCGCGCGAGTTGCGCATGCGCGAGGCCGGCGTCTGGGTCGGGGTTTGGGTGTTGCTGGCGGGTGCCTTTGGCGTCTTCGTATTCCACCGTTTCGGCATTGCGAAGGGGATGGAGTTCGCCCAGGGCTACCTGCTCGAACTGGCCCTATCGACCGACAACCTTTTCGTCTTTCTTCTCATCTTCTCCTACTTTCGGGTTCCGCGAGCCTTCCAGCACCGGATCCTGTTCTGGGGCATCGTGGGGGCGGTGCTGACCCGGGGTGTTTTCATCGCCATCGGCGCCGCAGCTATCCACCGTTTTCGCTGGATTCTTTACGCCCTGGGAGCGTTCCTGTTCTATGCGGCGTTTAAGATCGTCTTTCAGAAGGAAGCCCAAGTCGATCCTTCCCGCAATCTCGTGTTGCGGCTGTTCCGGCGCCTGGTCCCGGTGGCCGACGACGAACCCAGTTCACATTTCACCGTGCGGCGGCGGGGCAGACTCCTGGCCACGCCGCTTCTCGCCGTACTCATCGTGGTCGAGGCTGTGGACATCACCTTTGCCGTCGATTCCATTCCCGCTATCTTCGGGGTGACCACCGATGTCTTCATCGTCCTCACCTCGAACGTCTTCGCCATCCTCGGCCTGCGTGCGCTGTTCTTCCTCGTCGCAGGATTGGCTCAGAAGCTCGCCTACCTGAATTATGGCATCGCCACCGTGCTGGCCTTCATTGGCGCGAAGATCATGCTTGGGCCGTTCGTGCCCATTCCCGTTCTGCTCTCGCTGGGGATCGTCGTCGGCGTGTTGCTGCTGGCGACTGCCGTGTCCCTGCTCGCCCGTCAGCGGCTGAGCAAGTAGATGACCAGTCCGACCACCAGGACGATAGCGCCGATGACGATGCCTACCCGCTTGAACTCCTTGCGATTGGCGCCCGTGTCCATGGAGGCGAAGGCATCGTCGATGTGCTGACGGAGATCGTCGGTGCTAGCGTAGCGTTCCTCGCACGATTTGGCGCACATCTTTTGCACCAGCTCGTCGACAACCTGTGGAATCTCGGCCTCGGGCTTGAGCGATGAGGGCGGCGGCGGCGGCGTCTGTAGGTGATACTGAATGATCTCCGTGGTGCTCTTCGACTTCTTGAAGGGCAGCTCGCCGGTCAGCATTTCGTAGGCCACCATGCCGAGGGCATAGATGTCCGAGCGGCCATCGAGCGGCTTGCCGCGAAGTTGCTCGGGCGACATGAATTCCAGCGTTCCCACGGTCTGGCCGATGGCGGTCAAGGCGGGCGCGTCCTTGCCACCGTCGCCGGATTTGATCTTGGCGATGCCGAAATCCAGCACCTTGACGAAATCCTCGCCCTCGCGATCCTCGACCATGATGTTCTCGGGCTTCATGTCGCGATGGACGATGCCTTTGGCGTGGGCTTCGCCCAGGGCTTCGGCTACCTGGTCGAGGATGCGCAGACAGCGGTCGACCGGGATGATGCCGGAGGCGCGCTGGATGTCCTGCAAGCTCTGGCCGCGCACCAGTTCCATGGCCAGATAGAGCACGCCGTCCTCAGTTTGATCGAAGTCGTAGATGATGACGGTGTGCGGGTTGCGCAGCTTGGAGCACGCCTCGGCCTCGCGGCGGAAGCGGGCCACGACGGTCGCGTCGGATACGCTCTGCGGATGGAGAATCTTCAGCGCCACGGGCCGCTCGGTGGCGACTTGCACGCCTTCAAACACCGCGCCGAATCCGCCTTCACCGATCTTGCGTTTGACGAAGTAGCGATTGTTGAGCGTGCGTCCGACCAGGCTGTCGAGGGAAACCGCGACGGGCTCGCGCGAGAGCGGCGACGGGGTGGGCCCGCTGACCGGGCCCGAGCGGGCAGCGGCGACGGGGATGGGCACGCCATGGGCTGGGCTCATGTGGGGCACCGGCCTGGGCAGCCCAGCGGCGCGATCCAAGAGCTCGTCGAAGCTGCGCGGCCCTCCCGGCGGTGGAGCAGCAGGTAGCGCGGTCCCGCACACGCCACAAAAGCGGGCCTCCGTATCCGCGACGGATTTGCATTTGGGACACGTGAGTGGAGCTGCCATGGGTTAGCGCGGATTTTGGGCTGGCGCTGAATCTGGATTCTTGGGCGCGGGGGCGGGTGGCGTCGGTGCGGGCGTAGCCGCGGTTGGGCTGGGGGTCGAAGGCAGGTCGGGAAGACTCGTTTGCTGGAAAGCCAGGAACAAGGCGCCTCCGAGGGCGGCCAGCAGCGTGACCAGCACGAAGGTGAGAAACGGCCGCGAAGCCTTTTCTTCGGCTGCGTGGATGTCGGTGTTGGTCGAGGGGGTCGAGGCCGTGGGGCTGACCAGCGTGGTCGGCAAGGCGCCAGGGCTTGTCGATTCGATGGCGTCGAGATGGATCGGGACTTCTTCGGTGATCTTCTCCGTCGGCGGATAGGCGCGCTTGGGGGGCTCGGGATCGTCGGGATCCGCGCCGGGGTCGAACACGGTGAAACCCAGTTCCGCGCCTTCTTCTGCCTCGGGTAGCCCGTCGCCCTCAAAGCGGGCGACGACGACGCTGATGTTGTCCGGTCCCTCGCGTTCCAGGGCCTTGGCGATGAGGACTTCACACGCCCGCTTGGGATCGGGTTCGGCCAAAAGGATGTCGCACATTTCCTCGTCGGCGACCGGGCCGTGCAGCCCATCCGACGAAAGCAAGACCACGTCGCCACGGCAAAGCAGGACGTGGGACAAGACCACATCGACCTTTTCCTGCACGCCCAGGGCTTGCAGGATGATGTTGGCGTGCTCGAAGCTCTTGGCCTCCTCGACGGTCATGGCGCCGGCCTCGATCAATTGCCAGGCCAGAGATTGGTCCTTCGTGACTTGGACCAGCTTGCCGGCGCGCAGGACGTAGCAGCGCGAGTCCCCGATCTGGCCGACCAGCAGTGTCCGGTCCACCAGACCAGCAGCTGTGCACGTGGTTCCCATGCCGCGCTCGTTCTGATTGATGCGCGATTGCAGGTTGATCTTCTCGTTGGCGTTCTCGATGGCCCGGCGCAAGCCGCGGGCGTAGCGCTCGCGCGTGGTCGCGGCGCGGGTTTCCACGTCCATGGAAATGGAATCCACGGCCATCGTGGAAGCCACTTCGCCAGCCGCGGCGCCGCCCATTCCGTCGCAGACCAGGAAGATGGCTCCCTTGGGGCCGAGCGTGAACTGCAAGTTCTCCTCGGGCGAAGACGTTCGCAGCCCGGTCTCGACGTTGGCCAGAAGGAAGTTGTCCTCGTTGTGCTCGCGGATGAGCCCCACATCGGTTTTGCCGAAGACCGTGATCTTGATATCCGAGGAGCTTTCCATCCCGCTAGCCGTTACTCAGCGTGGTGTAGGGTTGTGATATCACCAGCTTCGCTCTAACCTGGCTCGAAGCGCAAGAGTTCATCACCGAGGCGAATCATTTGGCCTGGGTCGATTACGTGTTGTCCCGTCAGGCGTACATAGGTGCCATTCGAGCTTCCCTGGTCCGAAATCATGGCGCGGTTGCCTCGAAACTGCAGCAGCGCGTGCCGCCGGGACATGAATTCGTCGTCGGAGAACACGATATCGCCTTGTTCGCGCCCGATGATGAGGTCGCTTCTCGTCAGATGGTAGACGTCGCGGCTGGTTCCCGCGGCCGTGATTTGGCGCAGCCGCCCCCACGGCGACTTGAGCGGCGTGCCGAACAGAATCATCCCATGTTCGACCGCGGGACGAAGGGTTTTCTCGGCGTCCGGGACCGCTTCGAATCGCAGCACTTGCTTACCGACGAGGAGGTAATGGCCATCCTGCAGCTCGGTGGGGGCGGTGATGCGGATGTAGACCCCGTTGCGGTTCTCGAGCGGCGTGATCACGTATTGGCCGGCGCGGAAGGTGATGCGCGCGTGCCTTTCGGCCAAGTGTTTGTCGTCGAAGCGCAGATCGCCCTCGGTGCGGCCGATGTCGATCTGCTCGCCCATGAGGGCGTACGATTCACCGTCGGTGCCATCCCGCCGCACGGCAACCAGGCGGGCGCTGCCCCCGGCTCGCGTCGCCGCGGCCAGGGAAGGGCGGGCGGCAACAGCCGCGGCCAGCGCGACCGAGGCGTCAGCGCTCATGGGCGTGGTGTGCCCAAGCCGCCGCCCGCAGGCAAAGCAAAAATTGGTGTCCAGGGGATTGCGGTTGCCACAGCCGGAGCAGATGAGCGCCGAGCCCGCACCCGATGCGTTCGCGATGGGTGCGCCGCAGCGCTGGCAGAAGGCCGAACCGTCTGCGACGACGCCACCACACTGAAAGCAGGTCAACATCTTGAATCAGTCATAGAGACTATCCCAACTTTGGCCCGCAGAGAGAGCGTGGAAGGGAAAGATTGGGCATAGACCCAAGAAGCATTGCAAGGCGGTCCATCCTCTACTAAAAGTCTGGCGGCAGCATCACCGTCGTTCCGGGATCGGTTGCCCGGCCATTCACAGTGTCTCCAAACTTACCAGTGATTTCGGGAAGCGTCAATTTCGCGCGGCGGCCATCGCCTGCGTCGGATGGGAAAAGTCGTCGTGTCCACGGATGCGTCTTGGCCGTCGTAGCGGCGATTGGCGCTGTGCTTGTGGCGTCATGCGGACCCTTGGTCGAGAACGCCCCGTTTGCGCTGCGCCCCGACACCTTGCAACCCGGCGATTTGCTCGGGCCATTCGATGGCATCATCGTGGACGCCGAGACAGAGCGGCCGATTGCATCGGCCACGGTGGCCGGTTCTTGGGCATTTGAGCGGGGCATCGGCCTGCACGGTCCGGCGGGCTCGCGCGAATTCAGCCTGGAAACCAGTGCCGACGGCCGCTACCAGATCCCGCGGCCCGATGACTTGGAAACCGGCGGCTCGATGCGCCTGCGCCGCTTCACGCTGGTCGTCTACCGCCGGGGCTACGTCGCGTACCGCAGCGACTTCAAGTTTGGCAGCGACGAGGTTCGCCACGATTTCAGCCAGCATGCGAACAAGGTTCGCCTGGACAAATGGCAGCCCACCCTGGAACACCGGCAGCATCTGGCCTTCCTTGGCGGCGGTGTTGCCATCGCCAAGGCTGCCGGTTGGGAAGCACAGCCCGCAAGTCTTGAATACGAGGGCCTAGCCGCCCCGCACATCGCGGAGGCGAAAGGCGAGACCGTGTTCAGCGCGTCCGAGCAGACGCTCGATGCTTCGCCGCTATTGTCGGTAGAAGAGGTGCGCGGCGTGACCGGATTCGCGGGTGAATTCGAGGTCGGCCGATTGGCCGACCGGGTTCGCAGCGACGTCTTCGACAGCCGGCATTTCAAGGCCAAAGGCAAGCCCGAGGCGTTCGACGTGGCCGTACGCGTGTGGGCGATCGGAACCGCGGCTGCCGAGGAACAGTTCAAGAAGCTGGCGGGCGAACTGCCGGCCGCGGTTGCCACCGAGGAAATCGGTGACAAGTCGCTGCGTGCTCGGGGCGGCGATGTTCTCGGCTTGGCGTTCCTACTGCGCGAAAAAGGCCTGGTCATTCAGCTAAGCTGCGGCACTTCCCAGTGCACCGAGCCGGGCATGGTCTTGCGGCTTGCGAAATTGGTGGAGAGCCACGTGGGCGAGCTGCGTTCGGCCCCGGACGGCAAAGCTGGCCCTGAAGGCAAGCCCCCCTTGGGCAAGACACCAGAAGAAGGCAAAGGCAAACCATGAGGCTGCGACAAGCACTTGCCCCGGTCGTGCTCGCTGGGATCGCGGTCCTGACACCCAGATTTGCGTTGGCCTGGGATCCCGCGACCACCCATGCGGGACTGACCGCGCGAGCGTTGGCGGCGTCGAAGTTTCACGCCACGCTGGCGCACGAGATCGGGCGCGCGCTGGGCAGCCTCGAACCTCTGCGACTCGACCTCGGCGCGCTTGAACCGGATACGGCCCGCAACTTGAAATCCCGGCTGGATGCGCTCGATCCAGCGGGTGGCTATCGCCCCAGCGCCGACAGGATCGCCACGGCCTCGGCCTGGGTTCGCGCCGGAGCGGTGCTTGCGAAGACACCACCCGAGCGTGGCCGTCACCACTTCTTCGAGCCGCGCACGCGCACCGGGCTGGATGACGGTCCTGGGCTGTCGGGCACCGTGCACGCGGCGCGATTGACATTCGACGACGGCGCCACGGTACGCGACGGCGCGACCGGCCTGGCGTTCGACTTGGAAGGCATGCCAGCGCTCGATTGGTTGCGCTCTCCGCGCAACGATCTGGGGCTGACCGCGTTCTTCGACAATTGGGTGTTGGCGGTGAGCGCCGCCCAGGCCAACCAGCGCGAAACGGCGCTCGTGCGCGCCATGCTGGCGCTGGGTGGGGCGTTGGCGATACTCGAAGATGCCGGGCAGCCGGCATTCGTCCGCAACGACTTTCGCGGCGAGTTCTTGGCGCAGGACTCGGGCTCCGTGCTCGAGCGGTTTGTGTCGGATCGCTATGGCGCCGTTTCGTTGCCGCCCAGCCCGGCGCCGGTTGCACGTCCCGATCTGGACAGCTATTTTGCCGCCGCGGACGGCAACGGCTTGGCCCAGGATACCCAGCGCCGCTTCTTCTCGCCCGGGACCTTGCCGGAAGATATTCGCTTCTTGCCTGGTCAGACGCCATCCGAGGTCGCTGGCATGGCGAATCGGTCTTTGCAATTCCCGGAGCCCACCGTCGCGGCGCTCGACCTTCGCCAGTCCGGGCGAACGCGCTACGTGGTTCGCGATGGGATTCGCGTGCTCGCTTATCGGTGCAATGGGGATCGCGTGCACTTTTTCTTGGACCAGGCCGTGGACGAGGATGTCGCGCGCCGCTGGCTGCCCGAGGTGGAAGGCTATGCCGCGGGTCTCATCGACCATTTGCTGCGCGCCAGGCTTCAGATCGCCGTCGAGGAGAACAAGGCTCGGGTAGCCTTGACTGGCACGGCTACGCCGTTCGGTCCGGCCGTCACGGTGCACGTCTTTTGGGAGGACGACGCGGGGGTGCGAACGGAATTGCCCGCGCAGGCGACCCAAAGCGACGCGCCCTTGTCGTTCGACCTCCCCAAGGGAGCGCGCAAGATTGCCGCCTATGTACGTGGGCAAGACGGCGCGGGCGCGTACGCGGCCGCCAGCGAAGCGCGCGTTCCCTAGCGATTCGTCTCTGTTCGATTTCGTTGCCGCTCATACACAACGAAATCTGCTTGTAAAAAGGCGCTCGCAAACGCTCGTCACGGCGGAAGTTGTGTGCCACGATTGTGGTTTCGCTTCGACAATTGCAGACTCTGATTGGCTTGTGTTGCGGCGGCTGCGTGCGGTTCGATCACGGGGTTGAAACAGAGCTGTCACGGAATTGCATCGGCGGCGGCGACATCCGTTCTCTAGCATTCAGCGTGGAGTAGGAAAGGGAGGCACACATGACGGATCCATCTTTGACGGATGAGCAGCAAGCGAAGTTGATGTCCACGAAGATCTGGCTTCTTCCAGACCACGATGACGACGACGACGAAGCCGACTTCGATGATTCCGATGATGACGAAACGCCTGCGCCCTTGCACCACGAGCGCTGGCTGTCGCGGCCCGATTTCGGCTCGCCTCAGTGGTGGTCAAGGACCTGAATTGAACGTCTGGCGGAGAGCGCCCGCGGGTGGGTTCGCCAGCGCTACTGTCGACTCAGGATCTCAGGCGGAATCGGGCTGCCGGCTGATGAAAGCTTGGTCGCGAGCGCAGACCGAGCACCCGTGACGGTGAAAGAGCCCGCGTTGTCATCTCCCGGAATCCAGGTCAGGAGCGCATGCGCCGTGATCTGCCCGTCCAAGCTGGCTTTAGGTTCCGCGATCTCGATGACTTTCAGGGAGCCATCGGCCAGCACCGAGGCTTGAACGACGAGGTCGATGCTCGAGATGACCATATCTGCGCCGATCGTTGCCGCGGTGCCGTTCGTACCGCCCAGCAATTGCAGGCGATGAAGCGCATCGTTGGTGGACCGAGCCACGATGGCCATGATGACCCCTTCTAGTCCCAAGTTGCATTCGGCTAGCACTTCGCCGGACAGCGCACTGTGGTTTGCATCCACGACCAAGTACTCTGGCTGCATCGCCACCGCTGCCGCCACCAACTCGGGCGACTGAGCCTCGGGCTGCAACTTGATCCACGAGGTTGCGCTGGCGGGTGGGGCGATGGAATCGGACAAGAGGGCCACCCTTGCCACACGGTCGACCGACCAGAGGATCGCGCGCAGGAGGCTGTCGCACGCCGCACGGTCGCCCGCAACCAGGACATTCTGTCGGGTTGCGACGCAGGCATCGAGCACCTGCCGCATTTCTGGCGAGATGACCCGTTCTTCAACGAGGTCATCGACGGTCTTGCCGCTGGCCATGGGGCGACGGATGGCGACGCAAAGGCGGTCCGCCACAGGAGGGAAAAGCGCGGCGATGCGCATGCCGTCCGGCAAGGTGGTGTTGATGGCGGTGGCGTCTGGTGCCGGCTTGGGCGATCCTTTGCTGACAAGCTTTCGGATCACGGTGCCCAGCGTTGCCAGGTCCGAGGCGGGGACAGAGGCCGACTCGCGCCGGCCGTTGCGCTGTATTTCGGCCTGATTGGTTCCCGAGAAGAAAGCAGCGGCAACACCATCGCTTTCGAGGAGGTGTGCCAGCCATTCGGGAACATCACGGTCGAGCAGACGGGAACCGTGCTTAGCCGAAGGTTGAGGCGCCGGCTTGGCCTTGGATGGCGCTGCCGGTTTGACGGGCTCCGCGGTCTTGTGCGCTGGATGAGGGCTTTCCGTGCCAGCGGATGCAAAGATGTCCTCGGGGTCGGGAGGCGCGCCGGCTTTGGCATCGCCCAAGTCGTCGTCCAAGGATGAAACTGCCACGGGAGGTGGGCTTTCTTCCATGTCGAGCGTCGCGTTCCCGCGTCGGTGGGCCGGCGTTGGGGTACGATCGCCCGCGGCGCGCTCGGGGCCGCTGTCGAAAGGCGATGCCAGTGGCTGCACGGCAGGCTTGAGCGGGGGAACTGTGAAATGGGGATGGGGTGTGCTTAGGGCGTCGTCCTCGTCGCCTAGGTCGATGTCCGAAGGTCCCGAGGGGGGCGGGAAAGGGTCGGAAATAGCCGGGACGACCTTGCTCTCCCGCTTCGTAGGCATGGGCGGCGGAGGAGGCGGTGGAAGCGGGCTGCGGCCAGGAAGTGGCGCTGCGGGAACCTTGGGTGCGGATCCTGGCGCATCGTCGAAGATGCTGCTTCCGCGGGCCGCAGGTGGCGGGGGCGGGGGACGGCGCGGAATCGCCGAGCTGAGCGAACCAGCTTCGGGTGGCCCGGGCGGATGCGCTGGCCGCATGACCTCCAAGGAGGAAGACGCTGGCGACGTCACTCGGATGATGAAATCACCGACGAAGACCTTGTCGCTCTGGGAGACTGGCGTGGGGTCGGCAATCTTGCGCCCGTTGACGTAGGTGCCATTCGTGCTGCGCAGATCCTCGACCAGGATCTCGCCGCCGCGAATGGTCAGCCGGCAGTGGTGCTTGGAGACATTGCCTTTGGGCAACACGATGTCATTGCCCCGAACTCGCCCGACAGTGACTTCATCTTTGTCGAAACTGAGTTCGTTGGTGCTTCCACCTTTCTCGGTCAGCGACAGGTTCACCATAACCCAACGCTAAGCAAAAACCGGCCCCTTGTCCACTTGCTCGTCGAGGAATTGTCAAGGGGCATGGGCACCTAGCCAACCGACCCACGTTGCGCATTTGACAGCGAGGCCCATGTGTACGTAGATAGGCAGCGAATTTCTCTTGGGCGTGCGCCAACGCGCACGCCCGTCTCATCCAAGCAAGGAGATCTCAATGACCCGTACACTCAAGGCGCTATCGGCTCTGGTTCTCGGTGGAATGCTTCTCGTCAGCACAGCCTGCGAGGACAAGGAGTGCAAGGACGCTCTGGCCAAGGCGACGACCGCGTCTGAAGCCGCGGCGAAGGCGCAGGCTGCCACGGTGGCCGACCTGAACGCGACCAAGGCCAGGCTCGCGGCCGCGACCGCCGAACTGGCTCAGGCAAAGAAGGATCTCGAAGCCGCCAAGGCCGCGGCCCCGAAGGCCGAAGAACCGGCTCCCGCCGCCCCGGCCAAGAAGGGTAAGAAGAAGTAGCAAGGCCGCGCTCCCCAGCGGAGCACGACAAGAAGAAGGGGCCTCGCCCGTGGGTGAGAGCCCCTTTTCTATGTTGGGTGGGTTTGCTACTTGCCAGCGGCCAGCACTCGCTTGCGCAGCGCTTCGTTTTGTTGCCACAGTTCTTCCGGCATGCGCGTTCCGAAGGTCTCGAAGAATTGCCCAACGGCGTCGATCTCGGCCAGCCAGTCCTTGGGATGGATGGCCAGGAGTTTGGCCATGGTTTCGGCAGGCAGATCGAGGCCGGTCATGTCGATGTCCTTGGGATTTGGCACGATACCGATGGGCGTTTCCACGCCACCGACTTCGTTGCGATAGCGGGCCAGGATCCACTCGAGAATGCGCAAATTCTCGCCGAAGCCGGGCCAAAGGAATTTGCCCCTCTCGTCGGTGCGGAACCAGTTGACGTGGAAGATCTTGGGCGGGCGGCGGATGCGCGTGCCCATGTCGAGCCAGTGTCCGAAGTAGTCGGCCATGTTGTAGCCACAGAAGGGCAGCATGGCCATGGGGTCGCGGCGAACCTCGCCGACGGCACCAAACTGGGCAGCCGTGCGCTCGCTGGCCATACTGGCGCCCATGTACACGCCGTGTTCCCAGCTAAGGGCTTCGTACACAAGCGGCGCCAGCGTCGCCCGGCGCCCGCCGAAAATGATGGCCGAAATGGGCACGCCGTGATGGTGCTCGAAGCGGAATGAGTGGGTCGGGCAGTTGGTGAATGGGGCGGTGAAACGGCTGTTGGGGTGGGCAGCCATCGTCGGCTTTCCATCCTTGCCAACCGCGCCTGGCTTCCAGGCCTTGCCCTGCCAGTCGATGGCCTCGGCGGGCGGCGGGTCGTCATGGCCTTCCCACCACACAGTTCCGTCGGGCTTGAGAGCCACATTGGTGTAGATGGTGTCGTGCTTGATGGTGGTCATGGCGTTGAAATTGGTCTTCGAGTTGGTGCCAGGCACCACGCCGAAGTAACCCATCTCTGGGTTGACCGCCCACAGCCTGCCGTCGGTGTCGACCTTCATCCAGGCGATGTCGTCGCCCACGGTCCAGATGCGGTAGCCCTTCATTTTCAGGCCTTCGGGCGGAAGCAGCATGGCCAGGTTGGTCTTGCCGCACGCACTGGGGAAGGCGGCCGCGATATATTGAACCCGGCCCACGGGCTCTTCGATGCCCAGGATCAGCATGTGCTCGGCCAGCCATTTCTCACGCTGGGCTTGCACCGAGGCGATGCGTAGGGCGAGACACTTCTTGCCCAAAAGCACGTTGCCGCCGTAGCCCGAGCCCACCGACCAGATGGCGTTGTCCTCGGGGAAGTGCAGAATCAGGCGGCGGTTGACGTCGAGGTCGGCCTTGCTGTGCAGGCACTGGGTGAATTCACCTTTGGGGCCGAGGGCATCGAGCACGGACTCGCCCATGCGGGTCATGATGCGCATGTTGAGCACCACGTAGATGCTGTCCGTCAGCTCGATGCCGATCTTCGAGAACGGCGAACCGATGGGGCCCATGGCGAAGGGGATCACGTACATGGTGCGGCCCTTCATCGCACCCGAGAAATACTCGCGCGCCTTGCGATAGCCCTCGCGCGGGCTCATCCAGTTGTTGGTCGGGCCGGCGTCGCCCTGGAAGCTGGTGCAGATGTACGTCAGGTGCTCGGTGCGGGCCACGTCGTTGGCCGCGGTCCGGTGCAGGTAGCACCCAGGCAAGATCGTCTGGTTCAGTTCCATGATCTCGCCGGACTTGAGCGCCTCGGCGGTCAGTCTACGTTTTTCTTCTTCGGATCCGTCGCACCAATAGACGCTGTCAGGCTGGCACATGGCCGCCATGCGATCGACCCACTCTTGAACATGCGCGTACTTGATCATCGAGTGGATTTCTTACACGCCCGTTTCCGTCGGTCAACCAAGGGATAGCGGACAGATCGCGTTAGGATCTACTGCCGCCGCTCGCGGCAGTTGGTCTCCGCCGTCGCCGCGGGAATCGAAACTGATTCGTCCTTGCTGGTAGCCGCCTTGTGCAGGGCCGCGCTGCCGGCTCCAGGGTCGCAGACCACCCCGAGGGCTTCGATGGCGATCCGTTGCAGCGAGGGCCGCGCATCGGAAAAGAGACCAACGAGGGCCGAAATGGCGTCGCTGTTGCGAATGGCGGCCAGGGCCATCGCCGTGTCGGCGATGACTGCCTCTAGCGACATATCGGCCTGGGATTCGGTGAGCAGCCGAGTCAGGATCTCGACCAATCCAGGGACGGTCCTCGGATCTCTGCGCTCGCCCAGCAGGCGCGCCGCGAGCGAGCGCATGTCCGCGCTTTCGGCCAAGCGGCCAAGCGTGCGCAGGAGCGTGCCCGTGGCCTTGACCCCGTAGCAGTGGGCAATGCCGACCAGCGCGACTTGGCGGACATCTTCCATATCGCGCTGGAACGCGCGGACGAGAAGGTCATTGCCCTCGGCAACACACAGCTCGCCCAGGGCCGAGATTTCGGCCCGGCGCACCTGCGGCCACGGCTCTTGTTTCGCGCCCTCGATGATGGCCTTGGCCGCGGACCTGTCGCCCTTGCGGCCAAGACCCTCGGCGGCGGTTTCACGCACCCGCGGATCGGCGTCGTCCAGGGCCGCGCGCAGGGCGGGCAGGACCGACGCGTCTTCGGTACTGGCCAACTCGCTGGCCGCGAAGCTGCGCAAGACGCCGTCGGCATGGTGGGCGCGCACATCGACGAGTTCGTCGGTGGCGGACGGATCGTGGAGCAAACCGAGACCCTGGATCGCGCGCGCCTGCTCCTCGAATGAGGCGGAACCGTGCAGCCGAGCCCGCAAAGCGGCGA
>Ga0265316_10001972_pt1 | contig 21591 bp, 18 predicted proteins | sample 4522metaG_FD_202092 | JGI IMG/M metagenome (GOLD analysis project Ga0265316, IMG submission 202092) | Rhizosphere microbial communities from Carex aquatilis grown in University of Washington, Seatle, WA, United States - 4-5-22 metaG | ecosystem: Host-associated > Plants > Roots > Rhizosphere >... | reverse complement strand
CCCAGAATTTAAATTTTGTAAGCGAAGTATAAGTGAAAAGCATATCAATAATTTTAATTCTTCTTAAATAATGAACTACCCTGTAACTTATTATAAGGGCCGGAAATACAAGTAAAGTTGAAAATATTAAGCGTAAGAAAAAACTATATTTATTTTCAATAGCAAACCAATGAATATTATGATTTAGAAACCATATATATACAACTGATTGCATAGTTGTGTTCAATAATATTAACAAACCGATTATATAACCATGAGCTGTTTCTATTGCCCGCCGGGGACAAATGCTAATGCAATGTATGCAGCTTTCGCATTTATAACTCCAAAATGGCCGGTTATCAATAAGGCTAATTGCTTTAACCGGACATTGTTTAATACACAATTCGCAATTGTCACATGCTGCGGAAGCATAAAACGATTTGGCAAAAAAGAAACGGCCAATACAATAATATGCAATTGAAAAAGGAGCAATTAGAATATCTATTGGCAAGTCCATCAATGCCCGATGGTCCTTTCTCCCTTCAAGTATTTTATTTGCAAACCGGTTGGTTTCAATTTTACATTTTTCAAATATCGATTCAATAACTTTTTTCTGAAGGTTTGGGTGAAGTGATATCCAGTTTGAAGGCAAGTCTATAGGTCGCATACCAACTATCCTGTAGCCTTTAATGAAAAGAACAATTGCTGAAAGGAACTGTGTTGCTCCACTTAAGCCTGGTAAAAATATTTTAGATATTTTCATTCCGGCCCTGGTATTCAGAATAAATACTTTATTATTAGTAGCCTTTGGAAAACGAAAAATAAAATGAAGCATTACCGGTGGAAAATTAAAACCATGTGTAGGGGAGCAAAAACCAATTAAAGCATCTACCGACGGCTTGGTAATATTTTTTCTATCAATTTTTGAAATGTCTATAAGTTCAACAGGAATTTGTTTTTCAATTGCAACTTTTGCAACCCATTTAGTAACTTGTTTTGCATTTCCGGTTCCGGAGAAGTAGTAAATTATTAGCTTTCTGTAAGCATTCATTACTCTTAATTGTTTTAACTGCTATAGTTTATTTAGCAAACCAATAGAATAAATAACTTATAAATTTAAAATGAAAGTTACAAATTAGCTAACATGAAAACAGCCGGTTTAGCCGGCTGTTTTGCAGAAGTTGGTGTTTAGTTACTCAGATACAACCAGGATTCCTGGTTGACCGTAGTGCGAATATTATTCAATGCATTAATTACTTCACTATAATTATCACCCGAATATGCACTTACCAGATTAAACCCGTTAGATGCCATAATAATACTCGAATGATAACCCATCCTATTCATTTCCTTATTAAAATTTTCTGCATTCAAAGGGTTTCGAAAGCTACCAGAAATCACATGATATTTCCCGTTAATGCCGCATGTTTTTTGAACAGAATCAATTTTTGCCTGTGATTCCTTTTTTAAATTATACAATTGTGCAGCATAATTAATTGAATCATCTTTTTTGGCATTTTCAAGGCTCGTAATATAATCACTCGTCTTCTTCTTACCCAATATACCTTTTTTTCTTAGATATTCACAACTAGTTGTTGATAAGGTAACAATTACTAAAAGGAAGGCAATTTTTTTCATCATATATAAGTTTTTTTAATTAAAGTATGATTAAACACCCAAATTAGTTAAGAACAATTTTGAAATATAATGTTCCTGGTTGTTTCATAAGTTAGTTTTTCCTTAGGTTAATTATTCTGTTTAATGTATAAAACGCAGGAAATATACAAAATGTCAAAATATTATGCAAGAAAATCACTGAAAATGAAGTGTTCGCAATGCAATAAAGATAAAAACAAGTATGTTTGCATTGTTAACCTGGCAAAATAAAAATATATTAATCAATTTATTATCTGATGTTTAACTCTAATAAAATAGGAAAATGTTTTTTCCTGAGCTCATCTTTAGTAATTCTTTCAGCATGTTCTATTTTAATACTTAATAAAAGTCATAGTACTCCTAAACATCCATATAAATTTCCGACATTCTCGTTGGCCGATACTTTGCGAGGTGAAAATAATAAATATCTGAATTGTTATGATGTATACTTCTATGATCTGAATGTTGATTTTAATTTTAATACTAGGGAAATAGCTGGCTACGTGGATTTTTATTTTAAATCTCTAAGAAAAATTGATACCCTGCAAATAGATTTATACAAGAATATGATAATAGACAGCATACTTATCGATAAAATGAAAATTAAGTTTTACCGGAAATTCGATGCTGTTTTCGTGCAACCAGGAATACCAATAAATGAAACACAAAAAATTAAGATGAGTGTTTATTATCATGGAAAGCCTAAAATAGCAGCTAATCCACCCTGGGAAGGTGGATTTGTCTGGAGCAAAGACAATAACAATCAACCATGGATTGCTGTTTCGTGTGAAGTAGAAGGAGCAAGTCTTTGGTGGCCAACAAAAGATGTTCTGTCTGATAAACCCGATAGCATGAAGTTAAGTTTTACCGTTCCATCTGGTTTGAATTGCATAAGTAATGGCAAAAGAACTGATAGTACTACAATTAATAACAAAACAACTTATCGCTGGAAAGTAAGTTATCCGATAAATACTTATTGCGCAACTTTTTATATCGGCAATTTCGCTCACTTTTCCGAACTTTATAAAAGTTTGGATAGCTCTTTTAATCTTGACTTTTATGTGCTGCCTAAAAATCTTCAATTGGCTCGTGAACATTTTAAACAAACAGCCGGTATGCTACATTTCTATGAATCGGTTTATGGTCCATATCCTTGGACACGCGATGGATACAAACTCATAGAAAGCCCTTATGAAGGCATGGAAAATCAGACGGCAATTGCTTATGGTAATGGTTATAAAAACTTAGTTAATCTTTTCGATCAAATTATTCTTCATGAATCAGCTCATGAATGGTGGGGCAATAGTGTAACTGTGCCTGATTTTGCTGAAGTATGGCTGCATGAGGGTTTTGCAACATACAGCGAAGCTCTTTATACTGAACATGAATATGGCCATGAGTTTTATCTGAAATTTCTGGAAGTATATGCAATGTTTATCACTAATAAGAAACCGGTTGTTGGTCCGCACAACGTCAATTTCTGGGATTATAAAGATAATGATGTCTATATGAAAGGTGCGCTGGCACTGCACACATTACGCAACACACTGGAAAATGACTCCTTGTTTTTTGATATCATAAAATCCTTTTACAATAAATATAAATATAAGAATGCTGTTACACAGAATTTCATTGATATGGTAAACTTTAAAACTGGCAAAGATTATTCCTGGTTTTTTAAACAATACTTATACAATCGAGTATCTCCTGAATTATTATGGAAATTCTATTATAACTCTGTTACGAAACAAAATGAGTTGTATTATAAATGGTCAAATGTTTCAGCTGATTTTTCAATTCCAATTAAAATTAAAACTGATTCAGGACTCACAACTATTTATCCAACAATGCAACTTCAAAAGATAAACATGGATAAAGGTAAACTGATTAAAATAAACGTTGAAGGATCGTATATCGCATTAAAGAGAACGGGAAAGATTGTAATAAAATAGATTCTTGATTCTTGATTCTTGATTCTTGATTCTTGATTCTTGATTCTTGATTCTTGATTCTTGGTTCTATTTAATATTGAGCAATTCAAATAACTTGTCCGGATCATTTTCCAAAGAATTGCCAATTACAACCAAATCTGCCCCTGCATTGAAAATATTTTCAAGTTGAGATTGACTTTTAATACCTCCACCAACGACAAGTGGAATAGAAATATTCTTCTTTACTTCAGAGATCATATTAATAGGTACATGGTGTAATGCACCACTTCCTGCTTCGAGATAAATTAATTTAAGACCCAGCATTTCACCCGCTACTGCAGTTGCTACTGCTATATCAATTTTTTCAGCAGGAACAGGACAAGTATTACTGATGTATTGTACTGAAGTTACTTTGCCGCTTTCGACGAGAACATAACCGGTTGGGATAATTTCCAGTTTGCTCTTTTTCAAAATAGGAGAAGCTATAACATGATTGCCTATAAGATATTCGGGATTTCGTCCTGAAATTAGTGAGAGAAGCAAAATAGCATCAGCTTTATTTGAAATCTGTAACAGGCTGCCTGGAAAAAGAACCACAGGCAGATTAGATTTTTTCTTAATTTCTTTAATGCAATCATCAATTGAATCGGAAACCAGGCTTCCACCGACCATAATAAAAATTATTCCGCATTTTTCACAAATTTCTACTGTCCTGGAAATTGAGTTGCTGTTGCATTTATCGGGATCAATTAAAACAGCTACTTTTCTTGCGGAGTTTTTATTATTTATTGAATCGTATAACATAATTTAATTTTTGAACAGGATTTTCAACACCAGATATAAATTCTTTTTAAAGAGATTAAAGATAAGTTTTCTATTTTGTTTTTAGTGATCCGCCGCGGTTTTGTGTTTTGGTGTTCTAAGAAGTTGTTTTGGATTTTTGATTTAAGGCATTTCTTTTAGTCTTCTTAGTGAAATCTTTGTGATTTGGTGTCTTGGTGGCTATATTTTTTTATATTTTTTGCCACAAAGGCATTAAAACACTAAGAAACACAAATTTCAAAACAGTCTTTAAGAGCGGCGGCGAATTGTGGCATTTATTATTATGCCACCAAAGCACCAAAACACCAAATTATACTAATATATCTATTGCTTCAAATTAGAATTAAGTTGTTTTATTTGCTGCACCAGACAATTACATAACCGTCAATTGTGAAATAACCGAGTGAAAAATGTTCTTCACCAAAACGATTATGAACTATACCCTTTATCTTATCTTCAGCTTGCAATTCAAATGGTTGAATGGTCAGGTTCTTTTTGAAATTAATATCCTGCTTATCACAAATCTTGTACAATGCTTCCTTGGCACACCAATGAACATAAAGGTGTAGCCGTTCCTGGTCAGGACTATTGGTAATTATTTCTTTGTCATTAATAAATTTATTTGCAATGTTGTGTATTTGATGCGACATAAATTCAAGATCTATACCAACACGCTTTTTGGAACTTACCAATATTGAAGTCAGATTTTTTGAGTGGGAAATACTTATAAGGTGAGAATTGTCAGCAAGGAAGGGTTTGTGTGATTCGTTATAAACAATCCTGCATTCTTTTTCAAGTAATTCATTAACTAGTATTCTTACACTAAGCCATTCTAATTTTCTTTGATAATTATGAAAGTTGTCGAGTATAATTTTTTCTTCAGCAATCAGATTCACTTTAGAAAATAATGTTTCGTAATTTTCTGTAATTTCCCAAATTCCTAACAGGCAATCATCATCTACATATTTTTTTAAAATTACGCCCATCTGTTTTTCCGCTTTTCAATTTAAAATTCAAAGTTCAAGATTAAAGGCATTAGGCATTAGGCATTAGGCATTAGGCATTAGGTTTTACATTGTTTACCATAAACTTTTGTCTATTTTCCGGCTTCCAGTCTCCATTCTCCGGTCTCCGTTCCTTATTTCTTCCACCTCAAAGTCTGAATAAAATGTTCAACATCTTTGCTGAAAAATTCGATAGCCGGAGCTAACGAATCTTTGTTTGGCTGAACAGTAAAATATAATGCGCCACGTATAAAATTTTTCGAACTGTCTGTCGCAAAAAATTGCATTGATGAAGCAGCATTGCCTGTAATATCATATATTATACCATATACATTATGCTGATCGTTTTTAATTATTATTTCATTAATCGCATCTGCCTTCACTGTATGTCTATAGGCAAGTTTGCGTGTGTCTTCAATAAAGCCGGCCAGATTGTGATTGACTCTTTTATAACTAATATGTATCTTCCCATTGAATCTGGGAAATTCAATATTTATCCAATATGGCTCTGCATTTTTATCAGTATCTGGTTTAATAATTCCATATAATGGATATTCAAAACTGTAAGGAAGGTGATCCTTAAAAGCTACATAGTTTTTTTCAGGAAAATCGATTCGGAAATAGCCTCTCGGCTTAGGAGTATAAGTCTGACTGCACGAATAAGTAAAGCATAAAACTATTGCAATAGGAATGAGTTTGTATATATTTGAAATCATTTATTTCTTTTTAGAACAGGCCATAATGTATTTTAATACATTTCAAAAGCGTAACAATTATTAGAATATTCGGTTTTAAAAATTACTTGTTTAATGGACTGTTTGGGATTTTTGATTTAAGGTATTTCTATTATTCTTCTTGGTGAAATCTTTGTGATTTGGTGTCTTGGTGGCTATATTTTTTTATATTTTTTGCCACAAAGACACTAAAACACTAAGAATCACAAATTCCAAAACAACCTCTAATAATTAAATATTTGATACTAATTCTGATTTTGATCTAAATCAAAGATAGAAAAAATAATTAATACAACTTAAATCAATTACTGACGGACCATATCATTTATTTTATTACTTTGTTGTAAATGCGAGAGGTATAATGATTTCGGATTTCGGATTTCTGATTTCTGATTTAGAATTTCCGTCATTTTAACTTCTGTCTCCCGTCATCCGTCTTCTATTTAATGATAACTTTAACCTGTTTTATCCTGCGTTTATCAACAGCTTCAATAATAAAAGTAAAGTGGCTAAATTCTATTTTATCATTTTTTTGAGGTATTTCTCCTTTTAATTCCAGCAACAGACCGGCTAAGGTTTCATATTCTCCCTTAACGTCATCAAATACTGTATCTTCCATGCCGGTAATTTTAAAAAAATCATTCAAGAGTATTTTTGCTTCAAACAAATAAGTATTATTTGAAATCTTTTTATAGAGCAATTCTTCATCAACATCCGATTCATCAGATATTTCGCCTATTACTTCTTCAAGTATATCTTCCATAGTAATTAAGCCACTTGTACCACCATATTCATCTATTACAATGGCAAGATGGATTTTATTCTTTTGAAATTCTGCAAGAAGGTCATCTATTTTTTTTGCTTCAGGAACAAAAAATGCAGGCTTAATTAAAGTTTGCCATTTAAATAATTTTGTTTCATAGTAATGCGGGAGTAAATCTTTTGTATATAAAACACCTTTTATATTGTCCAGATTTTCTTTATATACCGGAATCCTCGAATAACCTGATTCAACAACTATTGACAATAGTTTTTTAATTGTAGTCTTATATTCAACAGCTACTATGTCCATGCGGGGCTGCATTATTTCGCTCACATCGATATTTCCAAATTTTACAATGCCCTGAAGAATATTTTTTTCCTCATTCAGGGAATCAGAAGTAATTTCTATCGCGTGAGATAAATCGTCGATAGACAGGTTTGGTTTTTTAGAAGCAAGCTTTTTTTGCACAAATGAAGTAGAATTTAATAAAATAAAAGTAAGCGGATAAAATATTTTTGACAATACAAATAACGGGTATGACATAACTACCACAACTCTCATATAATGATTGGTAGCAAAAACTTTAGGAATTATTTCACCAACGACTAAAATCACTCCGGTTATTATTATAACCTGAAGAATAAAACCCAATGCAGGATTTGTCGAGAAATCCATTAATCCATGAATAATAGAGGTAGAAAGAATAATTATTGAAATATTAATAAAATTATTTGCAATTAAGATGTTCGCCAATAGCCGTTCTGGGTTATCCAGTAATCGTAACACAAGTTGACTTTTCATCCCTTTACGGTTTTCGAATTCTTTAATGTCAGCAGGTTTCAATGAGAAAAAAGCCACCTCACTTGCCGATATTAATGCCGAACCAACTAAAAGGATAATCACGAGCAAAAGCTCAATCATTATCTCAAATCTCAATGTATGTAATAGAAAATTGAGCTCCACTCCCATTGCCTAAAATTTAAATTTCCCCATTCTGCTACAGGACCCTAAAATAAAAAAATCAGTTAGATTGTTCTCCTGGCATTTCTGGAATTCAGGATGGCGTATCATTTATTAAAATGGTAAATCGTCAGCAGGTTCATTGCTAACCGGCGAAGTATCAGCTTCGGGTGCTGATTTGGTTTCTTGCGGGGCAGCATGTCCATCATCAGGTTTACGACCCAATAATTGCAAACTATCTGCGACTATCTCAGTAATATATCTCTTGTTACCATCTTTATCATCCCAGGAACGAGAACGTATTTTACCTTCAACATAAATTTGTGTACCTTTCTTTACATACTTTTGGGCAATTTCAGCCAGACCACGCCATAACACAATATTGTGCCATTCCGTATTTGTAACTTTCTCACCGCTTTTATTAGTATAGGTCTCACTGGTAGCTAACGGTAACGTACAAACGGGAGTTCCACTTTCCAGGTACTTAACTTCCGGATCCTTTCCGGCGTTGCCAATTAAAATAACTTTGTTGATCGACATAATATAATTTTTTGTTTAAAGGTTTGGTTTTGGATTAAATTAAAAATGAGTTCGAAAGATAAATTAATTATTTATGAATCCCAAATTCATGTGAAATATATTTATCAACCAGGCGAGGCACAGGAAAACTATGTAATTGTTTCAACTTGATCATACTTATATCAGAAATTACGGGCGTTTCAGAATCAATTAATTTAAATTTGTAAAACCGTGCATATATAATTTGATGTGTAAGTTTATGCTCATAAATTTTTGAACTATTTAGTAAATTTCTTTTTTTAAATTTCCAATTATTCCTGAATTCATCCAAACATAATAATTCATAGACACTGATATTTTTTTTGCTTTCTATTAAAGGAAAATCGAAAAGCGATTTCCAAATATCATTTTGAACACGTTTCTTAATTAGAATGTTTTCATTATTTGAAATCACCAGGTAATTAAAATATCTTTTCCTGACTTTTGTACTTTTGCTTTTTGCAGGAAGCAGATCAATTTTGTGATATTTTCTGGCATAACATCCTTTTGCAACAGGACATTGCTTGCAATCAGGCTTTTTAGGAGTACAAATAATTGCCCCTAATTCCATAACAGACTGATTAAAAGTTCCAGGTTCGCTGGATAACATTAAATTTTTTGCAGTACTATAAAATTCAGAATAGGCATTATTTGAATCTATCGGGGTGAAAATTCCTTTATAGCGGGATATAACCCTGTACACATTACCATCAACTACAGGAATAGCCTCACCAAAACAAATTGATGCAATGGCAGCGGCTGTGTATTTTCCTATCCCTTTAAGTTTAATTATCTCTTCATACTTAACGGGAAATATACCTCCTTTTTCTTGCACTACTTTTTTAGCAGTCTCATGCATATTTCTTGCACGGGAATAATATCCCAATCCTTGCCAGATTTTTAATACCTCATTAATATCTGCACTTGCCAGTGCATTAATATTTTTGAATTTCCTGATAAAATTCTTGTAATATTCAATCCCCTGATTTACACGTGTTTGTTGCAATATTATTTCGGAGACCCATATTTTATAAGGATCTTTTGTTTTACGCCAGGGTAAATTTCTTTTATTATCATTAAACCAAAAAGTTATTGCATTGTTAAATCCTGAGAATTTGGTCATAATTTTAAAATATTAGTAAAATGCAACAAAAATAATTACTTCGGATTTCGTAGTTTATCATAAAACGTTTATATTTGCACTCTTGAAATTAAATTTATTAGTAATATATTGATAATTAAAGGTTTTTAAACATGACAAAAGCAGATATCGTAAACGAGATTTCAAAAAGCACAGGTATTGAAAAAATTTCAGTTCAAAAAACCGTTGAAGCTTTTATGGAAACAATTAAAGACTCTATGGTAAAAGATAAAAACATTTATCTTAGAGGTTTTGGCAGTTTCATTGTTAAAAAACGCGCTAAAAAGACTGCCAGGAATATTTCTAAAAATACAACTATTATCATTCCTGAGCATCACATTCCCTCATTTAAGCCTGCTAAAACTTTTGTTAATAAAGTTAAAGCAAACGTAAAGTAATAACATTGGTTAATCTTATTTGTTGAAAGAATATGCCTTGCGGTAAAAAAAGGAAAAGACATAAAATGTCTACTCACAAACGTAAAAAGCGTTTAAGGAAGAATCGGCACAAAAAGAAAAAATAACATTCTTTTGAGAATATGATTTTACAAACCTAAAGTTCCTCCTGGCACTTTAGGTTTGTTGTGTTTATTAAATCTGAATCTGTGTTTTCGTAAAGAAGTTATGATGCTGAACAATGAACTAATTATAAATGTAACCCTTACAGATATTACGATTGCTTTATTAGAAAATAAGCAGTTGGTAGAACTCAATAAAGAAAAAAGTAATATTCAGATTTCTGTAGGCGACATTTATCTTGGAAGAGTAAAAAAAATAATGCCTGGATTAAATGCAGCTTTTGTTGATATTGGTACAGGCAAAGATGCTTTTCTGCATTACCTGGATTTAGGTCCTCAATTTCTTTCTCTTATCAAGTATCTTAAAATTTGTCTCGCGAAAAAGAGTAAAATTCCCTCCCTGCAGCGATTCAAAAATGAACCCGACATTGATAAAAATGGTAAAATATCTGATGTCCTTACAAAAGGACAATTGATATTGGTACAAATTGTGAAAGAACCTATATCTACAAAAGGTCCCAGGTTAAGCTCGGAAATTTCAATTGCCGGTCGGAATATGGTACTAATGCCTTTTAGTAATAAGGTATCCGTATCTCAAAAAATAGAATCAAATGAAGAGCGCAGCCGGCTTAAAACTCTTTTACTAAGCATCAAACCAAAAAACTACGGAGTAATTATAAGAACTGTTGCTGAAGCGAAAAAAGTTGTAACTTTTGATACTGAATTAAAAAGTCTGGTTAAAAAATGGGAAACTGCTTTCGAAAATATTAAAAACGGTAATTCACCCGGACTAATAATGGGTGAAATGAGCCGTACTTCAGCAATTGTGCGCGATGCCCTCAATGGAACTTTTAATAATATTTATATCAACGATGAAACTACATTCGATGAAATTAAAGAATACATAGGAACAATTGCGCCTGAGAAAGTAAACATCGTTAAATATTATAATGGTAAAGAACCAATATTCGAGCATTTTGAGATAGAAAAGCAGATTAAATCATTGTTCGGCAAAACTGTTTCTATTCGCAGTGGAGCATATCTTATAATCGAACATACCGAAGCCCTTCATGTCATTGATGTAAATAGCGGGAATCGTTCTAAAGCAGGAAAAGATCAAGAGACAAATGCACTGGAAGTTAACCTAGCCGCTGTAGATGAAATTGCCCGCCAGTTAAGGCTCCGGGATATGGGCGGAATTATTGTCACCGATTTTATTGACATGCAGCAAAATGAACACAAACAGTTGATTTTTGATAAAATGAAGAACCTCTTGGATGCTCAAAAATCCAGGCACAATGTTCTTCCTTTGAGTAAATTCGGTTTGATGCAGATTACCCGTCAGCGGGTTCGTCCTGAAATGAATATTGATACTACTGAAAAATGTCCAACCTGCAAGGGAACAGGTGAAATTTCGCCCAGTATATTACTTGAAAAAGATATTGAAATAGCCCTGGTAAATTTTCTTGAGAAAGAAAAATCACGTTACGTTCATTTGCGTTTGCACCCCTACATAGCTTCTTATCTGAAACATGGGTTTTTCTCCATAAAATTTCGCTGGATGTTAAAATACAAATGCTTCATAAAAATTACATCTTCCTCGGTTCTGAATTTTCTTGATTATAAATTTGTAAATGCTACCATTGCTGAATAGCCAAAGTGTTCAAAATTCAAAGTTCAAAGTTCAAAGTTCAAAGTTTAAAGTTTAAAATTAAAGTTTAAAGTTTACATCAGTGATTTAATTTACCCTTCACGTTTTACCCTTAAACCTGCCGCCTACATTCAATTTTATACTTCAGTCTCTTCGTTTTTCAACAAATTTAAATAACTTGGTGTTTTGTTTAGTAATATCTCTGGTTGAATATTTTTTTGGTGATTTTTGGTGTTTTAGTGCTTTGGTGGCAAAAGAATATTATGCCACAAAAACACTAAGACACTAAATTTCACGAAACTTTTTGAAAATTAAGATTTAAATAAATTATTTTCTCATGAAAAGATATACATTGCTATTATTGTTATTGTATATTTTAATTGATACTACCTGGGCACAAATCGAAAATCCGGTTACGTGGAAATTTGATTACCAGTTTCTGAATCAAAAGACAATTCAATTAAAATTCACTGTTGTCATTGAAAAAAAATGGCACATGTATGGTGCATTTTTCCCTGAAGGTGGACCCATTCCTACCTCATTTCATTTCGACAGCAGCAAATCATTTAATATCATAGGTCAAATACAAGAAGTAACTCCTCCGGTTATAAAGAAAGATCCGAATTTTGATAATATGGAAATTTCATTGCATAACAATAAAGCCATATTTGTGCAAAATATCCTGCTTAATGAAACAGAACCTTTGATTATTAAAGGTTATATTGAATTTATGGCATGCAATGATCAAAAATGTCTGCCTCCAAAAAATATTGATTTTGCTATAAACATATCGCCTTCAAAAGATTTGAAACAAGTCGCTCAAATTGCGGACCATTCTATCAATGAGTCCAAGGACTCAAACACAATTTCCAGGATTAAAACTTTTGCAATTTCCAATACAAATTCAGCAACCAATCAGTCCGTTAACCTCAGAAAAAGCGGCGAAAATCAATCTCTCTGGAAACTTTTTATTAAAGCAATTTTGGCCGGTCTGGGAGGAGTATTCACACCATGTGTTTATCCTATGATTCCTTTAACAGTAATGTTTTTTCTCAGGGGCAATAAGAATCGTTCAAGAGCAATATTGCAAGGAATAATTTTTGGTCTTTCAATAATAATAATTTACTTATTCGTTGGACTATTACTGGGAAGGATAATACAATTGGTTGCTGACAACTGGATAGCCAATCTATTCTTTTTCCTGCTATTTATCGCATTTTCCCTGTCGTTTTTAGGATTGTTTGAAATTGTGTTACCGGGATCTTTAGCCACCAAAGTTGACAGGCAGGCAGATAAAGGCGGCCTGATATCAATCTTTTTTATGGCTCTTGCGCTGGTTATCGTGTCTTCTTCCTGTACAGTGCCAATTATAGGCTCCGTTTTAATAGAAGGTTCCTCGAATCTGAAGCAATCTGCCGTAAGCATGCTGGGTTATTCATTGGCCTTTGCATTGCCTTTTTCATTCTTCGCAATTTTTCCTGAATTGCTTAAATCACTTCCTCATTCGGGCGGATGGCTAAATGCGTTCAAAGTTATAATAGGACTCATTATTCTGATGTTTAGTTTTAAATACCTTGTAATTGTTGATCAAAGCCTGCATCTTAATTTTTTGTCCCGGGAAATAGTGCTAAGCATCTGGACAATAATACTTCTATTTGCAGGATTTTACTTATTGGGGAAAATTAGATTTGCCCACGATTCAGAAGTCGCACATATAACCATACCCAGATTTTTGTTCGCTTTATGCGCCTTTTCATTTGGCATTTACTTTTTTGTTAACCTTATCTATGGAGGGAATCTTGAAAACTTTGCTTCTTTTCTTCCTTCAAAATCTGAGAGACCTGCAAATATTACCGGAAGTAGCGTGCAAAATTCAAATAAGCTTTGCAACATTCCCAGGTATTCCTCTTTTCTGCATTTGCCTTATGGTCTCCAGGGATATTTTGATTACAAAGAAGGACTGGCCTGCGCAAAACAGCAAAACAAACCGGTTCTTCTGGATTTTAAGGGATATGCATGTGCGAATTGCAAAGTCATGGAAGCAAAAGTTTGGTCAGACCCGGAAGTGCATAAATTACTTGACGAAAATTTTATCATTGTTTCTCTCTATACAGATGAAAGGACAAAGCTTCCGGAAAGTGAATGGATAAAATCAAATTATGACGGCAAAATAAAAAAAACACTTGGGCAGCTAAATGAAGATTTGGAAATAGAGATGTTTGGTTCAAATGCGCAGCCTTTGTATTCAATTGCAGATACAAACGGTCGTCCTGTGGTAAAATCAATTGGAACAGAATTAAATATTCAGAAATATATTTCATTCCTGAAAGAAGGAATTGAAAATTTTAGAAAGAAAAATGAATGACTAATATATAAAAAAAGCCGCCTCCAAAAGAAGCAGCTCTTATATTTCTTATTCTAATTAAATTAATATTTTACCACCATTTGTGAAATCTTCTTCCAAAATTACGTGTAATAATCTTGGATTTCCCATTTACTGTAAGTGTAACAATTGTTTTGCATCCAGTGGCAGCGTAAGTAATAGTTCCAGTGACTCCATTTGAATTTGAAAGGTCAATTTCACCGGAAGAAATAATCAAATTAAATGGCCATAATGGACAAAAAGTGAAAAGTAATGGAGTGGTTATGTTTCTTGTATAATTATAACCTCTGGCATTTGTTCCGGTAACTGGACCGGTTAATGTTAAGGTATCATTGTCAATTACAGAAATCCATCTGTGAAATGGTTTGCTGAAATGCAGAAAAGCATTTCTCTGTCTGTCGACAAAGCGCGTAAAAGTATAAGTTGAATCTCCATATTTAATGCTAAAGCTCATATCTGATTTGATAGAATCGTTAATAACCAATCTTAACATTTTATTATTATCAGATAAATAAGGTTTAATATTAGTTCTGGTAACAGTTCTGGTTCCTGTAATTCTAATTGAAGGACTGGTGGCAAGATTAAAGGTAGAAACGCTATCTATAGTTACTTTATAATCTGTAAATGTGATATCCCTTTTATACAAATAGCCACCTGACGTTTTTGCACCACGAGTTACAACAACATTAATAGTACCCAATTGACTTATAACTTCATCGTTAACTGTATCCTGACAATTATAAGTAAACGTGATATTTCTGGGCCAACCCCCAGCATTAGTAATTGAATCAATCGTAATTCCAACACAATCAGCAATTGCAGATTTTGCAGTTGAAGAAGAATATCCATTTGATTCAAGGTTATCCATATTGTTATCCATATCCTGTTCAACTTTGTCTGCCAATGCATCATCTGATTCGGATTGTTGCGCCTCATTTACTTGCGATGATGTCAGCGACACATTATTTGAAGAGTTATCCTTTTTGCAGGAAAAGAATATAACCACACCTCCAATTAATAAAATAGATGCCAAAGAATATATTTTTTTTGCTTTCATAATAAAATAATTTAGTTCAACGCCTCAAAATTTTAATATATCCATTGGACGCAAAATGACCTGGAAGGTTTAATTATCAATCTTAAAATTTGTTAATGGAGTAAGTGAATTATTACTTTACCTGGAGTTTGTAAATGTTGAATACATCCACTATTGAACCATAGCTGTTATCGAGCACAGTAGATAAGTTATTAATGTCAAGCCAGCAGGCATTCTCGATATGTTCTTCGGTTTGAAGTGTTAAATCATCCGAGCCTTTGTTTTTAATGAGGAACCAATAAGTTTTCTTTAACATTAATTTGTCTTTATGCTTGTAAATATGATAGGTATTAATTATGTCGTGAATTATTTTAATATTTGTGAGGCCTGTTTCTTCACTCACCTCACGAATTGCAGTATCACAGGGCTCTTCACCTTTATCAATTTTACCTTTTGGCAAGTCCCACTTGCCTTTCTTGTATATGAAAAGAAACTCATCATTTTTATTTTGAACCAGTCCTCCTGCCGCTTCAACTTTTTTAAATAATACTTTGAAATCCTGCCATATCAATTCAGGCTTAGGATGCAGTAATACTGTGTTTATAGGTTTTGCTGATTTTTCAGCATCTGCCAGCCAATTTTGGATTTGATAAAAATTCTGATAAGGAATTATGTTTGAATCAGGATTTTTATCCTGAACACTTTTATGAGTAAAACGAATGAAACTCTCGTTGAAAAAAACTTTATACATTTGTGTAACTTTAAAAAACTGAACTTAGAGTAAAGTGCAAAGAACAAAGAATTGTTTAAATACTTTCTGGTTTTAACATTTTGTTTTATTTAAAATAATAACCACAATGAACCACCCGGATAAAATAGCTGAATATTTATTAAAAAGTAATTCTGTAAAACTTCAACCTGCTTCGCCATTTATATGGGCTTCAGGATGGAAGTCGCCTATATATTGCGACAATAGAAAAACTTTAGCTTTTCCCGAGGCACGAAGTTATATCAAAAAAGCTTTTTGTGAAATTATTAAGGAAAAGTTTTTGCATTTTGATGTAATTGCTGCCGTGGCTACAGGAGCTATTGCACAGGGAGCAATGGTTGCGGATGTTCTGGAAAAACCTTTTTGTTATATCCGATCGGCACCAAAGGATCATGGTCTGTCAAATTTAATAGAAGGAAATTTAGAAGCAGGACAAAAAGTAATTGTTATTGAAGATCTCATTTCAACCGGGGGCAGCAGTATAAAAGCCGTTGAAGCGGTCCGTGATGCCGGGGGTATTGTTGAAGGAATGGTGGCAATTTTTACATATGGCTTTCCTTCAACCGTTGAAAATTTTTCGAAAGCAAATATTACCTGCTATACGCTTTGCAATTACAATGTACTTATCGATCTGGCTTTAAAACTTGGCATTGTAAAAAGCGAACAACTGGATATACTTAAAAAATGGCGTGAAGCTCCTGAGAAGTGGGGATAAAAAAGGAGCCTCTCCCCTTCCCTCTCCAAGCGAGAGGGAGAAAGAAAAGCCCAATCTCTGTCTTCTTCACAGGGCAATGAAAAATAGGATGAAAAATAATTAAAAATGTAGAATCAAATGCATAAAAAAAACGCTAATTGTGGTTCTTTCATTCTTCCTTTGGGGAATTAGAAAGGGGCTTCTAAAATGGAAACAAAAGTTGAAAGTAAAATAGGTAAAATTGCCGCTTCATCAGAAAAGGTTTATAATTTTTTATCAAATTTCAATAATTATACTAAACTGATACCTCCGGACAGAGTAAAAAATTGGCAAGCTGGCGAGGATTTTTGTCGCTTTACATTTGAAGGTATGGGTGAAACAGGTCTGAAAATTATTGAAAAAGAACCTTTTTCAATAATTAAAATTACGGGTGAAGAAGGAAGTAAATTTGAATTTTTCATTTGGATTCAACTAAAAGAAATATCTTCAAACGATACGCGAATTAAACTCACAATTAAAGCAGAATTAAATCCCATTTTAAAAATGGCAGTATCAAAACCATTACACACTTTTGTTGATTCTCTTGTGGATCAGATTGAAAAATTACCTTTTAGCCAACTAATATAACTATTGCATTTTTCAATGCGATAATAATTATTTTATACATTGGCTCATTGGCTAATTAGCACATTGGCATTTTGGCACATTAAAAATATTTTATGTTCGTACGTCCAAAAAAAAGTCTTGGTCAGCATTTTTTAAAAGATAAAAATATAGCTGGAAAAATTGCAGATAGCATATTGGGAGAGCCTGAACTGGTTCTGGAAATCGGCCCCGGCATGGGTATCCTGACGCAATTTTTATTTAAAAAATATGAGAATTTTTATGCTATTGAGATTGATAAGGAATCGGTAGAATATTTAAAGACATCACTTTTGTTATCTGATGATAAGATTATTTCGGGAGATATTCTCAAAATTGATCTTAAAAAGCATTTTCCTGGAAAATTTACTGTCATTGGTAATTTCCCATACAACATTTCGAGCCAGATTTTCTTTAAAATACTTGAAAACAAACAAAATATTACCCAAACGGTATGTATGATTCAGAAAGAAGTAGCCGAACGTATCAGCTCACCACCAGGAAATAAAACCTATGGAATTTTAAGCGTCTTGCTTCAGGCTTTTTATGATATAAAGTACCTCTTTACAGTAAATGAAAATGTTTTTATTCCACCGCCAAAAGTAAAAAGCGCGGTAATAAGACTTACCCGGAATAATACGGATAAATTGGATTGTGATGAAAATTTATTTTTCAGGGTGGTTAAAACAGCGTTTAATCAGCGTAGAAAAACACTTAGAAATTCGTTGAGACAGATGTATGATTTTGAAACTCTTACGCTTGAAATATTCAACAAAAGGCCTGAGCAACTAAGTGTGCAGGAATTTGTATCTCTCACAAAACTAGCACTATTTAAAGAGAAGAATTAAACGCAGAGACTCGAAAACGCTAATTCATTTTGTTATATTTTGTTTCTTTGTGCCTTAGCGTCTTGGCGTTGAAATTGATTTCTAAAAAGTTGAATTGATAGCTTCCACCGGATTCAGACGTGACGCAACCCAGGCTGGTATTAAACCGGAAATAATTCCGATAATCATTGAAGTAAATAACCCTAAGAAAATATTTCCTAATGTCAAAGAAACGTGCAGTTCGAATCCCAAATTGGCTATAAATGTTGCAGCCAAAACAAAAAGCAGTCCAATAATTCCACCGGCTAAAGCCAGCATTACAGATTCAAAAAGAAATTCAACCAGGATAAAGAATCTTTTTGCTCCCAATGCTTTCTGAATTCCAATTTGATTGGTACGCTCCCTAACAGAAACAAACATAATGTTGGCTATTCCAAATCCGCCAACTATTATGGAAAAACCACCAATTAGCCAACCAGCTATATTTATAACTATAAAAACCTGTTCAATACCTTTAAGTATCATACTTACCTGGTTAAGTGCAAAATTATCTACCTGGGTTGGTCTTAACATCCTCATTCTTCGCATAATGTTTAACAACTCATCTTTCATTTGTTCAACAGGCACATTCTTTTTCGCTCTGGCTATAATAAAGGGATTAAGATTATCGCTTCTGATATCGAAAATGTTGCGTGCATAATTCATTGGCAGCAATACTATTTCATCAAGACTTCCTCCGCCGATTATAGAGGTACCTTCCTTTTTTATAACCCCAATAACTTTTGCTTTTTGTCCATTAATTTTAATTGACTTATTAATAGGATTTTCGTCTTCAAACAATTCTTTGGCAATTTTATTCCCAATAAGAGCCAGGCTTTTTCCGGATTTGGACTCAAACTGTGAAAAATAGCGTCCATTTTCAATTTCAAAACTTCTGACCTCTTTAAATTCATATGTGTTCGCCCAGACAACACCATTATTATAGGTGTTTTTTTTATATTTGATTTGAGCAAATGAACTCACTGAAAAAGTCGCGACTTCAACGGTCTGGGCTTTTCTTACAATTTCCTCGTATTCGCTGTATTTAGGAACCGGTCTGTTAAGATATTCCCACCATTTGTATTCACCTTCAAAATTCCAGGGCCACTTTTGCACATAAATAACATTGTCTCCAAGTCCTGAAATATTTTCACGGATATACGACTCCATTGAATCCACTGCAGTAAAAACCGAAATGATTGCAAAAATTCCGATAGTTATCCCCAAAAGGGTCAGAATAGTTCGCATTTTGTTTACTGTAACAGAATGCAAAGCCATAAAGAAGCTTTCCCCCAGAAGTTTTATGAACAGCATATAGTTAATAAGTCGTTTTAATATTTTTTAAAAGTTGATTTTTAGAATTTTATGTAATGAAAAACTTAAAGTTAAATTCATAGAACATTCGGTTTATCAAGACTAAAAATACCCTTTAATATCAACTTTTTTAATACTTTTGTCAAAATAAATCAAACAGCAAACAAATGCCCGGGTTAAAGAAAATAAAATCAGCTCTTATTTCTGTATATTACAAAGATCATATTGACCAGATAGCCAGAAAACTAAATGAATTAGGCGTCAAAATATATTCTACAGGTGGAACCCAGGAATTTATTGAAAAACTTGGTGTTAAAGTAACTTCAGTTGAGGAACTTACAGGATATCCTTCGATACTGGGTGGCAGGGTTAAAACCCTTCATCCGAAAGTTTTTGGAGGAATACTTTCGCGCCGTAATAATCAGGCAGATCTTGATCAATTAAAACAATATGAAATTCCTGAAATAGACCTGGTAATTGTGGATTTATATCCTTTCGAAGAAACTGTTGCTTCTGGTGCCCAGCACCAATCTGTAATTGAAAAAATAGATATTGGTGGCATTTCGTTAATCCGGGCAGCAGCCAAAAATTATAATGATGTTGTTATCGTGGCTTCCAAAGCACAGTATAGCGACCTTCTACTTTTACTTAATGAAAAGGAAGGTCAGACAACCCTGGCCGACAGAAAAATGTTTGCTGCAGAAGCCTTTAACATTACTTCTCATTATGATACCGCTATTTTTAATTATTTTAATAAGGATTTCAATTCCAAAGTATTCAAACAAAGCATAACACTGAGCAAAGAATTGCGATATGGTGAAAACCCCCATCAAATAGGTGTTTATTTTGGTGACATAGAAAAATTATTTGATCAGATTTGCGGAAAAGAAATATCATACAATAATTTACTCGATATTGATTCAGCTGTTAACCTGATAGGCGAATTTAATGAAACAACAGTTGCCGTCCTGAAGCATAACAATGCTTGTGGTATAGCATCACGCCCTGCTTTGATAGACGCATGGAAAGATGCCCTTGCCGGAGATACTGTTTCAGCTTATGGAGGTATTATTATTACTAACAAAGTAATAGACAAGAATACTGCTCAGGAAATTAATAAAATCTTTTTTGAAGTTATTATTGCTCCAGGTTATGACAAGGAAGCATTGATTATTCTTGAAACCAAGAAAAACAGGATAATACTTGTGCAGAAAGAAAAGCAATTTCCAACCCAGCAATTTAGATCCATATTAAACGGTGTACTTGCACAGGATAAGGATCTGAAATCGGAAACCGAAAGTGATATGAGACCTGTAACCAAGAGAGTGCCTGAAAAATCGGAGATCACTGATATGGAATTTGCAAATAAACTTGTTAAACATAGCAAGTCAAATGCAATAGTTCTGGCAAAAGATAAACAACTTTTAGCCAGTGGAGTAGGACAAACTTCAAGAGTAGATGCCTTAAAACAGGCAATTATGAAAGCCGGCAGTTTTGGTTTCGGATTGAAAGGTGCCGTTATGGCTTCAGATGCTTTTTTCCCGTTTCCCGATTGCGTAGAAATTGCGCATCAGGCTGGAATAACTGCAGTGATACAACCTGGCGGTTCAATTCACGACAACGATTCAATAGAATATTGCAATAAGAACAATATCGCGATGGTATTTACCGGTATCAGGCATTTTAAACATTGAGAACGGAGTTCGAAAACAGGAAGTCCTAAAGAAAATTTATGGGTGTAAAAAAATTACTGATTACTGATTACTGATTACTGATTACTGATTACTGATTACTGATTACTGATTACTGATTACTAAGAATTAACTTTAAACTTACAATACTGACATATGGGTTTATTTTCTTTTTTAACACAGGAGATTGCTATTGACCTTGGAACAGCCAATACCATAATTATTCACAACGATAAAATAGTTGTAGACGAACCTTCAATAGTGGCCATAGACACTAAAACCGGTAAATTGATTGCTATTGGTGAAACTGCGAGATTGATGCATGGTAAAACGCACGAAAACATTAAAACCATAAGGCCATTAAAAGATGGTGTAATAGCTGACTTTAATGCTGCCGAACAAATGATTCGCGGGATGATAAAAATGGTAAATAAGAAAAACCAGTTGTTTAATCCTGCATTGAAAATGGTCGTTAGTATT
>Ga0265316_10001970_pt1 | contig 21595 bp, 20 predicted proteins | sample 4522metaG_FD_202092 | JGI IMG/M metagenome (GOLD analysis project Ga0265316, IMG submission 202092) | Rhizosphere microbial communities from Carex aquatilis grown in University of Washington, Seatle, WA, United States - 4-5-22 metaG | ecosystem: Host-associated > Plants > Roots > Rhizosphere >... | reverse complement strand
CGTCTGCGTCGTACCCCGCGGGGCCGCCGAAGGCGCGGTGCACGTCGCGCAAGGAAGGACCTTCGCGCTGGCGGTCGATCGCCCCGTGCGCTTCGACCTGCTCGCGAGCGACTCGAGCGAGGCACGCGCGGGCGACGTCGTGGAAGTCGACGCCGAACACTTCGAGTCGCTCCCCCCGATCGCCACGACGATCGCGCGGGGAGGGTCGTCGGCGGCCGGCGCGCGCGACGTCCTCGTTTCACTCGAGGGGGAGCTCACCCCGGTCGGGACCCTGGACCTCGCGTGCGTCGACGTCGATAGCGCGCCCGCGCGGCGGTTCAGACTCGCGTTTCAGCTGCGCGAGGCCCCGCCCGCCGCCGAGGCCGCCGGACCGTCCTCGCGCTCTGCCTCCGCTCTGGCCCGGCGCGTCGAGCCGGGCCTCGATCTCATCGGGCGCGTGTTCGGCAAGGCCAGGGCGGACGCGAGCGGTCGCGAAGCGAAGGACCTCCTGCGCGAGCTCGAGCGGTCGCTCGGAGAGCGCGCGCAATGGACGACCGAAGCCAACCGAGCGCTCTTCGACGTGCTCATCCCTGAGGCCCGGGCGCGCCGCCGATCCGCGGACCACGAGCGGGTCTTCTGGCTGCTCGCGGGTTGGTGCGTCCGTCCCGGGTTCGGCGATCCGCGCGACCCGGGTCGAGTGGCTGCCCTCGCACGGCTGCTCGACGAGCGCCTTGCCTTTCCGTCCGAGCCGCGGGGCTGGCAGCAGTTCTGGATCGCGTGGCGGCGGGCCGCGGGCGGCCTCGACGAAGTCGTGCACACCCGAATTCGGGAGTTCGTCGATCCGTATCTGGCGCCGGCGCAGGCCGGTCGCAAGCGCCCGAAGAAACCCGCTCTTTCGCTCGACGACGCCCTCGACATGGCGTCTTCGCTCGAGCGCGTCGCTCCGGCGCTACGGGTGGAGCTCGGCGGGTGGGTGCTTGAACGGACGTGGACCGACCGCGACCCGCGCCTTTGGCTGGCCATCGGTCGCATCGGAGCGCGCGTCCCGGCGTTCGCAAGCGTCCATCACGTCGTCGCACCGCTCGCGGCCGAACGCTGGCTGGACCATCTGCTGCGCGAAAAATGGGAGACCGTCCCCACCGCCGCGCAGGCGGCGATGCGGCTCGCGCGGAGAACCGGAGACCGCGCGCGCGACGTCGGGGATGCCGCGCGGCGCGAGGTCGAGCGACGGCTCGTCGCGTCGGGGGCCGACGAGTCGTGGGTTCGCTCCGTGCGAGAGGTCGTTCCGGTCGAAGAACGCGAGCGCGTCGCATTCTTCGGCGACACGCTGCCTCTGGGTCTTCGCCTGGTCGATTAGCTCCGGCGGGCGCATCTTAAGGGTTGCCGCGGCCTTCGACGGCATCAGCGGCCGCCGCCCTACTGCCCGCAGACCCCGAATCCTTGCCCATAGGGAAGTCCGACGGCGCCGAGACTCGTCTGGTCGGTCAAACAGGTCTTGGACCCGGGACACGCCGATGCGTCTGGCGCGCACAAGCGGGTGCCGCCGCCGCACGCGACGCTGCACGTGGCCTGAAACACGGGGGCGGAGCCGCACATCGGATCCGTCGCCGACCGGATGCAGCAGATCGGCTGCCCCGACGGGCAGGCTTTATCCTGGGCGCACGTCAGGCGGGTGACGCATCCGCACTGGGCTTGGGTTTGGGCGCAGGAGGTGCCGGTCGAGACCCCGGTGCAACAAACCGGTCTCGTGTCGCACGTCGTCATGCTGCCGCAATAGACGCCGCTCGTCGCGGGCGGCGCATTCGATTCCGGCCAGCTGTCGTTCGCTTCCGACCCGCCGTCCATCGCTTCCGGCCCGCGGTCGCTCGCTTCCGCCGCCGCGTCCATCGTTTCTGCTTGAGAGCTCGCGTCGGCCAATACGAACTCCTTGCCTCCACAGGCGCCGAGGAGGCCCAAGGCCCCGACCCATCTCCAAGCCCCCGAGCTTCTGCCCATAGACGCTTCTCCGCAGCGAAAAGCCCATCTATAACGCAAGCAGGGTCCGCGCCGCATCCAGATCCTGGACGACCGCGTCGGCTAGGCCCTCGAAGCGCTCCGCGTTGCCCTCTGGAACCGCGATGACCCGTATTCGAGCCGCGCGCGCGGCGCGCACGCCGGCGAGCGAGTCTTCGAGGACGACGCAGTCCGACGGCGGCGCGCGCAGTCGGTTTGCCGCTTCGAGGAAGATATCGGGCGCAGGTTTCGGCTTCGTGACGCACTCGCCGGAAACGACCGCATGGAACTGGTGGCGCAAATCGATTCGCGCGAGCGTCGCCTCGACGAGGCGCAACGTCGAAGACGAGGCCACGGCGCACGGGATGTTCCGCTGGCGGGCCGCGTCGACCAGATCGCGGCACCCCGGCTTCAGCGAGACGTCGTCCACACGCGCGATGAACGCGTCGACCATGGTCTGCGCGTCGCGCTCGAAGTCGACGTCGAAGCCGAAGGCCTCGCCCATGACCCGAATCGCGTTCACCAACCCGCCGCCGACGCAGGCGCTTGCAAGCTCGGGGGTCCAAATCTCCCCGCGCTCGCGGACGAACGCCCGCTGTACGTCGAACCAGACCGGCTCCGAATCGACCATCAGCCCGTCCAAGTCGAAGAGGAGTGCCCGGCACGCGCCAATCACGAGCGCCGTGCATAGCACGCGCGGGGAGCGAGCCGCCTCGCTCAGAGCCCCCGCTGTTCGAACCGCCGCTGTTCGAACACGAGCAATTGCCCCATCGTCTCGTGGTCTCTCACGCCCACCTGACTCATTCCCACTTTTTCGATTACGCGGAGCGAGGCTCGATGCCATCCAAACGTGGCGGCTTGCACCGCTCGGACGTCCGGTTGCTCGAGCGCCCAAGTGACGCACGCGGCCACCGCTTCGGTCGCAAATCCTCGTCCCTGAGAGGACTCCTCCACGCCATACGCGATCTCTGCGATTCCGTCGTCGGCCGGTTTGCCGTGGAAGATGACGCTGCCGACGACACGCCAATCGTCGTCCTTCTCGCGCGCGAGAAGGACTCGATCGCCCCAGAGGCATCGCGCAGGGTCTTCGCGGATCTCGTGCAGCGAGGCGCTGAATGCGCGCTCGACGATCTCGCGGTTGGGCCAGCGCTCGGGCATCCGCGCACCGACGAGTGCCTCGGCGTCGTCGCGACGGCCTTCGATCACCGCCTCGACGATCTCGAGCGAGAGCGAGAGGAGCCTCAGGCGCGGCGTTTCGAGCAGCGATAGGGTTTGCTCCGTGCGCACACCGAATCGTTTCCCGCGCAAGGCCCCTCGGGTCAAGTCCCCACTCCTGCCGCTCCGGTTGGACAATTTCAACCGGAGGCTCCAGCCGTGAATTTCGGCTCGCCCGGCTGTTTCTCACGTGTTAACTCATGCATGGTCGTTCGGGATACCTGCGGGTAGGAGAGGCGATGCACGTGCGGTACGGATTTCCAATTGTCGTGGCCGGGATGGTGGCGTTTGGTTCGTCCATCTCTGGATGCAGCGCGCCTTGGGACTACGTGGGTGCATGGGACGGCGGCGACCCCGGCGACGACGGCGGGCAGGGATCGACGCTCAGTAGCACCCCGTTGGGTTCGGGCAGCAGCAACGAACAGCCGAGCGGCTCCGGTGCGGGCTCCGGAAACGCGAGCTCGAGTTCGAGCTCCAGCGGCGGGTCGAGTAGCTCGGGGGTGAGTTCGGTTTTCGGAGGCACTAGCAGTTCCGGGTCGAGTAGCAGCTCGGGGGGTAATCCGATTGGAAGCAGCTCGAGCGCTCCGACACCCGGCGGCTCGAGCAGCTCCAGTTCCGGGGGAGGCAGCAGCAGCTCCGGCGGCATGCGCATGTCGGGCTCCAGCAGTTCGAGCTCCGGAGGCGGAGGCAGTTCGAGCGGCGGCGCGGGGAGCACCGGTTGTCCGCCGGCCAGCGGCACGGCGCCCACGTGGACTTCGATCTGGAATACGGACGGCTTCTCGACTACATGCAAGAGCTGTCATAAGAGCCAGGCCGCCAGTCCATCTTCCGCGTACACCTGGCTCAAAGGCCAGGGTTTCATCTCGGGGACGCAATCGACTCTCGTCGTAACGGGCAATTCCGTTCTCGGAATCTTCGGCGGCAGTATGCCCCCGAGTTTGAGCGGTATCAACGCGGCCGCCAAATGCGCACTCGTCGACTGGGTTGCCGCCGGAGCGATGGACAACTGAACGTGGACCGCGGATAGCAACGCGCGGCGCATAGCCAAGAGGGACGCGTCCATAGAATGAGCGGCTTCTCCAAGATAGCCAGCGTCGCAGTCTTCTTGCTTCTGGCCTCGTTCACATCGCGCTACGCGCTCGCCGATCCGCACACCGAGGGCGTCGTCAAAGAGGCGACGGAGAAGGCGGCGAGCGAGTACGAGGCGACGAACTACGCAGGCGCCGCGGCGACGCTGCGAAAAGCCCTTCAAGCCTGCGGAGCGAAGAACTGCACGGCAGCGACGAAAGGGGCGCTCCTTCGCGACCTCGGAACGATGGAGTTTCGCTCGGGGGACAAGGACGCCGCGGGCAAGTCCTGGAACGACGCGCTCGCGATCGATTCGGCGCTCACCATGAACCCCGCCTACGACGCGTCGGACGTCGGCGCGGCGTGGGAAGATGCGAGAGCGTCCGCGGGTCTACCGGCGGGTCCGGTCTCCTCGAAGCCTCCACCGGGCGGTGCCGCCGCCGCGCCGGCCCCGGCCCCCCCCGCGGGCACGACGCACGCAGCGGGCGCGACGCCCGAGCCGCCGCCGCCGCCGGCCCACGCGGCTCCGGCCGGGCCGCCGCCGGGGCCCCTACCCGATCAACCGACGGGCGGCGACTTCGACCACGACCCGGCGATCGAGCAGAAGGAAGACACTCCGCTGCCCATTCACGCCGAGTTCGTCGGAAACGCGAAGCTCGACCAGGTCATCGTCAAGTACAAGGGCGCGCAGATGCGCGACTGGGCTCGCGTCCCGCTCAAGAACGTCTCCGGAAACGTCTACGAGGGGCTCATCCCGTGCGCGGACGTCACGCGGGGCGTCATGCGGTACTGGATTCAGGGATTCGACAAGACGGGCGACCCCGCCGCCGCGACGGGCGACCCGAAGCATCCTTTCTCCGTCGCGATTCGCGACAAGATAACGAGCGAACCGCCCCGCTTCCCCGGCAAAGAAGCGCCCCATTCGTGCGAAGAAGCGGACTGTCCCCCCGGCCTGCCCGGCTGCCGGCGCAAGGGCGCGGGGGCAGCCGCATCGAGCGACGGCGAGGAAGGCACCGTCGAAGAGAATGAGGCCAAAGAAAAGAAGAAGGCCGCCGACGCAGGGCCGAAGTTCACGCGCCTCTGGTTCGGTGTGTCGCTGGCAATCGATTTCTTGCCGCTGCCGAGCGGCACCGATGTTTGCAGGCGGGACGACGTGACCGGAAGCCCGATCAATTTGCAGGGCTACTACTGTTACGACTCCGGAGGAAGCTCCGACTTCCCGAAAGGCCAGGCCGTCAACGATACGCTGGTGGTCGGGAAAGCCGGCACGGCCTCCGGAGCGCTCCAGGGCGGCGATATCCGCATCCTCCTCGCGTTCGACTACGCGTGGAACCCGAGCCTCCTTCTCGGTGGTCGCGTCGGATACGTGGCCAATTCCTATCCCGGCAAGAGCGCGGTCGATCAAGGTCACGCGTTCGCCGCGCCGTTCCACATCGAAGCGAGAGCCACCTATCTCTTCGGACAGACCCCACTCCTTCGCACGGGCTTCTCGCCCATGGTGTTCGGCGGGCTAGGACTATCGGAGTTCGACGGGCACCAGTCGACGCAAGTGCGCGTCAGCGGCGTCACGACGGCGCAGACGGTGGACGTGTGGCTGACCGACGCGCCCTTCTTCATCGTGCTCGGCGGCGGCGCTCGCTATCAGTTTTCGCCGCGCGCCGCGCTGACCGGAGCGCTTCGCCTCAACGTCGTCATCGGGGGAAATGGCCTGATGCCGACGTTCGGTCCGGAGATAGGCGTGCTCTACGGCTTCTGATCGGCCTTGACCCGACTCGGGGCCCAAGCTCTATTGCGCGCCGCCGATGAGGATTGCAGTTCGTAAGGAGAGCTCGGTAGGCGAGCGTCGCGTGGCGGTCGTACCCGAATCGGTCAAGCGACTCGCCGCCAAACGCATCGACGTATCGGTGGAGTCCGGGGCGGGTTCGCGCGCGTTTGCGAGCGACGAAGAGTACGCGGGCGTAGGGGCGCGGGTGGACGCGTCGACCGAGGCGCTTCTCGCCGACGCCGACGTCGTGGTTCAGATTCGACCGCCCAGCGTCGCCGACGTACGGCGGTTGAAAGAGGGAAGCGCGCTCGTCTCGCTGCTCTATCCTCTCGTGAACGCAGCGGTCGTCGAGGCGCTGGCCGCCCGGCGGATCACGGCGCTCGCCGTCGACATGATCCCGCGCACGACCCTCGCCCAAATGATGGACGCGCTTTCGTCGCAAGCGACCGTGGCGGGATACGAGGCGGTGATGATGGCCGCCGCGACGTTGCCGCGTTTCTTTCCGATGCTGATGACTGCGGCCGGGACGATCGCGCCCGCTCGAGTCCTCGTCCTCGGCGCGGGCGTCGCCGGTCTCCAGGCGATCGGCACCGCGCGGCGATTGGGCGCCGTCGTCGAGGCGTTCGACGTCCGCAAAGCGGTCAAAGAGCAAGTCGAGAGCCTCGGGGCAAAGTTCGTCGAAGTGGCCGCCACGGAGGACGCGCAGGACGCGGGCGGCTACGCGCGCGAGCTCAGCGAAGCGGGCAAGCGCGCGCAGGCCGAGGCGATCGCGCGGCACGTGGCGAAGGCCGACGTCGTCATTTGCACGGCGCTCATCCCCGGCCGGCGGGCGCCCGTGCTCGTGACGGCCGACATGGTGCGGTCGATGCGGCCGGGGAGCGTGATCGTCGATCTCGCGGCCGAACAGCAGGGCAACTGCGAGCTGTGCCAGCCCGACAAAACAATCGTCGAGCACGGGGTCACGATTATCGGCGCGACGGACCTGACGAGCCGGATGAGCGCTCACGCCAGCCAGATGTACTCGCGCAACATGGAAAAGCTTCTGCTCTACGTGGCCAAAGAGGGGACCTGGAAGCTCGATTTCCAAGACGAAATCGTCGCTGGCAGCGTCGTCACCCATCGCGGCGAAGTCGTTCACCCGAAGCTCCGGGAGCTCGCCGTGCCCGCGGTCGCGGTCCGGTCGGCGGGAGCAGGCCGATGACCAGCGAGTGGGTGTTCAACCTGTACGTGTTCGTCCTTGCCACGTTCGTCGGCTACCAAGTCATTTCGCGCGTACCGCCGCTCTTGCACACGCCGCTCATGAGCGGCACCAACGCGATCAGCGGCATTTCGCTCGTGGCCTCGCTCGTGGCGGCCGGCTCGCACCACCGCCTGAGCCAGATCCTCGGATTCGTCGCGGTCACCTGCGCGACCATCAACGTGGTCGGCGGCTTCCTCATCACCGACCGGATGCTGCGGATGTTTCGCAAAAAGCCGGCCGTCGGCGAGAGCACGATGCCCGTGCGAAAGGCGGAGACGTCGTGACCCCCACCGAGGTGGTATTCAGCCTCTCGTACGTCGTCGCCGCGGTCCTCTTCATCCTCTGCCTGCGGGGCCTCGCGGGGCCAGAGACCGCGCGCCGCGGGCTGATGCTGGGCGAGATCGGGATGCTCATCGCGGTGGTCGGCACACTGCTGCATCGGGACATCATTCGCTACGACTGGATCGTCGCGGGCCTGCTTCTCGGCAGCGCCATCGGTGTGGCCATCAGCGCGTGGATTCCCATGACCAAGATGCCCGAGCGGATCGCGCTCTCGCACTCGTTCGGCGGACTCGCCACGGCGCTGGTCGGCGTCGCGGAGTACTTGCGCGAAACGGCGTATCTGACCCAGTTCAAGACGGCCGCGCTGGGGTTCGAGACCTTCCTCGGCTTTCTCACGTTCACCGGAAGCGTCATGGCTTTCGGCAAGCTCCAAGGGTTCATCCGCGGGGCGCCAATCACGTGGAAGGGGCAGAACGTCCTCAACATCGGCCTCTTCGTCGGAGCGCTGGCGGCCATCGGCCTTCTCGTCGCGCATCGGGAGATGCAAGTCGTCTTCTTCGCCATCGCGGGCACCGGGCTCGCCGTGGGCGTCATGGCGGTGCTCCCGATCGGCGGCGCCGACATGCCGGTCGTCATTTCGCTGCTCAACTCGTACGCGGGCCTTGCCGCGTGCGCGACCGGCTTCGCGCTGAGCAGCCAGATCCTCATCATCTGCGGCGCTCTCGACGGATCCTCGGGCTTGCTCCTGTCGATGCTGATGAGCAAGGCGATGAATCGCAGCTTCTCGAACGTTCTATTCGGCGCGTTCGGCACGGCCCTCCAGCCGTCCGGACCCGTGCGCCAGCTCGGCCGATCGTACAACGAAGCGACCGTGGAGGACGCGGGGGCTGTGCTCAAGGCCTCGCAGTCCGTGATCGTCGTACCCGGCTACGGGATGGCGGTGAGCCAGGCCCAACACGCCGTGCGGGACCTGGCCGCGGCGCTCGAGCGGCGCGGAGTCGATGTGAAGTACGCCATCCACCCGGTCGCGGGCCGGATGCCGGGGCACATGAACGTGCTCTTGGCGGAGGCGAACGTCTCGTACGACAAGCTGTTCGACCTGGACGACATCAACGACGATTTCGCGCGCACCGATGCCGTCGTCGTCGTCGGTGCGAACGACGTCGTCAACCCGGCGGCGAAAAAGGACGCTTCGAGTCCCATTTACGGAATGCCCGTATTCGACGTGGAGTCCTCGCGGAGCGTGATCGTCCTCAAGCGCAGCATGAACGCGGGGTTCAGCGGCGTCGAGAACGAGCTCTTTTTCCAACAGAACACGATGATGGTGCTCGGCGACGCGAAGAAGACGCTCCTCGCGATGATCGGCGAAGTGAAAGACGGCGGGCACTAGAACCCTGGTGGTTCCAGGGCAGCGCGTCTCTGAATCACGGAGCTCGTGGTTTCGGGCACGGGCACAACATGTCGACGGGCCCCGAGGACGTCGTTCCCGTACACTATTCTTGCCGTCTTGGAATCTCGCCCGTCCGGTCTCATCGCCGCGTTCATCCTGGGCACGGTGTCGTGCGCGACCGCCCCGCTGGACCTCACACCGCTCGCCCCGGCGAAGCCCGCATGCACCATCGATGGCTGCGGCCCGCGCGCGGCGTCGCCTGGCGCACCCGCGGCCGCTTCGTGGACGTGCCGCGCCGAAGAGGACCCCCCCTGCGCCGGATTGCCCGCTCCTGAGTGCGCGCGACGCGCGCTGAGGGCTTGGAGCGAGGCAGCGGACGACCGAGCGATTGCGTGCGTCGCCCGAACCCTGGGAGACGCGTGCGCGCTCGGCGACGCGCATGCGTGCGCGTTCGCCGGCCGGATGTGGCTCGACGGGCGTGGCGTGGTCGCGAACGTCGAGCGAGGAATGGACATGCTCGTTCGCGCGTGCGACGCCGGCGTTTCGCTGGCGTGCGCAACGGCCGTGCGCTGGCTCGACAGCCCCACGCACGCGCGGGCGTGGAAAGAGCCGCTCGAGCTCAGGGCGCGCCTCGAGACGGAGCGGGCATGCCTCGCGGGCGAGCCGGGCGAGCCTTGCTACGAGGCGGGCAGGTGCTTCTACTTCGGTCGGAGTGCGTTCCCACGCGATCGGGCCCGCGCGGCCGAGGCGTACGAGCGGGGATGCAACTTCGGCGACTCGCGCGCCTGCAACAACCTCGGCGACGCGCTCGCCTACGGCGAAGGGATCGAGCGCGACCTCTCTCGCGCGGCAGCCATATTCGAGCGGGCCTGCCACCTCGGCGAAGACCTCGGCTGCGCGAATCTGGGGCACTTGTTCGAGCGCGGCCACGGCGTCGCACGCGACCGCGGCCGAGCGCGCGACCTCTTTCGCGCGGCATGCGCGAGCGGCGAGGTCTACGGGTGCCTCCACGCGGAAATGCTTGCCGCAGAGGATGCCGGGGCGCCTCGCGACCCCGATCGTGCGTTGGCCCATTGGCGCCGCGCCTGCCTCGCCTCCGACGCGCGGGCGTGCGCGCTCCTAGGGCTGATCTACGAAGACGGGCCGGACGATTTGGCGCGCGACACCGACAAGAGCATGGAAGCGATGAACCGCGGGTGCCGCCTGGGTGATGCCTACGCCTGCCAGTGGGTAAAGGACCACTAGAGCCTGGCGCTTTTCGCCGATAGCTTCGGGGTCCCGGCGCCGAGCGTGCTCGCGTACGGTCGTCGAAGCATTCGTCACATCGTGTTGTGAACCGGCTGGTCCAGCTATTAAACCTCACCCCCCGGCCCCCTCTCCGCTCGCGGAGAGGGGGAGCAGCGCCGCTATCGCGAGACCCGCAGACACCCCTCTCCGCTTGCGGAGAGGGGCCGGGGGTGAGGTTCTCTGGGGCCCCGAGGCAAGCAGGGGACGCCCTGGCGTGGGCCTTTTCTCGGAGGCCGAGCGCGATGTGACGAATGATGAGACGGTCGTACGCTCCGCGCGCTCGTCGCCGGCCTCGCTCGCTCTCGAAAATCACCAGGCTCTAGAGCACCGTCGGTGCCTAAGCTTGCCCGAGACTCTTCGCGAGCTCGTCGATCGGGATGACGTCGGCGCGGCGGGGGAACACCTTCGTCAGGAGCACGCGGTGCACCTCCTCGTCGGGATCGGCGCAGCCGTCGGAGAGCACGATCAAGCGGTAGTCGCGATCGGCGCCGTCGCAGACCGTCGAGAGCACGACGCCGCTCGTCGAGATTCCCGCCAGCACCAGCGTCGTCACCTTCCGCGCGCGGAGTTTCGCGTCGAGATCGGTCGTCGAGAACGCGCCGACGCGCGTCTTCCGCACGACGATGTCGCCGGCGCACGGAGCGACGCGCTCGTGGAACTGCGTGTGCGGCGCATGGGCGGGCATGGCGGCGGCCGCTCGGGAGAACGCCGCGTTGGTCGCGGGGACATTGGCGACGTCGGCCGGCTCGAAGGCGACGCGCACGTGACCGACCTGGAGGCCAGCGCCGCGGGCGAGGTCGATGGCGCGGACGGCGCGACCCAGCAGTCCTTCGGCGTCGCCGACGCGGCCCAGAATCGTGGGCTGGTAGTCCATCACCAGGAGCGCGCTTGAATCGGGATCGATCGGGTTCATGATTTCTCTCGTGGAATCGAGGAAAGGACAGGTGGCGATCGCGACGAGCGCGGTCGCGATGAGCGACGTATTCACCGGATTCATCGCGGTGCCGAGGTAGAGCGGCGCGACGAAGCGCTTGTCGAACGCGGTCGCGTTCCTTTCGCGTAGCCCGTTCCGCCGATCGTGCGGATCGGGCTTCACACGCGGGAGCTTCGTCTGATCGTCGCAGGTACACAAGCGACTTCGCCGAAAAGGCTTCTTCTCCGCTCGCTCCCGGTCCCCGCGGAGAGGGTCGCACGGGAGGACGATCCGTGCTGAATTCCGGTGAGATCGTGGAAGGGGCAAAGCAAGTCGTAGCCGCTCCGTCTCAGGGGCTCTCGAGCGACGAGGCACGCGCGCGTCTCGAGAAGTCCGGCCCCAACGAGATGCCGGACACCGCGATGCGGCCGTGGCGGATGGCGTTGGCGAAGTTCTGGGCGCCGGTCCCGTGGATGCTCGAAGCCGCGATCATCCTGCAGCTGGTTCTTCGCGAGTATGTCGAGGCGGCGGTCATCGCGGGGCTGCTCGTCTTCAACGCCGCACTCGGTTTCTTCCAGGAGGGGCGTGCCCAGGCGACGCTTGCTGCGTTGAAATCGCGCCTGGCGCTCACGGCCTCGGTACGGCGCGACGGCGTTTGGAAGAACATCCTCGCGAGCGGGCTCGTGCCGGGCGATACGGTGAAGCTCTCACTCGGAGGGGTGGTGGCTGCCGACGTCGAGCTGGTCGACGGTTCCGTCCTGCTCGATCAGTCGTCGCTCACCGGCGAATCGGTCCCGATCGAAGCGGGGCCAAGTCTCAGGACCTTTGCGGGCGCGCTGGTGCGGCGCGGAGAGGCCACGGCGATCGTCACCGCCACCGGGGCGCACACGAAGTTTGGTCGCACCGCCGAGCTGGTCCGCACCGCCCACGTGGTCAGCACGCAGCAGAAGACGGTCATGCGGGTGGTGAGAAACCTCGCGGCCTTCAACGGGGTGCTCATCGCATTGATCGTCACGTACGCGCTCGTTCGTAGGATGCCGGGCGGCGACATCATCCATCTCGTGCTCACGGCAGTCCTGGCCTCCATTCCCGTCGCTCTTCCCGCCACCTTCACCCTCGCAGCGGCGCTCGGCGCGAGGGCCCTGGCTCACGTAGGCGTGCTGCCGACGCGATTGTCCGCCGTCGACGAGGCTGCCACGATGGACGTTCTCTGCTCGGACAAGACAGGCACGCTGACCCTCAACGCCCTTTCTGTCACCGCCCTCCGGCCCGAGCCGGGCTTCGACGAGCCGCACCTCCTGGCGATGGCGGCACTCGCGAGCTCCGACGGCGGGCAGGATCCCGTGGACGCCGCCATCCGTGCGGCCTCTGCGAAGCGAGCCGTCGCCGATCCGCCCAGGCTGACCAAGCTCGTTCCGTTCGACCCGGCGACCAAGCGGAGTGAGGCGATCGCCGTGGATGGAAGAGGCGGCGCGCTGCGCGTGGTGAAGGGGGCCTTCGCGGTGGTGTCCAAGATGGCCGAATCCCCGCCCACGGCCGCGGCGACTGCGCAGGAGCTCGAAGCCAAGGGCTTTCGCGTTCTCGCCGTGGCCGTGGGCGCGACGACGCTGAAGCTCGCGGGAGTCATCGCGCTGAGCGATCCACCGCGCCCCGACGCCTCAGCACTCATCGAGGCGTTGCGTGCGCTTGGCGTTCGCACCGTGATGGTCACCGGCGACGCGCCGGCGACGGCGCAGATTGTCGCGCGACAGGTTGGCCTCGAAGGAGCCATATGCCCGGCCGGGCCAATCCCCGCGGGCGTACGTCCGGAAACCTTCGCGGTCTTTGCCGGCGTGATGCCGGAGGACAAATTTTACCTCGTCCAAGAGTTCCAGAAGACCGGCCACACTGTCGGCATGTGCGGCGATGGGGCGAACGATGCGCCCGCGCTGCGCCAGGCGCAGATGGGAATCGCCGTGTCGACCGCGACGGACGTCGCCAAATCCGCCGCAGGGATCGTGTTGACGAAGCCCGGCCTCGAAGGGGTGGTGGCCGCCGTCAAGGAAGGTCGAACCACCTTCCAGCGGATCCTGACCTATACCATCAACTCCGTGACCAAGAAGATCGTGCAGGTGTTCTTCCTGGCGGCGGGGCTGATGATCACCGGGCAGGCCATCCTGACTCCGCTGCTGATGGTCATCATCATGATCACCGGCGATTTCCTGGGCATGGCCTTGACGACCGACAACGTGAAGCCCTCTCCGAAGCCCAGCGTCTGGCGCGTCGGCGCTCTCACGCTGGCGGGCGTTTTCATGGGGCTCTCCGAGCTCGCGCTCTGCGTCGCGGCGCTCGTCGTCGGCAAAGTCCGGCTGGGCTTTGGAATCGACACCCTGAGAACGATGGCCTTCGTCGTCATCGTGTTCGGCAACCAGGCGACGACCTATGCGAATCGCGCACGTCCGCGCCTCTGGTCGACGGCGCCGAGCCGCGGGCTCGTGGTGTCGTCCGCCGTCGATGTGCTTGTCGCGTCGACGATGGCGAACTGGGGGCTCGCCATGGCGCCTCTTCCCTCCGTCGTTATCGGGGCCACGCTCGCGGGGGCCGTCGCCTTCGCGTTCCTCGTGGACTTCGTCAAAGTCCCGGTGTTCAGGCATCTCGGGATCGTCTAGTGCTGTCCCCATCGTGTGCCCGTAAACGCGTGCCCTCCCGGCTACCATCGAGACCGCCCCAAGCGCTTCGAACACCTGGACCTCGAACAAATCCAGCAAGGGCATGTCGAGCGCCGCTCGTCTGCTCCGACCTATGGGTGACGCCGGGGCGGCCCCGGTCGAGGCAAGGAGACCCGTCGATGAGATACATGCTGATGATGCACGCACCACGCGGCAACGGCGACTACGCGGTCAACCAGTGGAAGCCCGAGGAGTTCCGGGCGCACATCCAGTTCATGAAGAATCTCAACAAGGAGCTCCGTGACGCCGGCGAGCTCGTCGGCGCGGAGGGCCTTGCGCCTCCGGGGCAGGCACGCATCGTCCGATCGAAGGGCGAAGGCGCGCCCGAAGTCACGGACGGCCCCTTCGCCGAGTCCAAAGAGTTCCTCGTGGGCTACTGGATCGTCGACGTCGAGAACGCGGAGCGCGCGTACGCCATCGCCGGCAAGGCGTCGACCGCGCCGGGCCCCGGTGGAAAGCCGCTGGGCATCAAGATCGAGGTGCGTCAGGTGATGAGCGCGCCGCCCGATTCGTTGTAAAATATACACTTGGGGCGATGAAAACGACCGGCGAGCACCTGCTCCGCGAGCTTGCGCCGCAGGTGCTCGGCGCCGTCGTCCGTCGCTACGGCGACTTCGGGACCGCGGAAGACGCCGTGCAGGAAGCGCTCACCGCGGCTGCCTTCCAGTGGCCACGAACGGGCGTGCCCGAAAACCCACGCGCATGGCTCGTTCAGGTCGCCGTCCGAAAGCTCACCGATCAGATCCGGTCGGAGTCTGCGCGCCGCCGGCGCGAAACCAAGATTGCCCTCGAAACACCACCCGAAGAGAACGTGGCACCTCCGCCCGACGAAACGCGTGCAGAAGAGGACGACGCCCTCGTTCTTCTCTTCATGTGCTGCCATCCGGCGCTCACGCGCCCCTCCGCGATCGCGCTCACCCTGCGCGCGGTCGGTGGTCTCACCACGGGCGAGATCGCGAGCGCGTTTCTCGTACCCGAGGCAACCATGGCCCAGCGAATCAGCCGCGCAAAGCAGAGCATCAAGAGCTCCGGCGTGGGCTTCGCGATGCCGGCGCCCGAAGAGCGAAGCGCGAGGCTCGGCGCCGTCCTCCACGTCCTTTATCTCATCTTCAACGAGGGCTATGCCGCGAGCTCAGGAAGAGCCCACCAGCGCGTGGACCTCTCGAGTGAAGCGATCCGGCTCGCGCGCGCGGCGCACGATCTCCTCCCGGACAGCGGCGAGGTGAGCGGCCTTCTCGCGCTCATGCTCCTCACCGACGCGCGGCGCGGCGCGCGAACCGGACCGAACGGCGAGATTGTTCCGCTCGACGAACAGGATCGAGCGCTCTGGAACAAGGAAGGGATCGCCGAAGGCGTGCGGCTCGTGACCGAGGCGATGACCGGTGGCCCGGCGGGCTCGTATCTCACGCAGGCCGCCATCGCGGCGGTGCACGACGAAGCGGCGCGCGCCGAAGACACGGACTGGCCGCAGATCGTCGCGCTTTACGGCGTGCTGATGCAGATGTCCGACAACCCGATGATCGCGTTGAACCACGCGGTCGCAGTCGCCATGGTGCAGGGACCCGCCGAAGGGCTCGCGCTCCTCGAGGCGCTCGCTCGCGATCCGCGCATCAAGGAGCACTACCGTCTCGATGCCGTGCGCGCCCACCTCCTCGAGCGCTCGGGTAAAGTCGATGCCGCCCTCCCGTACTACGAGGCGGCGGCCGAGAAGACCGCGAGCATTCCGGAGCGCGATTACCTGCTTCTGAAGATCGGGCGCCTGCGCGCGGCGCATCCACCCGGTTGATCCCGCGTCACGGCTTGCCGACGAACGTCGTGACGCTCGAGCCCGCGAGCGTTGCCGAGAAGCGCCCCGCCGAGAGCGGAATCGCGGCCGCCGAGACCAAGTTGGCGCTCGCCGACGTGACCCACGGAGTGACCTGAATGGGCCACGCCGTGCCCGAGACGAAGAAGGGCACGGTGGTCGAGCCGCTGTTCGAATTCACCGCGACGATCGCGATGGTCTGGTCGGCGGGGTTGACGAAGGCCACGGCCGTCACCCCGGGGGTGGTGCCGGTCACGTCGATTCGCTTGAATCCGGGCCGAACGAAGCGACTGAAGTTTCCGAGCACCCACAATCGCTTGCTGGCCTGTCCGGTACCCATGTCCCACAGAGCGCCGTTGCCGGCCCCCGTCGGATAGATCCACCAGTAGTGCCAGGCATTGACGTTGGCGATCGTGAGCGCGTCGGTGATGAGCTTCGCGACTCGGAGCGCGCTCGCCATCCCGGGATCGGACGCCGCCGTCTGATCGTAGATCTCCGTCTCCCAGAACTCTTTGCCCGAGGTCATCGCCTGCATGACGGCCGCATTTTGGGTCGGGGGAGCGCAGCCATATTCGTGGGTCGCGAGGACCGACGTGTACGAGGAGGCCGCCGCGTTGGCGAAGATCGCAGGCGCGTAGCTCGAGAAGTCGCACCAGCTCTGCGTCTCGGGGCCCACGATCTTGACGCCCGTGCCCGCGAGTGCCGGACCCATGTTCGAGCCGATGAACGACGCGAGCGACGCGGCCGTGTACGAGCACGACTCGTAGCTCACTTTTGCGTCGGGCTCGTTCTGCGCCGAGATGGCCACCAAGTTGATGCCGGCGGCCTTCATCGACGCGACGTAGCTCGCCAGCGTCGCCGCGAAGCCTTGCCCGTTCGACAGGGCTCCGGCAATGGCGCTGCTATTCGATTTGTCGGCCGGAGGCGGTGACCACGGCGTAGCCCAGACCGAGGCACCTCGCTGCTGGGCCGCCTTGGCCATGGCGATTTCGCCTGCAGCGGTGGTCCCGTCGGGGGCGATGCGCACGCGCAGCAGCGAAAGCCCAGCTCCGGCCGTCACCGAAAAGAGGGTATCGGCATCGGCGGCGTTGGCGAAGCCCCCCTCCCATGCAGACGAGGCGCCGAAGCCCGAGATCGACTGGTGCGCCGTCGCCGGATTGACCACGATGTCTCCGGAACGACTCGACCCCGCCGGGTTGGACGCCGTGGCCGTCGCGGTCGCAGTCGTCGTGGTCGTGGTCGTGGTCGTGGTCGTCGACGTCGACGTCGACGTGGTCGTGGTCGTGGTCGTGGTCGTGGTCGTCGACGTGGACACGGACGTGGTCCGAGCGGTCGTCATGGTCGCCGTCGCGGTCGATGGGGAGCTCGAGTTGGCGGGCGCCGTGGAGCCGTGGTTGCTCGGGCTCGAGGCGGGGCCCGAAGAGCCGCCCGCCGGAGCGGTCGACGAACCAAGCGACGTAGACGTGGCGTCGCCGGTGTTGGCGCCGCCGACCGAACTCGACCCGGTGTCCGCCGGAATTGGCTGGCCCGCCGTGCCGGAGCCTGTGGTTCCGCACGCCGTGGCAGCCGCCAGAAGGACGCAAAGGCCCGTGCATGAAAGACGCTGCATTGCGGATCGCATGATGCCATGTCGCTCCCAGTCATGGCGAGACCCGCACGTCCAGGCGGCCAGCTTTCGGCCTCCCCCCCGGCGCGAATTTCGTCAACGCGGAACCGGCAGCCGTGTTCTTTGAGCCGTGATGTCCTTTCCTCGCCTCGTGCGGACAGCGCCCGGCTCGCTGCCGGAGCGCACCGACGACGAACTGATGGCGCTGGCGCAAGCCGGGGTGCGCGAGGCGTTCGCGGTGCTCGTCGAGCGCCACGCGGCCCGGCTGGTGCACGCGTGCAGCGCATGGGTCCACGACTCGGGGGTCGGGGCCGAGCTCGCGCAGGAGACGTGGGTCACGATCTGGGCCCAGCGATCGCGCTATCGCCCCGAGGGTAGATTCGTCGTCTGGCTTATCACCGCGGCGCGCAACCGCTGCCGAAACCATGTGCGGCGCCATGGCGTCGTCCGGCGTCACGCGCAGCAGGCCGCCGCGGAAGACGCGGAGCCGTCACCCGACCAGATTGATCGCCTCCTGCTCGAAGAGAGGCGGCGCCGCGTTCTCGACGCGCTCTCTCAGCTTCCCGAGAGGATGCGCGAGGCGCTCGTTCTCCGGTATGCGGAGGAGCTTCGCTACGACGAAATGGCCGAAGTCTTGGGCACGGGCGAGTCGACCCTTCGCTCCCGTGTACACCACGGCTTGCGGCTGCTTCGGAACATCCTGGAGAAGAACCGATGATCCGGTGTCCAACGGACGACGAGCTTGTGCGCTTCGTCGATGGTGCGCTCTCGCTCGAAGAGACCGACCGCTTGCGCGGTCACCTGGCCCGCTGTCCGGGCTGCCGCGAAGCCGAAGCGGCTCTGCGCGCGATCGTGCAAGACGTGAGAGGCGCGGTCTCGTCGGAGTTCGACGGGCGGGCGCACGCGCGCGCCGTCATGGAGCGGCTCGACGGGCCCGCCGCGGCCGAGCCGAAACCTCGGCGGGCTTCCTGGTTCGCCGGTGCGGCCGCGGCGTGTGTCCTGCTGGCGGCGGCCTACGGGGCGATGCGCGCGCCTTCGGCGAGGTCCGCATGGCAGTCGCGGGGCGGCTCCGCGCCGGCGGCGATCGGGCGGGACGTCGGAGTGCAGCCGTACGCGGTAGAAGGAGGGCTTCGTCCGCTCGTTTCCGGGTCGACGATCGACGCCACGACGCCGCTGACGGCCGGATTCCGCAACCTGGGCGAAACGCCGGCGTTCTTGCTTCTTTTCGCCGTCGACGCGCAGAGCGTCGTGCACTGGATTTCGCCGGCCTACACGCGATCGGACGACGATCCGCCCTCGACGCGACTGTCCGCTTCCACTCGCGAGCAGATGATCGGTGCGACGGTGGTCTTCGACGACGTCCGCGCGGGTCCTCTCCGCTTGATTGCCGTGATCACATCGGCGCCGGCGCACGTCTCCGACGTCGAGTCGCTCGCCGGAACCGACTTGAGCGCGGCTCGTCTGACGCGCCGGCTTCCCGGCGCCGAAGTGCGAGAGACGACCGTGGATGTGCATGACAGCTTGGGAGGTACGCGATGACCGTTCGCCGAGTTCTGTTCGCTCTCTTTGCAGTTCTGATTGTCGGGCTCACGGCTCCTGCCGTCCGCGCCGCCGCGCCAGCGCCTCGCGCCGCGTTCGCGGTGGTCGTCGGGAACAACCGAAGTCTGGGGGGCCGGCGGCCCGATCTTCATTACGCCGACGACGACGCCGCCAAGTACTTCGCCATCCTCCAAACCATCGCCAAGGACGATGTCGCGCTCCTCGCCGACTTCGACGAAGACACGGCGCGTCTCTTCCCCGCCGCGCGGGCGCGGGCGCGCGCACCGACCCGCGAGGAGCTGCTCCGCGCGGGACGAGAGCTGACCGCGCGGGTGCAGGCCGCAGCGAACGCGGGCACCGAGACGGACGTCTACTTCGTCTTCGCTGGCCACGGAGACGTCGACCAAGGAATGGGGTTCGTCGACCTCGCCGACGCGCGGTTCACTTCGGTCGACCTCGAGCAGTGGCTCCGCGCCATCCCGTTCTCGCGGGCCCACGTGATCCTCGACAGCTGCAATTCGTTCTTCATGTTCGGAGCGCGAAAGCCCGGAGGCCGCTACTACGCGACGCCGGAGGACGCGATGCGCACGCTCGCCGCGCGCATGCCGAACGTCGGCGTGTTTCTGTCGACGAGCGCGGAGGGCGAGTCGTTCGAGTGGTCGGAGATCCAGTCTGGAGTCTTCAGCCACGTCGTCCGTTCCGGACTGCTCGGCGCGGCCGACGCCGACGGCGACGGGAACGTGAGTTACCAGGAGCTCGCGGCGTTCGTCGCCACGGCGACTGCCGACGTCCCGAACCCCAACATGCGCCCGCACGTGTTCTCTCGCGGACCGGGCGGTCGCGACGAGCAGCCCATCGTCGCCGCGCGCGACCGCACGGGGGCGCGCACGGTCCGGCTCACCGACCCCGCGGCGATGCGCGTTCGGCTCCGGGACCGAGAGTCTCTGCCGCTGCTCGACGCGAACGAAGAGGCGGGTCGCCCGCTCGTTCTCACGCTGCCCGACGACTGGACCGACGGGGCCGTCTTCGAGCGCGCAACGTCGACGAGGGCGGGGGCGGCGCCCGAGACGTTCGCGGTGCCCCTGTCGACCGCCGACGTCACGCTGGCGTCGCTCCAGCCGATCGTTCCGCGCGGCGCATCGCGAGGCCCGGCGGAGATCTTCCAGAAGCTCTTCATCCGGCCGTTCGGACCTCGGGCTCTCGCCGCGTACGTGGCGGAGGCGAGCGCGGCGCCTCCGCCCGTCTACGGCGTATCGCGAGAAGATGCGGACCGGATGGATCTTCTCCTCGGTCAGATCGAGGGCGCCGAGCGCGGCCAGCGGCTGCTGAGCGCCACGGCGTTTCTCGGTGTGGCGGCGCTCTACGCCGCGGTCGGGGCATCCGAGATCGCCTTCGACCGGAGTGATTCTTCGACCCCCAAGAGCAGCGCCGACGCGGCCGGCGCCATCCTTCTCGGATTGGGCGCGATCTCGCTCGGCTATAGCGCCTATACCTTCGCGCGACCCTGGGCCGGAGAGCGTCTCGCGTCCGAGTACCGCGCCGCGCTCGGAGCCGGGGACTACGCGCACGCGTTCGCGGTCGCCAACGAGCGCCTCGACGAGCTCGCCGCGGTGGAGACGCGCAATCGCTGGATCCGCGGCATCGCCGGCGGCGTCCTCATCGCCGGCTCGGCCGCCGCGATCGCGGGAACCGAGCTCTCGAGCGAGAGCGCCGCGACCCGCCTCGACGTGCGCGCCTTCGGTGGGGCACTCGGCCTCATCGGAGTCGCGGGGCTCGCTTCGGCGTTTTTCATCGAATCGCCGATCGCCCGGCTGACGACGGTCTGGCGGCGCGATCCGAGCCTCGTCCACATCCAGCCGACGGTCGCCCCGACCCAGGGCGGCGCCACCTTCGGCCTGGTCGGGAGCTTCTGATTTCCGGAGCGACTACACTCCGAGCGCATGGCGTCCACGAGTGTCATCGCATTTCACGGCATCGACCACGTGCAGATCGCGGCTCCGCCCGGCTGCGAGAGCGATGCGCGCCGCTTCTTCGGCGAGCTCCTCGGCCTGACCGAGCTTCCGAAGCCGGCCGCGCTGGCCGTACGCGGCGGCGCCTGGTTTCAATGTGGAGCGCAGCAGATCCACGTCGGCGCCGAGACCGAATTTCGGCCCGCCAAGAAGGCCCACCCCGCGCTGCGTTTGGTCGACCAGCGAGCTCTCCACGAGGTGAGGCTGCGGCTGGAGAGCGCGGGGGTCGCCACCCGCGACGGCGAAGAGCTGGCCGACACCGCGCGCTTCTTCGCCGATGACCCGTGGGGCAACCGGCTGGAATTCGTTGCCGCAAAGGCGGTCGGGTCGTACGCGACCTGAGCCTTCGCGGACGGCGCGCCGAAACCTGGTCTCCAGCGCTTGCGGAGAGGGGTAGCAGCTCCGGTATCGCGAGACCGCAGACACCCCTCTCCGCTTGCGGAGAGGGGCCGGGGGTGAGGTTCTCTGGGGAAGGAGTGGGCGCCCTGGCGTGGGCTTTTTCTCGAAGGCCGAGCGCGATATGACGAATGATGAGGCGCTCGAACGCCGCAGAGGAGACCCCCCTCAGGTCCCCCCGCGGGGCGGGGGACGTTGCACCTGAGAAACGGCTGTCAGTTCAATGCGAAGGGGGATAACAACTCATGGTGAAGCGTCCCCCCGCGACGCGGGGGGACCTGAGGGGGGCTCTCAGAGCGCGGGCGCACATGCCGCGAGAAGACCAGTCCTCAGCGCAACCGCTGTACTGAGTCGACGTCCTCGCCGATGGGATCGGGGTGGGAGTCCGCGACGCAGAGCGTC